>Ga0073936_10003471_pt1 | contig 22569 bp, 10 predicted proteins | sample AliMusrvi5mmetaG_FD_87041 | JGI IMG/M metagenome (GOLD analysis project Ga0073936, IMG submission 87041) | Freshwater lake bacterial and archeal communities from Alinen Mustajarvi, Finland, to study Microbial Dark Matter (Phase II) - Alinen... | ecosystem: Environmental > Aquatic > Freshwater >... | reverse complement strand
GACTGGATCCAACATTCCGGGAACACCCGGCGCCGCATCCGGCATCGGCGGGGCCACCCCGGCATCCACCGACGCGGCCCGCGCCAATGCGCAGGACACCCTCGCGCGCACCACCGCGGCGCTTGCCGCCGTGCGCGCCATGCAGAACGCCGCGCGCAACGCCGCCATCAACGGCGCCAACTCGCTCGGGCAAAACCCGGCGACCCCAGCGCTCACCCTGCCAAGCGTGCCTAACGGACTGACCGCCGGCGGCCTGCAGGTTGCCCCCGTGGTCGCCACCGATCCGACGAAATGGAGCGGCGCCCAAGCACCCACGCAGACGCTTGCCGCGGACGGCAGCACCGAGGTCACCGTCAAACAGACCGCCCAGCAAGCCTTGCTCAACTGGCAGACGTTCAACGTGGGCAAGACAACCACGCTGACGTTCGATCAGTCGGCCGGCGGTGAGAACGTCAGCCAGTGGATCGCCTTCAACAAAATCAGCGACCCGAGCGGCAACCCGACCCAGATCCTCGGTTCGATCCAAGCCGTCGGCCAAGTCTATATTATCAACCAAAACGGCATCATCTTCGGCGGCTCGAGCCAGGTGAACGCCCACAATCTAACCGTATCGTCGCTGCCGATCAACGACAACCTGGTCAACCAGGGTCTCCTCAACAACCCGGATAGCCAGTTTCTTTTTTCCGCCTTGTCATTGCCCGCCGGCAACAACGGAACGCCGGCGTTCAACCCCACCGCTCCTCTTACCGGAGACGGCAGGACCGGAGACGTTGTCGTGCAGGCCGGAGCCCAGCTCTCCAGCCCAACCACCGCAGACCACGTCGGCGGCCGGATTGCATTGATCGGTGGCAATGTCTCAAATCAAGGAATCATCTCGACTCCGGACGGCCAGACCATCCTGGCAGCCGGATTGCAGGTGGCGTTCAACGCTCATGACACTGGCGATGCGAGCCTGCGCGGGATTGATGTGTATGTTGGTGCGGTCGCGGACCCAGCCTCCACCCTTGCTCCTTATGCGGGAACCGCCAGCAATCAGGGAGTTATCAGCATTCCCCGCGCCAACGTCACGATCGCCGGTAAAATCGTGAACCAACTGGGAGTGATCGACGCGAGCACCTCGGTTTCGCTCAACGGACGGGTTGATCTGTTAGCAGAATACAATGCCGTCACCAACCCCGGATACGATCCAACGAACTCCTCCACCGGGGTTCCATATGTCCTTACCGCCACCGGCCTTGTGGATCTGGGACCGGGAAGCGTGACGCGCATTCTGCCGGAATGGAATAGCACCGAACAGGTGATAGGGACTCAGTTGACACTCCCGTCCCGAATCAAGATCGAAGGGAAGGTCATCCATTTGGAATCGCAATCGTGCGTCCTCGCTCCCAACGCAAATGTCACCGTCAATTCCGGCCTTTGGGATTACAACTCTTCTGCAAGCGCTCCGAGATCGACCTTTGTGAGTTCCGGAGGTCAGATCTATCTGGATTCGGATTCCACGATCAATGTGGCCGGCTCGACCGACGTCACCGCCAGTGTGAGCGAGAACATCATCGCCGTGCAGTTGCGCGGAGCTGAGTTGGCGGATTCCCCCGTGCTGCGTGAGGGCGCGCTGCGCGGCATGACCCTGTACGTGGATGCCCTGGCCACGGGCGTCTATGACTCCGCACAATGGGCGGGCACACCGCTCGCTGGAAAAACCTGGGTGGGCACACCGCTGGCAGACGTCTCGGGATACGTGGGACTGATCCAGCGCACGGTCGGGGAACTCACCACCGCCGGCGGCACGGTGAACCTCACATCAGGCGGCTCGGTCGTCGTGAGCGGCGGGGCCACCATCGACGTGTCCGGCGGCTGGACGAATTACCAGGGAGGCAATGTCGTGACATCCCGCGTGCTTTCAGGAAACAACCTGATAGATGTTGCCAACGCCTACCCGAACATGACCTACAACGGAATTGTCACGGGAATCTCGCAACAAACCAACGCGAAATGGAATATCACTGATTCCTACACGGTTCCCTTCGTCACTGCATCCCGGTATCAGAGTGGTTACATCAGCGGCGGCAACGGAGGGGCATTGGTCATTTCCGCCCCATCGGTGGCGCTGGACGGCAAATTCTCGGGCAGCACCACAGTTGGGGACCACCAGCGTGCGACGATACCGACTCCCGCCTCGTTCTCGCTTTCACTCCAAAGCCAGCAGTTGCTTGCTCCATATTATCCCGCTTACTCTCCCACCCCACCGGAGATTGTCTTCCAAAAGGAGGCCACGCAGACTGCGGCAGACGCATTCGCACTGGATGCCAACGGAGACCCCAAGCCACTGCGGGCCGACCGGGTCGCCAAGGTCTTGCTCTCAACCGGATTGTTCGGGCCCGACGGATTCGGGAATCTAGCGGTATACAATCCGGATGGCAACATCGTGGTGCCCGCCGGGGAAACCCTCGCGACCGCAGCGGGAGGAAGCATCCGTTTGACCGGAGCCAACGTCGATGTGGAAGGAACCATGAGGGCGGCAGGCGGCGGAATTATCCTTAACGCCAATAACATATCTCCGTCCATTGCCGACGCGCTGACGCGGGATACATCCCCACAAACTCCTGCTCCGTCAACCGGGCGCGGAACCATCACGTTGGGAGGATCCGCCATGCTCGCCACAGCGGGCCTGCAAGTGGACGACCGGGCGGATTCAAGCGCGCCGCTGTCACTGCCGCTGATCACCGCGGGCGGATCAATCAGTATCAGCGGATACAATGTGAATCTTGCGCAAGGTGGCATCATCGATGCCTCCGGCGGAGTGGCCATCTCACCCAAAGGTGCCATTGCCTATGGCAAAGGAGGATCAATCTCGATCCTCTCGGGGCAGGATCCCGGTATCTCCTCAGTGTTAGGTGGCCATCTGCAACTCGGGTCCATCATGAGCGCATACTCCGGCGGCACCGGCGGATCGCTGAGTCTGTTAGCCCCGGCAATCGCCATCGGCGATGGCAGCCCGTCAGGAGCGGACGTTCTGGCGCTGGATGCGGGATTCTTCAGCAAGGGGGGGTTCAATGCATTCTCGCTGACCGGCATCGGCCTCGCGAGCGGCGCGGTCACAACCCCAGGCATGTCCATTGCCGAGGGAACGGTCATCCAGCCCGTGGTCACAAGCTGGATCGCGGATCCGGCAAAGATAGTCCAAGGCCTGCCCGGTCTCTCACAATTCGTCAAGGAACCGGGCACGAGGACTCCCGTTAGCCTTAGTTTGTCATCGAAGGGGGCCAAGGACCCATACACAAGCACCCTGCTGGTGCGGGGTGACACGGTCGTGGGAGCGGGTTCCGTAATCCGCGTGGAACCGGGTGGAAACCTGTCCTTAAAAGGAGACACGGTGACTCTCGCCGGCTCGTTGTATGCTCCAGGCGGCACCATCACGGTGACCGGCGCTAAGAGTTATCCGTCCCTGAACAGCACCCCTAGCGATGCATTTATCACGGTGGATTTGTTGCCAGGAAGCGTTTTGTCAACTGCGGGGACGGAACTGCTTGTTCCCGATCCCTATGGCCGCAGGATAGGGGAAATCCTTGCGGGAGGCACCGTGACTGTTAGTGGGAACATCGCGGCGGAAGCCGGTTCAGTCATCGACGTGTCCGGCTCCAGCGGCATTCTCGACCTCGCCCCTGGCGCTCTGGGACTCTCCGCCAACGACTCATCCAACAGCACATCGCCGCTGGGTCTGGCTACGATTCCGACTCTGGTTGCCAGCAATGGTGGTGCCATCGTGCTCAACGGCCAGCAGGAATTGTTCTGTGATGCCACACTCCTTGGCCGCGCGGGCGGCAGCAACGCGCTGGGCGGCAGTGTCACCATCTCATCAGGACGTTTTTATGCTTACGGCACATCCTCGGAGCCCACCGACATCACACTGCAGGTTTCGCAAAACGCTCCGTCTATCCCTGTCCCATTTCACCCAGCGGGTCATTCCGGCGTGGGTCTCGTCATGGTGGATGCCCTGGGAGCCACCACTACGGAACAGGGATATTTTGCGGCAAACGCTTTTCTCTCGTCGGGATGCGATTCGCTGACTCTATCGGGAAATATATCGTTCCACGGCCCTGTCAGTCTGGGCGCCGCTTCCAGTCTGACTATTGCCACCGGCGGGGTGCTGACCGCCAATTCGGCTGTTAGCCTATCAGCACCCCATGTCACGATTGGAATGCCCTTCCAAGGACCCTTGTCACCGACGGACTCTCAGAATCCATTTGGTCAATACAATTTCGCCCCGACCACGGGGACGGGAAATCTCACCGTCACGTCATCGGATCTCATCGACATCGGTGCCCTGTCATTGCAGTCGATTTCAGGTGCCAGTTTCACCGCATCCAAAGGAGATATCCGGGGTGACGGCACGCTCGACATTCAGGGGAACCTCGTGCTGAAGGCAGGGCAGATCTATCCGACAACCGATTGCACATTCCAGATCTTTGCCTATGATTCGGGAAGCGGATCATCCGTGCATCAAGGGAGCGTAACAATTGAGGCCGATGGGAGTCGCCAGGTTCCTCTCTCAGCCGCGGGCAGACTCACTATTGACGCCTCCATTATCCAGCAGGGCGGTGTGTTGCGTGCTCCATTCGGTAGCATCACACTCGGCTGGAACGGTTCAGGCACTTCACCTGTGGATAATGTGGTGGGTTCCACCCTGCCGGTGCCCGTAACCTCCAGTATCACCTTGCAATCCGGCAGTATCACCTCGGTGTCCGCAGTGGACCCGGCTACCGGCATGGCGCTCACCATTCCGTACGGACTCGTTTACAACGGAAACTCCTGGGTCACTCCTGCGGGATTCGACATCACATCCGGAGGCTTGCTGACGAAGGGGATAACTCTGTCCGCCGGATCGGTTTCAACCCAAGCCGGCTCCAATATCGACATCAGCGGAGGAGGAGACCTATACGCATATCACTGGGTGCAGGGTCTGGGAGGCAGCACGGACATCCTCTCCTCCAGCACGAGTTTCGCGGTGATCCCAGGTTATGCCGCAGACGTTGCTCCCGTCGCTCCCTTCCATGCCAGTACGGCAAGCGACCTTCTCGGCGGTGATGCGGGTTATGTGAACACCACGCTTTCGGCGGGTGACAAAATCTATCTGCAAGCCAGCGGCAGCCTCCAGGCCGGTTATTACACGCTGCTGCCCGCACGCTACGCGCTGCTGCCCGGTGCCTACCTGGTGACTCCCGTGTCGGGTGCCGCGAGCGCACCGGTGACCGAAGCGGACGGCTCCACCCTCGTTTCCGGATATCGCTTCAACGACCTTAACCAGGCGGTGACACCGCAAGCCTTGTTCACATCTTTCAATGTAGCTTCCTCGTCTGTGCTGGCTATGCGTGCGCAGTATGACGGATTCAGTGCCAACACCTTCCTGCAGCAGGGCAGCAGCACCGCCGGCCTGGCCACCCCCAGACTGCCCATCGATGCCGCCCAACTTTCCCTGGAGGCAAGCGCGTCCATGAACATCAGCGGTTCGGTCCTATCCTCGGCACCCACGGGCGGAAGGGGCGGTCAAGTCGATCTGAGTAGCCCGCTGAATATACTGATCGCGGCTGTGGGTGCAGCTCCCCAGACAGGGGTTCTGGTGCTTGATGCGAGCCAGTTGACGGCATTCGGTGCCCAGAGCCTCTTGATCGGAGGAAGTCGTGAATCCACTGCGGCTGGCACGACGGTCGAAGTGGCAACCAATCTCATAACGGTCGATAATGCGGGCACCCCGCTGTCAGGACCTGACATCATCCTGGTTGCCAAACAAGGCATCAATCTCACCTCCAATGCCGACCTGGAAAGCAGCGGCACGCTCACTGGTTCGGCGGACAAACTACTGCTAGGCAACTCCGCCACAACTGGCAGTGGTGACGGGGTCCTGGTGCGAGTTTCATCCGATCCGGGCGCCTCAACTCTGCGATCGGGGATGTCCAAGTCCACCGACCCGCTTCTCAGCATTGCAGGAGGTGCCAGGATCTCAGGCTCAGGCGTGACCATCGACTCCTCGGCGCGGACGACACTCGACCCATCCGCATCTCTCAGCGCCGTCGCCGCATCAATCAACACCGGGCTAATTAGCATCCAGCTTGATAATCCGGGATCACTGACACCGGGCGGTGTGCTCGGGAACGGTCTGGTGTTGTCCGGAACAGCACTGCAAAACCTGGAAGCCTCGGCTCATAACATCTCGCTAACGAGTTACTCGTCCATTGATATCTATGGCAGCGGTCAGATTGGAGAATTGAACACGGATGGCACTCCGCTCGCCAACAGCATCTCCCTGCATACCGGAGAAATCCGCGGATTCAACACGGCAGCTACCAAAGTGACGGTATCGGCCGGAAGCATCACTCTGGACAATGTCAACTCATCCTCAGGTGCGGGAATTGTCGCATCCGGAACCGGAACCCTTGAGTTTGATGCCAGCAACATTCAGATCGGTCAGAATGCCCTGTCACTGGACCAATATTCAACCGTGGTTCTGCATTCGACCGGTGGTGTTTTGGCCGAAGGCACGGGAACCTTTTCCACCTCCGGGGCGCTCACGGTTCTAACACCACTCATCACCACGGCCAAGGGGGTAAGCTCGTCGTGGCTGTCCGCCGGAGTGATGGATCTTGAAAACGGTCCTTCCGGGGCCCTTGCCACGGTCACACCGGGATTGAGTGGCACGCTCAATCTGCAGGGAGCTGGTCTGATCGCGGCAAGCAATGTGACTGTGCCAGGTGGTAACATCAGCCTGCGTTCCACATCTGGTGATTTGCAGATATCAGGCACAATCGATGCGGGAGGCTACGCACAGGCATTCGGCAGCGTCGTGAAGTATGTCAACGGCGGCACGATCGGCCTCGATTCAGACACCGGCAATGTGCATGTGTTAACTGGTGGCACGCTGCGTGTGGCGGCGGCATCCGGAGGTGGCAACGCGGGCAATTTGTCGGTAAGCGCGGTGCATGGCTCCCTGCAAGTGAACGGAACCCTGTCAGGCGCGGGTGGCATCGACGGAGCGGGTGGAGTATTCACACTTGATGTGGGGACTCTCACCACAACCGCATCCCTCAATGCTGCGCTTGATCTGAGTTCCTTCTCCACGTCCCGCTCCATCCGCGTGCGGGATGGCAATGTGGTGGTGGATGGCACCGCCACCGCCCAGTCATTCTCCCTGGCTGCGGACCACGGGTCTATCATCGTCACGGGAACCATCAATGCGTCCGGGATCACCGGAGGTGCGATCTCATTGCTTGCAAATGGCAGTGTCACTCTGCAAGGCGGATCGAAGCTCGACGCATCAGGCAGCCAATTCGACGACGCCGGCAAGGGCGGGACCATCGACCTTGAAGCGGGCGCGGAACAGAACGGAGTTGCCGGCAACGGCACGCTGGATATCCAAACGGGCTCAACGCTCAACCTCTCAATTGCCGCCAGCAATGCAAGCAGTGAGGCGGCAGGACAATTCTGCGGCACACTTCATCTACGGGCACCGCAAAACACGCCCGGCACCGATCTGCTGGTGAATCCCATCAACGGCACTATCACTGGAGCATCCAAAATCGAAGTTGAGGGTTGCAAAATCTATGATCTGACAGACTACGGCGGTCTGATCACCAGCACTGTCCAATCCTCTATCACTAACGATGCCACCAATTTCCTCGGTTCATCCATAGGGTATCAGGCAATGGCCAACCGCCTGCTGCAAAACAACTCCGGGCTTTCTTCAAAACTGTTGTTGATGCCGGGCGTCGAAATCATTAATCGCGCTGCTCCAACCCCGGTGAATATCAATCTGAGCGCGGTGGGGGGTGCAATCTCGCTGCCAAGCTCAGGCGGAACAATCACCTTCCCGTCTGGAACACCGGGTAATGACAAGGTCAGCACATCTGTCGCAGGAACCATCACCACGGCGTCGGGCAGCACTCAAACCATCGCCGCCAATACTCCGACCCTACTCGCCCCCGGTAGTTCGGTCACACTCACCATCGCAGGATCCATTTCTTATGCCAGTGGCAATGGCGGAGCCATCCCGGTGAGTCTGCAACCAAACTCCACCTACACGACCAGCACCACCGGCACCACCGGCACAATCTCGACCGAGGGCAGCATGATCTCACTCAACACGGTGACCAACAGTTCGATCGCCCTAACCATAGGCACACAGGTCGCTTTCCCGAACGGGACCCCCGGCAATGATAAAGTCAAATCGAGTGTCGCCGGTTCCATCATCTCCCCCACTGGAACGGTGACTGCATTGGCAGCCAATACCGCCACTGCCATCGCGGCGGGAAGCACGGTCTCTCTCTCAAACGCGGGCTCCATCACCTTCGCCAGTGGAACCGGTGGCGCAGTCCAGATGGCCCTGGCATCCGGCAGCATCACTCCGGCAGGCCCATCCACTGTGACACCCGCCAGCGGCAATCTGGTGCTTGGCAGCCCGACGTCCACCTCCGCTTCCGATTGGGATCTATCAACCGCGCGGTTTGGTCCATTGGGCGCACCCGGCATTCTCACCATGCGCGCCGCGGGCAATTTGGTGTTCTACAATACCCTCAGTGACGGATTCTCCAGTTCCTCTTACACGGCCGCATTGTTAGCGCCCAATTCTCTCTTGCCTGCCAATGCGCAGTCATGGTCATACCGCCTGACCGCGGGAGCGGATTTGGCCGCTGCGAATTACCGCGGGATGCAGCCGCTGGCGGACTTGTTATCAGAAAACTCCGGATCGCTTCTGTTGGGCAAAAACGGCGGATTCTTGGTTGCCAGTGGTGGCACGAGTGCCAAAACCTCCTCGGTGGTGCCCAATTTGTTCCAAGTCATCCGCACCGGCAGCGGGAATATCACCATCAGCGCTGGGCAGAATGTGGAGTTGCTCAACCAGTTTGCCACCATCTATTCCGCCGGAACCCTGATCACGGGTCCCTCACTCGGCGGAACCTTCCAGTCACCTGTGCCTGGATTCACGGGTTATCAAACAGGAGCCCTCGGCGCAGTGCAGCAAACGAGCGCCTATCCAGTGCAATACGCATACGCTGGCGGTGATGTGAACATCTCCGCGCAACAGGACATCACCCACCTCACAGTGGACAAGAGTGGAAACCTGGTGCAGGACTCGGAACGCGAAATGCCGCAAAACTGGTTATACCGGCGCGGATATGTGGACTCATCCACCGGGATGTTCGGCACATCAAAGTACGGAGATGTCGCCTCCACAACCTGGTGGGTGGACTACAGCAACTTCTTTGAGGGAGTGGGAGCCCTTGGAGGAGGCAATGTGGCACTGCATGCCGGGCGGGACGTCAGCAATGTGGATGCAGTGGCTCCCACCAACGCCCGCATGCCTTCCGGAACTCCTTCCACAAGTGCCTTGGTAGAAAACGGCGGAGGCGATGTCAGCGTCACGGCGGGACGCAACATCAGTGGCGGCGTCTATTACGTCGAGCGCGGCATTGGAACCCTTGTCGCCGGCAACGAGATCACTACCAACAGCACCCGCTCCCCGTCGCTGACCACTTTCAGCACGCCATCAGCCGTGCTGGATCCCAGCACATGGCTGCCCACCACCCTTTTTCTGGGGCAAGGATCGTTTGATGTCACCTCTGGAGGAGACCTGCTGCTGGGACCGGTGGTGAATGCGTTCCTACTGCCACAGGGCTACAATAACACCTATTGGTACAAGAGCTATTTTTCCACATACGGCTCAACTGACAGCGTCAACGTCACCTCGTTGGGTGGATCCATCACCTTCCGGGAAGGCGTGACCATGTCATCGACAGGAACATCGGCCAATCCGAGCATCCCGGTGTTGCAGGCATGGTTCTCGAAAGAGTTGCTTCTGAATTCCTTAAGTGCAGCCTACCTCCAACCATGGCTCAGACTGGCAGAAGATCAGGTAAGCCCATTTGGCACAGCCTTCTCACTGCTCCCGCCCACACTCGGGGCGACCGCCTACTCGGGCAATATCAACATCGCCGGCAACCTCACCTTGTCCCCATCCCCCACCGGAACACTTGAGTTTTTGGCAAAGGGCGCGATCAACGGCCTGCAAGTTACCGGTACGACAGTAATCAACGGCACAAGCGTGAGCGTCTGGGACTCCAGCACCATCAATGTCTCCGACGCAACTCCCGCCCTGCTGCCGTCGGTGACATCGCCGATCGCCTATCAATCCATAGTCGGAACATCCAATCTGGCCAAATCAACAGGTGCTGATTTCCTTCGCGCCTTTGATGGCTTGTTACAGGAAACCGGCTCCAGCGATGGCACGATTCAGACCAAACAGGCCCTGCATGCGCTTGGAATTCTGCATGCCGGTGACACCCAGCCTCTGCTCCTATACGCAGGCACTGGTGATATCTCGGACCTGACCCTCTTCTCTCCCAAACCTGCGGATATCATCGCTGGGCAGGACATCCGCGACATTGGCCTCTATATCCAAAACACCGCTTCCAGCTCGGTAAGTGTGGTAAGCGCGGGGCGGGACATCATCGCCTATGACACCAACTCGCCGCTTCTGGTCAGCGCTCAAAGCACTGGAAATGTTCTCTACGGCAGTCCACAAAGCGGAGATATCCAAATCAGCGGCCCTGGCACGCTGGAAGTTCTGACTGGTAGGAACCTCGATCTCGGAATAGGCGCAGGCAACTCCGACGGCACAGGCACGGGCATCACCAGCATTGGCAACGCACGCAATCCTTACCTTGATTTCGGCGGGGCCAACCTCATCGCCGCGGCAGGCATTGGCGCGGCATCGTCCCTCGACACAAGCAGCGCGGATTTCCCGACATTCATCGCCAAATATGTCAAGGCGGGAAACGGCACCGCCCATCTTCAAGAACTCGGGTACACCCAGAACGAGTTTGATGCCCTTGCCTCCGAGGTGCAGGACCAGATCGCGCTGCAGGTCTTCTATCTGGTGCTGCGGGACGCCGGCCGGGATCACAGCAATCCCGACAAGTCGGGCTACAAAAACTACACCTCAGGCACCGACGCGATTGCCAGCCTGTTCCCGGGAAGCCAGTGGAACGGCAATATCAACACGGAAAGCCGCGACATCCGCACCAAGAACGGCGGAGACATCAATCTGCTGACTCCCGGCGGCGGCCTGACACTTGCCACCACCACCATTGGAAACCCGCAGGCCCCTCCGGGCATCGTCACCGAAGACGGCGGCAACATCGCGATTTTCACCGAGAAGAACGTAAGTCTGGGCATCTCGCGTATCTTCACCCTGCGCGGTGGCAATGAAATCATCTGGTCTTCGGTCGGCAACATCGCGGCGGGATCTTCATCCAAAACCGTGCAATCCGCGCCGCCCACACGTGTGTTGATCGATCCTCAGAGCGCCAACGTCATCACCGACCTAGCAGGACTGGCCACCGGCGGTGGTATCGGCGTGCTGACATCCGTGGCTGGAGTGAAAGCGGGTAACGTGGATTTGATTGCCCCGGTGGGCACCATCGACGCCGGTGATGCAGGCATCCGCGTGACGGGTAACCTGAACATTTCCGCAGCCACCGTGGTCAACGCCGGCAATATCTCCGCAGGTGGAACCAGCACCGGGACGGCACCCCCGGCCCCAGCCGCTCCGAGCGCGGGCAGCATCAGTGCCGCCTCAAGCACGGCGGCAGCCTCAACAGCCACCGTGGAAAACGCCTCCAAGCAAGGGTCAGCCACACCACCCACACCTGCCGAAGAGCAACTGTCCGTCATCACCGTGGAAGTCATTGGCTACGGCGGCGGCGGCGACGACGCTGGAGACAACAACAACAGTGACGAAGACAAACCCAAAGAAGAAAACTGAAGTTTCCGACGCACAATGAAATCCTCCACAATCATGGTATTCGGCAGCCAATATCCGCCACTAGTTCTGTTAGTGATTGTTCTGGCACTCGGCAATGCCTCACGCGCGGGTGAAACGTCCGCGTCAGGCGCCACACCCGCAACAGACAAAGCTCTGAGCACGCCGCCGGATCAGAACGACCCCGAGGCCCTGTTCAAGCTAGGCAAGGCCTATGAAACAGGCAACGGCGTGCAGCGTGACGAGGCAAAAGCTTTCGGGTATTACCAAAAGGCCGCTGAACTCGGTAATCCCAAGGCGCGGCACAACCTGGCAGTCATGTATGCAAAGGGTGCGTCCGTCAAGCGCGACGAGAGGGAGGCGTTCAAATGGTTTCGCAAGGCTGCTGAACAAGGAGCCGTGCTTTCCCAATTCGCGTGCGGATGTATGCTGGAAGAAGGCAAGGGCACGGAGAAAAACGCGGCGGAGGCCGCAGTGTGGTTGCGCAAGGCTGCGGAGCAAGGGCATCTGGAATCACAGTACCGCCTTGGACAGCTCTACTTCTTTGCGCCTGACGGCATAACGACGGATCTGCCGGAAGCGGTTAAATGGTATGAAGAAGCGGCGGATCAGAAGCATCCGGGTGCTGCCAACGCCCTTGGTGCGCTGTATGAGAGAGGAGGCGGTGTCAAACAGTCCTATACTGAGGCATTCCGCCTCTATCAGATCGCGGCAGAGGGTGGCGAAGCCAAGGGCCAGGCCAATCTTGGCAGGTGTTACTCAACCGGCGTAGGTATTGATAGAGACCCCATACAAGCCTACCGCTGGCTGAAAAGATCATCTACCCAGGGGGAGGTCACGGGCACCAACTCGTTGGCTGAAATCCGGCAGGTCCTCAAGAAGGAACAGATTGCCGAGGGCGAAAGACTGGCGGCGGAGGATATGAAAAACGGGCAGAAATAGCGCAACCACAGGAACCGGTAAGCCAATCATCGCTCGGGCGGGGCGGCACGTGTGCCATTGGATTCGGAATATTCGGCTTGGGCTTGAGCCCGCGTGTAGAGCAGCCACCCCTGAGCCCCAAGTTGTTGGTGCAGCTTTGAATCGGCCACTATTTTCGCCTTGATCCAGCATTCCTGATATTCAGGCGATGAAGAGTCCTCACCGGCGCGGGAAATGGCCGTTGCAAAGTCCTCCTGAATTCTGCGCACAAGCTCTTGCTGATGCGGATTCAAGGCGGATTCGGCAGCACCGCTCCCACGAAACACAAGCGGCAAGGCTATGTCTTCACCCGGACGGCCCCTTGGAGCGATTGGAGCATGGGCTTGCTGAGCACCAAAATCTCCTGAATTCTCCTTAGGTGCCATTTTCAAGCCATTCTGGCGGGAAACGATGGGCGCGAATCTGTGCTCAGGATGGAGCGTGACCCATTCCTCCGGCCGTGGCTGCTTATCCCCCGTCTGAATGACCCAATATACGATCCCGCATATCACTGCCATGCTTGCCGCAACCATCATGAAAAAACCATACCGCCGCGCCATCATCCGTTTTCAAAGGCTAAAATAATGCCGGTGCGGTGATAAGACACCGCACCGGCAGATTTCCATGAGTTACACATTGGCTCCAATAGCCGGTTAACCAGCAAGGGACCCGCGAGTGGGTGACTTAGTAGTTCTGTGTCACATAGCCGCCGTCAGATGAACGGCTAACAGTCATAGCCAACAGGTTGATTCCGGAATACGAAACCGTCCCTGTTGTCGCAGTGGTACCCGCGATGGCCGTGACCAGTGCGGGGATAAACGCTACGGCTTGGGTGCCAGGGGTAAGAGTCTGAGTCACGATATGCTCCGTGGACCAGAAGGTGTATTGGCCCGAAGTGATGGCCGCATCGTTGAAAGTTCCGCCACCAGCATAGTACTGGGCACCATTCCATGCCACGGCAACTGCATTACCTGCACCAACGGTGCCACTGGAAAGCGCCGTGGTGGCATCGCTCTTGCCCAGGTAAGTGACATAATAGCCTGTGATTTCGTTAAACGTTTCATAACGCATCGCCTTGGCCAGATTGCCACCACTTGCGAATCCGCCGTCGCCCGTACCGTGCGGGGTGTTGTTGATCGTGGCGGCAGCAGTGAGGGCGTGGCCGGTGATCGAAGTCGTTCCTAGGGTCGGCATATACTGGGCCACAGCGGTGGTTGCACCATATCCGGATTCCGACAAGGCGATGAGGCGTGTGCCGGAATCGGCATCACGACCGAGGGCCCACAGGAACTTGGCGTTATCCGCAGTGTAGTTGCCAGTTGCGGTGGCGAGCGATGCGCTGCCGAGTGAGAAGATGGAGTTAACCAAGTGGTTGTTCAAGGACAGTCCGGCCGGCGCGCCATAGCTGGCAACCCACTGGAAAGGCACAATACCCACCGGCGCGTCATTCAATGTTGAGGCATTGTACGGCGTGGTGGATTGATACGAGTCCGCAAAGGCGGCTACCGGCACCTGGAAGTCGGTATAGGGAGCAGCGTTGGGGTTCGTGTTGCTGTAAACTGGAGGAATGAATGTTGCCGCCTGTGCTGTGGCGTTGGTGGCATTGTCAGCAAGGAAGGGCCATTTGATTCCTTGGTCAACAGTTTGCACACCGCCCGCAGCCCCGTAGAAGGACACTTTGACGTTGATCGTGTGGCCGTTGTAGGTAACGCCCATCCAGTTGACGGCATTGGAGCTGTTGAAGGTGGCATTGGACTGGGCTGTGGGGGTGGCACCGCCAAGAACAGCCGAGATGCCTTGAAGGGCAGCCACGCGGAACGCTGTCGATCCGTTGATGTAAATGGTTTCAGTGGCATTGGCCGTGGCACCCATGGCAAGCACAGCCAGGGTCATTGCAAGTGATTTGGTTAGTTTCATAATGGTTGGTTTCGGTGTTTTGTTCGTTGTTTGGTTGTTGTGGAGAAATGAGTTTCAGAGTTCTATCGATCATTAGCGGCGGCGGCGGCGCGCCACCATAAGGACGGTTCCGATCAGGCCGAGCGCGGTGGATGTCGGCTCGGGCACAGTCGTGTAGGTGACGGCTCCGGTGAGGGAGTCTAGCGCAAAGGTGCCGAGCGCATTGGATGGACCGGACCCCGGTTGCAGTTGATAGAGGGCAAGCGTGCCACTCACGTTATTCAGAATCGTCGGATTGAAGTAAGCGAACGACGTGCCGGTCGCACCACCAGTGGCATTGGCACCACCCGGTTGATACGAGGCGAACGCGTGATTACTCGCGGTGCTGATATTGTTTTGAATCAGTCCGACCAAGCTATTTGCCGTGGATGTTTGGCCACTATAAGCATTGGCCATGGTGTATATTCTGGTATCAGAAGAAGCCAGCGTGGAAGCCGAGGCGGTGTTCCAAGGAGTCGAGGACAATGCATCGCCCGCCTTGCTGGCATAGATCGTGTGCGCCGGATCGGTTCCCACCGTGTCCAGGTGGGTGGTGCCGATCACACCCCAACTGACACCGGTGGTGCCGCCAAAGACCGCCACAAGGTCGGCGTTGGTGTCTCCGATGTTCAGGGTGACCGTGGTGTTGGGAGCCAAGCTGTTGTAGTTTGACGCTTGGCCGATATCCACAAGGTAGCCCTGGGTAGAACCGGCCTTGGTGAAACCGATGAACAGGTCATCGGAGGAGTATGCCGTGGTGGCAGCGTTTGCCGCCATTGTCATCGCCACGCCTAGCATGGCAGAGCCAGCGAATCGTGTGAATGCTTTGTAAGTTATATCTTTTTGTTTCATGTTATTCTGGTGCAAGAGAAATTGCTCTTGCCGGGGGGAAGCTGGCGTAATGACGGTGATTTTGTGAATTCGCAAATCGTGACGGTTTTGTCACCTCGCCCGGTTGCCAGCTTGCGCTTATTTCTGTGTCACGCGCAGGCGGGTGAACAGTTTTGGTGCGCCGTCCTTCGGAATCACAATGGTATATCTTCCGCCGCTCTCAGTGCCGGCCGGCGCGGGCGTCCAGTTGAGCAGATCCGTGCTGGTATCCACCGCAACGTCATACTCCGCCATGGAAGCCGCGTTGTGCGGGAAGCTGAAAGTGAGATTCGTGTCATCTGGAACGGCAGTGGGAAGATATTGCGCGTTGCTGCCCGAGTTGGGATTGGCACCCAGTACGAACTTCACCATGTTCTCAATCCCGTCATTGGCAGGGGTGGCCGTGGGCAGGGCGTTCGCGCCGCTGAGTGAATAGGAGGATGCCCATGTGTTATACGCCGAAGTGCTGGCCGCCGTGAAGGTCACCGTGCCGCTGGAATTGATCGAGAATGTGCCGACAGCGGTTCCCGCAGCGGTGGGGCCAGGGACCAAACGAAACAGGGCAAGCACAGCGCTGCTGGCGGTGATGCCACTGGCGTTGCTGGCTTCAATTGTCGGGTTAAACAGGCTGAAGGAGGTGGTCGCAGTGGAATTGCCGCCTCCTGGCTGACAAGACGCGTAAGCATAAAGTGCTTTGGTCGCCACGTTGTTTTGGATCAAGCCTGTCGGGCTGTTGCCCGTGGATGTCTTGCCAGAGTATGCCTGCGCCATTGAGTAGATCCGGGAATCCGGCGTTGCCAGATAGCTGCTCGAACCGGTGTTCCAGGCAGTGACGCTGGAGGCGTTTCCCTGCTTGCTGGCGTAAATCGTGTGGGCGGGGTCGCTCCCGACCGGGGTGAGGTGGGTGGTACCAACCACGCCCCATGATAGGGTGGAATCGGACGACCAGCCGCCGCCAAAAACGGCGGCAAGGTCCGACGCGATGTCTCCTATCGAAAGTGTGCGGGTGGCGGTGAAGCCGGACGCCTGGCCGATATTGACCAGAAAGTCGGACGTGTTACCGGCCTGGTGGAATCCGATGAAAAGATCGTCGTCGGTGTATGTGGTGGCAGTGGGGGTGCCGGCATAGGCGACAGATCCGATGGCAAGAAATGCCATGGGGGCAAGCAAGGTGAGGATGTTTCGGGTCGCTGATTTCATAGTATAATTGGTTGTGATAGTTGTAGGATGGAGGAATACACGGCACGGGGTGCTGCGGATATTTCGCCCCAGTCCCGGCGGGTTGAGGGAGGATTAATTTGTGACAGTTTTGTCACGCGACCAGCGGCGGGAATCATGGGAACCCGTTTGATAGCAACGGTTCAGTTGCTGGAAACCCCGATCCGGAAGAACGTCGGTTTCTTCAATCCATTGGCAGTGGGGATTGAAAATGGATACGGCACACTCACCGCGTCCATCGTGGCGTCCGACGCCAGAACGCTTGGCGTGTCGGTGCTGTTGACCCACACGTCGAGCCCCGCGCTGAACTGCACCGTGTAGGTCAGGCCGGATGTTAGATAGTCGTTGCGGCGGCCAAAGACCGCCTGGTAGTTCGCGCTATCGGCTGTCACCGCGACGGGCTGGCCGTGCGCCGTTACCACTCCGGCCGCATAGGTGATCGGAGCGGATGATTGCGCACGTGGATCGGTGCCGAAGGCGTATTCCAACAAGTTGGTGAGGCCGTCTCCGTCGGGATCCGCGCCGGGCTGGGCATCCACCCCGGAGAGATTGGCAGCAGCAGCCCAAGTATTATAGGCAAGCGAGCTGGCAGAAGGAATGCCGAACGCCTGCAACTCATGAATCACCGTGCCGCCAGAGGATCCGACTTGGCTGGCGCCGAGACTTCCGGCCCCGTTACTCATATCAGGATTGAGGAAGATGAAACGCACCCCGGTCACATTGCCAGCGATGATTCCCGAGGCTTTGGTGATGGTGGACAGAAAGGAGGAATTTCCGCCATTCACGATGCCGGCGTTGGTGTAGGTGCCGTAGTCCGCGAAAGCCCCGTTACCCCTTGAGAGTAGCAACTGGAATCGTTGGGCTCCCAGGTTGTGATCGCCCCAACCGGTGATGGTCTGCACGCTGCTCACATCGTAGCCGAAGGAATTGACGCCGGTATTGAGATTGAAGGTGATGGTGACCGGCAATGGCGTGGAGCCATTGGTGAAATCAGTCACCGAATAGTAGGTATCATTGGAACTTGCTGCCGCACTTCCATCATTGAGACCTGAAACCGGGAACCCGCTGCTCAGGGCACCTGTCGGCGCAGTCACGCTGCTGAGTGAGCTTTGGCCGGCACGCAGGAGATTCGCGGCGAGGGCGCCATCCTTGCCTGCGACCCCGGCGCTTGATTCCGCCGTGAAGGTATAGGGTGAGGGTGGTGGAATCGAAGAAGCCGTGCCAAATACCTGCAACTCATGGATCACCGTGCCGCCGCTCGATCCCGCCTGGAGGGGGCCAACCACGCTGGCGCCGCTGCTGGAATCAGGATTGAGAAAGACGTAACGCACCCCTGTCACATTCCGCGCGAGAACTCCGCTGGTGTGGCCAACGTTCGATAGATACGACGAGTTTCCCCCATTCACGCCAGCGGCGTTGGTAAAGGTTCCGAAATTGACGTATTCCTGGTGATTGGTGGAAAAATACAACTGAAAGCTATGCGCCCCAGGTTGTGGTCGCCCCAACCGCCAATGACTTGGACGTTGTTGATATCATAGCCTGCCGTGTTGACACTCGTATTCAATTCAAACGTCACGGCATCTGGCAGATTCGTCGTGCCACCGACAACGGAATAGTATGTATAATTCGCATTGGCCGCGACACTTCCATCGTTGAGGCCACTGACGGGAAACGTGCTGCTGGAGTTACCCGTCGGGGCGGTCACGCTGAACAGCGTGCTTTGACCAGCCGTTACAAGATTCGTGGCGAGGGCCTGGTCTTCCCCGTTGTTCCGCGAGCTCGAAGCCGCGGTGAAGACGATTCCATCGACGACGGGAAGGGCGACGGCGGCGAAGGTGGTGGCCATGGTCCCGTAACCAATCGCATTGGGGTGCGCGTAGTCGGCGTAACGGCTGGCAATCCAGCTTCCATCGGGATTGATGAAATTGGCGTAATTGTCCACCAGCACAATGTTGCGACCCTGGCCCTGGAAATTGGGAATCACCGAAGATGCGAGGAGGCCGTTGAAATTCTTCACGTAAGCGTCCTTGCCAACCCCGGCGGCGACGATGTCCTGAATGGGAATCAGGGTTGAGAGCACGATTTCGAGCGAACTGTTGTTAGAATACAACGTGGAAATAAGGGTGCTCAAGCGGGCGATGGCACTTGACGTGTCGTTGCCAACCCCGCTGCCCAAAATGTAATTCTGGAGAATGTCATTGGTGCCGAGGTGCAGCAAAACGACGTCGGGGCGGGCACCGGCTTGCCAGGCATTGATAAGCGACTGGATCTGATCAATTCGATATCCCGTATGGCCTTCGTTGCTTTGCTGGTCGGTCGAGACGAGGTAGGCGGTTGAATTGGTCGAGTCGCTGCCCACGAATGAGAAGGATTTGCCCTGGGCCACATACGCGCGGGCCAGTGGATCGCGATAACCGCCCGCAATCTGGGCGGCGCCGGCGCCCATCCCGTAAGTGATCGAATCCCCAAGGGGCATGACGCGCACCCGTCCCGAGACGGCGGCGGCACTCGGAGTGCCCTGAAGGATGAATTCCCGATAGAAAACCCACGAGTTCTCCTGGCCATCGAAGGTGAATCTGACCGAATGCACGCGCCGCGCGAGAATGCCCGAGGCATCATCGGTAAGCCGGGTGTGGGTGGAATTGACCGGAGCAACCGTGTGATTGCTGACGACTGCAAGCGTGGTGAAAGCCGTCGGTGCCTCGACCGTGGAGTACTGGATGGCGAAGTCCAGGTTGTCCCGACCACTGTCACTCCACGCGCCATAGGCATCGAACTGGGTGAGATCATAGCCGTGGATGTTCACTGATAGATTCAATGGAATGACCAGCGAGGAACCATTGCCCGTGGTATTGGCCGTAGTGACAGCCCCGGCGGTGCCGAGACTGCCATCGGTCAGTGGGGCCCACGTGGCAGCGCCATAGTTGGTGTCGGGTCGGGTGGGCGTGGCAGGCGTGAAGGCATTGCCACTGTTCAACAGATTGTTCCCGGTGGGAAGGGTGAAAGCCGGCACCGAGCCGGCCGCCGTGGTCAGTGATTCATTGGTGTTGACGAGTGCGGCCTGCGCGGCGGCGCAGCCGAACACCGCGGCAATGCCGAACGCAAGGAGCCGGGGAAAACCGGAGACGAAGGTCCGCGGAAGCAAACGTTTGGCGATGAGTTTCATGGGTATTGATCGGTCTTTTAGCGAGTTTCAAGGCCTTTGTGACAGGCATCCAGGTTCGCTTGGGATCTTTCAACCTGCTTGCGCGATGATGAGACCAGTCCGCCCCAGAGCGTGTGTGTGGCAACGTAATCGGTCAACCTCCCTGTTTATGGAGTATTTCACACCTCGTCGAGGATCTCCAGTTTTGCCACGCACCACTCATCCCCGGGCATCAGCAGAAAGGCGTGCGGTTCCTGCTCGCGTTGAATTTGACGTTGGGCATCGCTACAACGGCCAGAGCCTCTCACGATTCAGCCTGCGTTCAATCACTTCTTGTGAAACCGCCAAGAGCCTGGCGAGCGGGATGCAAAGGTAGGACAATTGGGATTTTCAGTCCATCAGCGGTTTGAAATCCGGTGTGGACATTGGCTGGTGGTCCTTTGGCATGCGGCCTGCGTAATCAATCAGGATGCGCTGATTCAAGGGTGCGCTATCCGCATTGATGCGGGCGATTCTGGCGGAAAGCTCGGGGGCATAGGGAACACAGTTTATCAGGTCGTCCACGAGGTAACGTGGTGCCCAACCGATCATTTGGTAATCCTCCGTAAGCAGCGGCACGGCCAAGCGCGTCGCAGGGTTGTTCAATTCCACCAGAATGCGCAATTCCTCTCCGACCTCCAGTCTTGCGGCACGTGCAATGGCCCGTTCTCCGAGGTGCCGCAACCCGTGCAAGAAAAAGCGAACCTGGAAATTGCCATTGGCATCGGCTGCAACCTTTGGAAACACCTCCAAATTGTCAGTGACCCGCTCCCCTCCTGAAACCGAGAGAATGGAGATCGGATCAGCATGGCCTCGATCCAAGTCGAGCCATTGGATATATTCCTGAAAGTCCGTCCGTTTTGGCGAGATCACCCGGTTCTTGAAGAGGGGAAACAGATCGTTGGATTCATAGTCGGTTTTGAAATCGGGGAAGGCCAGAAGAGGCGCGAATCCCACATCGCGCTGCGCATTGAGCGCACCACCAATGTAGCGGAAACGATCGTGCGACGTTTCCACCTCGGCATCGAGACGCCCAACCGGGAACCATGCGCGGCTGCGAGCAGAATCGGTGGGTGCCTGCCAGGCGAGAAATAGACTCTTCATAGCGCGTTTTGAAGCATTGTACGGCTGGCCGCCAAAAAGGCGAGAACAAAGGTGCGGCTGGGTTCGCTCATCCGCGAACCGGGAACCCGCTCCACCAGTTCACGCAGGGTTTGTGCGGGCGAATTGCCAATCCTGGCTTGCCATTGCTTGAAGAATTCCGGGTAGCGCTGCGCCAGCATCTGGGCCACCGCCATGGGGCTCATCCCGTGCTTCGCCTGCGTGTCCTGGAAAATCCCGCCTTTGCCCTTCCGAATGTAGCGCTCGATCGTACCATCGTGCTGATGCCGTTCCCTTGCTTCATCCGTCAGCTCGCGCCCAAGCGAGGAGGCGTGGTCAAAGGTGGGAGCCAATTGTAGTAAAAATGCGGCCTGCTGGCCAAATAGTGACGGTTCAGGATGCCTCACCCCAGATCCGGGCGAGGGTGGCTTGGATCATTTGCTCGAAGCGGGTGATGAGTTCGCGGTTGGTGGCCACCAGCGCTTGATCGGCTTTGATCGGGGACTTCGCCCGTGAGGATGTCGCGGGCGGTGTCGATGCGGCGTTTGGTGGCGGTGTCTAGCATTACTTGAGGCGTTTGACGTTGTGATCTGCAAGCAGCGTACGCATCTGGGTGATGGCGATTTCGTTGAGCTTGATCAGGCGCTCGGGCTGTGGCAGTCCCTGACGGATGATGGCTCCGGTCGCTTCGATCCATTTCCGCGGTGTCAGGGAAAAGCTGTTGAGGCCTGCCTGTTTTCTAAAGGTCTCGAATTCGATACCTTTAAAATCGGGGTTGTGGATTTGTTCCCAGATACCGATAAATTCCAGGGAATTGCGATTGCGCATCCAACTGTAAATCAATGAGTCGTCGCCAAACTTCCTCGCCATGTCGGTCAACGAGATGAAACCCATATCGCGCTGGGCAACTACGGTGATTGCGGTACCCTGGACTTCGAGAGAGGTTCTCTTGGACTGTATCATGGCTTGGGGTGGCGAGTTTGAATTCTAAACCCGTCGAATTCGAGAGGTTTAAAAGTGGCGGATTCGCCACATTTGGAGTGATTCCGGCAGGACGTCATGGCTCAGGCTACAAATTGGTTCAGGGAAACGTAATCCTTGATGTTCTCGGGGATCCGGCATGCACCGGAGGTTAAGGCGGTCATCTAGCGCAATGCAAGCCTCTGCCGGAAAGATTGAAAATTACAACGGCGTTCCCGTTAGCATGCTTTCCGCAAGATTCGCCACGGCTTGGGCCGAAAGGCGACCATTCGCCGCTCGAAGATTCTTGGTGACGGCAGATAGGTTTGCGACACGGGCAGGCTGCCCGATACTGTTTAATTCGATCAACGTCATCGTGCGCGGCAAGGCGGGAGCGGAGGTTGAGTTCGGCAACAAACTCTGGCTCGGTGAGACCCGCGAGGGAATCATCGTGGACTACAAGTTATATCAGGACAATCCGGGTGATCCGGCTCTTGTCAGGCCTGCCATCCAGCGCCTGCTGGTGAAG
>Ga0073936_10003463_pt1 | contig 22602 bp, 26 predicted proteins | sample AliMusrvi5mmetaG_FD_87041 | JGI IMG/M metagenome (GOLD analysis project Ga0073936, IMG submission 87041) | Freshwater lake bacterial and archeal communities from Alinen Mustajarvi, Finland, to study Microbial Dark Matter (Phase II) - Alinen... | ecosystem: Environmental > Aquatic > Freshwater >... | reverse complement strand
ATAATCATAACAGATTCAGAATGGAGAAAGAGTTATGCCTGACAAACGTTTCGTCATCCGCCGGCAGGAGATAAACCGGGAAGATTTTACCTCATCAATTCCTGATTTCAATCGCCGTTCGGAGATCATGAAAACCGACACGGGGTATAAATGTACTATCACCAATATTGTCCGTCTCACGGAACAGGAAAAACTTTTACAGCTCCGCATTCTCGACAATCGGGCACGGGATATTTTCAGGTTCAAGCCCGGTCAGTTTCTCATGCTTGAACTTCCAGGTTACGGGGAGGTTCCGATCTCAATTTCAAGCTCTAACAGCAACCATGAGTTTCTGGAACTCTGTATCCGAAAAGCGGGTCATGTCACTTCCGCACTTTTCAATGTGGGTGAGGGAGCGCATGTTGCCATTAGAGGGCCATTCGGATCAGCATTTCCCATGGATGAAATGTCAGGAAACAATATTCTTCTTATTGCGGGAGGTCTCGGCTTTGCTCCGCTGCGCGCTCCGCTATACTGGATTAACGAGCATCGGCAGAGGTTCCTGAACGTTCATGTGCTTTACGGTGTAAAAGAGCCTTCGCAGTTGCTTTTCGCCTATCAATTCGACGAATGGGAGTTGATCAACCATATCACTCTGCATACTATTGTCGAACACCCTTCTGCAGAGTGGAAAGGAAAAAGCGGAATAATCACCGATCTCTTCACTGATATTTCCATTGATCCTGAAAATACCTATGCTGTTGTCTGCGGACCACCGGTCATGTTTAAATTTGTCTGCCGCTATCTGGACAAGATCGGGATTCCCATGAATCGTATGTTCGTCTCTCTGGAGCGAAGGATGCACTGCGGGATGGGAAAATGCTGCCGCTGCATGGTTGGATCAACCTTTACCTGTGTTACCGGCCCGGTCTTCGATTACTGGTCGGTCATGAATCTCAAGGAAGCCATATAGATTAATCAGTATGAAGTACCAAGGTTTTAGTTTTAACAAGCTGAAAATCGCGTCTTTCGACTTTACCTGCTGCGAAGGATGTCAATTGCAGCTTGCCAACAGGGAATCAAGCCTTACGGACTTTTTTGAGCTGCTCGATATCAGAAATTTCAGGGAGATATCTTCTGAACAGCACAACGATTACGATATTGCACTTATAGAGGGAAGCGTCAGCCGGCAAGATGAGGTGGAGCGGCTTGAGGCAATACGACGTCAGGCAACAACCCTTGTGGCATTCGGGACCTGCGCATGTTTTGGTGGCGTCAACAGCCTGAAAAACAAATTTCCACTCAAGGAATCGGTAACTGAAGTCTATCCGTGCATGTTGATTGAAACCAGCCCGATAAGAAAGATCAGCGAGATTGTCAAGGTTGACCTCTTCATTCCTGGTTGTCCTGTCAACAAAGAAGAGGTGGAGCGCATTGTGGTAAGCCTGGTTACCGGCTCGCTGGTATTCCTCCCGAAATATCCTGTATGCGTTGAATGCAAGGCTCAGATCAACACCTGCCTGTTTGAGCTTGGCGAAATCTGTCTTGGCCCGATCACCCGTGCCGGGTGCAATTCGGTATGCACAACAGGAAAAACTCCCTGTCTTGGATGCCGCGGCCCGGCAGAGGAGATCAATATGGCGGCCTTCCTTGCACTGGTAACAGAGAGAGGGCTCAGCCAGGACGACCTGCGAGAAAAAATGGCTTTTTATAACGCATTCGAAGGATTCACCAATTATGAAGCGTGACTTTACCATAGCTATCCATCACTTGCCGAGAGTTGAAGGGCACGCAGACATCACCATCACCGTCAAGAATGGCAAGCTGCTGGATGCCCGATGGGCTGTTGTTGAAACACCGAGGTTTTTTGAGGTGATGGTGAAAGGTATGAGTGCCGAGAGAGTTCCTTTTTTAACATCGAGAATCTGTGGAATCTGCTCCATCAGTCACGCCCTTGCCAGTATCAGAGCACTGGAAAGGGCAATGAACATTGATCCCCCTGATGCCGCAGAAAAAATAAGGCTCCTTGCCATGCACGGCGAAACCCTTCAAAGCCATGCACTTCATCTCTTTTTTCTTATTGCTCCGGATTTTGCCGCTGCAGCAAGCATCCTGCCTCTCATCAACTCCCACCCTGATGTTATCAAGGCGGGACTGCTGCTCAAGGAACTCGGCAACGAGATCAGCACAGTCACAACTGGACGCTGCACCCACCCTGTCAGTCTTGTGGTCGGAGGGCTCAGCAAGGCACCCGACCAACAGCAACTCATAAAACTTCGCGACATGATCCGGGAGAGGAAACCGGCACTTGAGACGGCATATTCTTTTTTCCGGACAATTGCCATTCCTGATTTTAAACGAGAAACTGAATTTATCTCTCTCTCTAATGGATCGAGCTATCCATCAATCGGCGGTCGCCTCGTCTCGACAGACGGTGTTAACCGTGATGAGAATGAGTATCTCGCCATGGCCAACGAGTACACCAGGGATTATTCCACCTCAAAATACACCAGACTAAGCCGTGCATCATCAGTTGCCGGTGCATTGGCACGATTCAACAACAACTATCAGCTGCTTCATCCGAAAGCGAAAGAGGCGGCTGCAAGCTTCGGCCTCCAGCCGGTCTGTCACAACCCGTTCATGAACAACATTGCCCAGCTTATTGAGTGTGTTCATATTCTTGAGGATGCCGAAGAGCTGATCAATACCCTGCTTGACATGGAGATCGGCGAGATAAAACGCCCTTACACCCCGAAAGCCGGTTCAGCAACCGGCGCAGTTGAAGCACCACGAGGAATTCTCTATCATCATCTGGAAACCAATGCTGAGGGAAAAGTGGTTCATGCGGACTGTATCATTCCGACAACACAGAATAACGCTAACATCCATGATGATCTACGGGAGCTGGCTGAACAAGCTTTAAAGGAAGGGAAAACGACAGGGAGATCGAAAAGCTCTGCGAAATGCTGGTGAGATCCTACGACCCCTGTATTTCATGCTCGGTGCACTGAGGAAAACGGGATAAAAGCAGGAAAGCGGGAGTGCTTTCCTGCCTCTCAACTCAGAGAATCTCGACAAGCTCAATCTCGAACGTCAGATCCTGGCCGGCAAGCGGATGATTGGCATCAAGCGTTACTGCTGTATCACTCATATCGACAACCATCACAATAGCCTGCTGGTCATCGGCAAGACCCACCTGAAGCTGTTGACCGATTTCAAGTTCCATATCAGCAGGAAACCGCTCCCTGTCTACGTCTGTTACCAACTCTGCGCTATGAATACCATAAGCCTCTTCGGCTGGAATAACGGAAACCTTGATTTCACCAAGAGCCATATCAAGTACGGCAACATCAAACCCCGGTATAACCTGCCCGTCCCCTATCGTAAACTCCAACGGCTCACGGTCAGCCGATGTATCGAATACTGTACCATCGTCAAGCGTTCCGGTATAATGAACTTTTACTGTATCCCCTTTTTTGGCTTGAGCCATGCTTGCCTCCCTGTTTTTCTGATCAAAACTATTACATACTACAACCCTGATCACTATAGACTCCCGCCATCAACAGGAACCGGTAATAATCAGAATAAGCAGCGAAGCTATGGAAAAAACAAGAAAAAACACATTTTTTTATACTTTATCAGCGACTCTGATCTGTTCCATTTCCATGGTAACTTTCGGCATCCATCCGGGATAATTGTTCCTTATGAACTCAATCAACTGCTCACGCACCAGACAACGCAACTCCCAGAGTTCCGAGGAGTTCGCCGCACTGACAAGCGCACGCATTTCTACCGATTTCTCACTGGTATTGGTCACATGCATCTTTACAACCTTCCTGTCCCATAGCGGTGTTGAAGAGACTATCCGCTCAAGCTCATGGCGAAGCGTATCGGGTTGAATTGTATAATCCATGTACAGAAACACCGTACCAAGAAGCTCTGCAGAGATACGGGTCCAATTCTGGAAGGGACGGTCAATAAACCAGGTTATGGGTACAATCAATCGACGCTTATCCCAGAGTTGAACAACAACGTAGGTCAGAGTAATTTCCTCAATTCTTCCCGTCTCATTCTCAACGACAACAACATCATCAATACTGATCGGCTGAGTTATAGCAATCTGGATACCCGCTATAAGAGTTGTAAGACTTTTCTGGGCTGCAAAACCAAGTATAACACCGGCAATGCCTGCCGAAGCAAGAATACTCAACCCTACCTGACGAACAGTATCAAAGGTCATCAAAACACCCGAGACCGCAATGATAACAAGGATCATGTTGAGGATCTTGCGGACTAGACTGACATGGGTGGCAATTTTCCTTGCCGCCTCGTTTTCCCTGACTTTCGGTGAATAGTGCTGTAAAATAAACTGTTCAAACAACAGAAACAGCCGCATCATGAACCATACGATCCCTATAATTGCACTGATAAGGAGTGTATGTTTAAGAAACTCTTTTACCTCTGGAATAACCGGTACATAATGAAGCAGAAGGGTTAGAACGATGATGGAAACCAGCAGCCTGAACGGCCAAACCATAAGTTCATAGCAGACGCCAGTTTCTTTGATTGTGGTACGGATAACCCTTATTACTACCTTAAACAGTGAATTTGCCGCCACAAAAAAAAGAATGGCAGAGAGAACAATAATTGCCGGTATCAGGTAAGTACCCTGAGGGAAACTCCACAATGAAAGAAAACTTTCCATTCGCGTTCCGCTATAAACTGGCCATGGATAGTATTGACCAAGATTTCTGATTTCCTATCCCCGCAGCCGATTAAATTCACTTCGTGAGCGGTTGACGCAATCCTCAATAGCCATACCGCCAAAATAGTTGCCGGTCAGCAGCAGATTCTTTTCCTTCTTCAACAACGTATTGGTTTTTTCCAGCCACTGATGATGACCAACCTGGAGCGTAGGTACTGTATTGAGCTTAGAAACCGTATGCTCTATTTTCGACATGCCGATTCCAAGCACCTCGGTTATACGGCTTTGTTTCGTTTTGTCGTCAAGACCGGGTTTGAAATGGAAAACAAAGCCACGATAGTTGTCGTCGGGTACCGTATCACGGGAGACCACCGAAAAGAACACATCGTTTGGTGCAATAAGTGCAGCAACCGGTTTCATTGAAATATTCTCCTTGCGAACAATGACTCCAAGTGAATCGACATCCGCCGCCTTAAGACGAGCGAGATGGTTTGCCATATCGGGATTGATCTCCTGCAGGAGCTTTGAGGAAACCATTGATGGAGTCGCCAAAACGAGGGTTTTTGCTGAATACTCTCCACCATCTGCAGTTCTTATCTCATACAAGCCATCGACATAGCGAACTGAACCCACATCCTGGTTCGTAAAAACGTTCAGACCGCTCCTTGCAGAAATAGCCCGTGCAACGCTCTGCAAGCCATTTTTGAAGGTATAGTTCTTCAGTACATCCTTTCTTTTTTCCCTGCTTTTAAACATCATCTCAGCAGGAAAATCATCGGTCACCTGTGAAGGGACTGCGTTGAAAAAATGGCCAACTACCTCTCGGTAGTTCCGTTCTCCTACAATTTTCGAGTAATAGGACTTGACGCTCAGCCCCTCTTTTTTAAGCTTGAAAAGGTTCGGAACAGAAACAAGCAGTTCGAGAATGTTGAGTTGAGAAACAATAGATTTGATTTTCCCATTCATAAACAGGGTGAAAGGCACTTTGGCACGAGGGATAATGGTATCCTTTATACCGATTGTCTCGATGATCTCCAGGAGATTCTGATATGAACTGTAACAGGTATGCGCTCCCATTTCCAGCCAGAATTTTTTGCCGTTTGCACTGTAGGGAGGAGATGCAAAGGAGCCGCCGATAGTATCGTTTTTTTCAAGTATTGTGGTTTTCATGCCAGCCTGCACACAATAAAAAGCAAGGCTGAGGCCGCTAATACCACCGCCGACAACAACAACATCGTTTTGCATCATAACATGAAAAAGATTTTCAGTAATACGTTCAAAAAAACAAGACTTGCCAAAACACAAGGAAAAAGCCCTCTATGCCTGGCAAAATCAAAAACTTCTGGTGCAATTTAGCGAAATCAGGGAAGAACCCATCTGAAAAAAATTAACAACTGAAACCTCATTTGCGAATGACTTTTTCGTCTTCCAGATAGTTCTGCGAATAGCGTACATAATTTTCAGGCGACTCTTCAATATTGCGACGCTCATCCTCGGTAATCGGCCTCATAACCTTGGCGGGTACTCCGGCAACCAGCATACCTGAAGGTACCGTAAAACCCTGCCTTACCAGTGATCCAGCCGCAACAATCGAATAAGGTTCGACAACACAGTCGTCCAGCAGTACCGCGCCCATGCCGATCAATACATAATCCTTTACCGTACAGGCATGCAGCACCGCGCCATGACCTATAGTCACACAGTTGCCAATGGTCAGAGGACCGGTATCGTGCGTAACATGCAGAGTGGCATTATCCTGCACACTTGTTTTCTCCCCGATACGGATTGGACAAACATCACCCCGAACGACCGCATTGAACCAGATACTTGAATATGCCCCCAATGTGCACATCGCCAATAACATACGTGCCGTCCGTCATAAAAACTGTTTCATGCAGCTGCGGCCATACTCCTTTGTAAGGCATCACTTTTCCCATAGGATAAAATCTATAAGTTTTAAAAAAAGTAAAATAGCAAATCCTTTGTCGATCAGTCAGTTTGTCATTGTTCTGTGACACTGATTTCCTGAATAAAAACATTTTTTTATACTGGCTGGATTCTTTAAATTAGAAGTAGAATGTAGTTAACCCTAAAACAAGTGGCCATGAGCAAATTATCAGGAGTTTTTACCGGAGGAGCTGAGGCTTACGGAAGATTTGTGGAAGTTTTCATTGATGGGCACTGGTGGGTTGTAGGAGATGCTCTTGAAAATATCGGAAAAACGACGAAGCGTTTACTGAATATCGCCTATCCTTTTCTGAATGGTGGTTCAGGGTTACGAGGTTCTTCTCCTGAGGTTTCAGGATACGCCAAGCCCTGTAAGGAGATTGAGCAACGATTCAAAGATTAAGGCTGTACGACTTTTTGATCTTCAATGGTAATGTCCATGGATTTGTAAGAAATTATAAACGAGGCTATTCGCCTCGTTTTTTTATTGCCCGGTCTGCTTCTTGCCATTCCCCTTCACCCGCTCTTTTGTCATACAATATTTTCTATAAATTGTACATTGAAGGAGTAGTTTAGCCTACCCCAGCGTAAGAGACAACACTCCAAAACTTTACCTTTTCAGCATCGGTATGAAAGCAATTCTGAGCTGCAGCAAATTGAAAAAGATCTACAACAAACGAGAAGTTGTAAAAAGCTCATCGATCGAGGTGAAACAAGGTGAAATCGTAGGACTTCTTGGGCCGAACGGAGCTGGAAAGACCACAACGTTTTATATGATTGTGGGCTTGGTTCGACCAAACGGGGGAGAGGTCTTTCTGGATTCAACAAACATTACTCGCTTTCCCATGTACAAGCGGGCACGCCTTGGTATTGGTTATCTCCCCCAGGAAGCTTCAGTGTTCCGCAACTTGACGGTAGAGGAAAACATCCTGAGTGTGCTGGAATTCACCTCCCTTTCAAAAGCAGAAAGGAAGGAGAAAACAAATATGATGCTGGAAGATCTCAACATTGCAGGGATTCGAAAAAGCATGGGCTATGCCCTCTCAGGTGGTGAACGCAGGCGTACAGAAATAGCACGAGCATTGTCGCTTAACCCAAAATTTATCCTGCTTGATGAACCATTTGCCGGAGTTGACCCCATTGCCGTTGAAGATATTCAGCAGATCGTTGAAGGGCTTGCCAAACGCGGCATCGGTGTACTCATAACCGACCATAATGTGCATGAAACCCTCTCTATACCAACCATGCCTACCTGCTTTTCGATGGCAGCATCTTCATGCATGGAAGCCCTGAAGAAATAGCTTCCAACCCAGAGGTAAGGAAAATGTATCTCGGCGAAAAATTTACGCTTGACAGATATTAGTGCACGAGTATATGTTTTATGTATGCAACTTTCTATCGTCCTTTCAGTGTTTTATATATGAAGAGAGAGAGTTAATTATGAGTTTGCTCTTTATTGTATACGACGACATCAAACTGAATTGCCGGAGTCAATGCTACAATGAATATTCTGCTGATCTACCCTGAATTTCCTGATACCTTCTGGAGTTTCAAGCATGCCCTGAAGTTTGTAAACAAGAAAGCATCGCTGCCTCCGCTCGGACTTTTAACCGTAGCATCAATGCTTCCTGAAAGCTGGGAAAAAAAGCTGATCGACCTTAATGTATCCATCTTGACAGCGAAGGAGATTGCATGGGCCGACATGGCTTTTATCAGCGCCATGGCAGTACAGCAGGAATCGGCAAGAAAGATCATTGACCTGTGCAACAAGGCCGGCCTGACGGTGGTTGCCGGAGGCCCACTCTTTACTTCAGAACCTGAAGCCTTCCCTACTGTTGATCATTTTGTCCTCAACGAAGCTGAGCTTACCCTGCAGCCTTTTCTTGAAGATTTGAAGAATGGAACTCCAAAAAAAATCTACACCTCGGAACTCTTTCCGGATATTACCCTTACACCTGTACCGCAATGGCATCTGCTTGACATAAAAAAGTATGTCGCTATGGCAGTTCAGTTTTCAAGAGGCTGTCCTTACCGCTGCGATTTCTGCAATGTAACGGCACTTTTCGGCCATAAAATCCGCACGAAAAAAAGCGCCCAGATTATTGAAGAGCTTGACGGGATAAAACCGACTGGGTTGGCGGGACAGCATCTTTTTCGTTGACGATAACTTTATTGCCCACAAAAGTTACCTTAAAAAAGAACTTCTTCCACAACTGATCGAATGGCAACATAACAACAAATCAACCACCAAATTTTTTACTGAATGTTCGATCAACTTGGCTGATGATAGTGAACTGATGTCGCTGATGGTACAAGCCGGATTTACCCAGGTTTTTATCGGCATTGAAACTCCTGATAACACCGCACTTGAAGCTTGCGGCAAAGAGCACAACACATCAAGAGACATGCTTGGTAACATAAAAAAAATTCAGCAGGCAGGCATGGAGGTTCAGGGAGGGTTTATTGTCGGTTTTGACAGCGACACTCCATCGATTTTCCAGAAGCAGGTTGAATTCATCCAGAAAAGCGGTATCGTCACCGCCATGGTCGGTATCCTTCAGGCTCTGCCCGGCACAAAGCTCTATGAACGTATGCAAAAAGAGGGGCGGCTGCTGCATAACTCAAGCGGAGATAATGCCGACAGCAACACCAATATTATACCGAAAATGGATATGGAAATTCTGCGTAAGGGATATACTGACATGATGACTCAGCTCTATGCTCCGAAACAGTATTATAACAGAATCCGAACACTCCTCAGTGAGTACCAAACTCCTGCATTCAAAGGAGGCTTTCGTATCGGTCACCTCATGGCTTTTGCCCGATCAACAGTAGTGCTCGGTGTCGTAGGCAGGGAACGTTTTCAATACTGGAAAATGCTGACATGGACCTTTTTCAACCGCCAGAAGGCGTTACCGCATGCTGTAACGCTTGCTATTTATGGCCACCATTTCCGCAAGGTGTGCAAGTTGCATCTCAAGGAGGCGAGAAAGGCATAACATCAATGATAATTTCTGATTTCATGATGGTACTCCGGAAAAGTATAGAGTCCGTTAACCTGCATCCAATAACCATTGGTCGTGCCATTGTTCCAAGGGGTGCTCAAGCCTATACGCAGATAGATTTCGGCTTGCGAACGAATAAAGTCGTTCAATGTTTTCAGCTCTTTCAGGTTATGGCAACTCTCTGCAAAACCATTAAGACCAAAGTCAGTTAAGGGCATAAATTTAAACGCACGATCGGAATTATCTACAAAATTTAACTTTATCTTCCCAGGATGGTATGCACTCTCAACAATTTCAACACTGCCTGGTTGGGTTTTTATTGTTATTATTGATCTATCTACGGCATGACTCACAGGAATGTACTTTTGATTTTGCACTAATTCAATCTGAAACCCCTTTTCTACGGTATCAAATAATCCTGCCTCTAACGCAAGTTTAAAATCCGAAGAACTACATGTGCCAAAATTGCTGAGCTTTTTGTAAAACATATCTTCGTAATGTGGAGCTATAAGATTTTGAACCGGAGTAAATTCTCCACTTAGAATCACACCGGGAAAAATGTTGAATCTTTTGCATTCTGAAGTCGTAAGGTACGGCACCAACCGAATGCATGTACCGGTCATCAAATCGATTCCTGCCGTAGAAACAACCTGCTGATGAGTTAAGCCCGTGAGATCGGTAACAATAATATTCTGCATATCTCTCCCTTGGATAACAAAAAAGTTTATTGGACAGAGCAACTAAGAACAAAAGTAATATTATTTTTCACTTCAATATTACGAATAATAAAATTTATTTCCCAATAAAAATCCACCTATATTACGTTTATTTTGATCTGTTTTATCAGATAGATCTTCTGCTCCCACTTCAGGCTTGCGGTTTGCTGACCGTGATCAGTTGCGTATCTTCATGACATAGCCAGTATTTTATAAACCCCAGTGAGACCATGATAGCTGAACACTTGCTTTTTCACTCTGACGGTGGATTTATCCGCATACCCATCTGGGGACACATCCCGCTGAGCGGAGCGATGAAACAGATTCTTTCCCACCCTACGTTTCTGCGTCTTAAGGGAATACGGCAGCTCTCCTGCTCACAGCAGGTCTACCCTGGAGCTACTCATACGCGGTTTGAGCACTCGATAGGGGTTTATCATCTTATGAAGCTCATTCTGCAGAGGATGCTGACAAACCCTTTAGCCCTCAGTCTTCAGAATGACAACTTTCAATTTGATGACCATAACTGCAGGGTATTGCTATCGTCATGCCTGCTGCACGATATCGGTCACTTTCCCCATGCCCATATTATTGAGGAACAGATTCCCCTGTACGGGAGCGAACCGGTATTTCTGCATCATGAGGAACTCTGCCGGCACTTTATTTATGAGAAAAATCCAGGGGTTGCAACCATAGCTGAAATCCTGCAGGAAGAGTGGAAAGTATCGCCCGAATCGGTCATAAGCCTTATCACCGGAAGTTCAGGGAACCGGTTTGGAAAACTTATCAGCGGTACGCTTGACCCTGATAAAATGGACTATCTCATGCGCGACGCTCACCACTGCAACATTCCTTATGGAAGCATCGATATTGAACGGCTGATTGAGTCTTTGTGCCCGATCCGCAGCGTGAACGGTTTGCCATAACAGAAAAAGGCATTGCACCGCTTGAAAGCCTGCTCTTTGCAAAATACATGATGATGCGCAATGTCTACTGGCATCATACCAGCAGGGCTCTTTCGGCTATGCTTCGACGACTTCTACAGGATATTGCCAGTGAAGAACTTCTGTCACCTGACGCCATGCGTGAACTTTTTTACGGCAATGCCGATGATCGGGTGCTGCATGAGCTGAAAAACCTTATGCCGGAAAAAGATCATCCCCTTGGAGCCCTTCTGGAGGATATCCTCATGCGCAGGGTTTACAAAAGGGCAATAACTGTGCAACCCTACCTCGATGATTCTGCCCAGGCTGATGATCGCTGGTTCATCTATAATGCTGACAGCAAGATGCGCCGAGTAAAGGAGGTGGAGATTTGTAACTTTCTCAACAAACGTTACCATCTCGGCCTTCATGGTCATGAGGTGCTGATTGACCCGCCCTCGAAAAAAGATATTTTTGATTATGCAGATCTGAAAGAGCTCAGGGTCTATCCTACCCGTTCCGAACACATCCACTATAACCTGCAGCTTGAGTCAGAATACATTCGGTTTGATGATCTGAACGAATCGGTTTTCAGATCAGACTTTATTCTGGCCTTTGAACGCTACACCAAGAAGTTCAGACTCCTCTGCCATCAGGATCTGGTAGAGCGCATAGTCGAGTGCCGCGAAGAGATTATGAGTATGTTAAAGGGTTAAAAATCTTATATTCTTTGAAAACAAAACCTCATCGCACTATGGAACAACAGGATAAGTTTTACAAGGGGCTTTTTTCGGAGCAGCGCTTGGCGCGGCTGTAGGGACTATCATGGGATTGCTGTTTGCTCCGCATAAAGGAATTGAAACCCAGCAGATTATTTCCGGCAAGGTAAAACTTGCAATCGACAAAGCCACGGAATTATACGAAAACAATGAGCACGATGATGCCTACAGCAATGATGCAAAACAACGCTCTCAGGATATCATTGACAACGCTCGTGACGAAGCCAAAAAAATTCTCAACGAAGCGAACAGCATTATCAGGGACATCAAGGGATATCCTAAAACTCAGGAAAACTGATAGATGCTGACATACTTCAGAGCCGACCCAGCAGGATGTGGCACAAAAAGTCATGCTGTTCTTCTGTTGCATGCTTTTCCACTCTCTGCCGCCATGTGGCAGCTCCAGATTGAACCCCTTGTGCATAAAGGCATGACGGTTATAGCTCCGAACGCTTATGGCATTGAAGGCTCAGAAGCAAAAGAGAGCTGGACCTTTACCGATTATGCCCATGAGCTGGCATTGCTTCTTGAATCACTGGACATTGAAAAAGCAACGATTGTCGGCCTTTCGATGGGTGGCTATCAGGCATTTGAATTCTACCGAGTCTACCCAGAAAAAACAGCATCTCTGGTGCTTTGCGATACAAGAGCAGAAGGTGATACGCCCGAAGCCCGATTGGCGCGCGAAGAGTTCATCGGTGCAATAGAAACTGGTGGATCACAGGAAGCGATACGGCGTATGATACCAAATTATTTTACCCCGGCAACGTACACCACGAGAACGGGACTGGTCGCACAAGCCGAGAGTATGATCAGAGCGCAGCCGGCAGGTGTCATCACCGCAGCAATGCGGGCCATCATGATGCGTTCCGATGCAACTTCTCTTCTTGCAACCATTTCCTGCCCTGTCCTGGTTCTTAACGGGGCTGAAGACAAACTCACTACTCCTGACACGGCAAGAAGCATAAGTTCCAGAATCCCGGGTTCACAGCTCCGGCTGCTTGCTGACGCTGGACATATCTCAAATATGGAGCAGCCCGAGGTTTTCAACCTTGCACTGCTTGACCATATCGAACAAGTCCGACTTAGCTGAACGAAAAGGCACCTGAACTATCGGACTTCCAAGCCGTCAATAATTTCAAAAAAATTCGGAAAAGAAACACCGACCACCTCGATATCGGTAATATCGAGTTCGATCCCCACTGCCTTGCTGGCAATGGCAAAGCTCATGGCAATGCGGTGATCATCAAAGCTGTCGATTACTACCGTTCCTGATGGTATTCTCATGCGGCCCTTGACAATGAAGCCGTCCGGATACTCTTCACAATCAAAGCCAAGGCGCTGAAGATTGACCACAAGGGCATCGATCCGGTCACTCTCCTTGGTTATCAGCTCGGAGGCGTTATGGAGTTCAAACTGGCCGGATGCAAACGCTGAAAGCACGGCAAGCATTGGTATTTCATCAATAATAAAAGAAACCAGCTGCGGATCGCTGATCTGAAGAGGTTCAATCCCTGCAATGTTCCGGACAAGAATATCTCCAATGGATTCCCCGCCGATCACCCGCTGGTTTTCAATTGTTATACCAGCCCCGGCAGCAGAAAGAATAGCAAGATATGCTGCTCTTGTAGGGTTGAGACAGACATCCCTGATCAGGATTTCAGAACCGCGGGCCAGCAGGCCAAGCGAGACAATAAAACATGCTGCGGAAGGGTCGGCGGGAATATAAAAGGGTTTTGCGGCAAGACGTTTTCTTCCTGGCACGACAATGATCCGATCGCCCTCATGCATTATGGTTTCAAGATCGAGCATCACTTCGGTATGATCACGCGAACGCACCGTTTCGATAATCCTGGTTTCGCCATCAGCATGAAGGGCGGCAAAGGCCACCAGTGACTTCACCTGCGCTGAGGGTACAGGAATCCTGTACTCGACAGGTTTAAGCTCTTTGGTGCCTTGTATCCTGATCGGTGCGGTTCCTGAGTCTGAAAGCTCCACAGCTGCCCCCATCTGACGCAAGGGATCAGCAACCCTTTTCATTGGCCGCTTCATCAGCGAACTATCACCTATCAGTTCACTTGCAAATGGCTGAGCGGCAAGAATACCGGCAAACATTCGCATGGTGCTACCTGAATTGTTGCACATCAACGGAGCGGAAGGCTCATGAAAACTCCATAATCCTTTTGATTCTATGACTACTTTTCGAATACGACGACCGGACGCAGCTTCCTCTTCCTGCTGTATGATCGTAATGCCGGCTTCCTTTAACACACTGAGGGTTGACTGATTATCAAATCCTCCGGAAAAATTCGTGATCTCTGTTGTTCCTTCCGACAATGCGCCAATAAGCGCTGCACGATGGGAGATCGACTTGTCTGGCGGCAACGCTGTAACTTCACCCTTGAACACTCTCATGAGTCAATAGATTGGTGTTTACAAAAAAAAAGCAACTCCCGTTTAGGAGCTGCCTTGCATAACTGTTACGATCAGAATGATCATGAATTGCGTTCTTCATTTGCCCGCTGGGCTCTACGTCTGCTTCTCGAACGCTTTAAACGACCATCAATCGAAGGTTTAACAAAGTATGCGTTTGCACGAAACTCCTTTAAAACTCCTGCCCGCTCATACTTTTTCTTGAAGCGTTTCAGCATTTTATCGATTGATTCATTATCATTTATCTGCACACTAACCAATGTAATTCACCCCCTTTTAAAAGATCAACGTCTTAGTTTTAATTTAATAATATCGGTAAGGCTCTCTGAATTTTTTTCTTTGGAGGAATTCAGCTGCACATTTTCGAGAAGCTGTTTTCTGCCGCTTTTACAAAATTCCACAATAATAACGAAAGCTCCACTGCCTGTTGCCTGTTTTTCCCTGACCACCCCAACCTCACCAAGCGCCTTATGATAGAGTGCATCACCTTTAGCGTAAATACCATGGGGTGAATACACCTGACAATCTTCGGCTTTCAACTCTTCTGGACTGACTTCCCTGTCAATCTGTATCTGCCACTCCTTGAGCAAGAAAACCTGATTGCACTGCGAACAGCGAATCCAGTACTGGTTTTCAGCTGCAGGAGGTATATCGCTTACACCATTCTTCCCGTCTTTATGCTTTTTAACCGGAACTGCCGTCAGAAAATCATCGTCCTTCGGTTTATCACTTGGTATCCATTCGCCAACAAACGTCTTGTCGGTAATCTGACCGCATCCTTCACAGAAGCAAGCCTTGATCTTACCATCTAAAATAAACTGCCTTTTTCTGGACTCTACCTTCATATCATATTGCTGGTGGTTAACCCGCTCATCAATCGTCGGGATATTCTCTGTTTTATCAATGATTACAAAGGTCAGGAAGCACCTTGCCTGACATTATTTCCAGCTTCACTGCGCAATATAGTGCATCGCACCTTAAAAAAAAGCGGAATGTTCAGAGGTGCTTAATTAAGTAAATCCCTCAAAAAAAACAACCAGATAATTTTGCAGCACTCACTTATGAGTCAACGCATCAATAAGATCTGATTTAGTAAGGAGTTGGAGCCTTCCGTCAGAAAGACTGATCAATACCCCTGATGCACTTTGCTGTAACTTGTCAGATAATTCAGAAATAGTTGCATCTGGTTGGCACACAGAAAAAGGCTGCTCCATGAACCCGACAACCTTTGAATTCATCGCTTCATCATTTTCAATAAGAATAGAAAGAATCTTGTTTTCGCTGATACTGCCGATCGGAGCGTTATATGAAACAATGGGAAGCTGGGAAACATCGTTCTGCTTCATCATTTCGAAGACTTCAGCAAGGGTATTTTCAGGATATGCAAAAATCAGATCCCTGCGAACTTTCAACTGCAGGATATCTTCTGCAGTAATCTGCTCAAGAGCTGACTTCGCTTTGCGGTAAAAGCCCCGCTTCCGCATCCATTCATCACTGTACATTTTGCTCAGATAATAGCCCCCGAAATCATTCATCACAACGACAATACAATCGTCCTCACGATACTCCTTTCCAGCCTGAAGCGCTGCAGACATAGCCGCACCGGAGGCGCCACCGGTAAAGACAGCTTCTGCCCTCAAAAGTTCTCTCCCACAGTTAAAGGCATCATAATCGCTTACCTGGATAACATCATCGATAACGGATGGATCCCAGAAGGCCGATGCCTGGCGTGAACCTATTTCCTCAAGTTCTGTAAAAACTGGAGTGCCCGGTTTTCCATCGTGCAATAGGCCTGCGTATATAGAACCCTGTGACTCAACACCTATAATGCTGATCCCGGGATTTCTCTCTTTCAGAAAACGGCCAAGACCGGTAGCCATCGCACCTGAGAACATCGGTACAAAAACATGGGTAACCTTGCCCTCTGTCTGGTGAAAAATTTCGCTGCCGGTAGCTTCACTGTGGACCTTTACACTTACCGGGTTATCATACATACCGGCATAAAAGGCATTGGGAATACTTTTAACCAGGCTTTCCGCTACATTCATGCAACTGCGCGGTGCCCCGGGCAAAGCATCTGAAGGAGTAATAACCAGTTCAGCACCAATAGCCCTGAGCACCTCCTGCTTCTCCCGCGATATTTTATCAGGTGCAGCAAGAAGAAGCTTGTAGCCTCGTCTTACCCCGGCCATAGCCAGAGCAATCCCGCTGTTTCCGCATGTCCAGTCCACAAGAGTCATTCCCGGATAAATCTGCTTGCGCTCTTCAGCATCTGTAATGAGGGCTGATGCCACACGGTAATAGTGGGAACAAGCAGGGTTGAGGTACTCAAGCTTAGCCATAACCTTTGGCCGAATATGGCGGGCCATCTGTTTGACAAGAACCAGCGGTGTTTCTGCTGCCAGCCCGAATATATCGTGGTTCGACATGATAGTAGCTGAAAAATGGATTAACGTGATAACAAGTCCTTATAACCTTCAAAGAAAATATACATTAATTGCTCAATTCACGATAGCGAAGGAATAAGCGGCTTTCGGGTTTGAAAATCAGAAACAAAATATGTTTTTTTACTGAAAGTTCCGGAATCAGGGAAAACTGGCCTTGTAACCACAAAACGGCATGCGCTTTATGGACCAATACAAACCGGACTTTTCTACGAGAGAAATGCCTGCCGAAACCATGACAGAGGCTTTTGTTTCCCTTGAACACTTAACCAGAAATATAAGCCTTATCCGTGAAAAGATAGCTGGTAAGGCACGTATCATGGGCATTGTTAAAGCAAATGCTTACGGCCATAATGTCCATAGAGTTGCTGAAACACTGGAAGCAACGGGCATCGAAGATTTTGGCGTAGCAAAAATCCATGAAGCCATTGAACTTAAAACTGGCGGTGTCCTGAAAAAATCTGCAAGGATTCTTGCTTTTTCTTCACCGCTACCCTCTCATATTGAATTTTTTCTGAAATACGGCATCGATATGACGCTCTGCGATACCAGGACACTTCAGATTGCAAATGAGATTGCTGCAAGCCACGGCAAAACGCTTGCCATACAGGTTAAAGTCGACACTGGCATGGGACGACTCGGTGTTACCCCTGAAACAGCTATGGAGATGTGCAGAACAATCGACCAGTCACCATACCTTGAGCTTAAGGGTATCTATACCCACTTTGCCGACAGCACATCAACCGATGGCTTCACAGAAAAACAACTTGCTGTATTTAAGACGCTTACCAAAGAATATGAACATGCATCAAGACAAACAGTCTGCAAACATGCTGCCAACAGCGGGGCACTCCTTTCGCTGCAGGATTCCTGGCTTGATATGGTTCGTCCCGGCATCCTTCTTTACGGTTATCATCCCGCAAAGAACACCCCTTGTCGTCTTGATGTACAACCGGTCATGCAGTTTGAGGCAACAGTGATGTTTATCAAAACGGTAGCTGCAGGAACCACAATCAGCTATAACCGAACCTGGGCCGCACCTGGGCCACGACATATTGCAACCATTGCCGCAGGGTATGCGGATGGCTATTTTCGGACTCTGTCTGGTCGCGCAACCGTCATGATCAACGGCAAAACTTACCAACAGGTCGGCACAGTCACGATGGATCAAATCATGGTTGACCTCGGCACACAACATAATGTCAAAATTGGAGATAAAGCTGTTCTTTTTGGATGGATCGGAACTTCAGCTGAAGAACTTGCCGACATTGCCGGCACCATCAGCTACGAAACACTTTGTTCGGTTTCTTCCAGGGTAAAGCGTGTTTTTGTATAGAACGAGTTAAACCTGAATATTATGAATTTCCTTGAAAAACTGGCTATCAAACTCAGCCTTACCAAAGCTGAAATATATATGGTCTCGATTCTTCTGGGATTTCTTGTGCTTGGGGTTATTTTGAAGAACAGCAATTCGGTGGAGAATGCAGACCTCCTTGTTAAAAAGGCGGAGAGAGCCCGATATCGAGAAGCAGAAGTCGACAGCCTTATACAGATTGCAGCCGTTGAACAGGAGACGGTCAAAAAGGATGTAGAGCAGGAGGTTGCTGCTGAAGAAAAGGAGAAGCACCTCTCATTGGGGAAAAAAGTATTTGCCGGAACAATCTCTTTCAATAAAGCCAGCAGTCTGCAGTTACAGAAAATTCCGGGAATCGGGCCTGTTATGGCTGGTCGCCTGATTGCCTTAAGAACGGAAAAAGGCGGCAAAGTGGAACAATTTCAGGACTTTCTTGAAGTCAAAGGGATCAGCGAAAAAAAGCTTGAAGTCCTAAAACAACATTTCACTCTGGAGTAATGAGCAACAATCAGATAGCATGCTCCATCAACACAACGGAATGCACTGTTGTCCGGCTTACAACATCTGGAAGCACCGGATACAGCCTGAGCACCTGTAAAACCTTTCAATCAGGCCTCGGGGAGCTTGCTTCTGGAAAAAGGAAGCGTATCCTGAACAAACTTGAGCGACACCTTAAAGAGTGGCCAAAAGAGGATATTGCTCTCTGTGTTGAACCAGGAAACTATTTACCTCTTCCGGCGTACTTTCCTGCAGAGGCAAGCCCTGAAGAGTGTAAAGAGTACAGTGCTATCGAAGCCGGATTCTTTTTAACGCAACCTGAACAATACCGTTGCGAGAATACCAGGTATAGCGACAATACCGACGGCGAATTGCTAAAAAAACATCTGTTGCTTTTCTATCCTGAAGAACAGTGCAGAACAGTTTCGGAGTTCTTTTCAACCAATCATCGGATAGTGTTCAGTGGTTCTCCGCAACTGCCTATGCTTTACCTCTCGAGGCTCACCGAAGAACCGCAAGTTATCCTTGAACTTGAAAACAATTATGTACTCCTGAGCATATCAAGAAACGGGCGAATTGATTATTTTTCGTTCCATCAGGTAAAAAACAGAGAAGAGAGGGAATATTTCGCCATAAAGGAACTTGTATACAACCCTGTCTGTCGGGAAACAAGCGTACAGGTTACCGGCACCATGGCCGATACAATGATCGTGGCACTGATCGGAAAAGAAACCTCAATCGCTCTAAAAACATTCGGTATTCCCCCATCAATATCGATCAGTAATCCGCACAACTTCTCCATCTCTTCAGTTTCAGCAGTAAAAGCCATCAGCACGGCACTGATGGCTCTTGCGGAAAATGATGGGACTACAACTTTTTCGCGATGACAACTTCGGCAATCTGGACAGCATTGGTTGCAGCGCCTTTGCGCAGGTTGTCGGCAACAATCCACATGTTCAGAGTTTGGGGATGCCAGTAGTCGCGGCGAATCCTTCCGACAAAAACCTCATCACGTTCATAAGAGGTGAGCGGCATGGGATAGATGCGGGCTGAAGGATCGTCCTGCAGGATTATCCCCGATGAGCGACTGAGAAGCTCACGCACCTCATCAATATCAAAATCCTCTGCAAGCTCTATATTAAGAGACTCTCCATGTCCGCCATAGACAGGGATTCGTACCGTTGTAGGCGAAATGCTTATTGAGTCATCACCCATAATCTTTCGGGTCTCATTGACCATCTTCATCTCTTCCTTGGTATAGCCGTTCTCGGTGAACATATCAATCTGCGGCACGGCGTTGAATGCTATCTGGTGAAAGTGGGTAAACTCATCCTGCTTTTCACCGGCAAGCTCGCTTTCAAGGGCATCGCGTCCAACCTTTCCTTTCCCTGTAACCGACTGATAGGTGGATACCACCACTCTCTTGACGCCATACCGGTCATGAAGCGGTTTGAGCACCACAACCATCTGAATGGTTGAACAGTTGGGGTTGGCAATAATGGGTTCAGGAGTACCGTCTCCTTTAAAAATATCTCCGGGATTAACCTCTGGCACCAAAAGAGGCACATCAGGATCCATGCGAAATGCCGATGAATTGTCGATGACAACCGCACCTTCCGATGCGGCGACAGCAGCCCACTCTTTACTTGCTGTAGCACCTGCTGAAAAAAGCGCAATATCGACTCCACGAAAAGCTTCTTTAGAGGGAACCTGGATAATAAACTCCCGCCCCATGAACTGCACAACCTGACCGGCACTTCTGGGTGAAGCAAGCGGAACAATGTCGCTTACAGGAAAATTTCTTTCTTCCAGAACCTTGAGCATGGTGCGTCCAACCAAACCGGTTGCACCAAACACCGCTACTCGACAGCCAACATCCGAGTTACTCATAACCTATTGTATATTTATTGCTTAGTAATTTAATTCAAGTCTGTTTGAATGGTCATTGAGGTATTCCACACCATCATGGATTGTTCCCTCCCTTGCATATCCTTCACACTCCTGGCGATATGCAAGAAGAATATCGATAACCTGCTCCCCACAATCCTCGCGTACCAGTTTATTGCGTACCCGAGAGACCATCGGAAGGCCTTTCAGATAGGTTGCATAATGACGACGCATTTCAAGCGTTCCATACTTTTCACCCTTGTACTGGATTGAAAGCTTTAAATGCTCCACAGCGGCCTCTATCCTTTCCCTGAAATCCGGCAAAGGCATCGGTTTGCCTGTTTTCACCAACTGCTTTGCACGTTCAAAGATAAAAGGATTTCCTATTGCTCCCCTGCCGATCATCACTCCATCCGCCCCGGTCTGCTCAAACATGGCAACGGCATCTTCGGGTGTCCATATATCACCGTTGGCAATGATGGGTATACGTGCATGCTCTTTCACTTCACGGATCTAGTTCCAGTCCGCTTTCCCTTTATACATTTCACTTCTCGTACGTCCATGCACGGCAAGTGCCTGGATGCCGACATCCTCAAGTCGATGCATGACATCAACGATATTGATAGACTCCCGATCCCAGCCTATTCTTGTTTTGGCAGTCACCGGAATACTTACCGCACGAACAACTGCTTCCGCAATTTGTGCCATTTTTTCAGGTTCCCTGAGCAATGCCGCGCCAGCACCCTTGCCGGCAACTTTTTTTGTGGGACATCCGAAATTAATATCAAGGTAATCAGGACTATACTCTTCAGCTATCACAGCGGCCTCAATCATCGAGTCGACACTACTACCGAAAGTCTGTATGGCAAGTGGTCTTTCGATAACGTCTGCCGTCAGTTTGCGCACTGATTTTTCAATACCCCTGCGCAGAGCTTCGGCACTGATAAACTCGGTATAGACAATGTCCGCCCCATGCCGCTTGCACAGCTGCCTAAACGCCCTATCTGTCACATCTTCCATGGGCGCAAGCATAACAGGACGGTCAATATCAATGGTTCCGATTTTCATACCTATTCGTTAATTACCTCGACAGGTCGTGCCATCAGCTCCTTAACCTGCGCATGAATCTTTGCATAGAGCAAAGGATCTTCACGCAAAGCCTTTTTGACGGTTTCCCGTCCCTGACCAAGTTTGTCCTGACCATAACTGAACCAAGAGCCAGCTTTTTTTACAACACCAAACTCAACACCGAGATCTATCAGTTCTCCAATCGCCGATATCCCTTCTCCGTAAAGTATATCAAACTCAGCTGATCTGAATGGAGGCGCGACCTTGTTTTTAACAACCTTCACCCTGGTACGGTTTCCGGTACTCTCCTCACCATCCTTGATCTGCGCAATTTTACGGATATCAAGACGCACAGAGGAATAAAATTTCAGGGCCTTCCCTCCAGTAGTTGTTTCGGGGCTGCCGTACATGACCCCGATTTTATCGCGAAGCTGGTTAATAAAAATACAGACACAGCTTGATTTGGAAATAGCTCCGGTCAGCTTGCGCAGGGCCTGACTCATAAGCCTTGCCTGCAGACCCATGACACTGTCACCCATTTCACCTTCAAGCTCAGCCTGAGGCACCAGAGCCGCGACAGAATCAACCACCACCACATCAATGGCTCCACTCCTGACAAGCGTTTCAACTATAGAGAGTGCCTGTTCACCGGATTCCGGCTGACTGATAAGCAGTGCATTGATATCAACACCGAGTTTTCGGGCGTAAGAAGGATCGAAAGCATGTTCGGCATCCACAATTGCCGCAATACCTCCCTCTTTCTGCGCTTCAGCAATAACATGCAAGGCAAGAGTTGTTTTTCCCGATGATTCGGGTCCGTAGATTTCGGTTACACGGCCACGAGGCAGTCCACCAACTCCAAGT
>Ga0073936_10003460_pt1 | contig 22606 bp, 9 predicted proteins | sample AliMusrvi5mmetaG_FD_87041 | JGI IMG/M metagenome (GOLD analysis project Ga0073936, IMG submission 87041) | Freshwater lake bacterial and archeal communities from Alinen Mustajarvi, Finland, to study Microbial Dark Matter (Phase II) - Alinen... | ecosystem: Environmental > Aquatic > Freshwater >... | reverse complement strand
TGATATTTTACAATAATTTTACATACAAAATGTAAAATTATTTAGTGTGATTTAATTGTGTATAAGAAACGATCATAGATTGATGAGGTGAACCTCGTCCCATCACCATCGGGATAGGGTAATTTTTCAAACAATTATTGGGCCAAATAATAACCATTCAGGATTAATGTCTAATTTTGGTAAGTTGAGTATTGCTAAAAGAGGGTATTAGAAATTAAATGATAACCATACTATGCTCGAAAAATTATTCAGATTAACAGAATACAAAACTTCAGCAAAAACTGAAATTATTGCAGGTGTAACCACCTTTATGACCATGGCATACATCCTGTTCCTAAATCCGAATATCCTTTCCTCCACCGGGATGGATAAAAATGCAGTATTTTTTGCTACGGCAATTTCTGCAGGAATGGTAACCATAGCCATGGGATTAGTAGCTAATTTCCCAATTGCCTTGGCACCCGGAATGGGGTTGAATGCCCTCTTTGCCACTGTGGCCCTTACCGGTGTCGGCATGCCCTGGAGAGTAGCTCTGGGGGCTGTATTTATTTCAGGGATTATCTTTATTATTTTGACTATTACAAAGATCAGACAAATACTGGTAATTGCGGTTCCAAACTCCTTAAAACGTGCAATTACAGTTGGAATTGGTCTTTTCATCACGATCATCGGATTAAAACTTGCTGAAATCATGGTCGTAACGACTTCGTTGATTTCCCCAACTTTGGAATCCATTACAAAATCGGGCGGTTCAGCCTTGTTGAAATCTTTTGAATGGAATATTGGCATGGGAAGCTTTCACAATCCGGGCATGGTGCTTTGTGTAATTGGAATTGCCATAACGTCCATGCTAATGGCCCGTCATATAAAAGGATCTTTGCTAATTGGTATTGTTCTTTCCACGTTAATTGGAATTCCCTTGGGGGTAACGGTCATACCCGAACATTTTGCATTTTTCTCGCTTCCAGACTTCAGCAATCTGGCTGTAGGAGAACTGGATATCCTGGGAGCCCTTCATATGGGTATCTGGACGGTTGTCTTCACCTTTACATTTGTCGAACTTTTCGATACCTTCGGAACCCTGGTAGGAACAGCTAACCGTGCGGGTCTAATTGATAAAGAGGGGAACTCTCCTTTGATTGGGAAAGCAATGTTGGTGGATGCATTTGGTGTTTCTTTCGGTGCATTGATGGGAACCTCAACAATAACTGCATATGTTGAAAGTGCTGCCGGAATCAGTGAGGGAGGACGAACGGGTTTAACTGCCGTAACAACCGGAATCCTTTTTCTGTTGGCAATTCTGATCGCTCCTTTGGCAACGATGATTCCCGGAGCAGCAACAGCTCCAGCCCTGATAATCGTCGGAGTACTCATGGCCTCATCAGTCCTGGATATCGATTTCAGCGATTTCACAGAAGGTTTTCCGGCCTTTATCACCTTCGTATTGATGCCTTTTACATACAGTATTGCCAACGGAATTGCGGGTGGAATTGTCTTCTATACGCTCCTTAAAGTTGGAACAGGTCAGGCGAAAAAGGTGCACTGGATGATGTATCTCCTTTTTGCAATTGTAGTAAGCCGATTTATCTTTTTAAGTAATAACGCTTAAGTAATTACAAATTGATGGTCTCAAAATTCATATTACTTCATTGACAACTCAATTAATTTGGAAAAATATTCTACTTTTGTCCAAATTGAAGGGTTGTTAGCTCAGTTGGTTTAGAGCATTACCTTGACAGGGTAGGGGTCACTGGTTCGAATCCAGTACAACCCACAAAATAAAGAGAATCGCAATTACTAATCAGGTAGTTGCGATTCCTTTTATCCTGCGGGAATAAATTCTCCTATTTTGTAGTTAAAAAATCAGACTCTTACGAAAAGTACTAATGGTCCCTTCTGACTTCTCTTAGTCGGGTATTTTTACCTCATTTTCGTCAAGTCACAGAATTTCCTCAACAACAATAGTCATTCCTTTATAATCTTCCCTGAAATTCTGACTTAAATTCGTAATGTCCGGACTTAAGCTCAAAAACTGCTTTCCCGCCTTCAAATCTGATAAATTTCAGACCTTTAGAAAAGGAAGCATTTTTCCCACCTTCCGATATGCTTTTGGGATCAGAAGCAGGAAGATACAGGGTTGCTGATGTGTTGGCCGGAATAGTGGCTGAATAGCTTAGAATTCCATTCTTCATTTGCCATCCGCTTTCAATCCGGCCATACATCGAATCGTAATAACCATTGGCAAATGTCATTTGACCTGTTGGATCGGGAGTTGGCTGAAGAAGGAAATGTTTAAAGCCCGGAGCCTTCTCGTCACGTTGAATTCCGAGTGAATAATTGTACATCCAGGCTCCAACTGCCCCAAAGGAGTAATGACTGAATGAATTCATGCTGTTGTTTCCTCCAAATCCCTTTTCGACCGTATAAGAATTAAGCCGTTCCCAGATGGTTGTAGCACCCTGCTCTACCGAATAAAGCCAGGAGGGATAGGTAGTCTGCTGCAAAATATAGTAGGCAACGTCATCGTTCCCCTGATCTGAAAGCGCCTTACTGATCCAGGCAGTTCCGATAAAGCCGGTCATCAGACTGTATTCAGGATGGGTTACGCCACTGTCATCGGTATTTCTCCGTTTTACAGCTGCAACAAGATTTTTTGCAGCATTGGGGATATTCTCCGGACTAAATGCATCCAAAGCAAGCGGGACCGCATACGATAACTGGTTATCAAATTCATTTCCAACATTAGAGGAACCGGAAGCCTTATTTTTCGCTGCGGGCTTGTCTGTAGGCCTGTAATCTGTTGCTGCTTTGATTGTTTTTCGGGTATCGGCGCTGACATACGTTTTGTTGAAGAATTTTTTACGTTCATCATGCCTATCCATAAATGACGCAGCATCTTCCGGCTTTCCCAGAACCAAGGCAATTTTGGACATGATCTCCAGATCATAGATATAGTAAGCTTCCCAAAGTATCGTGTTGTCGTTTTTACCACCTTCCGGGCTCAGCCAATCGCCCAGCGGTCCTTCATTCATTAATCCGGTATTCGGATCTATGCGGGTTTTGAGGTAAGCAAGGTACTTTTTCATCGCCTCGTAGTGTTCCCGAATCATTACCTGATCGCCATATTGCTGGAAAGATTCCCAGGCCACAGTGATTCCGGCACTACCCCAAAGAATTCCGCCAAAGCCTCCGCCCAATGGAGCCACGTCTGTAAAACGGCCATCTTCACGCTGAACATCTGCCATCGCGATCATATGACGTCTCAAAAACTGGGGGGCATTCGTGATGTATGAAGCTGTTCGTGAAAAAACCGAGATATCGCCGTTCCAGCCCATCCGCTCATTCCGCTGCGGACAATCAGTAGGAATAGATAAAAAATTTCCGCGGGTTGACCAGGTGATGTTTTCCCATAATTTATTCACTTTAGGATTGGATGTCTGATATGAAGAGGCTAATTCTTTCATGGAACTGATTACCTCTCCTTTTATTGTGGCGACGGGCAATGGTTTTTCGATTCCGGTAATCTCGATGAAACGATACCCATGGAACGTAAACCGTGGTTGGATCACCTCATTGCCACCCTTAAGAATATAAGTATCCTGTGCCAGGGCTCCCCGGATATTCTCAAGCATAATCATCCCAACTTTCTTCCCGTATTCAGGGAGGTCAGGATACTTTACCTCAGCATATCTCAAGGTGAGCTTCTGCCCGGCAATCCCGTTAGTAATGCTAATCTGCGGAACACCAACCATATTTTGACCCATATCATAGACATACACACCCGGACGAACCTCCTCCATACTTATTGCCTCTAGCTCTTTAACAATGCCTGCATTATCGCCAAACTGGCCGGTAAGCTCCATATTATCGTAATTCAGGATTGGTGCCATTCCGTTTGTTCCATTTTGATTCTGGTCCCGGAAACTTTTCCCTTCAAGTGGCACTGCAACTGCCTTTTTCCAAAAATGATCATCATAATTTGCAGTATTCCAACCTGATATAAATGACTCTCTGGTTGCATCATAAACCTCTCCCTGGAAAAAACTGCTATAAATAAGCGGTCCGTGATTATAATAGGACCATTGTTTCGGATTAGTCGTTACAGTCTGGGTTGAGCCATCCGAGTAGGTAATAACCAATTTGGCAAGTAAGGATTGCCGGTCACCAAAGAAGTTCCAGTTCTGACCACTGTAGGTGATATTTCCACTCCACCAACCTTCACCCAACAATGCTCCAATTGCATTTTTTCCATCTTTGATCAGATCGGCCACATCATAAGTCTGGTATAAATGGGTCTTGTTATATTGGGTAAGACCCGGATTGAAACAGTCGTATCCAACCCGCTTCCCATTGATGTATATTTCGTAAATGCCCCGGGCCGTAACGTAAAGCCTGGCTTTTGAGATCTTTTTAGCCTCCGGATGGAAGGTAGTCCGGAGCATTGGCATCGAGTTTTTGCTGGGATTGGCAATAATTAATGAACCTTTTTTCCCGCCTTCAATCAAATAACCATGATCTGAAATTCTGATTCCTGAATCCTTCATTTTCACGAATTGGGAAAATATACCGGAATAGGTTTCCGGGTCACCCAAATCTTCGGCAAAAAGTTTGTTTGACGGACTGCGGAAATTCCGGATCTCAACTCCGGTGAAACTCGCTTTTTGACCTGGTTCAACCGAAAAACCGATATCCCCAACCATCGGAAAACTAATAAAATCCCCGCCACGACCCACCGGATTGAGGAAAATACCTGGTAAATTATTTTGGTTGTCAGGTGCGGTAAGTTTATGGGCATCATCTCTCCCGTCTATGAACAGGTTTGCAGATCCAAAGACCGATTCGCAACTGATGTTGTGAGGAAGATACTTATTATCATTGTTTATCAATGACTTAGGAACAGAGAATATTTTGAAAGGGTGTTCAGATTTGTCTTCAGGATGATAACCAACGCGATAAACCTTTAATTGAGCGAGTCCTGTTTCTGATCCATCTATTTTTGAAATATCGAGTTCAAATTTGATGTAACTCTCATTTTTTCGGTTCTCAACCCCGAATATATTTTTGTTTTTGTCCATTAGTCGTGGGTCATTCGCACCAAAGATAAAACCGGCTTTGGTAGTACCCGATTCCTTGTCGAGTTTTAAGGTGTAACTGATTTTGAAGACGGAAAGATATGAGGAATAGAGTACGAGATCATCACCTCCGCCAATCCATGTGGCGCCATCCCAGGCCGAAAGTTTCGGGTCGGGATTCATGAGACCGGTTTCAAACCATGACGGCCCAACTGATTGCAGGCCGTTTTGATCCCAAACATTAACTTTCCAGTCGTACCGTGTTGCAGGTTTAAGAGGAGCTCCTTTGTATTCAATATTTAACGATTTATCACCCGTAACCTTTTTACTGTCCCAGATCACTTTCCCTTCCGGGTTTGTGACAATCAGCCGGAACGCCGACTGCGAAATTCCCCGCGCATTATCGGAAGCAGCCATTTGCCATGAAAATCGGGGAGCTTTGACATCGATTCCAAGCGGTTTTTTTGCATATTCTACCCGGAGATTTTGAATTACTGCTGTCGCACTGGCTGTGACAGACACCAAAACAACCAGTAAGATAAGAAATTGAAGTCGTTTTGAGGCAAATAATCTGGTCATGTTTTGATGATTTAGTTGAACTAAAAATGTGAATAGTATGGTTAAGTATCTTATTAAAGCGTTTTTAGGTGATCACTTTTGCAATGACTTTGATGACCACCGGACCAAGGAGTCCCGATTTCCTCAAGGCATCGTCTTTTGACCAGACTTTTATGATACTGAATGCGAATCTCCCTGTCGGACTCTTTTTGCCCTCCCGGAGCCACTGCGGATACTCCTTCAGCGATTGCATAACCGGTTTGGCTGCACCGGTCTCAATGTCGGACCAGGTGCAATCCTCAGGCAGGTTAGCATCTCCGATAAGTCGGTTGGGCCAAAGATTTACGACGGTCAATTCCAGAGAATTTCCCCCCTCATGCACCGCATTCGTAATATCAATCCGGTATGGTTTCTTCCAAAGAATTCCTAGTTCTTTCCCGTTCACCTTCACTATGGCCATTACCTCAACCTCTCCCAGGTCGAGAAATAGAAGCCGGTCTTTCTTAACCAAACCGGAGGAAATATGGATCTTTTTGTGATAAGTCGCCTTTCCGGAGAAATACCTGATACCCTGATCAGCATGATCGCTCCAGGAGGTGAGTTCCTTGAATTTCACCTCCGCAGGTGCCCCCCATCCGGGTACAAACCGCACTTCCCATGGTCCGTTAATTTTCAGTGGTTCCGGAAGAGTGGCGATATTTATTTTAAGTTCCTTTTTACCTGCGGTTTGCAGGGTATATTCTCCGGCCATGGAAATCAAACTTTCGAATTTCTCCTTCCTTTGGCTCACACGAATTTTGCTGCCAATATCTTTTGTTATTGGATTTCCATTTCGCAAAACTTGTGAGAATCGGTCTGATTGGTGACTGCTTTCAGGAGGAAATACGACGAAAACCGAACCGAATTCAGACAGACGGACCGGCAGGGTTGTACTATTATTTCCTTCCGACCAGATCGCGGGGATTTCGGTTTCTCCTGTCTCGGGCCACCAAAATTCAGGGCGCCTGTTACCGACCCTGAAATTGCAGATGGCTTCCACATCGGCATTCTGCTTATTTGAAACGAAGTAGATTTCAGAACCGTCTTCTGCACGACGATGAATATACCGGAACGGGGCAGGTTTGCCGCAATCAAAGTCCCGGGGAACGTCCATTGAGGACATAATCTCCTCAGGTGCACCCTGCGGGAACACACGACCTTTGCCAACTTTGCGTTCTCCTGTTGAGTTTGAGTCTCCCCAAAGCCTGTCCACAATTTGCTTCAGCTCATCTTCGCACTGGGGAAAATTGGTAAGACCGGGAGTTTTTACGGGAGGTGGTCCAATGAGAACCATTCCCTGATTGACCAGCTCCTCCAATTTTTTGGCAAGTTTAATGGTCATCACCCCCGCCATCAACTGTTCACCGGCAGATGGCAGCACAATCGCCTGGTAACTCATGCCATCAGGTAAAACTATGCGACCATCCTGAATCGATACCCTGTTAAAAACAACATCGGCGGTACATCCGTCAAAATTGTATCCGGGAGGATCAGGCGGATTAGGATTCGAAAAATCTGTATTGGGAGGTAAGAACCGGTTTGGTGAAGACTCTGCCTGGATATACAAGAGATCGGCAACAAAAAGTCCTTTTTGAAGCAGGTATTGACAACGGGTAAGGTATTCATGCCAGGGTTTGGTCTCTTCCCACCAGGTCTGAGTCCGTTCATAATGGAGACCCCAGAATGCCATTGTCATTCCCGGTTTCCGGTCTATCCAAGGCTGCATGGCATAACGATGGAAGATGAAACGGTTCACCCCTGCACAAAAAGCCCAGTCGCCCTGAGGTTTCAACAATGCGGGATGTGCCAGCCAGTTTTCGCCGGGATTTGCCGTGAATGCCTCGGATGGTATAATCTTATGTCCGTAGATGTGTGCCGCCGAAACCATCGCCGGGGTCCAGGCATACGAGCGGAAAACTCCCTTGAAGCAATCTCCCGATTCACCCACGGCTTCACTTTCTCTCCGGTACCAAAATTCTGTCTGGGGCAAATCAGCCTGTCCGCCAACCCTGATTTCATCAAACGGAGTGTTGTCGATGGCCTCCATCGAAAATTTAATCCCATGTCTGTTTGAGAGTTCACGCAAATGCCCGGCATAATTCTCTGCTATCAGCTCAGAAATGGTGAAACGCAGATCCCTGAGGAAACGTTCGGTTATCTCCGTATTCCCAATGATGCGTCCGGTCATGGCCGGCAGGAGAGGTACAATATCGTAGCCACACCGCTTCTTAAACTCTTCCGGAAAGGCCTTTGTCCAGTTCTGATAGCCAACTTCCCAACTGTCGACATGGGTGGCCACGAGTGTTTTGCCTGTAAGCGGCCCGGCGACAGCCATGATATCGCCCAGAAACCTGTTGAAATGAATCTCCACAGCCTCCTTGCTCATCTTGTCACACTCAAGTCCAAGTCCCGCCCTGGGAGCAGGGTGATTGGTTGCTCCAGTGGGGCCATGTCCAAACCTGATGATGGTCCAGTTTCCGGGTGGTACTTCCCACGTCAGGCGGCCCTCCTTAAAACCTGAGGTGAGATCCCGTATCTCTGACTGATTGATTGCCGCCTCTTCAGGTGCAGGGGTGGCTGAAACAGGAAGCATTTGAAAGGCATTGTTGCCATTATTCAAATGTGCCGGTGGTGTGGAAATAGTTCTAAATCCCGCTTTAAGCTGAATATTGTCTGTTTTAAAGGAGTCGTTTTTGGGAGTCGGAAATGCGATGATGGCAATATCGCGATAGTACTCAGGTTCTCCGGCCTCCGTCCCCGGAATTCTCCCTTTCCCGATCTTTGGTTTTGGAAGTTCTTCAATGAGCTTCCTCCCTCCCACTACATTAGTTTCAGAATACAGGACCTGCTGCATCGAATTTTCGGGGGTGTTCCAGGGACCGCCGCTTCCGGTCCAGCCAGCCCCGTCATTCATATTGATCTCAAGGCCCAGCCGTTCAGCTTCCTGACACGCGAAACGAAACATCTCCTGCCATAACTCAGTCCCAAAAGCCACCGGTCCCTGCGGAGACCCATCCACCTCCATAATCAGTACTCCCCCAATGCCAACGCGCTGCATCGCTTCAAGGTCTGCGGTGATCCCTTCCCTGGTTATGTTCCCGTTGATCCAGAACCAATACACCCATGGGCGGGCATCATCGGGGGGATTCCGGAAACCATTAACCAATTCTTTGGTAGTTCGTACCGAATTTGAAGTGGCGGCACTGGCCGGTGACAAATTAATCCAGCAACCGGCCATGATGCCTGCTGTACCTCCGGCCACTCCCTTGAGAAAAACTCTCCGATTTAATGTTTGATTGGACATTTTACAGGCCTATAAATTTGAGAAACTGAAACGATGTTCTATTAAAACAAAAAAAAGACTTCAGAAAACAATTTTGCTATTTTACAATCAGAATATTTGATACTGCCCTTTCCCCGGTATGGTCAAACTTTTTATTGTCACAAGGGATATTCACTACACCATCAAAGGGTTTCCCTGAAATCCACATGGTTGTTGAACCACCACCATCAAGATTGACGGCTTCCCTGCAGTGCAACGATAACATCAGATTGGTGAGTTCAGGTAGAGACATACCTTTTGCATCTTTAGCCCTGCCATCCACAGTTACCAATATTATTTTATCTCTTCTGATTTTTCCGACTGAGGTTCTGGGATGTCTTTTAATGACCAGTGCGGCGGAAGAAAGCGGTGCTTTTTCTTTTTGGTTGATCAATAAAGGACCTGTAACAAGGATATCACAGTACATCAGATGACTATTGTAAAACCCATTCGGTCTTGCACTTTCAATAGTGACATGACCATCTTTATCAACAAGCAATGCCCCATTCAAATCCGCGATGGGTGACCATTTTTGTGCTGTGTCCTTATCCAAAATCACTCCGCCGGTTTTGATATACGTGACAGATCCTCCCTCTTTAATATTGAAAAATCCACCGTTGACTGCTGCAAGAGCCAGCTTTGCAGAAGCCTGTCTGCTCACGATAATATTTTCATCCGGATGATATGAAAGGGATAAATTTCTCTTGCGCAGATTAACTATCAATAGATTAATATTTTCAGGAATTGAATCATTCAATACCGGATGTGCCGATTTCCAGACGAGACCCGGGGCAATTCGCTCGCTCTTCCATCGGATCCGGCTAAAGTCGGTGATCTGAGCCGAGAGATTTCCCCAAAGGGCAAAAAAAAGTATGAAAAATAAAATCCGGAATAATGAATTGCTCTTCATAGATTTTAGATTTGATGAATTTCATGTAAAGAAACTCATAAAGTTTCAGCCAGATTAAAAATTCATTGGATTGTTTAACGGGAAATAACTTTCAGAAATTCTTCCGGATTATTCCCCCATTCTTCATTCGGCCGTGGCCCCATCTGAAAGAGAAGCGTTCCTCCTTTTACAAGGTCAGCATGGGTAAACCAGGGATTGTTTAGGGGTTCTCCATTCAGTAAAGCCGACTGAATATATTTGTTTTTAGCGGATACATCCTTCGCTACGATCTGAAAGATCCTGTTATTTCGAACGTGGATAGAAACTTTTTCAAAAATGGGACTCCCAATATCATAAACCGGCCTGCCGGGGCAAACCGGATAAAATCCCATGGCACTGAAAACATACCACGATGATAATTCTCCCTCATCTTCGTCTCCGCAAATTCCAAACGGACCGTCATTGTACCAGATTTTCATGATGTCTCTGACCCTTCGTTGTGTCTTCCACGGTTTTCCGGCATAATTGTAAAGGTAAGGGATGTGAAAACCCGGCTCATTGCCATGATTGTATTGCCCAATCAGACCTGTTCCATCTGGAAACTGCTTTAAGAGGTCAAATTTCATCCCTTTCCCTCCGTATTGTTCCTGAAACAGGGCATCAAGTTTACGGTCAAACTGATCATTTCCTCCCATAAGCTTAATCAAACCTGCAACGTCGTGCTGAACCTGGAAGGTATAGGTCCAGGCATTCGTTTCCGTATAATAATCACGTCCACCCTGGCCTCCGCTCCAGATCGGATCCAATGGCCTATCGTTAAACACCCAGTTCCCATCGGCTGATTTTGGAGCCATAAAGCCAATCCGCAAGTCATAAAGGTTCTGATAATTGTGTGACCGTTTCAGGAAAAAATCATAATCAGCCATTTTGTTTAACGACTTTGCCATTTGCGCGAGACACCAGTCATCCAAACTATGCTCAAGCGTGACAGCCACTGCCTGTCTTTTCTCAAAACTGTGAACTCCGGGCACCCACTCTTTCTCACCTAAACGAAGTGCCGGAAAAAATCCCTTGTTTTGATAGACACTGTCCAATTCAGTCAGGGGGCCATTACACCACGGAAGCATAGTCGCTTCCATGGCATTCTTTTTCATTCCTTCATAAGCATTTTCAACGTCAAAATCCCGAAACCCCTTGAGCCAGGCATCAGTTATTGTTGCACTTTCATGACGGCCTGTCATTACGCGGTGATCGAGGGCGGCATCTCCAAGCCAATGGCGTTGTTCATACATACGGATGTAAGACCTGACAAAATCATTCTGCCGTTCAGGCTCAAGGATAAGATTCAACGGGAAAAGTGACCTGAAAGACCCCCAGCTTTCACCCGGCTGGTAAAAATCATGTCCTTCCGTCGGATGTACTTTGTTATCAAAACTGCTGAAATACTGGTTATCTTCAGTAAGATCTGTCAATTTCCTTCCCAGTGCCCGGTATATAGCCGTATAAAAGATTGCTTTTTGGCTTCCGCTTCCCCCGGTAACCTCAATTTTACCCAGTGCCTCATTCCATATTTTCCGACCATTAGCTTTGACTTTTTCAAAATCCCATTCGGGAATTTCCTTGCCGAGGTTAAGCCTGGCCTGCTCCTTGCTGATGTATGAAAAACCAACCCTGATCTGAACCGGTTCACCTTTCTTTGTTGGGAATGAGGTGTAAAAACCAATATCACTCCCCGTTTTTTCGGTTTCATCGGGTGTGATTTTTTTACCCGCTATGCTGCCACAGACTTTTAATGGTTTACTGAACTCTGCATGAAAATAGAATTTCCGGTCCGGCAGTGCGCCCTTTGGATAAGTCTGAAAACCCTCAATAACCTGATCGCTCAAAATTTTAAACTCTGAATCCTTGAGAAGGTTAACTATCAAATTGGAATTTGCAGCTTCAGGAAAGGTAAAACGGTAAATTGATGAATGTTCCGTTGCAGTATATTCAACCTCAATGTTGTTGTCTTCAAGAAGCACCGAATAATAATAGGGTGTTGCTTTCTCCAGGTCATGATCAAACCGGGATGCATTTTCTGCAGAGCCTGACTTCAAAGCGCCTGTAGTGGCCATTAACGAGAAGATTCCGGCACCCTTTGAGAAATCGTTCGACAGCGAAACTGTTGAAAAAGCATAGATCCTGTCAGCCAGATAGACATCCCTGATTCCCGGAGTAGTAGCAGGAATGAGTCTGATCATCCCGTGAGGAAGCTGGACATCGGGAGTTGTTGAAGTGAGGAGATGACCAATGGTGCCAATATTTGGATTGACATAATCAACAGGGTCCTGGCCATAACCGTAATCAGGAGTACCGGTCAAAAGAGAAAATACCGTGAAAATCTGCAGTACTGTTCGCTTAACTGATATTTTCATTTTTTCTTGTAAACTTTTACATAGTCAACCACAAATTCATCCGGGAATACGGTATTCCGGATATCATTTTTATCAGCGGGGAGTTCCATGCTCAATATCAGGTATTCCTCAATATTGGATATCCCCTTCGTGACTTCATAATATCTGTAACCGTCGACATAAAAAATATACCGGTCGGGGAACCATTCCACCCCAAAAGTATGAAACCCTTTACTCACCCCTTTCCGATAGCTCTGCATCCCGTGGGTTGATTGTTGATGAGGTCCATAGGCCCAGTGTACATTATGCGAAACAATATCGGTCCCCAGCTTTTTGAAAAACTCCATGATATCTATTTCGGCGCCAAAAGTTGAAGGGTCTTCACCTTTTGAAATATCGGGAGATTGTATCCAGAACGCTCCCCAAACTCCAGGAGACTTCTGAAGCTGAGCCCTGCATTCAAAATAACCGTATTTGGTCATCAAACGTCCCTGGGTTCCGACAGCCCCTATTAAAATACTGTCTCCCTTTTTAATTGCCGACAGTTTCAGAAACCCGTTTTCAACTTTAACGGCCTCGGGTGAAACAAAACCCAGCGCACGCGGACCTATTCCCCTGACGGCCCACTTTTTTGAATCAAGCTGATTCCCGTTAAACTGATCCTCCCAGAATAAACGGTATCCAAGCGATTTGGGGGTGTACTTTTGGGGTGACATTGGATTTTGTGCTGGCCGCTGGGCAGAGCACCAGAAGGCAAATAAAATCAGGATAAGAGTAAGTCTGAGATTTTTCATTTTGATATTTTAGTTTAATGCATTAATAGTCTGTTATTCAATAGATTATTTTGAATACCCTGGATAAAAGACTGTTTAAAATTATATTTAAACCTTTTGCCCGTAGGGCATCAATTTCAATAGAAAAAAGTCTGAAAAAACAACAATTGTCCGTCAGAGCATTAACTAACAGACGGTTAATTTCCTCCAGGAAATTTGTTTTCAGAATTATGCTTTACTATGGATCTACATCTCCTATGGAAAAATTCTGACAGTTTCCTAAATCCAATAGACCAGAGTTCTCAATCCGCCAATTACCCTTTTGCTAATTTAATCCCCCCTGGCCGCAGTACAATTTCAGCGGTTTATCCAGTTTTAATTTCAGCACGGTAATATATTTATCCAGAACATTCTCAGGAATATCGATATACACCAGCCCCGGAACCGGACTCCATGAGATCTTTCCAACCACCTTATGGGTCAATTGGGTACCGTTTCCGACCACCGAGATCTCCTTAATCGTATTGGCCAGCCCCTTAAGCATCACCGTCCCGGAGACATGCCCGTGCAGAAACAGGTAAAGCGTAGTGGAATCTTTCGACAAAGTGGTTGGTCCGTAAAAATGGCCCTGTGGAAGACCCCCTAACGTATTAAAAATGGCCTCACCATGTTTCTTGTTCCAGACTCCCAATTCCTTTAAAACGTTAATCTGTTCATCAGGAATGGTTCCGTCCGCCTTGGGTCCCATATCGAGTAACAAATTGCCCCCATTTGAAACGGCATCCACAAAGATGGTGATCACCTCATACGGAGTTTTCCAGGTATCATCGCGATGATAACCCCAGTTTTCGCTGGTGGTCATACACAATTCCCACCAGTTATATTTAGGCCGGGACACCGGGAAGTTCTGTTCGGGAGTTTCATAATCGCCATAACCCTGGAGACGCCCGTTAATAATTGCATTTGGATTTCCTGACAAAATCAGATGGCGCACCTTCTGCGATTCCCACTCCTCGGCGCTATGTTCCCAATCACCGTCAAACCACCATAAATCGGGTTTAAACATCGCATTAATCTCTTTAATCTGCCCATGGAAAAAATTCCGGAAGCGACCCCAGCGTTCATAATCGTCCGGCACATTGTAACGCGAACTATCCTTTAAAAACCCGGGATAGTTTATGTTTGACCAATCGATCAGCGAGAAATAGGCGCCACATTTAATATCCCTTTTCCTCAGTTCCTCAAATAACGGCTTCACCATATCCCGTTTTGCAGGTGTTGATTTTACAATGCTCAAATCATTCATCTTGGTATCGTACATCGCAACCCCATCGTGGTGTTTGGTGGTTAAAACAGCATACCGCGCACCACTCTCCTTAATCAGATCGGCCCAAAAACCCGGATTGTAATTCTTGAGCGTGAACCCTTTGAGCTGTTTCATATAGTCGGCATGGCTGATTTTTTTGTTGTGAAAGCTCCACGACTCGTCGATCCCGTCAACTGCATAAATTCCGGCATGGATAAAAATACCCAGTTTCGCATCCCCAAACCACTGCATCTTGTCGCTGATCTCTTTGGGATCAATTTTAGCCTGAGCAAAACCCTGAACCACTCCAAAAACTACCAATCCGCACAATAAAATAATTCCTTTAAACTTCATGACTTAATTTTTTATAATTCTTATTCGTTGTTCTTTACTTCAAGCATCGCACAGCCTCTGACCAGGGGAACAGTCAGGATAAGGCTCTTTCCCCTTTTCCGGTATTCAATATTAACCGGGATTCCTGATCCGGGATACCAGGCAAGACATCTAAACCCATCTTTCAAACCATCCGGATCATTTAAAATCACCTCAACTTTATCCTTTTTCCCGTAAACTACAGGGATCGAATATCCCCCTTTTATCTTAAAGAGGTTAACCCTTGCCAGACCATCACCGGCACTGACGACATGTGGTTTTAAAACCCATTCACGTCCCTGCATCAGTTTCATAAGCGGACCATAATCCTCGTAAAACCGGTCCACATCGGGTGACTGGGTGATGGAGTGATCGTTATTTGGGAACGGACACATCGGGAAAACTCCGAGATAGAGGTATTTCTGAAAGAAACTGTCGCCCCCTTCCCTTCTCACGGTCTCTGCATTATCGGTCCAGCCCAAAGCCGGCTTGGCAATACACATAAAGGCGGTAAGATTCAGTGAATTACCGCAATAGGTAAACTCATCAAATAATCCATCCACATCGCCGAGCAAATCTATGCGCTTATCATGATTATTGGCAAATATCACCTTGTTTGCTTCATGCATAACTGATGAAAGTTTGGGCGAAAGATTTTTCCAGGAGGTAACCAATGACCGTACAGGCTTCCCTTCAAACCAGGAAATCCCGTCATCCGCCCGTTCATTGAACATCCTGAACCAATCGAAACGATCGATGCAAATACCAAAAGAATTTGGGATTTCAGCTACATGCCGGCGTGCCTGTTCCTCCAAAAAATCGCTGTAAACGCTATCTCCGCAGTCCATCGCAATCCCATCTTCCCAGGTATAGAACGGAACCGGAATTGCCGCATTTTTAAACTTCGGATCTTTAATGCAGGCTTCGGGTACCGGCAGTATCGCTTTCCCAAACCTGGCATAAAGGATATCATTGCAGTCTTTCCAGATCTCTGAATCTGGTTTGTGGGCAGCTCCCAAAAGCGGAGGATACTTTACTTTTGAACCAAATTCGGTGACATTGAAATAGTTTAAGACGTAAAATCCTTTCTCTCTGTATTTCTTGGCAAAATCATCCATCCCGGCAATCGTAATCTGATCGCCTCCAAACCGCGTCCATTTTTCATTGCGCTGAACAGGAGGAATATACAATCCCATATACGGAAAATCAAAACTAGCCTGCCAGTTGACTGTAAAAGCCATTCTTTTCATTTTGTCAACATCAAAATTCATCGACTCCATCGAATAGGAAGAATAGGCAGCCGTTCCTCCCATCTGGTTTGCCAGGGGGTTTTTAGGGATAAAAAATTCGGGATAAGAGCTTTTCATCCAGGAAAGACCGCAACGCCAGTCAGCCTCGTGGGAAATGATATCAAATGAAAATATGAGTATGTTTTGATTCGAGATCCGGTTATGCAGCCGGCTGAAAGTAACTGAACCATCAGCAGTGGTTTGCATCGTCAGGTTAATGATATTATCACTGGGAGAAAGTGCAATTGTCAATCCTGAATCCTCATTTTCCTCAAATATGGAAACCAACGGAATAGAAATCAGGTTTTCGAGGTTAGGAATAAATCCGACATCCATTTTGTCGTATTGGAAAAAAGGGGCCCCATAATAATAGGTTGCATTCACAAGCGGGACCGGGATCAGGGGATCAATCCAGTAATGTGCCCGGTCACCGTCCGGCGGTTTAATCTTATTTAAATCATTTGTCAGGCTGACTCCAACTTTTAATGAATCGAATTGAGGTGCTGCCCAGGTGCTCCAGATTTTGGTTTTCCCAGGTTTGTTGGGATAGGTCATTTTAGTATCAATCCGGGTTCCCCAGGGTTTTCCCTCCCCTTTTATCGTCAATTCGCACCGGATACTGTTTTTGGTTGGGATAAAATGTTCGGTAAGTAAACATGAAGCCCGCAATGAATCGTTAACCAGCTTTTTTTCAACCATAAAAGAGCCATCCTCACATACCCGCGAATGAACAACACCCGCAACTTTACATCCCACCAAATCGTTGGACAAATGAAACGGGGCAATCTTTTTCCCGTCGGAACGCAGCATTGAGGTGATCTCGCCGTTGTCGGAAATTACGACAGTCAGATTCTTTGTCTTCAACTGGATAGCCGAACAGGCGAAAGTCAGCATCAGCATTAAAAGAAGACACGTTGGTTTTTTCTGAAGATTTCTCATTTTCTTTTCAAAAAGGATTCAAATTATTGGCTTTTGTAAAAATATAAAACAATCCTTATCTGATCAATTATATTTAAGCTAAGTTCAAATGGATAAGATTATCACAGCATCTTCCTTATGTTCTGAAAAAAACGTCTAATTTTGATCCACTTTTAACATAACCATATCATGAGAACAATCCTTATCCTTCTCATTAACTTCTGCCTGACAACCGCGGTTATGGCACAACTTTCAATCGTAAAAAACGGGAAGGCAACCGGCCGCATGGTTGTTGATCAACGCTCGGCAACTGACCTGCAAGCAGCCCATCTTTTGAATAGTTTCATTAAAAAGATAACCGGAACCTCCCTTCCTGTTGTTTCTCCCGGAGTTAAAACGATGGCAGGTGACCTGTATATTGAAAGCAAACCCGGGCAGGATGACCCTGCCATTCACGAGGATGGTTTCAGGTTCACGAGTGACCACTCAACCTTCCGGATTACGGGAGCCAAAGGGTCAGGAACTGTTTACGGTGTAGTTACGCTGCTGGAAGATTATTGGGGAGTCCGGTACTATGCCGCCAATTCCTGCACTTTCCCCCAAAAGAAAGAGCTTATCCTCCCCTCCGGAATCTCCCGGTTGGAAAACCCAGGTTTTCAATACCGGCAGACCCAGGCCTACAGTCTGGCGAAAGATTCACTCTATAAAATCTGGCACCGGTTGAAAGAGCCTGCTGAGCTCTTTGCCGGCGGATACTGGGTACATACTTTTGACCGGATCATGCCATCGGCCAAATATGGGAAAGCTCATCCGGAATACTTCTCATTTATCAATGGTCAGCGTCGTCCGGGTGCTGCAAGCCAGTGGTGCCTGAGCAATCCTGAGGTTTTTGAACTGGTTTCCCAAAAAATTGATTCCATTTTCAGGGCACATCCCGACCGGAAACTGATCTCGGTGAGTCAGAACGATGGCAACAACACCTATTGTACCTGCGAAAAGTGTAAAGCCATTGACGACGAGGAAGGGAGTCCTTCGGGAAGTCTGATCCGGTTCGTAAACAAGCTGGCCACCCGGTTCCCCGACAAGGAGTTTTCAACCCTGGCCTATCTCTATTCGGTACCGCCCCCTAAACTTGTAAAACCGCTTCCAAATGTCAACATCATGCTATGCGATATTGACTGCTTCCGCGAAGTCAGCCTGACAGAAAATGGTTCAGGCAAATCATTTATGAAGAATATGGAGGGGTGGGCAAAAATATCGGATAACATCTTTGTCTGGGATTATGGGATCAACTTCGATAATTATATCTGTCCGTTCCCGAACTTCCATATCCTTCAGACCAACATGCAATTGTTCAAAAAGAATAAGGTGAACAAGCACTTTTCGCAGATCGGCGGAAGTAAGGGGGGTGATTTTTCGGAACTCCGCAGTTATGTGGTGGCTAAGCTTTTGTGGAATGTAAACTGCAATGAGGACTCGGTGATTCAGACCTTTTTAAACGGATATTACGGCGAAGCGGCACCTTTCCTTTATCAGTATATCAAAATTCAGCAAGGAGCATTACTGGGAAGCAATATCCCGTTATGGATTTATGATACCCCGATCACCCATAAAAACGGGATGCTGAATCCTCCCCTGATGATGAGGTACCGTGAGCTTTTTGACAATGCAGAGAAGGCTGTGGCTTATGACAGTACCTTTTTGAAACGGGTCTGGCAGCAAAGGCTCTCAATCCAGTATGCTGAACTTGAGATTGCACGGACCAATAGAATCGAAGATGTGAACAGGGTCAAAAACGAACTGGAACTCTTCAGGTCCAGGGCACAACGGCTGGGCGTTACCTCACTGAACGAGCGGAATAACACCATTGAGGAGTATTGCGACCTCTATCTGAAACGAAATCTGCCGGCAGAAACAAAAAGCCTGGCTCATTTATCAAAAGTCAGTTTCCCGCTGCCTCCTGATAAGCCCTATGATAAGATTGCAGACAAAGCTTTGACTGATGGTTTTTTGGGCGGTGCAACATTCAACGAAAGCTGGGTAGGATGGTGCGGTAAAGACGGGGAAGTAATCATCGATTTGGGAGAGGTAAAAGAGATTGAGAGTGTGCAGGCAGATTTTCTTCATAAACTGGGGGCATGGATTCTGTTGCCCAAAAGCATTTCGTGTTTTACCTCAATGGATAAGGTGAGTTTTAGCCTGATGGGAAAGAAGGAGATCAGCGAAGACCGGTCGGGGGAGGTAAAATATGTGAATGTGGGGGTTTCCTCCGTGGTGAAAATTAAGACCCGATATATTAAGGTGCATATTGAGACGATCGGACTTTGCCCGTCGTGGCATTATGGGGTAGGTTATCCCGCCTGGTTTTTTACGGATGAGATCTGGGTGTATTAAGGTAGGCTGTTAGGCTATAGGCTGTAGGCTATTAGGATACAGACTATTAGTATGAGGGGCTGGGATAAATATCGGAGTGATCTTCAACTGACTGCTCGATATCAGGGTCCCGGACCTCAATCATTCAGGTAAAGATCCCGGTTGTTTTCATTTTGGGTTCACGCGGTTTGACAAAATGTTCGATAGTTCTCATCCACTCCTCAGTTGGCTACATTTTGAACCCGGTTTGTTTGTTTTCCACCCCGGCTGTTTAAATTTTGCGCCACCCTTCCGCTGACCTCGGCGAGGTCACAGGTTTATAGAAAAATATATTCTTAAGGCACAAATGACTCCGGCGGAGTCATACGTGTTTTAAATCCGCAATTATCCTATAAATCTGCAAATCTTCTGGATCTGTGTAAAACTGATTTTTCAAGAAACCATATTTTATGCGAAGCGATCTTCGGTCAGTTAAAAAGCGTGAATACCTGAAAATCTTTGCTATTTACTACTGAAACGCAAGGGTAAATCCTCCCTTCAGATGTTCACCCCTTTCAAATTCCGGCCTTGGTCCGGTAAAAAACCGGCAAGATCCGGGACCGTTCAGCCCTGCAACCAGCAACCTGATTTGGCTGCCATCCACCCATGCCCGGACATTTTGAGACCCATCGGATTGAACACGAATCTCCTGCCCCTTACCATTTTTTAGGGAGGCATTCAAAATATGATCCTTGGTACTCCTAAAATCGTTAGTTCCAAGCTTGTTGGAATTATCTTTCCATTCACCCGCCGGGATTTCGCGCGGAGTTTCCACATATTTCCGGCTTACCGGAAGCGCTCTGGCAACTCCCTTTAACCGGTTGATATCCCAGTCGGGGTACGTGGACCACAAACCTTTCCTCTCCCAGCTTAACTCGTCAAATGATTCCGGCAGCGTAAACAGCAATCCAAACTGGCGCAGCAAGTTCTTTCCAGTGAAATCGATGAGAGCCACATAATCATAACTGACCGTAACCGTGCCGTCGGTATTGAAAACGTAATCCTGAGCTCCTTCAAACTTGTTCCCCTGTATTTCACCGAGGTTTACATGTATGGTTCCGTCAGCCATCTTCCGGCAATTGAGCGACACCATCCTAAAACTGCTGTCCGGTCTATAAATTAAGGGCTGAATATCCTGAGTATAATTATTGGCCGCCACACCGGGGGCTCCTCCGTCATCGTCATTAAACGGAACCAGCATCATTTCACCACCATGGAAAATAATTTCATCCCCTTTTGAAGTGTAGCTCGAGATTGACCCGTTAATTTTAGCAAACTTAAAGATAAATTTACCGGCATCAATGACAAATTTGTCTTTCTCTTCCGCAAGCTTCAGATTCACCATTATCGCACCAGCACTGAGATTTGCAGGCTTTCCTATATGAATCAATTCATCCTGACAGATAAAACCACGTGGATCCGTGAAAATTAGATGGAGCAAATCAGCCGGGCCGGATTTTGCAAGATCAATTTCAACAGATCCCCTGCTCAACGGGGCAAGCGATACCTGAACCGGAAAAGATTTGTGCCTTATCCACGCTTCAATTTTCAGCTCACTCAGGTTTGTGAAATTGTACCTGTTTTCCAGATCGAGTCGTATTTTGCCATTTACTGCTTTGGTCGTTTGAAGGTTGGTGATGATAACGGGAGCATACGATTTTTTCATTCCTGTATATTCAGGCTTTTCGCGGCGCCAACCATCGATAGGTCCCCAGGGGCCGTAGCCGCAGATTTTGTCCTTTGAAAGGTGAAAAATGTCATCAACTCCCGACCAGATTGCTCCGCCCAGGCATGCAGGATGCCGGTAAACCGAGTCGACCATTTGTTTCAGCGTATTGGAATAGGCATCTGACCGGACTGAAGGATCCGTTTCAAGCTCCCTGCGGGCATAGCATTGAACTTGCATATATTCGCCGAAAAAGGTAGGGCGTAATTTCTCCTTATCGCATTCCTGCGGTCCGGTTAATTCGGGATAATGATAGTTGGCCAGGTCAGCGGTGCTCTTTGCATTATTATAGTCCCCCCAACACTGGTCATGAAAGGAGGTGGGTCGCGAAGGATCGAGTTTTTTATCCTTTGCCAGCACCCTTTCCCACAAAGGACTCCAGCGGCTTTCATTTCCAAGCGACCAGATGATTATGGACGGGTGTTGCCTGCCGGAGATAATATTTTCAAGATTGGCTCGTACCATGTAAGGCAAAAACTTAGGATCAAGATAATTCCAGGTTTTCCAAACCGGGCTGGCGCCGTGATCGATCCAGCAGAGGGAGGATTCACTTTCGACAAACATCCCCAATTCGTCGCAAGCTTGTAAAAACTCTTCGGACGGGGGATAGTGGGAAGTCCGGATATAATTGCAGTTTCCTGCCCGAAACAGCTCAACATCCCTGCGGCAAAGCTCAGGTGTCAGACTTCGGCCCCGCAAAGGATGCACCTCATGACGATTTACACCCCTGAGTTTAATCGGATAGTTATTTACAAAAAACCTATTCCCACGCAATTCAATTTGCCGAAACCCTATTTTCTGGCTGATGGTCTGAAGAACTTTCCCGCTATTTATCAATGAGGTAGTGAGAAAGTATAAATTTGGATGTTCCGGATCCCATTTTTTAGGGGATTTTACAATAAAGGTGCTCTTGAACTCGCTGACTGGATTGTCAACAGAACCCCCGAATGTGTCGTGGTCCAGCGGGACGGAATGGCCATTTGCATCGCGGAGCACAAACTTCAGAAAGATTCCCGGCACCGGATTATTGCCTAGATCCGTCTTCGTGGTCACATTTACCGAAGCATCACGGTACTGACCATCAAATTTCACACTCCACGAAAAATCGGCGATGTGATCAGGCGGAACAGTAAAAAGGGTAACTTTTCGCAGGATTCCCCCTACCGGATGGGCAGCATATTGGGAGGTACAGGCTAACAGATCGGAAACCGTTTGACATTGAACATCCACTTCGAGGATATTTTCTCCGGTTTTGACTGCATCTGTGATGTCGAGTTCAAAGGCGACAAAACTCCCTTCGTGGTCTCCAACGGATTTTCCATTGACCCTGACGTTTCCATACGAACTGACCCCATCAAAACGGATTTTTATCCGATTGCCTTCCCAATCTTTAGGAATTATAAAGGTTTTCCAATAAATGCCGGTTTTACCTTTTGGAACTTTAAAGCCTTGCATCTCCCATTCACCGGGAACATCTATCTCGCTGGCTTTAAGGATATCGTCGGACTCAGGATTGAATTTCCATATACCATTCAGC
>Ga0073936_10003454_pt1 | contig 22649 bp, 19 predicted proteins | sample AliMusrvi5mmetaG_FD_87041 | JGI IMG/M metagenome (GOLD analysis project Ga0073936, IMG submission 87041) | Freshwater lake bacterial and archeal communities from Alinen Mustajarvi, Finland, to study Microbial Dark Matter (Phase II) - Alinen... | ecosystem: Environmental > Aquatic > Freshwater >... | reverse complement strand
GCATGAAGCCCGCGATTTGGATTTCACCCGCCACCACCTCGCCGCCATCCAGTCCGTCACCACCGAGGCCATCCGCCGGGTCGCAGCCACTCTCACCGACCAACGGCTCACCCTCACGATCCTGGATCCACTCGACGCGCCGGCCCCGGCACGCATCGCCAAAAACACCCGCCGCCGCGAGGAAATTGAGGTCCACACGCTGCCCAACGGACTCACTCTAGCGCTTATCCCTGACCACCGGGTGCCCCTGGTCCATTTGCATGCCGCCGTGCGTGCCGGCCTGCCCTCGGAAACCCCCGTGAGCAATGGCCTCAACAAATTACTCGCTGCCACCCTCACCAAAGGCACCGCCAGTCGCAGCGCCCAGGAACTCGCGCTGACCTTGGAATCCCTCGGCGCCTCCATCGGTGCCAATACTGGCAACAACGCCCTGCTCGTCAAAGCCGCCGGCCTAGCCCCGGATTTTGCCACCATCGTGGACGTTTTCGCCGAGGTGCTCCACTCGCCAGCCTTGCACGGTGACGCCATGGCCCGCGAAAAGGCCAGCCAACTCGCCATGCTCGAAGAGGCGCTGCAAGACCCGCTGCACACCGGTTTCAGCACCCTGCGCCACGCATTCTTCGGCGGCTGCGGCTATGGCTTGGACCCGCTCGGCAAGGTCGCCTCCCTCGCTGACCTCGAACGCGCCGCGCTCGTCGCTCACCACTCGCGCCATTTCTCCGCCGCCAACCTCACCATCGCCGTCGCCGGTAATTTCAACCCCGACGACACCCTCGCCATCCTGACGGAAAAATTGGCACCGCTGCCGCCGGGCCATGCCTGGACTGCCCCCGCCAGCGTGCTGTGTCCCGGCGCCCACCTCACCGCCCACCTGCCAAAAAAGCAGGCGGTTCTAACCATTGGTTTTCCTGGCACCAGCGTCAACGGTGCCGACCGCTTCGCCCTGGCGATGCTCCAGGAATACGCGTCGGACATGGCGGGTCCCTTGTTCAGCCGCATCCGCGAGGAACTCGGCCTGGCCTATCAAGTAGGCGCTACCCAGTTCCTCGGTTTCGACGCCGGCCTGTTCACATTCTATCTGGCTACCGCCCCCGATCAAGTCGAGTTGGCCCGCGACGAATTGCTCGCCGAAATCGCCAAAATCGCCGTCGCCGGTATTCCCGCCACAGTTTTCGACCGCGTGCGGGCCACCGTCCTCAGCGGTCTAGCGATCCAACAACAATCCACCCCGTCCATCGCCCAACACGTTACCCTCGACCTGCTTTTCGGGCACCCCGCCGATGCCTACCGCCAGTTGCCCGACATCTACCGGGCGCTCACCCCGGAAGTGGTTCTGGAAACCGCCACCCGCATCTTTTCCCACCCCGCCACCAGCGCCACCATCCTGCCCGATCCCGACTAGCAGCCAGCCTGAGCGTGGAGCCTTGTAGCGGCGGTCTGTGACCGCCGATGCGCATGCCTGGTCATTGGCTCCGACGCTCACAGAGCGCCGCATTCGATTCTGTAGCTGGTAGTACGCTTCCAGCAGAAAGGAAAGGTCCGAGGCGTCCATTCCTACGAGGCGATCATCCTCGAAGTTCAGAATCACCAAGGGATCTAATAACCACACGTAACCTTGCATGGGCAAGTCACCGCTCATTGCAACGCCGCCCAGACCGGCGCATTGGCCTTGTGGAACTCGCGTTCCTCAATTATGCAGGCGGCTGTCCCGCCATGCTGCTTCAGCACCTATACTTTCCTGCTGGTGTTTTATTTCAAACACATCGGCATCTTCGCCACAGTCCCACTCCCTCACAGGCTGGCCGCAGGACGTGGCATGGTGGCACCGCCTGGCAGCACGCAGCGCGTCTAACAAGTAAAACCTATTCCTGATGACCCTCCCTTCTTTGTTTCCCTCTGGCGGCAGTCCAGGTACCCGGCCGAGGGTGGCGATTGTGCAAAAAAGCGACGGGCTACTAACCTGGTGCGGGGACCTGGCGGCGGCTTTTCGCGAAGCGGGAGCAATGGACTTGAAAAAACGCATGACAGTTAGCTTGACTCTTTGTCACACCCTCGGAGGGTCAGCGGGGTGCTGCGGCACGCAAAAAAACTTTTCTTCCTGTTTTGTCAATATTTTTTGGAATTGTAGGCACTTGTGACCACCTCCTCTAAAGCCGCAATAATGCACCTTCGCCTAGGGGGCTTCGATTGCTTACTCTCAAGCGCTCGACCTGCGCCTGCTTAGGTCGGCAGCCACTATGCCGTCATTTCTTTTGAGCTCCATGCTGATGCCATACTGGCGAAAATCCAGCGATCTGGCGATCCGGCATTGGAAGTTCTTGTCTTTGCTCATGCGTTGAATGATTTTACGGTCCTCTGCACGGATAATGAATGCGTTATGAATTTTATAGCATTCTATTTCCTCATCTAGGGCTAGCCCTCAAGTTGCAGCAGTTCAAGACCGCTGAAGCGCTTGAAATCACTATCAAATGACACCAGGCGGATGCTGCCGGCGATGGCAAAGGCGGCCAGATAGGCGTCCGCCCAGAGGCGGTGGGGCAGGCTGGCATCCAGCGTGAGCGAGGCAAACGCCGTCTCCAGGCGTGGCGGTTCCTGCCGCAATTCACAGTCGGGCATGCCCTGAAATGTTTGATAAATCGCCCACGCCTCGGCATTGGAAAACGGCTGTCCCTGCATGGCTTTGGCGTTGCTCGATATGCGCAGCAACCCGAGCATCGTCACCCGACAGAACACCACCAGCGCGGCCCGCTGCCCGTCCCAGTATTGGCGGGCGGCGGCGTGTTGGGCGTGGCGGGTATCCGACAGGGCCAGCCACACATTGACGTCGGGCAGATCACTACCGGGAGGGCGTTTCATCGGAGAGAGGATTTTCCGCATCCAGAATTTCGAAAATCTCGGCATTGGTCCGCGCTGGAATGACCGTGCCATTGGGCTGGCGAAAAATCGGCAGAGCTGTGTGCGTGGGTGCCGGGGCATCACTCGAACCTCGCTCCCGGATGCCCGCTTCAAGGAAGCAAATCACCAATTCCCGCAGCTTCATGCCCTCACGTGCCGCGCGGATTTTCACCTCGCGGAACAAGGGATCGGGAAGATCTATCGTCGTTCTCACGAACATGAGTGTCGCACAAATATGCTTTTGTGCAAGCCCGAATTTCTCAGATTGCGCTTAACCGTGGTTGCAAACGATTCCTGTTGGATGGCATCCTTTGCGTGCCGTGCAGTGAGTCTTTGAAAGCATTGATTCCCAACCGATTTCCCCATGACCGTCCTCGCACATCTTCTCTCCGTCCTCCGACCGGGTGCGAGCGCTCCACAACGGAGCGCCGGCTTCAGCCGGCGTGTGTCTGCAATCCGGCCCCCCCCAATTACGAATCATCCACCATGAACACGCCTAAATTCAGCGTTCTCATCAACAACTACAACTACGCGGATTTCGTGACTCAGGCCGTCGCGAGCTCTCACGCCCAGGAATTAGCTCCGCATGAAATCATCGTGGTGGATGACGGTTCCAAGGATGATTCACTTGCCGTGCTCAGCTCCCTCAAGGCGCGCATTCCCAACCTCGTTGTCCATCCACAGCCTAACGGCGGACAACTCGCTGCCTTTCGCAAGGGCATCGAGCTGGCTACCGGAGATTGGTGCTTTTTCCTCGATGCCGATGATGAATGGACGCCCCAACACCTCGCTCAAGCTGCCGCCGTCATTGATGCCAATCCCCAGGTGAGCGCCTATTACTCCGGCCATCGCGAGACTTCCGGCCCCCCTATGTATCGGACCAAATGGCCGGAAGGCATGGTCGGGCCCGTCGCGGCCCTCGTCGCTGCTACCCGAACCCGGGTTGGCACCATCACTTCCACCATCGCGCTACGCCGCGACCTGGCTCTTAAGCTCGTCGCTCTCGATCGCAATCTCGACGAAGACTGGCGCATTAGAGCCGACGATTGCTTACTCTTTGGCGCTTCGCTGGCAGGTGCAATCTTCTACTATCACCCCGAACCCACAGCGATCTATCGAATCCATGAGCGCAATGGTTATGCCAACAAGGACAACGCACTTGATGAGTACCTCTACGGCTTCAAGCGTGCGCGGCTATTCCGGGCATTCAGAGAAAGCTTCGGAATAGAGCAGGCCGAGTTGCTCGCCAATCTGCTCGCAGAAACACAGTTCCCCCAAAACCGCCGAACAGCGAAAATCCGGCGCCGCTACATGCGTGCCATTTGGAAATCCGATGCCAAACTGCTAGCCAGACTCAAGTCACTGTATAAGGCGCTGACCAAGCCCTAGCTGCTAACTTTTTAATCTGACAAAAACTCTTTCATCACACTCTTGAGCGCATCAATGGAGTGGTGTTGCCGGTAGTCGTTCCAGCGCGGCTGCATCGCATTGCGCCAACCCACAGGATCATGCGTTATCCTGCGGATGGCGTCCAACGCTGCTTTGACGTCCCCCGCAGGAACAATCTCCCCTATCCGGTATTCCCGAACCCTGCTGGCCATCAGGTGGCCGGCACTCACAATGATCGGCTTCTCAAATACGGCGGCCTTGGTCAAGGTGTTGCTGCTATAGGGAAAATCATGATAAGCCGCAAAAAGCACATCACATGACTGCACCAATGCGTTATAGTTACGCTCATCGGGGATGCGGGCTCCGCAAAACATCGCGCTGGGTGCCTGTTTCATTGCCAAAGTGAGAACTTGTCTATCTGCCGCTGAAAATAAATCCCAATAAATTTCCCCGGCAAACAACAGCGCCAGATCCTCTGCAGCAGGATCCATGCTCATGGCAGCCAAGGTCGCGGTACCCTTGCTGGGTAACAAATGCCCCATCAATCCCACCAATGGCTTGGAGCCCGCAAATGCCCGTGCCTTGCCCGCAAGCGCACTGTCGGCATCGATGCCAGTGTCCGTCACATCCGGCACAACCATTACGGGCCGCCCGATGGCAGTGGCCACTTGTTTGGAAATCCCCTCGTCAAGCATCAGCAGGCATTCCAACCGGGAATCCTCGAACAGACGAAACAGGCGCAGCGAATCCTTCGATGGCCCACCGGTCTTGGAGGGAAAATGGAATGCGCGGGCCTGCAGATATAGCCCGCTCCACGGCCTCCTCGCCATGTCAACCAGCGCTTTTATGGCTCGTGTTTGGTGCTCATATAAACAGGAAAAAAAGATGGCGTGGCATCTTTCGCCCAAACGTTTCTCTGCGTCTTTCAATACCCGCCCGACATGGCTGGCATAAGCCCAGTATCTCAAAAATCGCGGCCACTGGCGGTGTTCGTCAAGCCATGACAAACCCGGCATCCTGCCTACTACCAGCGATTCCTTGAGAACCATACCGCTTATCCCTGCTTCGATAAGATTGTCCATAAGCCGCTCTGGATCTCTACACAATACGACAAGACGCCTCCCGCTGGCAAGCAGGGAGGCCACATAGATATTCAAATAGGTTTCGTGGTGCCCGCCCTCGTTCCACTCGAGAATTGCCAGCGAATCCGCCGTTTTTGATTGCACATCCATGGGTTGAGGTATCTATTTCAAATTACAAATGCCCAGATCATGAGTTACATCAACTATCCCCAGATAGATAGTAATTTAAGCCTCTTTTTAAGAGAACTTTTGAGCCTCTTGTATAAACTGCGCCGTTTCGTATGCTTGAACTGCTCGATGCCAAAATGAAGAAAATCTATCCTCTTGTCCTCGGCTATGTTGTTTCTATAAACCGCGTCAGGATGAATCAATGGAAACCGCATGGCATGAAGAGTAAGATTGGCTTCCAGTGAATTCGTATCGCCGGTATGGGTGGCATTATCACCAAAACCAATGTTTTTTACAAGGTTCACCCGCGGCAGTATGCTCAACCGACCGTGAATCAAATGTGCATATAACCATTGGTAATCCCAGGTGTTGATTTCCCCGTGATACGCCCTGTCAAACTCACTCTTCCAGTAGTTCTTGTATATGACGTTGCCATCACCTATCATTTTGAGTGTCGATGATTTCCTGATTCTCGGCCAGTCGCGCATGTCAATGTCATAACACTCCCAGGCCCGCCGCCAACTCGCCCAGCCCCAAACACGGAAATGACGGCTGAAAAAATAGCTCTCCATGGATTGAAAATGATCGCCCGATAGATAACTTCCTGAAATAGAGAATATGCGCTCATCATCCCTGTAATACGCGAGAAGTTCATCACAGTACCGGAAAAAACTCGGGTCCGGCAAGCAATCGTCCTCAAGCACAATGCCCTCAGGCTCATGCTTGAAAAACCAGGAAATGGCAGTGCTTACTGCATGTTTGCACCCCAAATTCACATCCCTGAAGAGCGTACTGACATCACATGGCCAATCCACTTGCAACGAGAACTCCCGGGCCTGTCTGCATTTCTCCAATTCGCCGACCACGTCCGGCCTCGGGCCGTCGGCGGCTATATAAAGTTTCGGCGGCCGACATGCCCGAATCACCTCGAAAACCTTGGCAGTTGTCTCGGGGCGATTGAATATCAGAAACAGCATGGGAGATTGCATGTCATTTACACTTGGCAGGTTTTCAATCAGACGACTCGCGCTTCAAACGCTTAATTTTTAACAAAGCCTTCTTATACCACTTCTTCTTCTTGGTAATAACAGGTTCAGGGTTAGGCAAATCAGGCCGCAATGGCTTCGTTTGCAGGTCGTAATACAATCTTCGAAATGCGGGAGTCTCCAAGGTTTTGAACAAATCCTCGTGCGCGGTGGCCGTATTCTCCATATTCGACTGGCTCGCCTCGTGCAGATTCATATATATACTGTCGATGCACAGTCCCAGATCCGCCATCTGGGATTCATCAAACCGTTCTGCGCGAATCACTGACAATTTGCTGCCGATGGTACGGATGTCATCTGGTAGAAACGGTGTGTCAAAGTCCACATGCCGGAAAAGCTTCGCTGCTCCATCCAGCCATTTCTCCTGATCCCAATTGAAATCATGCTCCAGATGAAACAGGGATGCGCCATTGCATTTTACTACATCGATGCCGTTGGCACGCAATAACAACGGAAAAAAATAATCCCAGCACGGCTGCCCAATCACAAAATCCGCCTCCGCAATCCTATCCATGATGGCTTGGCTGATAATAGCTCCGTCAAAAAGGAAAAAATCAAATCCGACGTAACGCTTGCCATTGGGCAATCCCCTGTCAGCACTCAGATCCAGACGCTCAAAGAGCAACAACGAGGAACTGGCCTTGTGAATCACCTCCGAGAATTCCTCGGCATCCAGATGCAACAAGCAATCCGCATTGATAACACCGCAAATTCCGTTACCGTGTGATCTTGAAACCTCTAGAAAGTCATGAATTCTCGGCACCCGTGACTGGATTTCAACGAACTCAACCCATGTCTTAAATCCCGAAAGACAGGGGATTTCAGCAGCACAATTGAGGCTGATCACGCGGAACCCAGATGACCGCCATGAGTTGACGCACTCCAGTTGGTATCGCCCGGACACGTCCAATCCAGCGATAGATCTGGGCATGCTTGGGGGAATGCTTGTAAGAATACAGGGTCCTGTTGCTGATGGTTGCATCGTATGATACTTAGTTCTGGGATCATTCGCATGATTTCACTATCGCGATAGGGAAGGGTACCGATCAAAAGTTGGGAACTCGCTTGCCAATGTGCCCACCAATAAGTCGCGAATTCCTTGAGTGTAATAGGTGATCCCGATCCGATGTTGGCGATTCTCATACAACCTGCGGGAGGCGGGCTGTGCACCGCGTGCATGAATTGCTCAGCGGCCAAAGCCACAGGCATGTAGTCGCGGACTTGTTCTCCGGGAGTCATGGGAAAGTCCGTATGGCTGAGCGCGGCTTGGCGCAGTGCCGGCCATAGGTTGCCGGGGTTCTGCCCTTCACCATAAAGGTGGAATGGCCGGAGCAGGGTGACGGAAGTCGCACTGGCACGAGCAAGTGCTCCCAAGCCCACGCTGAAAGCCGCCTTGGAGGCGGCATAGGGGCCGATTGGATCAAGCGGAGCGCTGACTGGAATGGAATGGTATCGGGTGGCACTCCGGCCATATTCGAATCCAGACCCACAGGCAATAATGTGTGGCAAACCCAGTTTGGTTGCTTGCTCGCAGAGGCCCAGACTCTGAAGAACATTGAATTCAAAGGCATCTTGCCAATTCGTGGGCTGGGGGGAAACCCCGCTTGCCGCGAAGTGAAGCAGCGCATCGCACGATGCGAGCAGCGCGTCTGGAATGTGCTTGAGGCATGACTCATGCCAAACCGGCTGAGGGTTCAATTCAATAGGGGGCTTTGATTCTGGCCGCCTCAGTGCGATCACCTCATGGCCTTGCCCGAGAGCGATTCGAATGAAATGCGAACCTATGAATCCAGTGCCTCCGGTAACGAATAGTCTCATTATTACTGGGTTCTAGCGCCTTCCTTTTCAGCCACAAACGCTTTAATGACTTGGACGATGTACTGGATCATCGTGTGGGTCAGCCCGGGATAGGTTCCGAGAAACAGGGTTTGATTCATGATAGAGTCGGAAGAAGCGAGTCCGCCGATCACGCGGAAAGCGTCCGGGCTGTCGCGTTTGAGTTGTATGAAAGCAGGTTGGCGGACGAGATTGCCACCGAAGAGCATGCGACTGCCGATCTTATGTTCATCCAAGTGTCGCGCCAGATCGGAACGGGTGAACGGAGCTGATTTTTTGATAGACATCATAAATCCGAACCAGGAGCAATCGGTCCGGCACGCGGAGTCGTCCCAGGAGAATTCCGATATTGGAATAGTTGAACGCTGCAATGAAGAGTCATCTGTTGCTTCTTCCAATTTCAGCAATCGGCTTTCGGCTTTCAGCTTTTCATCTGTCGGAGGGTTCCACGCGGTGGCGTGAGTGGGCAGTGCAAAATCAAGGTAAGTTTCCAGCCCATGAAGACCGCGGCGAAGCAGTTCCCAGTTGCGTTTTCGGGCATTGATAAATGCTGGCAGGCGGCGAAGCTGGACGCGGCCGATGGCGGCTTGCGGGTCCAAGGGTTTCAGGTTGTAACCGAGGTGGCTGTAAATATATTTATGATCGTAGCTTGCTGGAAGCTCACCGCATTGCCATTGGAATCGTTTGTTGCAGGTATTGTCTTTTCCAGAAGGACACCAGCAATCACGACCCCAGTCGCGGAAGCTCTCAGCGCAGGTTTTGAGCGTGGCCTGGCGAATGATATTGACGGCACCGCCCTCGCCCATGGTGAGATGGTGAGGAGGATAGAATGATTGGGTGGAGATATCACCGAAACTTCCAGTTGGGGCGGTTAAGAAAAGTTGTAATGAAGAGGCGTCCGGGCAAGGCTCATTGTTTCCAATTTCTGCTTTCTGCTTTCTACTATCTACTGTTGCATTCGAATGGATGCGAATGATCGGGTGCTCGCCTTTTTCCGCAATTTTGATCAGGTGTTCGAGAGCGAGGTCCTTGGCTTTGGCAAGCGGCAGGGTATAAGTGCAGCCCAGGGCATCGCAATTGTCCTCAATGAGCCAGAGATCGTATTTCCGGCAGAATTCCAAGACGATGCCAAGATCAAAAGGATTCCCCAGGGCGTGAGCCATCATCACCGCCTTCGTCTTGCCCGGCGAGTATGCGCTTTCCAGTTGCGTACAATCGGCATTGCCTGTGATAGAATTGGCATCAATAAATACCGGAACGGCACCGCACTGAATGATCGGTGCAACTGTGGTAGGGAAACCGGCCGCCACAGTAATAATTTCGTCACCGGGAACGAGGCGTTTGTGCCCTGGGATTTTGTGGGATGTGAGGGCACTGAACGCAATAAGGTTGGCAGAGGACCCGGAGTTGACAAGTATGGAGTGCTTCACCCCCATGAACCCGGCTAGTTCCTTTTCCATGGCATCGCCTTCAGGGCCGAGTGTAAGCCAGAAATCGAGCGTAGTTGAGACTGCGGCGGCGACTTCAGCTTCGTCAAAAACCCTGCCTGCATAAGGAATTGGCGTCTCACCCGCTATGAACGGTGCTCGTGCAGAATCGTCACCAGGGCGGTTTGCCGAGTGAGTTAGGCGCGAGTATTCGCGTGTGAGGCGCAGGATTTCCAATCTGATTTCGGCGGGTGACATCTGCAAATAAATGGGTAGGTGGGAAACTCTTCAGGACGCCCAGTCCAAGCCTTTGGCGGCCGCGTCTTGGTTGTACCGAAGGATTTGATTTCGGGTAATTTCCTGGGTGGAGCCTCCTGCGGGTTCATTGAGGTACCATTCGGCGGTGTGTGCGATGGTTTCTTCGAATGACCAAACCGAGCGCCAGCCGAGGAGGTGAAAGGCCTTATCTGTAGCAAGATTTAGGTAGGATGCCTCGTGCCTCGCGTTGGGGTCGGTAGCATCCAGCCACTTGCCACCGGTATGCTTGACGAGTTCGTTGACGAGATCCGCCACGGTGCGGTTGCTGGTGATTGGGGGTCCGAAGTTAAAGGCGGAGCAAAGCGCGTCACGACCTGTTTCGCGGGTGGCAAGGCATGCGCCTAACCAAAGATATCCGGAGAGGGGTTCCAGAACGTGCTGCCATGGGCGGGTGGCGATTTTATTGCGGACCGGAATGGGTTCGCCACGCTGCACGGCGCGGATACAATCTGGCACGATACGGTCCAGCGCCCAATCCCCACCGCCGATGACATTGCCGGCGCGGGCGGAAGCCACCTTGATGGGGCCATTGGGATGAAAAAAAGAGCGGCGGTAGGACGCTATGAGCAACTCCGCAGCGCCTTTGCTGGCGCTGTAGGGATCGTATCCACCCATCGGATCCTCCTCGCGGTATGCATGCAACCACTCTTGGTTTTCATAACATTTATCGGTAGTGATAGCAACGACAGCGCATGGGTGTCCAGACTGGCGGACGGCATCAAGCAGATGGGCCGTGCCCATAATGTTAGTGGCGAATGTCTCCACGGGAATATCATAAGACAGACGAACCAAGGGCTGGGCAGCGAGATGAAAAACGACCTCTGGACGCAGTTCCCGCACAAGTGAGACCAATGCATCCCGGTCAGCGATATCGCCGCGGTGGTCGGTCATGCGCCGGGACAGCCCGAGTTGTTGAAAAAGCACTTCATGCGGCAGGGGGTCGCGGGCATATCCGGTGACATCCGCACCTAACATAAGCAGCCATTCGCAAAGCCACGAACCTTTGAAACCGGTGTGGCCGGTGACTAGGACTTTTTTATTTTTGTATGCGAGGTGGATGGCGGAAGTCGATTGCGTTTCCACCATGGGTATTGGACGGAGCGCAGTTTCCTCACTAAGACAGGTTCCCAAGTCTCCGGCTAAGATGGCGGCTTTCATGTAATGATTGAAATGTTGAGGTTGGCTTCAAGCGAGGCAATTCCCTGGTATGCGCTGCTTTAGAAAAATTTGAGGACGAGTTTTTTTCCGGCGTCGTTGAGTGAGGGATGATTCATTCTTTTGATTTTCTTATAGAGTTTCCAGCGTTTTCGCCACGGGATGCCGGTGTGTGATTGCAGGAGGAACCAGAGTAGAGCGTAGATATAATGGACGTGCAGTGAGTCAATTTCCAAGACGGAAATGGATTGCATGTGTTTTCTGAAAAAGACCATGGGCTTCGGACATAGATGGACTGTACCAAGATCCCGGAGTGTGCCCGCGACCATCAGGAAATCCACGCCAATTGCGCGTCCAACACAGTCAATTGAACCGTTGGCAGGGATGCGATTGTAAAAGTGCTTGCGAACCGCCGCTGCGGGCAACACATAGGCGGCGGGCGAAACCGGTATCGCGGGGAAATCCAGCAATTTTTGTATCAGTTCTTTCCACGAGTAGGAATCTGACGGGTAGCGATAGGCAGGAGAGATATCTCCGCAATCGTCATAGTTTGTTGCACAGCAGAACATTTTTCCGGCATTCCCGGATTGCTGTTGGAACGAGTTCCATTCCCCGTAGAAACTGGCGTCCACATAGTCGTCACTCCATAACCAATGGATAAAGCGTCCCGAAGCGGCATCGAGGCACGTTTTCCAATTTGGAACCGGACCCATGTTGGAAGGTTGCCTTAGGAGTTTGATGCGTGGTTCCCCGGCCTGGATGTTTTGAATGATTTCACAGGTGCGATCAGTGCTGGCGTTATCCGAGATGATGATTTCAAAATCGGAAAACGGCTGCTCCAGCACGGATGCGATGCATTGCTCGATGTATGCCTCACGGTTGTACGTAGGGATCAGGATGGATAGCAATGGTGCCATAATCAAGAAGTGACGGATTAATGGTTATGATGAGCAAGCCATGGGGTGGCTCCAGATCCTCGGGCAACATGAAGCCAAACGATACTATGGTGGCGGGACATGGCTAGATATAGTAGTGCATGTGGGGGGGCGTCAATGGCAATTTTTGTCGGAAACGCACAAAGTTTACTCATGATACATCGAGTGGATGATTGCGCCATTTGGGTTTGGTCCAAGGCATCAAGCGCCATTTTGTCCATGTCCAGCCGTCAACCAGCGTGCATATCCGGGACTTCAGTATGCTAGCGTATGCGGTGGCGTCGGATAATTGCGAGTCGAGCATGGTAGCGCGTGCGTTAGAGGCGGCTAGTGACGCCCACAAGCGGAAGACGCTGGCATTGGGTGAGGGAGCCGTGGGCGACGCGTTTGCGGAACAAGCCGCCTGAGAGAATTCGCTGCTGGCGAGAAATTCCAAGTACGGATCCACTCTGGCTGAATTATACAATGGATGTAGCATGTCAAACCATGCGGGGATACCGTTCAGGATCACATCAGACTTGTCACTGATCCATGATTTTTCAATCGTCAGTGGCGTAACCAGCAAATCTTTTGAAACAAAGATCCGGCAAGAATCCCCGCGCAAACTGCGCTCGGCAAGGGCGTCCGTCAGTAGGCCAGTGTAGGCGTGGTAGGTTCCCACAAATCTTTGGGAGGATTCGAGTGCATCGACAAAGGATGACTTGAAGAGAGTGGTTCCAAATGGCATGTGGAATACATGCCGGGAAAAGAATGCCGGAGGATCATCGTAGGCGAGATCTTCCACGGTTTCTCGAAGACTACCCGTAGGATCACAGGCCATATTGAGTAGTATTAGATCAGCCTGTGTGTTTTCTATGATTCGGCGGAGGGTATCCAGCGCGTCAGGACATAGCATGTCGTCGTCTCCCAGCCATAACACATAAGGGGCCCGCGTGTGCTGAATTCCCGCCAACATGTTGCGATCAAGGCCGATGTTTTCGGTATGGCGGCGATATTGGATAATTGGATGATTGTCGGCAAGAGCGGTGAGATACGCTTTGGTATCATCCGTAGATGCATTATCGTAGAGGCTTACGACTGCACCGAATTTCTCAGCTTGACGGATGGTATCCGGAAGAGTTTTGCGCAGTGCATGGGCCCGGTTTCGGGTTGGAATAACAACGTCAAGCCAAGGGGTGGCGTTGGCAGCAGAAGCGATCATTTGATTATTTCCAGTTCAAATGGCTCCGCTGCAATGTCTGCCTGCTGATACTGCAGGCGGTAGAGGTGGGCGTAAAGGCTGGAGGGGTCGCTGATGAGTTCCTGATGGGAGCCGCTGGCAACGAGGGATCCGTTTTGCAGGACATGGATTTTGCGGGCATTGCGGATAGTGGAGAAGCGATGGGCAATGACAATGGTGGTGCGCCCTTGCATGAGGCGGTCAAAGGCGAGTTGGATTTGCTGTTCAGACTCGCTATCGAGGGAGGAGGTGGCCTCGTCGAGCAACAAGATAGGTGCATTTTTGAGGAAGGCTCGGGCAATGGAGATGCGCTGGCGCTGGCCACCGGATAGGTTTCCGCCATTTTCGCCGACCTGAGTGTCGTAGCCGTGGGGTTGTTCCATGATGAAGTCATGGGCGAAAGCGGCGCGGGCGGCCTGTTCGATTTGTTCGTCGGTGGCGTCGGGGCGGGCGAGGCGGATATTGTTGCGCAGGGTATCGGAAAAGAGGAATGTATCTTGACTGACCAGAGACATTTCCCGGCGCAACGAGGCGGTGGTGAGGCCACAGATGTCCTGGGCGTCGATTTCCAAGGTGCCGACTTCCGGGGTGTAAAATCGTTCGATCAAATTGAGAAGGGTGGATTTGCCACTGCCGGAGGGGCCGACCAAGGCGGTGACATGGCCACCGGGGCAGACCAGGGAGACATCATGGATGACGGGGAGGCCGGGCCGATAAGAGAAGGAGACATGGCGGAGGGTGATATCTCCTTGGTGGATGAGCAGGGTTTTGGCGTCCGGTTGATCCGGGATGGTATAGTCTGCATCGAGCACATTGTATAACATCTGTACACCGATGAGAGATGCTTGCAGTGAGACGTTCATGCGGGCGATGCGCTTGATCGGATCGTAGGCTAACAGCAAGGCGGTAAGGAAGGCAATAAGGGAACCGGCGTTTTGGCCATACACCAGGTTTCGATAGCCGCCATAGAAAACGATGCAGGCGATGGCGATGCCGCCGACGGTTTCCATCAACGGGCTGGTGCGTGCGGAGACCACAGCCATCTTGTTAGAACGTTTTTCGACGGCAGTGATAGCCTCATTGAATCGGCCGCTCATGTGCGGCTCCATATTATATGACTTGATGAGTTTATTGCCGATGATAGCTTCCTGAATGGCGGAGATAACCTGGACGAGACCGAGGTACTCGGCAGTGGCAATTTTGCGGATGCGTTTGATAATTTTGCCCAGCGCCAGGCTGACGGGAGACATAATAAACAGCGCGGCGCAAGAAAGGCGCCAGTCTAGCACAAACATGGTAACCAAGAGGGCGATGGCGGTGAATACATCTTGCACCCGCATCATGAGCAAATTCATGACATCACGAGCGGAACTGGCGGCCTGGGAGACGCGGGTGATTAGATCGCTGGATGGGAAGTGAACAAAAAAGCTAAGCGATTGGTTGAGGATGTGGTTGCTGACGCGGCGTTGCTGGCGTGCGACGATATTGTTACCGATTTTGGAGAGGATGACCGAGGAGCCGTATTGACAAGCCCCCTTGACGAAGAACACGACAATGATGGATAAGGCCACATTGAAAATGAGCAGCATGCCTGGAGTTGATGAGGCGAAATGGGTCGAAAAATAATCGCCTGCGCTCCGCAGCCATTCTGCGCCGAACTTGCTGGCCTTCTCCGCAGTGGCCGGGCTGGACTTGAGTTTTTCGGGAGCACCGAAGACCACGGCGGTGATGTTTTTCATCAAAAAGGCAGACAGGCCGGTGGCCGCAGCGGCGCAGCCCATCAGCACAAAGGCGAGTATGTAGCGCCAGACATACAGACGGAAATTCTCCCGCAGGACCCGTCCAATCAGGCCGCGATAGGTGTCATCGGCGAGTATGCCAGCTTTGAATTTGAACATGCAAAATAGGGGATTCTCCACAGTCCCTTCCCAAAAAATGAACCTCAGTGCAGAGACGGGAGGAGGCTGAGGGCTGTCGAATGTTTGTCAATTCCAAATCCCCGCAGCGCAGCCACTCACTGCCAGAGGTGGGATTTTTTAGTGGCAACGAGCTGACCGCCGCGGCTGAGGGAGGTTTTCCAGGCCAACACGCGACCGTTGTTGAGGTAATCCTTGCCGATGATGGCGAATTCCACATTGCCGGACGACTGGCTGGCAGGGAAGCGCTTGACGAGGTGCTTGACGAGGCTGGCGGTGGCACCTTGCTGGAATTCGAAGAGTACCTCGACCTCGCCGGCCGGAGTGCCCGGGGGGATGGTCCACAAGATGGTGTAATAGACGCCGAGCCTGGAGGTCTGCTCCTTCAAGCTGACTGCCCCATACAAGCGGCGCTGTTTTTCACCGCGGATGATAGGGTCTTCGATGGTGTCGGGCCGCAGGTTGAGCATCCTGAATTGTTTAACCACCAAGGGTTGTTTGGTGGAGGCGCAGGCACCGAGCATGAGGAGCAGCAGAAGCAATGGCCAACGGTTCACGCCCGCTATTCAAGCCGTCCGCTGGGGGAATTCAACTCGAAAACAGAAATTCGACAAAACTCGAGGTTAGATAAACCACGGATTCCGGGTTCAACCCGAACTCCGAAGTTGGACAATACTCGGGGCAAGATGAACCACGGTTGACACGGATTTTACAGATTGAAATAAGGACCTTCTTGAGATTCTGCTGTGCTGCAAATGGTGAGAGAATCCTAATTCAACAATTCCGTAAAATCCGTGCAATCCGTGGTTTCATGATCAACTTTCAGATTTCAGCTTCGAATTTCTGGTTCAAGCAACAACTCAGCCAAACAGGTGCTTGGAAAAAATGGTCAGTTTGCGAGCCGTGGAGACTCTGTAACGCGTTTCAAAGACGCGGAACCCGCCGCCACGCATCTGGTGAAGCAACGCTTGATAGATCTCCGCCATGATGCGTGCCGGCAACAACGCCGAGAGGTCGGCGGCGGGCAGGCAGGCGGCGGCTTCAAGAAACAACCCGTCGGCACGCTCAGACTCATGAGCCATCAGCGCCAGGAAGCGAGCGTCGCACACGCGGCCCAACAAATCGGCCTCAGTGTAATCGAAGCGTGCCAGATCGGCGAGGGGCAGATAGATGCGCGGGCCGTTGGTGAGATCCTCGCTGATATCGCGCAGGATGTTGGTCAGTTGCAAGGCCTGGCCGAGTGTGATGGCGTAGTGCTCGGAAGCAGGATCAATGCAACCAAACAAACGGATGGATATCAGGCCAACGGCACCGGCGACCTGCCAGATGTATTTTGTCAGATCGTCCCACGTTTGAAAGCGCTGGGGTTGCAGGTCCATCAGACAGCCGTCGATGATGGCGATGAGTAGCGGGGTGGGGAGTTGGTGGCGCTCGCGCAAGCCGAGGACCTCCTGTTGAAACTCATCCGGGCACGCAAAGCCATTGCTCAATCCAGCTTTCCAAGATTCGAGGGCGGCCTGGCGTTGTTCCAGCGGAAGGCCCGGCGCGTCGGCGAGATCATCCATGCGGCGGCAGAAGGCGTAAAAGACGACCATGTCATCGCGCCGTTCTTTAGGCAGGATATTGAGGGCGAAGGCGAGATTTGACTTCGCCCGCCGGGTGATCTCGGAGGCGGTGGACACGGAAATCAGTGGATCAAGCCCCAGTGGCCGGCGAAGAAATCCGAGCCACCGATCTCCAGACGGGTGCCGGTAACGAAGGGCCACAGCGAGATGAGAGCCGGGCCGACCAAGTTGAATTCCTTGACCCTACCCCAGTAACGGGAATCGAGCGAATTGCCTGTGTTGTCGCCGAGGGCGGCGTATTCGCGCTGGCCGGGTGGGGCGTGGTCGGCGAGTTCCAACACGTCGTCAGGCTTGGAGATATAGGGAAAACGATGGCGAGGGGGGGGATCGTCCTGGCCATAACGGGGATCGGCCAGACCATAACCGGTGGGGTTCATGGCATAGAGCCCCTGTGCCTGAATCACGCGTTGGATACCGGGTTCCTGGACGATTTTGCCATGGTTCATCAGATAGGGAGAACTGACCGATAGGGCGTCGCCCGGAACGCCGCAGAGGCGTTTGATGTAGTGCGAGCCTGCTGCTTGGTCCTTGGCTGTCTGGTCCCCGGCGGCCTGATCTCTGACCGCCTGGTCTCTGGCAGCCTGATGGATGCCGCGGATGTCGATGGTATCGAAGACAAACACCTCCCCGCGACGTGGCGCTCGGAAGTGATAGGAAAACTTGTCCACCAGCACCAAGTCGCCACTATCGATGTAACCTTCGCAGAGGACGACGCCTTTTTTGAGGATATCTTTATTGGCACGGGCCCCCTGGAGAGCCTCGTTCAGGCCGATTTCCATCATCTGGGTGGCAGGAGCCGGCAACATCAGCGGCTCGGAATTGGTGAATCCCAGTAGCGATCGGCTGAAAAAATGCAGCCATTGGTAATCGGCGAGGTCGGCCCTGCGGTTGTTGATGAAGCGGACCTGGCGGTCGCGGTCATTGATAATTTTGACGTAGGAGCGCCCGCGCAGGAATTTTTGTTCGAGGCGCACAGGCAGGCTGGGCCAAGTGGCTTCGGGGGCTTTTTTGCCGATGATACCGTTGAGGGTGGGCATCATCGAGCCGGTGGGGATGCGGAACGGTTGGAGGTAGTAGGCCCGCAGACCGAGGGCGATGACGATGGCCACAAACATGACCTCGACGTTTTCCTCCAGCCAAGTGAGCGGTTTTTCATGCGGCAGGGCATTCTCGCAGACAGCCCGCAATTGCTTGGACGCCTCGTCGAATTGACTGCGGTCACCGGCCTGAATAGCGGCCAGCACGTCCTGCCGACGCGAACTGATCTCATCCACGCGCTCCGGTTGGAGCAAATCGCGTTTATAATGAATGAATTTCAGCGCGCCCTTGGCGAGCAACTTGGCTTCCTTTTTCCACTTCGGCGTGAACATGGCCGCCAGTATCGGCCGGTTTGGGTCCCGGCGCAAGCCTGGACTGTTGGGAGGCTTAGCGCAGCAAGGTCATCACGCATTCGAGGTGACGGGTGTGGGGGAACAAATCGAAGGGTTGGACGGCGCTGAGGGCATAGCCTGCGGCGCTGAGTTGCTTGAGGTCGCGCACCTGTGTGGCCGGATCGCATGAGACATAGACGACGCGGGCCGGCCCGAATTGGACCAATTGTTCGAGAAACTCTGGCGTGCAACCCTTGCGCGGCGGATCGATCACCACCGCAGTCTGCCCCGCAGGAAAACTGATTTCGTCGAAGATAGCCTCTGCCGGGGCGGTTAGGAAACGCACGTTGGTGATGCCATTGGCAGCGGCGTTCTTGCGTGCCCATTCGCACGAGGTTTCGGACACTTCCACCCCCGCAACTTGCTGGAAATGAATGGCCAATGTCAGCGCAAAGAGGCCCGACCCGCAATAGGCATCGACCAAGAATTGCGCGCCGCCAGCCGCTGCCTGGGTGGCGACGTGATGGGTGAACGCCGGCAGCACGAACGGATTGTTTTGGAAAAAATCGCCCGCTAGGAATTGCAGGGCCAAGCCATTGACGTGTTCGCAGACGGTGGCATTGGCATCGGTTTCGACGCGTCCCTCCGCGGCGCGCAGCAGGATGGTGGCACCGCGCTTGAAGCTGGCGGCACGGGCATGAAGACCGGCACGGATGGCCGGCAAGGCGGCATTGATGCAATCCATGGCGATCGGGCATTGCGGTACGTCGATAAGTTGCGAGCGGCGGCCAAACGCCAGAAACCCAATCGGCCCGAGGTCCCCGTCCCGGGATTTTTCAAAATGAGGGGTGATTTTCGACCGGTAATTCCAGATTTGCTCCGACGTCAGGCACGGGTTCACCGGAAATGTGATGCCGGCCATGTGTTGCATCAACTCGCCCACCTGCCGCGTTTTCCACGCCAATTGGCTGGCATAATCCAGATGTTGGTACTGGCAGCCCCCGCACTCGCCAAACAACGGGCAGCGCGGCACCACCCGCTCCGGCGAGGCGTCCAGCACTTCGATCAAGTCGGCATGCGAGCAATTCTTGTCATTGCGGAACACCCGTGCCCGCACCCGCTCGCCAGGCAACGTGAACGGCACAAACACCACCCAACCGTCAATTCGCCCCACCCCCGCCCCCAGGTTGGTCAGGGCGTCAATCATCAGCTCGATCTCCTCGTGATAGGCGAAGGGCGTGGGCACAAACTTTTTCGGGGGACGCGGCATAGCTGGCCGTCAGCATGCCCCGAAGCCCGCCTCCCGGCAATGGCATTTTGCCAAACAACATCCAACCAATAGCCGATGGCCCTAACATCATGACATTCCTACCAGAGCACATCGACGAAGACACGACAATAAGGTCGTGACTCCTGAGTGTCTGCGCAATAACAACTGCCGCAAGGCATCTGAGATGCGTTGTAGCGGCGCTCTGTGAGCGCCGATTGCGTTGTAGCGGCGCTCTGTGAGCGCCGATTGCGTTGTAGCGGCGCTCTGTGAGCGCCGATGCGCATGAGATGGCGCTTGCCGAAAATGCGGGTTCATTGGCGCTTCATGGGCAGCGGCGGTCATAGACGCGCCGCTACAAGACGGCGGTCATAGACGCGCCGCTACAAGATGGCGGTCATAGACGCGCCGCTACAAGACGGCGGTCATAGACGCGCCGCTACCATGCGCCAGATATTCTTGCGTGACTCCTTAGCTTGACGCGCATGCCGACGGCGGCGCGAACGGTTGCTCAGACACGAGCCAGTCCTCATTTTTATCGATGAAAGTTTTCAGAGCCCATTCGCTCGGCAACAAGGCCACCAGCCAACCGTTGGAATCCCGGGCCAACACACTGCCCAGCGACAGCCCGGGCCGCGCCTCGGGGGCAAGCGGGTCGCCCTCGAGTGGCCGCAACCAGCGGGCGATGGACCAGGTGGCGTTTTCCAGGCGGGTTTCGGCGGCATATTCGCCTTCGAGGCGGTATTGGAGCACTTCAAACTGCAGGGGACCCACCGCACCTAACAGCGGAACCTGGGCCCCGCCGGTGTCCAACAATTGGAACTCACTCGCCACGCCCTCCTTGAGCAATTGTTGGAGGCCGTCGCGGAAGCGTTTGTATTTAGCAGTGCTCTTGTTGTGCAGATAGGCGAAGCACTCCGGGGCGAAGCGAGGGATCTCGTCAAAGCTCACCTCCGGCGAGGACGCCAGGGTGTCGCCGATGAGCAGGTCGTAATTCCCCACCAATCCGACCACATCGCCGGCAAACGCGTCGTCCACGGTTTCGCGATCGCGGGCAAACAGGCGCTGGGAATTTGCCAGGCGCACGCGTTCGCCGCTGCGGGTATTGAGCACGTTCATGTCGCGCTCGAACTTGCCGGAGACGATGCGGATGAAGGCGACTCGGTCGCGGTGTTTGGGATTCATGTTCGCCTGGATTTTGAACACAAACGCGGAGAACCCCTCCGCCGCCGGATCGATCCGCAATCCGCCGCCGATGCGCGGCAGCGGTGGGGGTGCCAACTGCAGGAACCGGTCCAACAGCAATTGCACACCAAAATTATTAGCCGCGCTGCCGAAAAACACGGGAGACAGCTTGCCGGCCAGCACTGCGGCCAAATCAAAGTCCGCGCCAGCCCCCTCCAACAATTCCAGTTCATCGCAGACTTGGCGGTAGGTCGCCTCTTCCATCGCGTCTTTGACCGCCGGATCATCAATCCCTTTCACACTCACCGGCGCCCGGTACGCGCCGTGGACCGTGCGCTCGAACAAATGCACCTGCTTGTGCTCGCGGTCATAGACGCCGCGGAAGCGCGGGCCATCTCCCAGCGGCCAATTGAGGGGAAAAGCGTGGATTCCGAGCACCGACTCGAGTTCATCCAACAAATCCAGTGACGGCCGGGCTGGGCGGTCGAGTTTATTCATGAAGGTAAAGATGGGCACTCCACGGCGGCGGCAGACCTCGAAGAGTTTGCGGGTTTGGCTTTCAATCCCCTTGCCGGCATCCACCACCATCACCGCCGCGTCCACCGCCGTAAGCACGCGATAGGTATCTTCCGAAAAATCCTTGTGGCCGGGCGTGTCCAGAATGTTTACCACGCAATCATTGTATTCAAATTGTAGCACCGTGGAACTCACCGATATCCCCCGCTGCTTTTCCAACTCCATCCAGTCCGAGGTCGTCGCCCGTTGGTTCTTGCGCGCCGTCACACTGCCCGCCAGCGTCAACGCCCCACCATAAAGCAGAAATTTTTCGGTAAGCGTCGTCTTGCCCGCATCCGGGTGGGAGATGATGGCAAATGATCGGCGACGTTTCACCTCGCGATGCAACGCGGGGACGGGACTGGCGTATGGGGAAATCGACATGAACAAACAAGCGGCGGCGGCTCGCTGGGTCTAGCGCCGCCCGGCGCGCCGGGCAAGGCCAATCGCGAAATGAGCGGCGCAGCTACAGATCGAAGAAACGCTTGGCTTTTTGGAAAAACCCTTCCTGCATGGGTGAATTGTGATCGCCGATGGAAGCCGCGAAGGCCCGGAGTTTCTCTTGCTGCTCAGCGTTGAGGCGGGTGGGTACCTCGACCTGAACGCGGACGTGGAGGTCGCCCCGGCGTTTGGTGGACAACGACAAAACCCCCTTTTCGCGCAGCCGAAAAACCGTCCCTCCCTGGGTCCCAGCCGGAATTTTAATCGACGAGCGGCCGTCAAGACAGGGCACTTTCAATTCGCCACCCAGCGCGGCGACGGTGAATGGCAGCGGCACCTCGCAGAACAAGTCGGCACCATCGCGCTCGAATACATCGTGATCGCGAACATGTAAAAACACGTAGAGATCGCCGGCTTCACCGCCGCGTACTCCGGCATCGCCATTGCCCGAGGAGCGCAGACGCGTGCCAGTGTCCACACCGGCGGGGATCCGCAACTTGATGCGGCTGGGGCGCTGGACGCGGCCATCGCCACGGCACACCGAGCAGGGGTCGGCCACGGTTTCGCCGGCACCCCGGCACTCGGGGCAGGTCGTTTGCTGGAGGAAAATACCGGCTTGGCGGGTGACGACGCCGCGGCCGCCGCAGGATTGACAGGTTTTGACGCCGCCGCTGCCTTTTGATCCCTTGCTGGCGCAAGCGTCGCAGGGGACGTTGCGTTCGATTTCAAGTTCTTTTTCGATGCCGCTGGCTGCTTCCTCGAGGGTGATTTCGAGGTCGTAGCGCAAGTCGCTGCCGCGTTGTTTCCCGGAGCGTTGTTG
>Ga0073936_10003451_pt1 | contig 22656 bp, 11 predicted proteins | sample AliMusrvi5mmetaG_FD_87041 | JGI IMG/M metagenome (GOLD analysis project Ga0073936, IMG submission 87041) | Freshwater lake bacterial and archeal communities from Alinen Mustajarvi, Finland, to study Microbial Dark Matter (Phase II) - Alinen... | ecosystem: Environmental > Aquatic > Freshwater >... | reverse complement strand
TCGCGCTGTTGTTGCCGAGTTGCCCGTACGAATTGTCGCCCCAACTAACCAAGGTCCCGTCCGCGCACAGTGCCAGGGCGTGACTCGTGCCCATGGCGGTGGCGATGACCGTCTTGCCGGCCAGCACCCCGCTGCTATCCACCGGCACCGCGACACTGCTGTTGCTAACGGCGTTATTATTGTTGCCGAGGAGCCCACTCACATTGCTGCCCCACGCCAACAGGCGGGTGTTGGCCCATTGCAGCACCAGGTCGTTTCCACTACCTCCATAGTAGTTCGCCACAAACCGATAGATCACGCCGGCGTATGCCAGATTCACCGCCTGCCACTGCGCCAAATTGTCGAAGGCCCCCTGGATCTGCGCGGCCCCGGTGTTGTTGACCACCGTGAGCTTGGTGCCCGCCACCGGCGCGAAGTTGAGTGTTAGATTCACCGTGTTGCCCGCCGCGGTGTACTTCGCGGCGCTCACCGCCACCGCGCCGGCGGAGCTGAAGGCGAAATTGAGCGGCACCTGCCGGATCACGGATACCCGATAGGTAAGGGTCGTGCCATCCACGGCACTGACCACCACAGTGAGCGTGTTGGCACCCATGGCCAAACTCACCGGGTTGCTGGCACTGCCCGAGACCACCGGCGCACCGTTGACCGTAATCGCCGCGCTCGCATCCGCCGCGCTCGGCGTGACCGTCACCGCAGTGGCGGCCGTCGGCACGTAGTTGTCATAACTGGTGATATCCGTGGCAAAGGCCGGATTGAGGGTGCCGGCACTCAGTGCCAGGCCGGTGAGCGTGGCATCGTCTCTAACGGTCACGACGTAGGTTTGCGCACTGCCGTCCTGGGCGGTGACAACCAGGGTGATGGTCTTGTTTCCCGGCGCAAGGGGAATCGGCCCGCTGGTGGCACCCGACGCGAACGCCACGCCGTTGACCGTGAGCGTCGCATTGGCATCGGCGAGCGTCGGCGTCACCGTCAGCGCAGCGGTGCCGTGTGGCACGCGCGCATTGTAGCTGGTGATCCCGGTGACCAGCGGTGCCTCGAGGATGCCCGGGGAAAGCGTGAGGCTCGCCAGGTTCGAATTGCTGGATATAGGGAATGCGGCAAACGCCAACGTGTGGGACGCCGCGGCACCTGCGGCCAGCGTCGCGAAGTGTTCGCCGGCGGCGAGAGCGGCGCTGCTCACCGCCACCGGAACCGTGCTATTGGTGTTGCTGCCGCTGCCAAGCTGCCCGCTCGAGTTATAGCCCCAGCCCGCGATCGAATTGTCAGAGCAAATGGCCAGGCTGTGTTCATAGCCGGCGGCCACGCCGGTGACCGTCTTGCCGGTCAGCGCGCCACTGCTGATGACGGTGACCGGCACGCTGCGGTTCGTCGTGCTGTTGTCGCCTAACTGACCATACGAATTGTCTCCCCACGCGGCCAAGGTGCCGTCCGAACAGCGAACCAAATTGTGCACAGCACCCACGGCAATACTGCTGACACTCTTGCCGGCGAGCGCCCCGCTGGCGATGACGGCCACCGGCACGCTGCTCGCCACGGTGGTGCCATTGCCCAACTGGCTGTTGCCATTAGCGCCCCAGGTGGCCAGCGTGCCGTCGGTACACAGCGCCAAACTGTGGGAATCGCCGGCAGCGATGGCCGTGACAGATTTCCCGGCCAGCACGCCGCTGCTGCTCACCAACACCGGTACATTGCCAAGGGCCGCGCCGCCGTCACCCCAAGCTGTTAGACTACCATCCGCGCACAAGGCGAGGCTGTGGGAGCCACCGGCGGCGATGGCGACAATGGTTTTGCCGGCCAGCGCGCCGCTGGTGTAGACGGCCACCGGGACGCTGCTGCTGGTGGTGCCGGCATTGCCGAGTTGGCCCGAGCCATTGTTGCCCCAGGCCGCCAGGGTGCCGTCCGCGCACAGCGCCAGGTTGTGGCTGGTGCCTGCGGCGATGGCGACGACCGTCTTGCCGGCCAGCGCGCCGCTGGCGCCAACCAGCACCGGGACGCTGCTACGGGTGATGGTGGTGCCGATGCCAAGCTGGCCGTAACTGTTATATCCCCACGCCGCCAGGGTGCCGTCCGCACACAGCGCCAAACAGTGCGATTCGCCGGCGGCCAGCGCGGTGAGGACCTTGCCGGCCAAGACGCCCGTCGTGGTGACCCCACCCGCCACATTGCCGGAAATGAGCGTGCCATTGCCTAACTGACCATTGGTGTTGCTGCCCCAGGCGTAGGCCCGCATGTTGAGCCATTGCAGCACCAGGTCGTTGCCGGTGCCGCCGTAATAGTTGGCGACAAACTTGTAGGTGGCCTTGCTGTAGGTGATGGCCACCACCTGTCCTTGCGCCAGGTTGGAAAACCGGCCGCTGATCGGATTGCGGCCGGTGTTGTTGATCACAGTGAGATTGGTTCCCGCCACCGGCGCATAGCTCAGGACAAAATCCGCCGTGTTGCCCGTGGCCACGAAATCATTCACCGTCACCGGCACCACCGTCGCCGACGAATAACTGAACGTCGCGGGCAGCCGCACCACCGTTAGAGTGTAGGTCTGCGTGTTGCCGCCACCCGCGGCACTCACCACGATACTGATAGTGTTGTTGCCCAGCGCCAGGCTCAGCGGCCCGCTCGCGGCGCCCGATGCCACCGCCACGCCATTGACCTTGACGCTGGCACCTGGATAGGCGCAAACCGGGGTCACCCGCAGGCTGCTCGTGGCATTGGACACGGCGGCAACATAGTTATGGGTGATGCTGGCAAACGCCGGCAACAGCGCGCCGCTGCTCAATGTTAGATCCGTCAGCGAGGCGAGGGTCGTCGTCGTGAACGTCATGTCCCCGCCCCGCTGCGTGCCCCCACCGCTGCCGGCCACAATCCGATAGTGATAGGTTGCGCCCGCAATCAGCCCGCTCAAGCTGGCGCTTGCCGCGGTGGTCGTCGATCCGGTTAGAGTCGCCGGGGTGGCGGCGATGCTGGTGCCATACTGGCTTGTCAATCCGTATTCAAAACTCACGCTGGTGCTGGCGCCCTGGGCATTGGCGCTGCCGTTGAGGGTGGCGCTCAGGTCGAGGACCGCGGTGGCCGCCAGGGTGGTGGCCTGCGGCGGCATCGGCGAGGCGACCAGCGCGATGCTGGTGCCCGAAGCGCTCAGCGCCACGATGCGCTCGCCGGTCCCCAGCGCGGCGGAATTCACCTGCACCGGCGCATTGCTCAGGGTGGTGCCGCCGTCGCCCAACTCGCCGGCGGAGTCGTAGCCCCACGCGCCCACGGTCCCGTCCGCGCACAGCGCCAGGCTGTGGTTCTTGCCGGCGGCCACGCGGGTGACCGTCCGGCCAGCCAGCACGCCCGTCCGATCCACCGTCACCGGCAGCAGGCTGTTGGTGATGCTGTTGTTGCCTAACTGTCCGTAAATATTGTAACCCCAGGCGGCCACACTGCCATCCGTGCAAAGTGCCAGGACATGGGACGTTCCCGCGCTGATGGCCGTGACCGTCTTGCTGGCCAGCACTCCGGTTTGGTCCACCGCCGCCGGCACGTTGCTGCTGGTGCTGCGGTTGTTGCCCAATTGGCCGTAACTGTTATATCCCCAGCCGGCCACGGTTCCGTCCGTGCACAGGCAGTAGCCCTGGGCAAGTCCCGCGCTGATCGCCGCAACCGTTCTGCCAGCCAGCACCCCGCTCCGGTCCACCAATACCGGCACCCGGCTGTTCGCCGTGTCGGCGTTGCCTAACTGGCCATTGGCATTCAGGCCCCAGGCCGCCAACGTGCCGTCGGAGCACAGCGCGAGACTGCTGTCGCCACCAGCGGCAATGGCAATGACGGATTTGCCCGCCAGCACCCCGCTCATGTCCACCAGCACCGCCGTGCTGTGGCTGGCGGTGCCGTTGTTACCCAACTGGCCGTAATTGTTATATCCCCAGCTCGCCAGGGTCCCGTCGCCGCACAGCGCCAGCGAGTGGTTGGCTCCGGCGGCGATGGCAGTGATGGTTTTGCCGGCCAGCACGCCGCTGGTGGTTACGGCCACCGCGACACTGCTGCTGGTGTTGCTGTTGTTTCCCAACTGGCCGTAATTGTTATATCCCCATGCGGCAAGGCTGCCGTCGGCACACAGGGCAAGGTGGTGCGATGCGCCAGTGGCCGTCGCAATCACCGTCTTGCCGGCCAGCACGCCGCTGGCGTCCACCGCTGCCGGCACATTGCCGCTGACCGTGCTGCCGTTGCCAAGCTGGCCATAGTTGTTAGCCCCCCACGCCAGCAGGCGAGTGTTGGCCCATTGCAGCACCAGGTCGTTGCCACTACCACCGTAGTAGTTCGCCACAAAGCGATAGGTGATCGCGCCGTAGGTCAGGGCCACCGCCTGCCCTTGCGTCAGATTGTCAAAAGTGCCTTGGATGGCGCCCGCGCCGGTGTTGTTGACCACGGTCAGGTTGGTGCCCGCCGGCGGGGCGAAATTCAGGCTGATGTTCACCGTGTTGCCGGTCGCCGTGTAACTGACGGCAGTGACCGGCACCGTCGCGGCGGCGGTGAAAGCGGCAGTCACCGTGGCCGCGGATGACGACAACCCGGACAACATGAGGATGCCGAGTAGGGCGCGGAGCGGAGTGAGGCTGATGTTCATAGGATGATTGCTTGAGTTGGACGGATGGCTAACAGACGCGTCGCTGGTCAGGGCACCGCACCGGCCGACGAAATGGTGAAGATTCGATAGAAACCCTTCTTCGCTTCCGACGGCACGCCAACCGCGGCTGACCAAGTGGTGGCGGTCTGAGCGACCGTGCAAGAGACATCCTGCCAACTGCCGCTGGAAAGATCCGGACTTGATTGAAGCGTGTAGATCAATCCCAAGGTGTCCTTGCCGAGCGAAAACCCCAGTTGTCCCTCGGCGTGGCTGATGGTGAGAACCGGCGCGGGATAACCATACAGACCTAACAAGGCATAGATGTCGCTTGAGCGATAGCCGTCGGCACCGATGACACCGGTCAGTGCTTTCATCGCCGCGCGATAGTTCTGCCAGTCGCCGTTCAACGCCGCGCCGCGGGCGACATCATAGAATTGCTCCCTGGCGGAGTTGCCATGGGCCAGATTGGCCACGTCCAGCGAGCCGAACGATACGTCGTCCATCAGTTGATCCAGAATCAATTGGGCCTGATAGGCATACCAAGTCCGGCACGAGCCCATGAGCACATTGACCGCTTCCCCGAGGACGGCCTGCCGCTCACCCGCGCCGATCCGCGCCCGCCAACCGAGGGCTTGCGCCAGCGCCGCCGCGCGCTCGTTGGTCCCGGCCAGCGTGCGATTGCTCAAAATCCAGGTGAGGGCGGGCGTTTTGACGTCGTCCGGTGCGACCGAGTGGCCGCCGGCAAACGACCAGTCCTGGACGAGCGCGCCGCATGAACTCAGCAGAAAGGACTTGTCGCCAGGCGCATAGGAAATCGCGCCGCCGTCGCTGGTGCCGGTGGAACGCGCGACTAACAATCCGCTCGGCACCCGGTCTTGCGCGGTGTAGGCATAGTTGGAGACTCCCATCCAACCGCCCATCGGGAAAATCCCCGCCACGTGCTGGCCGCGAGCCCGGGCGAAACCATAGCAGGCCTGCCCGCCGCCGGAAAATCCCGCGGCCATTTCCGCCGTCGGATCATACAGCACCCGCTGCCGGATGTCGCGCGTCACCGCGAAAACATCCAAATGAAACGGGTCCCAGGTGTCGCCATTCCTGGAGTTCATGAGGCCGACCGTGATGATCTGCAGGCTGGCACACACGGTTAGAAAATCGTCCACCATCCCGCCGCCGCTTGGATTGCACGTGTAGAGAATGGGCAGCGGCGGCCCATCGGCGGAATAGTTCGTTGGCAGATAGATGTCATAGGTGATGGCGGGATTCTCCCGGCAGGTGACGATGCCCCGCTGGCCTGCGGCGATTGGAAACGGCGGTTGCGCATCGTCTTCCGCGATGGCCGCCGTCACCTGCTGCGGGTCCGAAAGGGTGCCGTTTGTCACCGAAGCGATGACCACCACGATGGTTTTCGCCACAGATGAATAAACCGTGTTGGGCACCGCCGTCAGTGTGGTTGATGCGAGTGTTTGTCCGGCCGGAATCACGATGCTGGTGGCAGCGGGCCTGTAATCATTCGTTAGAGTGGCGGTTCCCGAGAATGCCAGATACACCGTCACGTCCTTCCAGTGCGCTGCTGATAGAGTCGCGGTCACCGTCGCCACGCCGCCGGCTTCCGGCAGCGGGCTGCCGGACAAGCCCAGCGTCACCGTGGGCTGCACGGCCACGGTATAAACCCAAACCGTGCCATTTTTCGCGGTGACGGTATAGGTCTGCGGGTTGGTGAAATCCCTCGGGGTGCCGGACGCCGGCACGCAGGTGGCTCCGGCCGACAACACGAAGGAGGGAGCAAGCGCGGTGACCGGTGTGCCCGATGGGACGCTCAGCGTGATCCGGGTGCCCGAAATCGTGGCATTGCCGAGTCCTGGAAAGGTGAAGCCGCTGATCTGATTGGCGGCCACCGCCACCGTGGCTGTCACGGTATAGACCTGGGTGCTGCCATTCTGCGCGGTGACGGTGTAAGTCTGCGGCGAGGAGAAGTTCCGGCTGGTGGCGGAAGCCGGACTGCAAGTGGCTTTCGCGGAAACCGCGAAGGTGGGCGCCAGGTTGGTCAGCACGGTGCCGGACGGCAGCGCCCAGAAAATGTTAGACCCGGAAATGAGCGCGCCGGGACCGAACGTCAGGATGTCCTTGGCCGGACTCGCAGCCGGCGTCGAGCCCACCTGCGCGCAATTGGCACTCACACCCAAGACATTGTTGGCGGACACCACGTAATAGTAGGTGGTGCCAAAGACCGCCGTCAGATCGGTGAATCCCGGCTCGCTCACCGTGCCGATGCTGGCATAGCCCGTGCCGCTCGTCAGTGAGCGCTTCACGGTGTAGCCACTCGCCCCTGCCGACGCCGACCACCCCAGCGCGACCTGCGCATCGCCCGGCGTGGCCGCAAGGCCGGCCGGCACCGGCGGCGCCGCGTCTAACAACTGGAAGCCGTTCAGATAGGCCCGTCTTTCGTTGATGCCGCTGTCGCCGGTCATGGTGATGGTGATGCGCCCGGCGGAGTCGGGCTCGACACTGTCGAAGCGCACGTAATTCACGCCCCGGACCCAGGTGTTGGTGTTTCCGCCAGGTCCGAGGTTGTCAGCGATCTGGGTGCCCGCGGTGGTTGTGATGTTGGTGGTTGAAAACAGGCTTCTGCCGCCGAGTTGGTTCGGATGGAAACTGGCGAGAAAGAGGGCGTATTTGCGGCTGCGCGAAAGGCTGCTGATCACCAGGCTGGAGGGAGTGTTCCAATCCGTCTGATAGACTCCGCCCGCGAGCATCTTGAGCGCGGGGTCGCCCCAGGCGTCCACGTTGCCGGCGTTGCAAGTGAAACCCGCGGGGGTGGCCGCGCCACTCGCACTCAGCAGCCCGCCTGCCGTCAGCCCTGCGGTGCCCAACCGCTGGTTCCAGGTCGCGCCGGCACCACCGGCGGGGCCAACCAACCCGGTCCGGGTGGCGGTATCGAGGTTCACTTGCAGCGCCATGAACGGGGCATCGACCACCACCGTCACGGTATAGACCCTGGTGAAGGTCCCGTCGGTGACGCTGTATGTTTGCGGCGTGCTGAAGTTTTGGGTGGAGCCGGACGCCTTGGTGCAGGTCCCGGAGGTGAGCGTGTAGGTTGGTTTGAGGGCTGTAACGTCCGTGCCATTGGGCACGGTCCACGCGATGTTGGTCCCCGTGATCACGGCGGGATTGCCCGGCAGACCGAAGGTTGTGATGGTCGCCAGGTCCAGTGTGTCATAGGTGACGGTGACCGTCCCCGACCATGTGCCACCCACACCGGCGCCGTCCCAAGAGTTGCCGATAAGGAGTTCGGCGTTGTGCAGGTCAATGGTGGCCGGAAAATTCGCGGGGGCCCTCTTGGTGTCGCTCACCGTGGTGCCGACGCCGCCGGCACCACTGCCGGCCCATGTTAGATTCCAGGTCGGGCCCATCGAGTCGCCATTGCCGATTGCCAGCATGGCGTCGCCGCCCGGAGTCAGCGGCGTCGGATCAACCATGACCATCAAATCCCAGGCCCAATTCGAGTTGTTGGTGCTGGTGAGCGTTGCGTTGACCGAGACCGACCGCAGGATCGAACCCACGGGCAGGGTTCCCTTGGCGAGCCACGAGGTGAACACATCCCCCGCGAAAAACGTGCCGCTGCCACCGGCGTCGAGATCGTAGGTGGCGGTGGCGGTCGCCGCTCGAACGGGTCCCGCCGCCAAACCCGCACCCGCCGCCAAGGCAAGGGCGAGGCGTTGCAGGAGCAATCCCGGATTCCGGAAAATCGACGAAGTTCTCATTGTAACTTGTTGTGGTTGAGTCACCCAACTGTCTGGCGGGGACAATGCTTGCCACCGTGTTTCCTCACGAACAGAGCGGCTGCAATACCGGGAACTCTTACCACGAACCGAGTCTGTGCATTCTCGCGCCAAGCGACAATTCAATTATTCCGCCAATTATGCCGCCAAAACAAATCTCCCCAGGGCGACGCCCGGCAATTCCCAATCACTGGCAGTCGTTACTGATTTCACAGGCGTTCCATCGTTAAGTTCCGGCCAGACCGATTTCCCCGCACATGGCGGGATAGGCTCAGCAAATAGCAACATCCGCGTTGTCCGGACGAAACTAACATTCTCGTGGATTGTGGATCGCGGCAAGGAACCCCATCTGCGATCCACAATCCGCTATCGACGATCCCCCTCGTGGCTGCTTGCCCCAGCCGCGTAACCCGTGGCCCGCCACTGGAACCAATCGCACCCGGCGTTAGATATTGACATTGACCCTGGCTGGACGAAGGGAGTATCCATGCGGCATCCGTGCCTAACTGGCAGAGTCAAAACCCCGCTATTTCCCCATGAAAGCCCGACCCGGTCACCGCCTTTTGCCTCTGTTGCTCATCACCGCCGGTTTTGGCACCGTCGCCTTCCCCGGCAATGCCATGGCCGCCATCAACCGATATTGGAACCCGGGCGGCACCGGCGGCGATGGCATCTGGGGCACCAGTCCCGGCGACAAGACTTGGAACATCACCGCCGGAGCAGCGACGGGCAATACCGTCTGGCCGGACACCGGCAATGAAGTGGCTGTGTTTCAGGATGCCATCGGCGGTACCGTCACGCTGTTCACACCGGTGCAAGCGGCCGGCATCATCCAGCAAAACGCGAACTACTCGATCGACGCCGAAACCCTCACGCTGGTGCCGGACAACGCCGCGGCCAATCCCTTCATTCAGGTTCAAACCGGTACCCTGACCGTCAGTTCCACCCTTGATGGCAGCCACGGCTTGATCAAATCCGGCAGCGGCAACCTCGTGCTGACCAATTCGAACACCTATACGGGCACCACCTCGATAACGACCGGCACGCTCACCCTGACCGGCAGCCTCGCCAGTACCACGCTGGACATTGCGGCAGGCGCCGCTCTGCTGGACAATTCGGGCGGTCTGGCCGACACCACGATTCTAACCAATTCAGGCAACCTCACGCTGGGCAAGGCGGACACCGTGGCCACCTATACGCAGAATGGCAGCGGCCAATTGAAGGGCAGCAACCGGCTCACAACCACCGACGGAGCCACCCTTAATGGCGGCACGATCACAGGCATTCTAAACGGCGGCAACATCACCAGCACCGGCGATGTCCGGGTCTCGGGCGTGATCGACGGCAGAATTCTCAACATCAGCGCCGGCACCCTGACCAACACCGGCATTCTGGGCAACGCCGCCACGCATTTGAACCTCACGGGCGGCGCAACCTTGGTGGCGAGCGGCACCCAATCCTATGCCCTGCTCACCACCTCCGGCCCGGGCAGCGGCACCTGGCAGGGCGATCTAACCAATCCTGCCACCATCGCCCCCGGCGGCGTGGGCGGCATCGGCAGCTTGCGGGTGACCGGCAATTTTTCCAACACCGCGGGCGGCGTGCTCAAGCTCGATCTGGCCACGGCCAGTCATGATTCGATCAACATCACCGGCAGCGCGAGCCTCGCCGGCACGCTGGATCTCAACCAACTGAACGCCGTCACGCCGTTTATCACGATCCAGGTCGTCGCCGCCGGTTCCTATGCCGGCAATTTCGCGTTTCTAACAACCAATTTCGACAACCCGGTGTGGTTCAATCCGACCGACGGCACGGTCATGGCCCTTGCCTCGCCGGGCGGCAGTGGCAACACGTTGTTTGGCGGCACGGCGAATCAAACCTCCACCTGGATCGCCCTTTACGACGACGTGATCGCGCCAGGCACCACCAACGTCATCCATACGCCGGACACCAACCCGAGTTATCGCATCACCGGCGGCATCGCCAGTGGCAATCCCGACCTGTTAGCCGCGCTGGCCGCCAGTTTCACTCCCTTCGGCCTGAACACGGCGGTACTCAACCGGCTGTCCCCCGAGGTGTACATCAGCTTCCAAGACTATGCCATCCAGGCCACCCGCTCCCACCAACGGGCCGCCCTCGACGCACCGAGCCTCGGTTGGCTGAGCGCCCCTCCCGCCTCCGATAGCAAGAGCGGGAGCAAGAACGCGCTGCCAGCCACCCCGCCACCCCGCAAATGGGAAATCTTCGCTGCCCTGGACTACTTCAACGTCCAGACCAACGGCTCGCTCAATCAGGCGAACTATCAACTCAGCGGCACCGGCTTCATTGCCGGCACCCGCACCATGCTCACCGACCGCATCCGTCTCGCCGGTTACGTCGCCGCCAATGACGGCACCGCCGACGGAACTCTGTTAGATGCGGATGTCACCGGTTGGTCGCTGGGGCTCTCCGCCGATGCGCTGCTGGAGGAACGGACCCACACGCTGCTCAGCGCCGGAGTCGCTTACGGCAGTTATACCTTTGATGGCTCACGCGGCAGCATCTCCGCCACCGGGGCCGGTTGGACCCCGGGCCTGGCATCGTTTTCCGGTGTGGACAGCGACGCGCTCGAACTCTTCATCGGCTTGCGCAGCATCGCCTATCATACCGAGAGCTTCCGCTTCATGCCCTCGATCGGCCTGCGCTATGCGGTGGGCTCGATGGAATCCTTCGCCGAGGCCAACGGCGGGCTGCCCGGGTCACCGATCGGCTTGGCCGTCGATGGCGACCACTACCACTCCGGCCTGGCCGAACTCATCCTCAGGACGGAATTGGATGTAACCCGTCAACTCACCCTCCACGGCCTGCTCGGCGTAAGCGTGGGCCTGGAGGAAAGCCCGGCGGCGCTCAATGCCCGCTTTGTCAATGGCAGCCGCCCGATGCGTGCCGAAGCCGACAGCCTGTCCAACGACGCGCTGATCCTCGGCCTGGGAGCCACCTATCAACTTCGCGACTCCGTCAGCATCGGCCTGAATTGGCGCACCGACATCCGTTCCGGGGCCGATCCACAGAACGGCGTGAACCTGTCCACCACCTTCCGGTTCTAACCGGGGATCCTGATCAGGCATCGGGTCTTGTCAGGCCGGGATGGGCGCCGATCACCACCTGAACGGTGGCCCGGATTCCCGGCGTCGAAGGCCATCGCATGTTCGGTCCGGTGCCGACATTCCTGCATATCTCCCGTTGAGCATGACAGAGCTTCACTGATTTGACATGGTCCCGTGTTATTCGATTCCCAGCCGCTTTTGCATATCCTCGAGCGGGATGCCCTTGGTTTCGGGCATCATGGTCTTCACCCAGATGAGTTGCAGCACCATCATGCCGCAGAACAGGAGGAAGAGGTAACCGGGCGCGAATGCCGCCATCATCAGCGGGAAGAAAGTTGTTAGAAGCGCGGCGAAGACCCAATGGGTGGCACTGCCCAGCGCCTGCCCCTCCGCGCGATGGCGATTGGGGAAGATCTCCGAGATGAACACCCAGATGACCGCGCCCTGGCCGATGGCGTGCGCCGCGATGAAGGCGAAGATGCAGATGAGCACCATCAAGCCGCCCGAGCCGGCGGCTTTGGATGCCTGCCGCAAGGCCGTGACCGCGATTGCCTTCACCGACTCCAGACTCGAGTCGGCGGAAAACGCCACCGGCTGAGTGCCAGAGGCTGCGATCGCGCTGGCCGCGACGAGACTCTTCTTCTTTGCCTCCAATTCCGCCGTGAGCGCGGCGACGCGGGCCGGATTGGCCATGCTGAGGTGGTCCACGGCTGCTTTCGTGTCGACGGCGGCAGAGGCGGCTTTGAACTGCGGAGCCCAGGTGAAGAACGCCACCGCGCACAGCCCCAGCGAAAGGATGTAACCGAACGATCCGATGAAAAGCAGGGTGCGCCGTCCCAACCTATCTATCAGCCACAAGCCGACAAAGGTGAAAAGGAGATTGGTCACCCCGATGCCAACCGATTGGGCCAGCGGGTTCTCGCTTCCCGTTAGGCCGAAGATGCGCGGCGCGAAATAGAGGATGGCGTTGATCCCCGAGAGTTGGTTGAAAAACGCGATCAGGAACGCCAGCAGGATCGGAATGCGCAGCTTCCACGTCCAGAAATGCGAGGATGTGACGCGGTCGGAGGACGCGGCAAAAATCTCGTCCGCATGCGCCTCGACCTGTGCCGGGGTGGCGTCGGGCTCGATCAGCGCGAGCACCCTCAGGCCCGCGGCGCGGTCGCCTTTGCGTCCGATGAGCCAGCGCGGGCTTTCGGGGAGGCCGAAACACCCCGCCGTATAAATGATGGACGGGAACGCCGCCACCCCCAACATCCAGCGCCAGGCGTTTTCACCGATTCCAGCCAGCATGGCGTTCGAGGCGAAAGCGACGAGGATGCCGAAGACGATGTTGAATTGGAACATGCCCGCGAGGCGCCCGCGGTAGGCTGGCGGCGCGATTTCCGAGATATAGAGCGGCGCGGCCACCGTGGAGACGCCGATGCCAAGACCGCCGACGAAGCGTGCGATCACGAACGATGTCACATCCCAGGCGAAACCGCAGCCGATTGCCGAAATGACGTAGAGCAGGCCGATGCAGGTGAGGGTGGCCTTGCGGCCAAGCCGGTCGGTGGGCCAACCGCCCAGCACCGAGCCTAACACGGTTCCGTAAAGCGCCGCCGCCATCGCCACGCCGTGCATGCCGGGGCTGAGATTCCAGAGCGATTGGATCTTCTGCTCAGCGCCGGAGATAACCACGGTGTCGAAGCCGAACAGAAATCCGGCCAGTGCCGACGTGACGGACCAATAGATGATGCGGGTTCTCATAAGAATGGATAGGTTACTTCTGATTCCACTGGCCGTAATCCGGGCCTTCAAAGTCGGCGATCGGGATGTCGACGGCGGCTCTGGCTGGCAGCGGTATGGCCAGCGCGCAAACCGCGAATGCCAGTTGTGTTAGGTGAAACGGTTGCGTTTTCATTAGGGTTGGTTTCGTTGTCACGGGTTCGATCTGCTATTGTGTTCTCACGGGCGTAATGGCCGCTTGGCGAAGGTCGACTTCCGCTCCACGGTCCTGGCGGCGACGGGCACGAGGCGTAGTGTGGCGAATTCCCGCCGATTGGCAATCTCCGCCTTTCGGCCGCCGTGCCGTCTAACCACAAATGCGGTCAGTCGGGAGGAGCGTCGTCGCGCCGCATGTAAAGCGCGGATTCCTTGCCCCAGGAGCCGATCAGTGAGAAAGCGGCCTGCACGGATGGCGGAAGTTGTGCGAAATTCCTGCGGTCGGCGGCGAGGAACAGCCTGCCGGGTGCCGCCATGCGTTGCCGCAGCACGTCGGGCGAATCGGTGGTCTCGGCGGCCCCTCGGGTGTAAAACTCCGCCGAGAATTTCCGCTTTTGGAAATAAAGCAAGTGGTCGCCCGGAGAACTGCGGGCCTGATAGCATCGCACCAGCTCCATCTCGGTTAGCTTCGGTGCGAAGCGCGGCACCGTGAAGCCAAGCACCACGGTCGACAGCACCACCACCGCGCACACGCTCACCAGTGCCGGGTGCAAGGGATGAAAGCGCGGCGCCGGCGCGGGCCGTTTGCAGCGCCACCAGATTTCGGTTAGCAACAGCGCCATCGCGGGCAGGGCCGGCAGCGGATAGGTTGAGATGATGTTGCGTGCCGGGGTGAAGAACACCGGGGTCCAAAGCGCCCACAGCAGCCAGTAGAGACCGCGCCCGTTGGCTTGCATGGCCCAGGAGCGGAAGCCGCGCCAGCGCCGCAACGGTGCCGCCAAGAAGCCCAAGCCCCATGGAAAGACCGCCAGCAGCGCGTAGACCCAGATCGTGCCTATCGGCTTGGAGTGCGCGCTGCCGTAGAGATCGCCCGCCCATGACGCCGCGGTGAAGCGACGGAAATGCTCGCCGACGATGAAGTAATCGAGGAATCCCTTGGTGCGACTTTCCGCTATCAAATACCAAGGTACCGATAGCAACAACATCAGCAGGGTGCCGGAAAGCCACGGCAGGCGTTTCCAGAGTTGCAGCCATTGGCGCGTGAACAGCATATAGACAAAAATCGGCGGGCCTGCCAGGACGAATGTCAACGGGCCCTTGGCGAGCAAGCCGATGGCCAGGCCCAGGAAAAACCCATATCCCCAGGCCCGTGATCGGGTTTCCAGCGCGAAGCGAAAGCTCACCATGGCGAGTGTGGTCCCCAGCAGCAGGCAGAGGTCCGTCATCACCGCGGCGGAGCAGTAAAAAAACAGCGGACTGCCCATCAGGATCGTGGCGGCGACCCAGCCAGTTTCGTTAGACAGGAACTCGTGTCGTGCCGCACGCGCGACCAGTGCCAGCACGCCCAGGGCGGCCATGAAGATGAAGACTCGCGCGCCAAAGTGATTCGGGCCGAACAGTTTCATGCCGAGGGCGGACGCCCACATGGAGAGCGGAGGTTTCGCCCAGAAAGCCACGCCATGAGGGTTGGGCGCGAGCGCTTGAACAAATCCACCTTTGGGGCGCGGGGCCTCCGGCAGGCCCACGCCGGCGACAAACTGCGGCGTGATCCAATTGCCGCTGGTCACCATCACGCGGGACATTTCAGCGTAGCGCGATTCGGATGGATCACAAAGCGGGGCGAAAACCACCAACCCGAGCCGGCACAGCACCAGCGCCCCGAAAAACAGCACAATCCAGCGCGCGGGTTTGTCGGCGGCGGCGGCGGGTGGCGTCATAGGCGGATTCTAACTGTCACTGTCACGAGGGGCATGCGGGCGGCAGGGAACTATTCGACATTCTGCACCTGCTCGCGGATTTTCTCGAGTTCGGTTTTGGCTTCGACGATGGTCTGGGCGATGGCGGCGTCGTTGGCCTTGGCGCCGATGGTGTTGAGTTCGCGGAAGATCTCCTGGCAGAGGAAATCCAGGGCGCGTCCCGGTGCTTCGGCGGCCGCCATGTATTCGCGGAATTTGGCGCAGTGGGAATCCAGCCGGGTGAGTTCCTCGGTGATGTCACAACGATCGGCAAACAGCGCCAACTCCTTGGTCACCCGCTCATCCGCCGCATCAAGATCAAGCCCGGCCTCACGCAAGCGCTTGAATAACAACTCGCGCTGGCGGCCCGGCCGCTGCGGCGCGGCGCCGGCAATCCGCCGCGTCAGCGTGTCGAGCGTGCCGAGGCGGGCCGCGCAGTCAGCCGACAGATCCGCGCCCTCGCGGGTCCGCATGGCGGTGAGGTGAGCGAGCGCCTCGTCGAGTGCCGGCTCGATGGCGGCCCAAGCGGTTTCCGCATCGATCTCACGGGATCCAATCGCCAGCATGCCGGGTTGGCGCAGGTAATCGCCCGCACTTGGCAGCACTTGCCGGCCGATCACTTTCCCCAACTCATTGAAAGCGGATTCGAAGGCGCGGGCGAGGGCCGCATCCACCCGCACCGCCGCCGGGCAATCCTGGGCGTGTTCGAGGCTGACGGTCACTTGGACCCGGCCGCGGGACACCGCGGTCTGCACCTGCTTGCGGATCCGGCCGTCGATTTCGGCCAGCTCGCGAGGCAATTGCACGACCACTTCCGCCTGCTTGCGGTTCACGGTGCTGAGTTCCACTTTCGCGAGCCAAGCTCCCGTCACCGCGCTGCCCCGGCCAAATCCTGTCATTGATCGCATCGGGAAAAACCTGCCCTATCCGCACCCCACCGCCAAGCCAAACCTGTCCGTGCCGGTCTGAATTATCACCGCCATGCCGTCCCCGCGCGGAATTTTCCTTGGCCGGGAATTTTTTGCTTGTGGTGGGAAGCGGGGATCTGGTTGGGTTCGTGGCATGAGCGACCAGTGGCATCTATTACACAACGGGCAGCAGTATGGACCCTACAACGGGGAAGATCTCATGCAGTTTGTGCAGGAGGGACGGGTCGTCCGCGACACGCTGCTGTGGACGGAAGGGATGGAGAGTTGGGCCATGGCCGCGTCCATCGACGGGTTGTTTCCGCCCGATCCGGTGCAACAGGCGGGTTCGCAGCCCGTGGCGGCCGGCGCCGCTGCCAATCGCGGCATCCCAAAGACAGTCGCCGCCACCCGGGCCTCGGCCCAGCGCGATCAGCCGTCGAGGCAAAGCGCCCGGGTTCCCGCAGGCCCCTATCCGGCAGTGGCTATCAAGCCGGCGAGTTTCGAGTTGCTGGTCACCTTGTTCGGCAGTTGGGTGCTGCTGCTGGCGCTCGCGGCCTGGGCCAGGTGGACGATGCATAAATCCGATACGCCGGTACCCGGTGTCCCGATCGATCTGGCGGCACTGGGCAATCAGGCCCTCATGCTGCAAGTGATGTTGTTGGCTGCCGGGGCGTGTCTGATTTCCTGGACGGTGCTCAATTTCATCTATCTGGGCCGGCTGTGGACGGCTTTGCAGCATGGCAGGCCGCGCACCACGCCGGACAAGGCGGTCGGCCTGTTGTTTGTGCCGGGTTTCAACCTCTATTGGATTTTCGTGGCATTCTATGGACTGGCACAGGATTGGAACCGAATCACCAAGCGCTTCGCTGATTTGAATCGGGCACCGCGGATGAGCGAGGGATTATTCTTAGCCTTCTGTTGCCTGGCGCCGCCCGTCGTCATCTTGTGGCTGCCAATGCTTCTGCAAGAGTACGGGAAAATCCACATCGGCGCGTTGTCGCCGCAGGTGAGCCACGGACTATTTGTTGGGTTTTGCTTCTTTCCCCCGATCGGCTTCATCCTGTGGCTCCCGGTGATGCTCCAGGTGTGCCGGGCCGTCACTTTCATGGCCTTGCCGCCGCAGCATCGTGTGAGAATTTCACGGCCCAGGTGAGGATCGGATGGTTTCCTTTCCCGTGTCGGCTTTTTTTCGGGAGATGACGGATTTGGGTTGCGGGAATGGTCTGGGTTGCTACTCCGTGGGCATCCACCAACCACTTCAGATTAGCGGTCTCGGGGCGCTCTCCGCCCTCGGGACGGACGTGTCGGCACACTATCAGGCAGTGTGCGAACGAAGGGTGCCGTTTCAGCCGCTGGCCAAATTGCTCGGCGCCGACAGCGCGCATGGCGGCAGGCCCGCGGCGTGGATCGAGCCGCGGTCCTTGCTAACCCATCGCAAGTGGAGCCCGGTGACGATGGCCGCCTTGCACGTGGCAAGACAGGCAATCACCGACGCCGGTTGGGGCTCCGACGAGTTAAAGGATGCGGCGTTGGTGGTGGGGACGAGCCGGGGCAATGCAGCCGCTTGGCTCGGGCCGTGGCCGGGACGCCGACCGTTCCGGCTGATGGCGGCAAGCAATACCATTCACAGTGAACCGGCGGCGGCGATCAGCATCGAGTTTGGCATCACCGGAGCGAATCACGTGCTGGCCAGCGGGTGTTCGGCAGGCTTGGACGCCGTGGGCATCGCGCTGCTGATGGTGCGGGCCGGCATCGCGCCGCGGGCGCTTGCGGTGGCCGTGGACTTGCCACTGGTGCCGTTGTTGTTGGACAATTATGCCAGGTCGGGGTTGTTGGCGGAGCGCTTTGAATCCGATCCCTATCATCCCTTGAGCGCCGGCTTTGTGCCTGCCGAAGGCGCCGCGGCGATGACGCTCGAATCCTCGGCGGCGGGTCATCCGCGGTTGCTGCATTATGCCTGCAATGCCGATGCCTGCGATCCGGTGGGCATTCCCGCCGATGGCGGGCGCACGCCGGACTTGTTGCAACAGGCGCTGCTTCTAACAAAAACAGCGGCCGCGCTGTGTCCGCATGCCACCGGCACCGCGGTGCAAGCGCGGGCGGATCCCGCGGCGTTCGCCCGTGCGTTCGCTGCCACGCGCCCGTCGTTGCACCTGCTCAAGCCGTATACCGGGCACACGATCGGGGCGAGCGGATTGCTAGAAAGCGTGATCCTGGCACGCTTCCTGCGGGATGGCAAGCTGCCTCCGAACCTGCCCGGATTGCACGCGCCGCCCGGATTTGTCCTGCCGGGGCAAGTTCTTGCTTGTTCCGGCGCCGTATATAAACTGGCCCACGGCATGGGTGGTCACAACGCCCTGCTCGTCCTCAAACCATCATGAGTCGGGATTTTCTGCTTGAAGTGTCAGTCGATGAGCAACGCTTGGATGTGTTTGCGGCGCGGCGTCTGGTGGCGAGTTATCCGGTGTCCACCGCGCTCAAGGGGGTGGGTTTTGCGGAGGGCAGTTTTCGCACGCCGGTGGGACGGTTCCGGGTGTGTGAGAAAATCGGCGAGGGCGTGCCGGTTGGCACGGTGTTCCGGGCCCGGGTGCCGTGCGGCCTGTGGCGACCGGGTGAGAATGCCGATGCGGATTTGGTACTCACGCGCATCCTCCGCCTGGATGGCATGGATCCGGAAAACGCCAACACTCTGCGGCGCTGCATCTATATCCACGGCACCAATCGTGAGGAGTTGATCGGCTCGCCCGCGAGTCATGGTTGCATCCGGTTGCGCAATGCGGATATGCTCGAGTTGTTCGCGCGGGTGCCGGCAGAGGCCGGATTGTTGATTCATCCGCCGCTGCGCCGCCGCGGCAAGTTGATATTCCTGGATTGTGATTCGACGTTGTCAGAGATTGAAGGCATTGACGAGTTGGCCCGTGCGCGGGGAGCGGAGGTATATGAAGAGGTGGTGGCACTCACCCAGGCGGCGATGAACGGCGAGGTGCCTCTGGACCACGTGTTCTCGCGCCGCATGGCTATCATCCGCCCGGATCGGGCGACTTGTGATCGGGTTGCCGCACGCTATGTGGCAACCATCACCCCAGGCGCGGCGAAGATGATCGATGCCCTCAAGGCGGATGGCTGGCTGCCGGTGATACTTTCCGGCGGCTTCGCGCCGCTGATTGCCCCGCTGGCGCGCAAACTTGGCATCGAACAGGTCGAGGCGGTGCCTCTGCATTGGGACGCGACTGGCGGGTATGCCGGCTTTGCGCAGAACTATCCAACCACTCGCAACGGAGGCAAAAACGAGATCATCCGCGAGTGGCGCACGGCGATGCTGCCGGAACGGGTGGCGATGATGGGTGATGGAGTGTCGGATCTGGAAACCAAGCCGGATGTCGATATATTCATCGGCTTCGGCGGAGTCGTCGCACGAGCGCGGGTCCGACAAGGCGCGGACCATTGGATCGATAACATGACTGATGTTGAGTCAATCATGTCTATCCTCAACCAAGGGATGCGTTAGCGCTCGTGAGATGAGTTGTCACACGCGCGTTGAAAAAAGTGCAAGTTTTATCTTGTCTCGGGTCGTTATCTGGATATTCTCCCGCCGACATGAGTGCACATCCCAAAAAAACAACAACCAAGGGCAAGCGATATACCGATGCCCAAAAGCAAGAAGTCGTCGCCTTCGTGAAGAAGGTGAATGCGGACAGCGGTCGTGGCGGACAATCGGCGGCCGTGAAGAAATATGGCATTTCGGTGCTTACCATCGCCGCCTGGCTCAAGGCCGCTGGCGCTGCGAAAGCCACCAAACTTGTTAAGCCTACCAAGGTCGCCGCCAAGCCTACCAAGGTCGCTGCCAAGCCTGCCAAGAAGGCGGGCAAGAAGAGTTCTCCCCAAGGCAAGCGTTATACCGATGCCCAAAAGAAAGAGGTTCTTGATCTTGTCCTGGCCGTCAACACCAGCAAGGGCCGGGGCGGCCTGAGTGCCGCAACCAAGAAATTCGGCATTTCGCCCCTGACTATTAGCAGTTGGATCAAGAAGTCAGGCATGAAGATGCCCAAACCCGCCAAAGCGGCCAAAACGGCCAAAACGGCCAAAACGGCCAAAGCGGCCAAAACGGCCAAAGCGGCCAAGCCAGCGAAAGCGGCGAAGGTGCCACGCGCCATGAGCGGTCTGACATCCAAGGGATTGATTGTCCTTGCTGGACAGGTTGCCAAAACGGAGAAACAACTCGCCAAGTTGAAGGCAATGATTGCCGCAATCAGAGGCTAACCCTAACCGAACTTACACAAGCCGTCTCCCGCACCCCGGGGGACGGCTTGCTTGTTGTTAGGCCATGCCGCGGCCGGGTTGCGCCAAGCGGCCCTGTCGGAATCTCACACGGCCCGCAACGCAGGTGGGGCTCAAGGCGCGGGGTTGCCACCTTTGTCGTGGTCGGCGTCGGGAGTCTTGTGGGTCCCGTGTCCGGCCTCGTGCGCGGCATGGGATTCCTGGAGTTGTTTGGTGCCGTTCTTGCCCTCGAATTCGTGGCGTTCGCAGGAAAGGGAGCAGGCACAGACCGTCGCAAGCGTCAGCAGGAGGAATTTCATCTGGGCTGTTCAATAACAGCAACCGCGCAAAACGCAAGCCTCCACGCGCAAATCCCTCACATCCGCTCCAGCCAGGCCGCCACCGCGCGTGCCGCACGCTCATGGGCGCCGGCGCTGCCGAGCTTGGCCGCGGTTGTCCCAAGGCGCTCCTGCAACCGGGCACGCCGGTCGGGCTCCTGCAACAGGCGGCGCAAGGCGGCGGCGATCTGCACCGCCTCCGCATCGGCTTGAATGAATTCCTCCACCACTTCCTCCCCTGCCAGGATGTTGACCAAGCCAATGTGCTTGAGTCGCACCAGCAGACGTCCTGCCAGATACGTCGGCCACGCCACCTTGTAGGTTAGGCAATAGGGCAAGCCGAAACACGCGGCCTCCAGCGTTGCGGTACCGCTTGCGATCACGCCGCAGCACGCCCGCTGCATCAACGCGTGGCTGCCGCCCGTGGTGACTCTCAGATGTGCGCCAAGCCGGGTTCCCTTGATCAAATGATCCATCTGTCTGGCAATTTTGGGCGATGCGGCGGGCGCTTCGAAGCGCAGATCCGCGTGCCAGTCCAGCAAGTGCTTGGCTGTCTCAATCATCACCGGAAACAAGCGCGCCACTTCCCTTTCGCGACTCCCCGGGAACAGCCCGACCAGTTGTTCATCTCTTGTCATGCCATCGAGCCGCCGCACTTGCAGTTCATCCACCAGGGGATGCCCGACAAAACTCGTTTTCAAACCGGCCGCTTCAAACAGGTCTTGCTCAAACGGGAAGAGACAGAGCATTTCATCCAGCAAGCCGACCATCTGCGGTATCCGGCGCTTGTTCCACGCCCACACCTGTGGGCTGATGTAATACACCTGCCGGACCTGCGGGCAGGCGTGCCGCACGGCTGCGGAAAACCGCAGGTTGAAGCCCGGATAATCAATCAAGAGCAAGACCTCCGGGTGGAACGAACGCAGTTCCGCCAGCATCTGCTCAAACTGCTCCTTGAACCAGCGGTAATGCTTGAGCACCTCCCACAAACCCACCACCGCGGCTTCTTCCACCCAGTCGCGCACACTGCCGCCGCTCGCCTCCGCCATCTCCGGCCCGCCCACCCCGGCGACTTCCAGCTCCGGTCGAAGCGTCTTGAGCGCACGCAGGAACCCGGCCCCGTGGGCGTCACCACTGAGTTCACCTGCTACCACATAAATTCGCCCGGCCATGCCCAGGTTGCTTACCAGCTCCTGGCAATCTGGCCAAGAAAATCCAACCAAATAAAAATTCAACCCGTTTTTTGAAAAAAATGGCTGACTGGCGGACTTCCGCATTGATTTTGCAGCGGGTTGCGCTTTGTCTTGGGTCCGCCGCCCAACGCGTGCCTACTCCTCATGTCCACAGTCAGCCCAGACAGCCCAGATACCCCACGTCCGATCGGTGAAATCGCCCAAGGCCCGAGCGCCTTCGAACAATTTCTCGATCGAAACCAGAAGAACCTCGTGGCCCTGACCATTCTCTTGGCCTTGGCAGTCGCCTCTTGGGTCATCTACCACGGGGTAACGAACAGCAAGGAGCACAGCGCCGGAGCCGAACTCAACAAAGCCGAAGATCTGGCCGCCCTGAGCAGCCTCGTCAAGAATCATGCAGGCACCGCAGCCGCCGGCAGCGCCGAAGTTTTACTCGCCGATCGCCAATGGTCCGAAGGTGACAAGGCCGCCGCCATCACCACCCTCACCACGTTCATCGCCGCCAACTCAAAGCATCCGGCGCGCCCCACCGCCCAGGCCAGCCTCGGCTCCAAACTCCAAGCCCAAGGACAAGCGGCCGAAGCCAGCAAGGTCTTCCAACAAATTGTCGAGGATCCGGCCGCTCGCTTCATGGTTCCCTACGCTCTGCTCGCCCTCGGCGATATTTCAAAGGCCGCCGGCGATACCACAGCCGCCGAAAAGTCCTATCAAAAGGCCAAAACCGAATTCCCGGACAATAGCTTTTCCAATATCATCAACAAGCGACTCTCCCTGCTGAAAGCCCAACTGCCGGTCGAAATCGCAGCCCCGCCACTCCCGGCTCCAGCTGCCAC
>Ga0073936_10003446_pt1 | contig 22672 bp, 20 predicted proteins | sample AliMusrvi5mmetaG_FD_87041 | JGI IMG/M metagenome (GOLD analysis project Ga0073936, IMG submission 87041) | Freshwater lake bacterial and archeal communities from Alinen Mustajarvi, Finland, to study Microbial Dark Matter (Phase II) - Alinen... | ecosystem: Environmental > Aquatic > Freshwater >... | reverse complement strand
CCTTTTAATGATTTTGTCATAACTGGAATATTTATTGATTAATTTTAATGAAATCAGTCTTTCCGAATCCGCATGCAGGGCAAACCCAATCCCCCGGCAGGTCCTCAAATTTAACTTTTTCTGCACTTTCGTCATAGATAAATCCGCAGGCAGGGCATTCGTATTTGCTGAACAGAACCATGGGCTTCACTTCAGATTTTGACCTGTTAATATAGGTAGGCGCATTTTTGGGTGCAACAGCCTTTTTAACCTGCCTGTAATACAGGTAGGTAATAGGTTCTTTGGTGTTGTCAAGGATTTCGGCATTTACCAGTTCTCCTATAAACATCAGGTGTGTTCCAAGATCAATGGTCTGATCGAGCCGGCATTCAATGAATGCGATGCTTTCATTAAGTACCACCGGCACTCCTGTATCGCCGTACCTGATATCCATCCCCGCAAGTTTATCGAAATCCTTACCGCTCTTATAACCGAACCTCCCGAAAATTTCCGATGAGGCATCCCTTTTCAATACAGAAACTGAAAAAGCCCTTGAATCCATAATAAATCCCGAGGTGAAATTATTTTTATGGCAGCAGGCTGCAAACCTTGCCGGTTCAGAGGTAACCTGGAATACGGTATTTGAAATGAAACCGTTGCCCAGGTTTTTATCTCCCGAACAAACGATATACAAGCCGTAGGATATTTTGAATAGTGCTTCGAAATTGATCATGGTCGCAAATATTTAACATTGAGTTGGTCGTAAACCTTGATAAGCTTCGTGGTTGATCCGTTTTTATCAAAGAGCCCGCTGTTCCAGCCTAATGGTTCCCAGATGCAGGCGCCTTTCCCCATTCCGTCGGGCAGGCCGAAAATGATATCGTGGACCTCTCGTTTAAAATCGGAATACTCCACGACATTGAGAGGTTTGCGATATCGTTTCAGAAGGTCAGCCAGGTTGTTCTTAAGGTCGGCAAGAGTTCCATGCCAGCGTGGGTAATAAGAGAGCCCGATGATATCGAACTTCACGCCCCTGGCTATCATATTATCGAGCCAGAATACTGCTTCCTGGTTTTGTCCGCCCAGCGCAAGGTGCAGCATGACAGGCATTGAGGGGGCCACGGCTTCAACGCCCGCGATTCCTGATTTCAGCAGGTCGGCAAGCTGGTCGGGGTTGCCTATATGGCCTTCGGGCCAGAGTATACCGTGGTTTATCTCGTTCCCCACCTGAACCATGGAGGGCATGGTGCCCTGCTTTTTTAGTGCAAGCAGCACCCTGGTAGTATAAGCTTTAACAGAATCATTCAGGGTTTTGACATCCAGGCTTGCCCATGCTTTCGGTTTATACTGCTGCTGGGGATCAGCCCAGTAATCGCTGTAATGAAAATCGAGAAGCAGTTTCATTCCTGCCTCTTTGATACGTTTAGCCATTTCAAGGGTGTATTTCAGGCCGCAATAACCCTTCCCGGGAGAATACCCATCCTTGTTTTCAGGATTGACGAACACCCTCAGCCGTATGTAATTAAAACCATGATCACGAAGGAGGTTGATGGCATCTTTCTCCCGGCTGCTGTCTGAGAATTTCCCGCCCTGGTCTTCTATCTGAGGCAGGAAGGAAATATCTGCACCTATCATCCTGCCAACAGGTTTGGTGGCAGGAAGGATCTGGTCTGCAGTGGGTTTTTTCATGGAGAACCCCGAGGGTAGGGTATGGATCTCATGCGACCCTGGCCATAGTTTACCTGATCTTGCTTCAATTTTCACCTTGCCGGGTTTGGTCCCCGCAATAAATATCAGCTGGCATATCCCTTTTTCAAGCCCGCATACTGCGTATTGCCGGCCTGAAGTGTCGGTATCCATAACCAGGGTGCTTCCGTCGGCTGCCTTAAGTTTTGCGTCTCCCGTGAGAAAAACCGTCACGGAATCCTTTGCCGACGGGATCTCATGCATATTACTGTCGGTTATGGCAATGCGCAGCCGGGTTTTATCACGGCCGTTGGCCAGCAGGGTTGTGCTGTAGGCTGTGAGCATTACCGACGCCGGTTTACCCAGCCTGAGCTGGGCTGTATTTGTGGTGCCAGCCATGCTTCCCGGCGTGCGGAACACGAAAAGGCAGGAAATCAAAAGGAATGCCAGGAGTCTGGTCAGTTTCATCTGAATTTATTTTATTGACTGTGGATAAGTATCTCGGTTGATCTTACATTCTCGCATTGATCAGGATATCTTCAGCACCGATCTAAAGTGTACTTTTGCCGACATCATTTTTTCATAAGCCAATGCTGCCTGTTCCAGGGGAAATACCTCAACCATGGGGATTATCTTTGTTAGGACGCTAAACCAGATGGCATCTTCCATATTCCCTGTAACGAAGCCTTTGACCGAGCGTTCGCCTCCCAGCAGGAGAGCTGGGGGGATCTGCATAGTGTCCCTTGCGCCTGTCACAATGATTGCCTGTCCGTTGCGGCCCAGGCCGGGGAGGAGTTCCGAGATGGCTTTGCCACTCGGCGCGGTACATAATATTACTCTTGCGCCACCTTCTTTCATGAGCTGCTTCACTGCATCACCTGCATTGGTATCAATATACTTATGTGCTCCGAGTTTATATGCAAGTTCTTCTTTTTCCTTACCCCTGGATAAAACAAAGGTTTTGAATCCCATCTTTACAGCATATTGCAAAGCCAGGTGGCCCAGGCCCCCCAGGCCATGTATTGCAACAAGGTCCCCTGCAAGTGCCCCGCTCTGAACCAGGGCCCCGAAAGTAGTCCTGCCGGCGCATAACAGCGGAGCAGCTTCCGTCGACGATAACTCTTCAGGAATGCTCACCATGGCTTCGGGCCTTGTTATCATGTACTCAGCATAACCTCCGTCGATATGAAGACCTGTGGTAAGCGATCTCTCGCAGGATCCGAAGTCGCCCCTGCGGCAGGCGCTGCACTGATTACAATGTCCCCCGTGCCAACCGATTCCAACTCTTTGCCCTTCTTTCCAGTTTGTGACCAGGGTCCCCTTTTTTTCTATCGTCCCTACCACCTCGTGGCCTGGTATGATTGGATATTTGACGCCAGGCATATGTCCTTCTTTGGAGACTGCATCTCCATGGCATATCCCGCATGCCTGCACTTTTATAAGTACTTCATTATTCGCCGGAACGGGGATTTCTTTACTAATCAGTTCAAAATTCGCCCCAGGTGAACTCACCTGGACTGCTCTCATTAAACTCATATGATGCTGTTAAGTGGTGAAAAAAAATGCATCTGCCGAAACTGTAAGCTAAATTCTAATTCCTGGTAAGAGATACACGGGCAAAGGGCTTTAATGCCCCCCCTATGTCATTATCCATCAACCAGAACCAGGAATCGCTTATTTTATCGTATGCCAATGTAGTGTGAAAACTTGCAACGCCTTTGCTGTCATTGAAATCGAAGGGAATTTTATCAAAATGACGTTTGGCCCGGCCCACCGATTCGGGCGTGAATCCCCCCCATACGTCAAGCCACATGCAAACATACTCAGCCGTGGGTTCGGCCCATCCTATGTATACATTAGCCTGGTACTGAGGCTCGCCTTTTTCATTTTTTTCACGGGAAACCTCCCTGATCATTACAAACTGGTGGTTCAAAACCCATTCGGCGGTTATATCATGCACTGTTGATTGTCCCCCGATAAGCCCCCTGAGGACCCATTTCCCGCACATATGATCAAGCAGGGTGTCCTGGAATGTTTTCTGCTGGGAGAAAGCCTGAACCGCACTTAACATTAGCAGTGTAAAAAACAATGAACGTATTTTCATGAGAATATTATCAACCAATGAAATTTTGCAGTGAAAGTGCAGGGGGTCAGATATGGAAATTGATAGGGTTCCCGCCTATGGTCCCACTCACATCACCGCCTGTGCCGTTTGTATTCACAACAATGGTGATGTTGATATTGATGGTCTGGTCAACCGAAGGGCCGGTGACATGGACCCCTCCTCCGATCTGCATGCTGGAAGCGGTTCCGAACGTTGCCCCTCCCGGCAGAAGAGTGAAAGTGCCCGTTAGCGAAATATAGGGGGCGCCACTCATGGTGTAAGTATTCCCGTTTGAAACGAAAGCATACGAATTTATTGCTTCCGTGAGCCCAAGCTGCATAATTCCGCCCAGAACTGCCTGGGTGTGGTCATCAAGGGTCATCGATCCTGTAATACTTCCGGTAACATGAATATTGCCGCCTTTGGGTCCGTTCACTGTATTGTCGACAGGGATATTGATCGGCACAGTGGATGCTGCCTCTTTTGTATGGGTGTTCCACGACATTCCCGCAACAAATATGGAGGAGATCATGTCCTGGTTGTTTAACCCGGTTGATGAAGAGGATGAGGAACTGTCTTTTTTACAGCTGAACATCGGGATCATCATGACAATGCTGAGAAATACGAGAAGCTTTTTCATTTTTGTTATCGTCAGTGATTATAGTGCTGACTCCGCACTTTAAATTTTTTTATACCAAAGCGGAACCATATAAAGATGAATCAAAATTACGTAAAATATCCTTTTATTATTCACCTGGATTGTAATGGTCGAGAAGATAAAGGTAGGCATTATGAAGATGGTGTGCAAAAACTCCCTTGTTTTCACCAGGAAAAATCTTGTAATAGTTGTCATCGGCAAGCAGGACAATGGTAGTGCCTGTGCGGACATAGTTACTGCTGTGATAGTAAACCGGGGGAACATACCTTGGAAGCTGGTATTTCACATACTTTGACACCTTGACCCCAAGGTGTTTTTCAAAGTTATCACGGGACTTCCTGGTAGGTTTATCAAGGCCGTTGTAGAGATGCATTACCACGGTATTCTTTGGGAATTTCATTTTTCTGATCTTCGGGCGGATGCCTGCAAACGGGTTGACTGCATTATAGTCATCGGTGGTCTGGATTGAAAACGGGCTTTCGGGCACCCAGTCAGCCGAATTCACTACTTTATAAGCCCAGCCGTTCTGAGTCCTGGCTTCATAATCATAAGCAAAATAAAGGTTCCCGGGCTTTGGAGCTGCGCTGCAATAGGTCTTGAAACGGATGTCGCCGGGCAGAACTTTCTGATCCCTGAGATTCAAGAAGTATGCGGTGAGAAGGTAGCTTATGGCACCACCCTGGCTGTGCCCGGTGATGATAAAGTCCTTCACCCCTGCTTTATACAGGGAGTCAATCCTGGGAAGGATATCCCTGGAAAGATAGGCTGTGCAAATAAGCCAGCCCGTATGGACTGCAGCCGCAGGATTTGATGCCAGCTCATATTTAAAAGTGAAATCCGTATCAAGTTTTAATTCACCTTTTGCAGATGACATGGCACAATAATAATTCGCCAGCCAGCTTGTAAAACTCCCGGTAGTCCCCCTGATACTTATTATTGCAAGGGATTTGTCGCTGATCCAGAGGTCCCAGCGGTTATCCATGCCAACCACTGGCGATGCGTAGATCTTCCTGAAATGCTCAGGCGTCGGATATTTGTTATAATATTCAGGATTAGCTGATGTCCTTGCCGAGATCAAAAGCATTTCCCGGTATTCTGCTTTATCGAACCCAGGCCTGAGCTGCTGGCCGGTAAGCATGACAGGAAAAAAAATCAGGGCCGGGATCGCAATGATAAAGAGAGTTTTCAGTTTCATCGTCAGGGGTTTAAATCGTTGGTTGATGGTGCCTGATATAACCCGATCTTCTTAAGGAATACTGTTCCGTCGGGCCTGATGTCAAAAAATATATCGTCAAATTCATCAGTCCCTTCAAGTCCCTTCGGGAAAAGGAAGCGGGCATGGATCATGACGGCATTCTCGGAAGTGTCGATCTTTTCAAAGCGGGGAAAGGCCAAAACTGATTTTTCAAATATCAGGCGGTCAGGATAATCCTTCCTGAACAGTTTTTTTGTGACAATACATCCTTTGGTTTGATCCCCTGTGATGATAAACCTGAATTGCCTGTCCCTGTATAGTTTGACAAGTGTATCATTGATGGTGTCATTGATAAGGAATTCCCCGGTGCATTCAGTTATGCACCTGATTCCCAGTTTACTGCCATGAAAAATCAACACGGTGTCAAATAATTCGGATGGCTGGATTTGGCATTCCACTTTCTGGGTCCTGCACTGCAGTGTACGGAAACCGGCCTGTCCATCCCTGCTGCAATTACAGCCGGAAAATACTGACAATGCCATCAGGCAGCAAAAGAAAAACGATAATGACCTCATAGATAACAGTATGAATTTCCTGACTAAAATAAGAAAAATCAGCAACACGATTGTTATTGACTTTACTGATCCCCCGCATCGGTATCCGTTATAAACAAAGTATAAAGAATAGGGTTTTTCTAATTAATCAGTAAAACACTTTATCAATAGATGACGTTAAAACACAAACGTGAGACCATGAAAACAACTCTCAGAATCACCATGATTTTATTTGTGTTTGTAAAAATTGTAAACACTATGGCATTTGGTCAGTCATATCACTGGGATTGGGCCAGGGCCATAAACTGCAGAACAACAGCTATAGTTAATTCTGTAGCGGCTGACAAATCCGGCAATACCTATATAACCGGGGGATTTTCTGATACTTTAACAATTGGAGGACTTAAGCTTTTTTCTAAAGGGCACAGCGACATCTTTCTTGCGAAAATAGATACTGACGGTAACCCGGCCTGGTTGCGGCAGGCAGGTGGAAGCGAGTCGGATGAGGCCTACGGGATTGCTTTGGATAACCTTAACAATGTATACATCACCGGATATGTTTCAGGCGATGCTGATTTTTCAGGATTGGCTTTAAAAACCAAAGGTGCCAGGGATTTTTTCCTCGCAAAGTATGATAATGAAGGGAATATCCTGTGGGTAAAAAAACAGGAAGGCGCGAATGATGATTATGGCAAGTCGGTATGTGCAGATCAGCAAGGGAATGTATATGTTTCCGGTGTTTTCAAGGGGCCCCTGGTCCTTGGCGGACAAACCGTCAAACCAAGGGGGAAACTAAATGTTTTTATTTATAAGTATTCAGGCAAAGGGGATTTTTGCTGGGGGAGGATAGGGGAAGGAGAAGGCTCAAACCAGGTTGCAGAGATCAATGTTGATCGCCTGTGCAATGTATATGTGGGTGGTATATTCGAAGGGAAGGCTGAATTTGATAAAAATTTCATTACGAGTACTAATACGAAAGATGTTTTCCTGGTCAAGTACAATACCGAAGGGGTTATTCAGTGGCTTAAAAAAGGGGGATCGGCCATTGGCGAGAATAACCTGAGTGCAATAGCGGTGGATTCGGCTGAAAATATTTTTGTTACAGGCAGTTTTGCAGGGATTGCCTGGTTTGATAAAAAGCAGATGAAAAGCAAGGGCTCTGATGATCTTTTCCTTGTAAAATACTCCAAAGAAGGGAATGTATTATGGGCAGTTCAGTCCGGTGGAAAAGGCAACGAGCATGCTCAGTCCATGGAAGTCGACAGCAAGGGAGATATTCTTGTTGCAGGTAATTTCACTGCTTCCTTCACTTTCGGGCCTTCTGATATCAGTTCCACTGGAGACTGGGATATTTTCATCCTGAAATATTCGCCTGATGGAAAAATGCTGGGCGGTGCCCAGATAGGGGGAAACGGTTATGATAAAGCCATGGGAATCGCTTTGTCAGGACAAGGAAATATCTTTCTTGCCGGCTATTTTGGAGATGAGATAAAGGTTGGAAACACACTGCTTAAAAGTCCCGGTAAAAAGGGTTGTTCCTTTATTGCCAGCTTAAAGGATCTATAAGGGTGGTTATGAAAAATAAATTAATTTTATCACAAAATACTACCTATGCGAAAGCTTGCTGTTTTATTTGTATGTATGATATTTACAGGGCTGATTGCGGCTAATGCTCAGGAGTCAGCCTCTTCTGTTAATGTCAAGGCTGTCAGGTCGGTGAAAGCAAAGAGGACCATCAACACTGAAGATGCCCCGAAAGCCATCGGGCCATTCAGCCAGGCGGTGGAAGTCAACGGGATTCTTTACATTTCAGGACAGCTTCCTCTGGATGCTTCCAGCGGCAAAATAGTCGACGGGGGTATCTCCGAGCAGGTTGGGCAGGTCATGAAAAACATTGGTGCGGTGCTTAAAGCCGCAGGCTATGATTACAGCGATGTGGTCAAGTCGACCTGTATGCTCAGCGATATGGACAATTTCAAGGATTTTAATACCGTATACGGTAAATATTATCCCGTTGATCCTCCGGCCCGTGCGACTTTCGGAGTTGTAAAACTCCCGTTAGGGGCGCTTGTGGAGATAGAGGCTGTTGCCATCAAATCAAAATAACCTTAAGGATATGAACAAAAGGACTTTTCTTAAGAGTCTCGGGCTGATGAGTTTCGCCGCTTTGCCCGGTACTTTCAACCTCGATGAATGGCTGTCGTCCTATTCGGGCAAACCCTCTCTTGAGCTGGCCTCTGATGAGGAATTCTGGGAAGGACTCAGGCAGGGTTACCGTGTCAAGCTTGATTATATCAACCTCGAAAACGGGTATTATTGTTTCATGCCCCAGGAGACGCTCGAAAAATTTATTAGTCATGTGAGGGAGATCAACCTGCAGGGATCATACTACATGCGAACCGTACAGTTTGAGAACAAGAAAAGGGCGGCCGATAAACTTGCCGTCATACTTGGCTGTCCGGCCGATGAGGTCATCATTACACGCAACACAACTGAATCACTTGACCTGGTCATAGGAGGTTTTGACTGGAAAGCCGGCGACGAAGCGGTGATGGCCGAACAGGATTACCCGGCAATGCTGGATATGTTTAAGCAAGTGGCCAGAAGGTACGGGGTTGTCAACAAGATAATCTCTGTTCCGATGGATCCGGCTTCCGACGAAGAGATCGTTCAATTATATGCCAGTGCGATAACGCCTAAGACAAGGCTGCTTATGGTGAGCCACATGATCAACATCACGGGTCAGATTCTGCCGGTGAGGAAGATCGCCGACATGGCCCACAGCAAGGGGGTGCAGGTGATGGCCGACGGTGCACACGCTGTGGCGCATTTCAGGTACACTATCCCCGAATTGGGATGCGACTACTACGGTTCAAGCTTGCATAAATGGCTCAGCAATCCCCTGGGTGCGGGCTTGCTCTGGGTGAAGAAAGAGAATATCGCCAAGCTCTGGCAACTGCTGGCCGAAGACGGAAAAACCCTGGATGACATCCGCCGGCTGAACCACACGGGCACTCATCCCGTACATACCGACCTGACAATACCAGATGCCATCGATTTTTATCTGAAGATGGGTCCTGAACGGAAGGAAGAACGGTTGAGATATCTCAAGAATTACTGGGTTTCGGCGGTGAAGGGAGTGCCTGATGTCATCATCAATACTCCATCGGATCCCCATCGAAGCTGTGGAATTGCGAATGTGGGGATAAAGGGGATGAAACCCCAGGACATGGGCGACACACTCTTTAAGAAGTTCAATATCTATTGTGCTCCGATTGACGGAGCGGGGGTGCATGGATGCCGCATCGTTCCTAATGTATATACGACCCCTGCCGACCTGGATGTTCTGATAAAAGCTGTGAAGGAGATGGCGGGGCAGGCCCGGCATTAATGCCGCTAAACCCAGGGAGAACAGGGCTCAGGTATTGGTATAAGCCCGGATTAGTTTTATGATCAGGTCCCTTTCAATAGGTTTAGTGATATACTCATTACAGCCCGCATTAATGGCCTTGTTCCTGTCCTCAATAAAGGCATGTGCGGTCTGGGCTATGATGGGGATTGATTTGTTGAAGGACCTGATCTGCCGGGTGGCTTCCAGACCGTTCATCCCCGGCATTTTTATATCCATCAATATGATTGCAATCTCGTCGTTAGATTTCAGCGCTTGTATTGTATCTTCTCCATTTTCGGTATTGATCAGATTAAAACCCACCTTGGAAAGGATGGTTTCCAGGTAGACGAAACTTGTTTTATCGTCTTCTGCAACAAGGACTGTCAACTTTTTACCAAGCATATGCAAAGGTAGTATTAATAAACGACGGCGCTTTCAGGCGCCGTCGTTTATTTCATGTCGTTTTTACCAGATCACGATCCGGATGGTATCGGCCGCGCTGCTTTTACAACCCCAGGCGTCGGCAAATTCCTTCATCAGTGGCAGGGTGGCGTTGATCCTCCAGCGGGCCGGGGAATGTTCGTTGGTCTGCACCTGGTTAATCAGGCTTTCGTTTGTCATATTCTCGCGCCAAACCTGGGCCCATCCCAGGAAAAAGCGTTGCTGGTATGTGAATCCATCAATAGGCTTGGGTTTTTCCTTGCCTTCAAGGGATTTCTCAAGGGCATAGTAGCCTAAGGTCAATCCGCCGAGGTCGGCGATATTTTCTCCCAGGGTAAGCTTTCCATTGATCTTAAATCCTTTGGTAACTTCCATGGTGTTGAAATAATCTTCCAGCTTCTTCCCGAGAGCGGTAAAATTCTTCGAATCTTCGGGAGTCCACCAGTTGCTGAGGTTCCCGTTCCCGTCGTACTGGCAACCCTGGTCGTCAAAACCATGAGTCATCTCGTGGCCTATCACTGCAATGATCCCACCGTAGTTGATGGCATCATCTGCATCGGGATTAAAGAAAGGAGGCTGCAGTATGGCTGCCGGGAATACGATTTCGTTATTGGTCGGATTGTTGTAAGCATTGATCGTCTGGGGCGACATATCCCATTCCTTTTTATCCACCGGCTTGCCGGCTTTCGAGATCATGTCGTTATGTTCCCATAATGCAATGTTCATGCTGTTTTCAACCAGTTTATCGGGCTGTATGTCTATGCTGGAATAATCTTTCCAGGTGTCGGGATAACCTATCTTCCAGGTAAATGCAGCCAGTTTCTTTTTGGCTTTTTCCTTGGTCGCAGGGCTCATCCAGCTCAGTTTATCAATACGTTCTTTGTACACCGAGCGTACATTTTCTATCATCTCCGACACCTTTTTCTTGGATGTTTCGGGGAAATATTTGGCAACATAGAGTTTTCCCAGGGGCATTCCAAGCCTGCGGTTCACGATCATAACGGCGCGTTCTTCACGGGGACGCTGTACTTTGACCCCATACATGACGGTGCTGTAAAAATGGAAAGTTTCCTTGCTGAATTCACGGGGCAGCAAACCCGCAAAAGCTGTCAGAACCTGCCAGCGGAAGTAAGTCTGAAGAACATCCACAGGCGTTGCTTTTATAAGCAGTCCAAGGTTTTTCAGGTAGCTCTTGTCCTGGACAACGAGGGTATCGGTTTTCAGTCCGTAGTTGTTGTAATAATCGGCCCAGTTGATGTCGGGAGCAAGTTTATGAAGCTCAGTAAACGGGATCTTGTTATAAATCTTAACCGGATCGCGCATCTCGAAATTCTTTAGCTGGATAAGGGACAGTTTGGTTTCAAAGTTGAGAACCGTCTTCCCGGCATCTTTCACATTCCAGCCGGCCATTGCAAACATATTGTCGACATGCTTCACAAATTCAGCCCTGATCTTCACCATAGCCGAATCCTTGTTCTCGTAATAGTTGCGGTCGCGCATAGAAAGTCCGCTTTGTGCCTGGAAGACTGCATTCATGCTGCTTCGGCGGTCATCAGCGGCAACGTAGGCTTCAAACGGACCAGCAACACCTACTTGTGAAAGTTCACCTGAAAGAGCGATGAGATCGTTCGCAGTTTTGGCGGCAAGTACCTTGTCGGTCATGGGTGTGATAGGAGTGATGCCCCGTTTGGTAATGGTTACCGTGTCGAGGTAGGAGCGGTAATAACCCGTAATGAGCTGGGCTTCGCTTCCTTTTGCAGGATCTTTCTGGGAAAGAAGATCGGTGATGATCCCTTTGATCTTCACCTCCCGGTTTTCTTTCTCCAGTATGCCGAATGAACCCCAGGTAGCCTCCGTGGAAGGGATGGGATTATTTTTTTTCCAGTTGCCATTGGCATACCCGTCGAAATCAACGCAGGGTTTGCAGGCAGTATCCATACCGGATACTTCAAAGGCGGCGACCTTGTCTGCTTTCTTTGATTGGTTGTTGTTGCAAGAAACCGTGAGCAGCAACATCATCACAGGAATTGTGATGAAGAGGAATAATAGTTTTCTTTTCATTTGTCAGTGATGTTTTGTGTGAGAAAGTTTTGGCAAAAGTACAAGAATTCTTTTTTTGTTAAAAACTTAACAATACTTTTGCGCCCGGAAAACTACGTAAATCACTCAAAACGGTCTAAGTATAACTCTTAAATTATATCCCATGAAAAAAGAAACAGTATTCAAGGTCTCTGCTTTACTGGTTTTATTCTCTGCTTACCCGGCACTGTCTAATGCCGCTGAAACCCTCGGCCAGGGCCTTGCACCCGCGATCATCAATGACCAGCAATACAACCGCGCAATCCACATCATGGCTATGCTTCTTGTTGGTTTCGGATTTCTGATGGTGTTCGTAAGAAAATACGGAAGGTCTGCTCTTACTGCTACTTTTCTCCTTGTCAGCATTTCCATCCCGATGTACATGCTCATCAACAAAAACGGGGAGGGAATTAACGATACTGACATCCGCAGGCTTATTCTCAGCGAGTTTTGCGGCGCCAGCCTTCTGATTGCTGCAGGCGCAGTGTTGGGCCGTTTAAAGATGCAGCAGTACCTTTTGCTGGGAATTCTGTTCGTCCCCTGCTATATGTTCAATGAGTGGCTTGTTCTTAACGGGGGCCTCGGCCTGGTAAAAGCAGGAGGAGTGGTAGATACCGGAGGTTCAATCGTGATCCATGCATTCGGCGCCATCTTCGGATTAGGGGTTGCCCTGACTATGACTACAAAGCAGGAGTTTGAAAAGACCATCGAGAGTGACGCAGTGTCTGACCGTTACTCCATGCTTGGAAGTATGATCCTTTGGGTGTTCTGGCCCAGTTTCTGCGCGGCTCTTGTGACTCCTGAGCAAATGCCATCCACCGTCGTAAACGTAATACTCGCGCTCTGTGGTTCAACCATCACCACCTATATTGTTTCAGTTGCCCTTCGTAAGAAGGTCAGTATTGCCGATATCGCCAATGCGGCGCTTGCAGGCGGTGTGGCCATAGGCTCGGCCTGCGCAAATGCCAGCCATTCCGAAGCCGTGATCATCGGCATTCTGGCAGGTGCACTTTCAACTTTCGGTTTTGCAGTGATACAGTCAAGGCAGCAAAAGCTGATGAAGATCATCGACACCTGCGGGGTGACGAATCTCCACGGGCTCCCCGGGCTGCTCGGGGGTCTTGCGGCTTTGCCTATCGTCAGAGGGCTTGACATCCGACAGCAGCTGCTGGGCATCGTTTTAACCATTGCAATTGCTTTCGCCAGCGGCATGCTGGTTGGGAAAATTCTCCCCCTGATGGGCCGTAAAACAGAAGCTTACGAGGATGCTGAAGAGTTCCTTGATGCTACGGAATAATTATTTTTTTACTGAGGATGAGAGAGCGTCGGGAATCCGGCGCCCGGTCTATTTATAGTTTATTGCCCAGCTTACTGTTTTGCCTGATGAGGATTTAATGCTGATTACACGCATTTTTCCATCAGTAGTATTATTGATAAGGTCTGCGCCTTCACATTTAAAACCGGTGAAAACCGAACCAACCGGCTCATAGATGTACAGGGTGTAAGTGTCGTTAGCCACAACCATGCTTTTACCGCATAAAGAACCTGTATTCCATTTAAGCGCCTCCAGTTCAAGCCCCCCGCAGGAAATGTGCCTGTTGGTGGCCAGCAACTGAGGATTGTCTTGTTTTTCCCTGATACAGAACAGCTGGCAACCGTATCCCGGATCAATTTTCCCCATGTGAAATTCCCTCATGAAATTCCCTGTAAGCTGTTTGGTCCAGAATTCAAAGACAAAGTATTCCTTTGCAGGATCCAGGCCGAGTTCGGCAAAACTTACCGATTCCCGGCTTTCATCGGTGCGTCCCAGGAGCATCCAGCTCTCATAGGGTTTGTTTATCTCAAGAAGAAAGTCTGTGTATGGAGATGTGAGGCGGGCGTCAAACACACGCACACCGGAACCGCTGAGTTCCGATCCAAGCCTGTCGAGGTACATTGAAGCGGAAGGATCAACATCATAGATCTGCCCGGGAAGAGTGAAAAGCACAGGAATGGCCCTCATGGCAGCTTCCACCAGGGGAGTCCTGTATACTTCAGGCTTGTCGGTTAGCATGAACAGTGAGCCGGTCATGGAAGTGACCATGCATGAGGCATAGGCCATCCTGCCTTTCAGTTCGATATGGTCGGGATCATTCCGCCAGATGACGTTATTAAAGGAATTGTATTGGGTCAGTGTCCTCATCCCATAGCCGTCATCGCCAATGCGGCAGGCATCGACGATCCCGATCAGCTCAGGCCTGATGCCCCAGCAGGCCAGGAGAAAATTATCTTTTCCGATTTCGCTTTTCACTGCTTTCACCACGTTCCTGAAGGCTTCCACACGGTCGGTCTTTTTTTTGATAAAATACCCTGTATTGCTGTTATATCCTTCATACCTGAGATGGCGAAGGGCATCGAGTTTGAAATACTTCCAGCCGGTTTCTTTAAAATTACTGTAGACCGGCCTGATCAGTTTTTCGAGGGTTTCAGGGTTCGAACCGTCCATCACATAACCAATCCAGCGACCTTTAACCGGTTCATCATTCGTATCCCTTACAAAGAGCGTACGGTTGCCAAAGGCCCATGATTTATTCGAAAATGCGACGTTGGTCCAGATCCCTGGTTTCAGTCCTTTATCGCTGATATACTTTGAAAGTGCGGGCAGTCCGCCTGGAAATTTTTCATTGGTCCTCGTCCATTTTTCGGGGTAAGAAGTTTCCTGCTGGTAGCCATCATCGATCTGTATATATTCAAGCCCGTAAGGTTTAAGGGTTTCACTCAGCACATCCGCAGTCCTCATCACATCATCGGCAGTCACCTTATCAAAATAAGCAAACCATGAACTCCAACCCACGACAGGCTTTGACCATACCCTGTAGTTCCAGGGCTCGAAGTACGAAAGGCCCCGGTGTTTCTGGTAATAGCGAGGCATAAACAGGAAGCAGATCTCCCTGCCTGTAACATTGATCTGGTAAGTGTTTTGTTCGGGAGATGAAGCAAGGGGGACTATAACTGTTACTGCCTGTTCAACTGAGAGCGACCAGTCCCCGGCTCTGTCATAAACAGCCCTGTTCAGGCGGCTGTGGCTTAATCCAACAGAGTGACGCACAAAGGTGCTACCGGTAGCCCTGTTCTCCTCGCAGGGAAAGGACTGCCCGCTTGCTGTAATGGTACCTTCGAGCGCAAGCTTGCTGCCGTCGCCGGATGTAATGGTGAAAGCATGGAAGATTTTACCTTCCACGCTGTCTTTGACCTCCCTGAAGTAAAAACTGGAAGGATCGTTGGAAATGGTAGCTGAAAGTATGGTTTGCCCGTTATAAATAATGCTCAGGGAGTTTCCCCTGAGCATTACGATGGCTGGTGAATCCGGAGGTACTTTTGCTGAAAGCCCTGGCTGAGCATGACAAGTGATAAATAACAGTAACAGGCAAGCTGCAAGCACCAGTGTTTTCATCATTTTTATTTTCGAACTACAGCTTTTTAACCGTTACCCTTCGGTTCTGGGTCCGGCCGGCTGCGGTTTTATTGTCTGCAATGGGTTTGGATGAACCAAAGCCTTTTGTCTCAATCCTGTCGGCAGGGATACCCCGTTTGACCATTTCGGCTTTGATGCTTTTAGCCCTGTTTTCGGAAAGAGTAAGGTTTTTAGCCTCGTTGCCGGTATTGTCGGTATGTCCTTCGATTAGCAGCTTTACTTTGGGATGGTCCTGCATGAATTTTACCAGCTGTTCGATCACTGGATAGCCTTCGGGTTTTACAACCGACTTGCCAATGTCGAAATAGATCCCGTAAATGTCGATATAGCCTTTGGAATCAAGGTCCTGCATGGGATCAGGAAGTTTTTGCTCAACCACCTCCGGCTTTTTCACGGGCTCTCCGGTTATAGCGGGGCGGAAACCATAATCGCGTACTGCACTGTAAGGAAATTCCTTATTCCTGTATGACGCCCTCATCCTGGCTCCGTCGCTTCCCCAGCTGCCTCCTCGAATGACGCGGTTTGATCCTGCGGCCGGACCGGGAGGATCTGAATCGGGGCTCACCCTGTAGTAGAACTCACTGTACCAGTCGTTGCACCATTCCCTCACGTTCCCCGACATATCATATATTCCGAGTTCGTTTGGCAGTTTCTGTCCGCCGGTATGTACCCTGCGGTCGGAATTCCCAAGATACCAGGCCACCTGGTTGAGGTCATTTCCCCCGATATATTTGTATCCCTTGCTTTTTGTTCCTCCCTTAGCTGCAAACTCCCATTCGGCTTCGGTTGGAAGGCGGAATTCTTTTCCTGTCATCTTTGAAAGCCATTTCAGGTAGGCCACGGCGTCGTTCCAGCTGATGTTACCAACAGGTTTCAATGAATCTGCAAGGGGGATCATCGATCCGTTAGCGTTCTTGTCCCAGGTTCCGTTGTTTACAGACCTGTGTGGCAAGCCATTTTTCATCCTGACAGAATCGGGTTGATCGCTGTCGGTGATGTATCCTGTGGCGACAATGAATCTTCGGAATTCCGCATAGGTTACTTCAAACCTCCCTATGTAAAAATTATTCACACTCACTTTATGTTCAGGTTGTTCGTCGGAACTACCGCTGTTGTATCCCATTATGAAGGTCCCGCCTTCAACATGCACCATATCCGGCATTTTTACCGATGCAGTCTGTGAAAAAGCAATCGCGCCGAAAAAGGTTATCATTACAATGGAAAGGAGAGTCTTTTGTATCATACTTTCATTTTTGATTAAACATGCGCCTGTTATAACCTTGTGAAAGTACAAAATGTTTTAAATATTAGAGCAGTCCGCTGATTATTATAATGTTAATTATTTCGGATGATTGAAGGGTGCGTTGCTTGTAATTACACCTCAAAACCTTGAAATCCTGCAACCAGGCCTTAAGAAAATTAATCCCGGTATGTTAATAAACTGATCCCCCCATATCTTCATGTATATAGTTGTCATAAAGAATTGAAATCTTTTAGGAGATATTTTTTTTGGTGAACGATTAAATCCTACTTTTGCAAATTGTTAGGGTTATAACATTTCATGATAATATTCACAAATAACATAATTCACTGATAGTCTTATAATTAAAAGACAACCTGTCATAGAAACTTTAAACACGTACCGATGAAAAAAAACATTTTACTCTTAAGTACTCTTTTCCTTTTTGTACTCGCGGGGTTTGCACAGACAGAAAGTTCGAAGCCCATAGTACAAAAAGCTATGTATTTTGATGTCTCCCCTCCCTTAAGGGATATGATGAAGGCAGCCCCTGAAAAGGCCGACAATTCATGGAAGATCATTAAGAACCATTTTGATCTCAATAAAAGCGGCTGGAAGTCATTTCCCGAAGACTGGACAGATCCCAGGCGTCAGCGCATTTATAACCAGAGAGCCACAACCTCTGATTCAACGATTCAGAATTTTGAAGGAAACAGCAATACACAGGGTTACGACCCCCCTGATACATATGGCGTTGTTGGCCCGAACCATTATTTCCAGGTGGTAAACTGCCACTTTTCAATTTACGACAAAGTGGGCACGAAACTTATCGGCCCGGTAAACACATCTACCATTTGGACAGGCATGCCGAACAACCAGAACGGGGGAGATGCTGTTGTAATGTATGATAAGGATGCCGACCGCTGGTTCATTGCACAGTTGTCTTACCCTTCGGGATTCGACCTGGTGATGGTTGCTGTATCACAGACCAATGATCCGACAGGGAGCTGGTATCGCTGGGAATATACTTTCACCGGACTGCCCGATTATCCCAAATGGGGGATATGGCCAGATGGTTATTACATGGCTGTAAACCGCTTCAATTCAAGTGGTTCTTCTTTCCTTGGCACAGGCCAGGCTGTTTTTGATCGTACGACTATGATAACGGGCAATTCAACAGCCCAGATGGTTTTATTGACCCTGCCTCCGTCAAACAATGCATATTCAATGCTCCCTTCGGATTGCAGCGGGACATTCCCACCGGCAGGAACACCGAATTATTTTGTCTTTTTTCATAATAACGTCGATTACCTCGGAGTATATGAATTTCATACCGACTGGACTAATACAGCCAATTGTACCCTTGGAAATTTCATTCAGCTGAATGTAGATGCATTCAATCCCAGCCTTTCAGGAATATCCCAGAAAGGAACTACCACCAAGGCCGGGACTCTTTCAGACCGTCTGATGTACCGTCTGCAGTACCGTAAATTTAACGACCACTGGTCGATGGTGACCAACCATACGGTAAATGTAGGTGGCAATGTATCCGGGATTCGCTGGTATGAACTGAGAAAAACCACAGGCGACTGGGGTATTTATCAGCAGTCGACCTATGATCCGGGAGATGGCAACAGCCGTTGGATGGCAAGTTGTGCAATGGACTCTTTAGGGAACATTGGTCTTGGCTTTAATATCTCGAGTGCTGATATGTACCCTGCCATAAAATATACAGGGAGACTGGCAAATGATCCTCTGAATTCAATGACATTACCTGAAAAAGGAATATTCTACGGTACAGGGTCCAATAATGTCATGGATGGTGGGAGCACCTGCCGCTGGGGTGATTACAGCACACTTACCCTTGATCCTATCGATGAAACGACTTTCTGGTATTCAACTGAATACCTGGCAAGTATGGGCTCTGGCTGGAAAACAAGGATAGGCTCGTTTACTTTTGCAAATATTCTGAGTGTGACTGCCACTGCAACTCCCAATCCCGTTTGTATAGGCGGCACCACCCAGCTTAATGCAACTCCGACAGGAGGCTCAGGCACCTACACCTATTCATGGACCTCTATCCCTGCAGGATTCACATCAACGATATCCAATCCGATTGCAACACCCGCCGTAACCACCACCTATATTATTTCGGTGAATGACGGGACCGTGACCGTGAACGATTCCCTGTTTGTTGTTGTTAACGGACATCCTACTGCCAATGCAGGACCCAATGCCACTTACCCGAATACAACTGTTTCAGTCCCGCTTAACGGAACTGCAACAAATTACAGCAGCCTCAAATGGCTGACTGCCGGAGACGGATCCTTTACAAGCGATACAGCAGCAGGTACAGTATATACTATTGGTTCGACCGACAGGCAGACCGGAGGAGTTTTACTGACACTTAAGGCATATCCTTTACTGCCGTGTGCCGATACAACCTCAGATACTGTATTCATCAGGATTTTGTTCCCGGTTGGCGTTGTAACGAATGCTAATGCCACCTTCGATGTGAACATCATGCCGAATCCCACTTCAGGTGTTTTCAAAATGATTGTCAGCGGAAGCGCTGATAAGGACCTGCAGGTTACCATCAGCAATGTTGAGGGGAATACCGTATACACCGATCTGACCAGATCATTGGCTAAGGATTATTCCAGGTCAATGGACCTTACAACTCTTCCCAAGGGAGTTTACTTTGTAAAAGTTCAGACTGACGGACATATGATCACCAAAAAGCTGGTGATCCAGTAAAAGGGCATCCGATTATTCAAGCCCCGGGCCTGACTGAGTCTGGCCCGGGGCTTTTTTAATTTACGAAGATGAAATCTAAAGAAAGCTTCCTTCCCGATCTTAAAGAACTAGGCAGTCTGATTCTCGGATTTTTACCCTGGATGCTTTTCCTTTTCCTTTCGGGCAAAACCCTTGCAAGCCTTGAAAGGGCCACGATAATCAGTCTCATTGCCTGCATCGCATTTGGGTTTACCGAACTCAGGCAAGGCTTCATACTTCAATGGGGGACTTTGCTGTTTTTTAGTTTTTGCGTGATCACTATAAACCTCTTTCATATTATTTGGGTTGCGGTTTATATGGATCTTCTCTCCAATTCAGCTCTTGCTTTTGTGATGTGGCTTACCCTGCTGCTTGGCAAACCCTTTGTGCTGCAATATGCGAAAAGGGGCCTCAGTGAAGATCGCTGGAAGGATCCCGCATTTATCCGCGGCTGCAGCCAACTGACCATCGTTTGGGCTTCCCTGATGACAGTCTCTGTTATTTTGAGCCTTGTTAAACGCAGTTCTCTTTTTTCCTGGCCTGGATGGGTTTATTTTACCTTAAGCCTTTTAATCATTGCCTCAGGGCTCACCTATACTACAATATTCAAGCGCCGGAAAAGGCTGAAGCGTCTTAAGGAACAGGAATCCAGTTAAACTTTATTAATGACTGCGGATGTGGGAGCGGCGAGGATCAGGCATCCACGGGTCCGGCGTAAGCTCAATGAACTAATGGAATTTCTCCTGCCTCGACATCATTTCAATTATAACCTGCATACGCTTCTCCCTGGCTTCGGGGGTTTTCGCTGTTTGCAGCCTGTAGCCGATGGAATAATTATTAGCCTTATCAAGGGTCTTAAAAAAGGCAAGTCCCTTTTTCTCCTTTCTTAACCTCTTCATGAAATCTTCAGGGATGCTCATTTTACTTGGAGAGTCGTATGCAGTCTCCCACCGGCCGTCAGCTTTCGCAGCTTCAACCTGTTTTAAGCCCGGAGGTTTCATTTTTCCCTCCTGTTCAAGCTGCCTCACAAAGTCAGCATTTCTTTTTGACCAGGTGCTTTTAGAACGGCGGGGGGTGAACTTCTGAATATAGGCTGCCTCGTCAAATTTTTTAATGTGCCCGTCAATCCATCCGTAACATAATGCCTCAAGCAATGCTTCATCATACCTTACCGTTGGCACGCCGGAGTTCTTTTTGTAAAATTTTACCCATATACCGGTTTCAAGGGAATGATTTTCCTCAAGCCATAATGCAAATTCCTTGCGGGAACTGAATGAGATAACGGGTAAATCGGGTTTGCCGGCAGGTTTCATTTCACTGTGTGTTCATTACTACTTAATAATGATCATCTTGCGAACCATGCTGTAATCTGCGGTTGCCAGCCTGAGGAAGTAAATCCCTGCCGGGAATCCTGATGCGTTCCATGTAAGTTCAAATGTGCCGGGTTCCTGGTTACCGTTTGCCAGGACCGCCAGTTCCAAACCCGTATCATTCAAAACGGTAAGTTTAACCCAGCCGGGTTGATTGACCACATAGGTGATCCTGGTCTTACCCGGAAACGGGTTAGGATAATTGGTCAGCAGCCCGGGCTTAGGGTCTTTGGTCTCAACACCCCACCATAACTCTGTACCGCCAGATTCCTTGTACCTCGCCATGAACTCCTGGTAAAACAGGTTATTTACCCTGGGGTCGAAGATCGTCAGGGAATTATCATCATTTCCCAGGGCGTCAGATGCCTGCCAGTTAAAGGAACCTGTGCTAGTGATCTTGTTCCCAGTCTTGGTATTGGCATCAATAATAAAATATTTATGATGAAGCAATCCGTCGATTGAGTCGATGAACACATCGGCATGAGGAGACCAGGCATTGGGTACTGCCAGGCCCTTCATTCTCGGGTAAGAACCGTTCGTTTCAAAGGCATAGGTGGAATCTACAACACCACAAACCTGTCGGCCATGCCTGAATATCGAATGCAGGGTGTCTTCCATAGATTGCAGGTTGAATTTAAGCATACCGAAAAACAGGCTGTGAGTGGTTTTTATGCGGATGATATGTTCAAGGGAGTCGGCCACACCTTCGACAGGCGAAAAATACACTTCCATCCTGGTTCCGGCAACGTTGAGGACATGAGGGACATTATTGAATTTCCGTGGACCGAACTTTGACCTGGCGGTATCTGCATTATCGGTATGCGAGCCCCACATCAGTTCAAACTCACGGGTATAAACGGCGCAGAGTGCTTCATCCTGGATGAAAACCATGTTGTTCCTGTCGGTATGAAACATCGGATGTGTAACGTTAGCCGAGCCTGTGCAAAGCCATTTGATTGAGGAATCGGAATTGTTCCGGTAATCGAAGACCCAGAATTTGTTATGCATGGCGCTTGCCGTATCGGTATTCCTGTGGATTATCTGGATGCCATGTGCCACCAGGGTATCCATGTACTGCGTATTCGGGGAATTGTTATAGATAAACCGGATTTTGACCCCCCTGTTCTTTGCAGAGATCAGAGATGCGGCAATAGTAGGGTAATCACTGAATTCCCAGAGAGCGATATCTATACTGTACCTGGACTTGCTTATAGAATTGAGCAGCAGATTTTCGAAATTGGCATTCCCGTTTGCGAGTTCTCCTGTGCTAACCGTGGTGTCGACCGAATGCGTAAAGTACACCTCGGTTTTTCCCGTTGATGTTGACTGGGTAACAAAATATCCCGAGTCGGCTGCAGTGCCTCCCGTATTCTGAGACCAGAGGAAATAACGGTAAATCCTTCCCGGGTAGGGGCACCAGAGCCACCATGAGTGGTTGGTCATCTGGTTGGGGGATGCCAGGTCCACGAACATGTGAAACGGCTGGTAGTTCGAATCAGATACTGCCACCTGTAAATGGGTATCGGTAGGGGTATCGGTGATCCAATTCAGCCTTACCCCGTGGGGAATGATGCTGTCATACCACAGGCTTGTTATTACCGGGACGCCTGAAGCCCGTTTTAAAGAATGCGTCTCTTGCGCAAAGCAGGGGAGGGTAAGGGTGACGCCTAATGACATCCACAGGCAAAACAAAAAGTAAATGATCTTTTTCATAATCTCGGGAATTTATCATCGCGGTATAAATAT
>Ga0073936_10003441_pt1 | contig 22681 bp, 18 predicted proteins | sample AliMusrvi5mmetaG_FD_87041 | JGI IMG/M metagenome (GOLD analysis project Ga0073936, IMG submission 87041) | Freshwater lake bacterial and archeal communities from Alinen Mustajarvi, Finland, to study Microbial Dark Matter (Phase II) - Alinen... | ecosystem: Environmental > Aquatic > Freshwater >... | reverse complement strand
GCAGAAATCGGGGGAAGGCTAGAATCCGTTTGACGTGGTGCATGCCGCTTTGTAGATTGCCCCTCTCTTTGGGATCCAGAGTAGCTCAATGGTAGAGCAGCCGGCTGTTAACCGGCGGGTTGCAGGTTCGAGCCCTGCCTCTGGAGCCATTTCGCTTTCAGAGGGTGGCACATGTTTTTCGTCTACATTCTCCAGAACCCGGCCGGCCACTTCTACATCGGCCACTCGGAAAATCCGTCGCAGCGCCTTCAATCACACAATGACACAGGCCCTACCCACGGGAAGTTCACCCGTACGAACGGTCCCTGGGAGCTGGTCTGGAGCGAGGCACATTCAGCCCGCGCCGCCGCCATGGCCCGGGAGCGGCAAATCAAGGCCATGAAGTCAGTAAAGTGGATTCGGGAAAACCTGCTCAATGGTAGAGTCCCGACGTGTCGGGATTAACCGGCGGGTTGCAGGTTCGAGCCCTGCCTCTGGAGCCAATTTTCTTCAAATCCGAACTCTTCCTGACGTTTTCGTTTCGGCTTCACCTGCAACGGCCTGGAAATTTCCCGCTTCGTGTCGCTAGCCGAATGTTCGTGTCCACATTCTCATTGTCATTCTCTTTCTCATATATTGCCGCACTTTTGTCCGAAGAAGCCTCATATTTGACGGGCTTCTCGCTTTAGCTTCATCTGAATAGCGGCAGCCATGCTCTGAGAATTTCAGATAACTAGCCTTCCGGGGAACCACCGTCCGCCTGGCCACGATGTCAGTCTGCGCCTGCTGTGCCTCGACGCCACCGGCTGACCTCCACTTCGTTGCGGACCGCCTTTCGCAGCCCGCAGCATGCTTGTGAAGACCCCGCCCGGGCCGGCGCTGAACATTCACGGCAGCACGACCTCAACGGTGGTTTCCGGTGCCACGGTACGGTCGCATACCTGCTTGCCAGCCTGCTCAACGATCACGCGGACCTGCTTGTCATGCCGCTCCACCACCAGATCCCAGGTGCGACCAAAAGCGCGGATCGAGCGTAGCGCCATGCGCGGCCAGCCTTCCGGTAGGCGCGGCGTGCAGCGGAAACGGTCGAGGCCGGTGGGCTGAATGCCGAACAATCCCTCGGTGAAGATACGGCAATAGAGAGCGCTCTCGGACGACAGTTGTGCCTGCCCGCCCTCGGGCCCGCACTCGACCGGATAGGGCACATGCTCGCCCAGCAACCGACGGCGGGTGAAGGCCTCCAAGCAGCGCACGCCGGTGGCCGTTTCGCCCGCCTGGAAGACGCCGCGGAAACCGTAGAGGGTCGATCGGTCCCAGAAGACCTGGTCGCCGGCCTGCGTTGCCAGACCCTCCGGGGTCCACAGGCGTGGAGAGAAGAGCGCGGCGACGGTGCCGTCGCGGCGATCCATCAAGCCCATGCACAACGGCAGACAGATCCAGGAGCGTAGCACGGTGTTGGTGTCGTAGTAGCGGTAGGTGGCGAAGCCCTCGACAGTGGCGCCGAAGTAGGAGCTGATGGCCTTGGCGAGCGTATCCGCCTGCCGGTCGTACTCTCTGGCCTCGTCCGCATGGCCCAGCGCCCGGCCCAGATCCGCGGCCGAGCGCAGGCCGCCGTAGTGTAATGCGGACGTGGAGAGGTTGGCCTTTCCAGTGGGCAGGCGGCCCTCCAACTCGTCCGTGTCGGAGGCGATGACACCCTCGGGCGTGGTCTGTCGCCGACCATATTCGAGGCACCAGGCGATGGCGGGCCACAGTTCCTCGGCGATGGGTTTGTCGCCTCGCGCCAGACAAAATCGGGAACAGCCGTAGGCATACATCGCCGCATCTCCCCGATCACCGGCACCGGCCCACGTGTCCACTCCCTCGGCGATGATTGATGATGGGATCTTCTTGTAGTCCGGCTTCATGAAGGGCCGGTAAATGCGGTAAGTGTTTAGGGACGCCTGATTGCCCTGGGCATCGCCGAGGAATGGAAAGAAAGGTCCGGCGTACTCCACGTTGTCGTTGCACCACACCGCTGCGTAGTAGGTTAGCCCGCCCGGGGCGAGCATCATGCCCCTACGGGTGGCGTTGATGGCCTCGGCGACACGCAACTTGCAAAAAGCGAAAGCGCGATCAAACTCGGGAACGGGTGTTTCCAAGCGCAGGTTGCGTTGAAGGGCGGCGACATGGGCGCGGCGTCCCGCCTCGTCAGAAGCGACATCGACCGAATCTGTTTTCTCGCCATCGAGCCAGGCACGGAACAACACAGCGAAAGACATCTCCTGCCCCGGCGCTAGCGTAGTCGAGGCTCCTGCGGTGCAGGTGATCTCACTGTGATTGGTCCCATACGGGCCGGGCACGTCCTGACGCAGCGTCAGTGGTGTCACCGTCACCGTCCTGCTATTGGTCCCGGTATTACGCAGGGTCCAACGGTCAATCGCGCAGCGTCGTTCGAAACTGGGGAAGTTACAGCGCGTCACTGCCAAATCAGTGCCTGCCCGTCCCATAATGGTCAGGGTGCCATCGAGCACAACACGATCCACAACAACAGGCCCAAGGGATGTGCCATCGACGCTCACCGCCGGTTCCGCTTCGGAACCATAGTGGCGGATAAGGCTGCCAGTGGTGTCGTTGGGGATGATGCGCAGGCAGGGCCACACCACGCCCCGTTTCATGCTGAGCCGGCGCTTGCCGTCAACGTGGTAATTGACCACCTGTCCGCAACGGAGGCCGCCCTGTTCGATGAAATCGCCATGAGGCAGCCGCGTATCCGAACTCACCCGCCAGACGGTGGTCATGCCATCGCCCAAGGTCCAACGCGGCGGTAGCGCCTCTGCGCCCAACACGAGGGTCGCGGCAGTTAAGGTATAAAAACCGGTCCACATGCTAATCGCAAATGTCATATTTACACTTCTCATGGATGCTCATTTGGAAAGTGACGCGAGATTTCGATGGTGGAAATGCTCAGCGACGGGAGGGAGACTGACCACGTGCCCAGATCGACGGGTAGTTGTTCGACAAACACGGGAGAGGTCCGAGTTCCGCTGAGTCGAAACACCCGGGCGGACGCGGAGAAGTTCAACCCCGCGAAACCGACTTTCTGCGATTGGTTCGAACGATTGATGACGACTGCGACATAGCGGCTGGGTCGAAGAGAATCCTGGCTAAGATAGGCGGAGACGCTGGCCGTATCACTGGAGACGGCAGGAATTGAGAGATCGCCGAAGGAACCCAGGTTGCCATCGTAGTCACGGAACATTTTATATCCGGCTAATATGAACGGGGAACTGTGGCTCGTTGGATAACAGGCGGCGGCGAACAGACCGTAGCTGCCGAAGATACCGAGGTTGTCGGCCTGCGCAATGGCGCCGGCGATATGATTGTCGCCCCCATTCGCGTATTCTGTGATCGCCAGGCGGGTTCCGGGCCAGTGGGTGGCGATGCGTGATTGGACCCGGTCAAGAATACGAATGGGACCGCCAAGGACGTCGGTGATCCATGAATTCTCTCGATAGGTGGGATCCCAAAGGCTGCGCGGGCTTTGCACGATGGCCTGAATCTGAGCATCGGTAAGATTGGAACTGGTGAGGCTGATGACGCGGGTCCCTCCTGCGGTCGCTTCGGAATACCAATGAAATGCGTAAACATCAAGGAGGCGGACACCGGTGGACTCGGACGCGGTTTTCATCGCACTCAAATACTGGTCGGTAAACCAGGAGGATGAAGAAAAGCCAGGCGCGTTCTTCCAGTTGATGAGCCCGTTGAATCCGTAATGCGCCGGGCCGAACAGTTGAATGTTCGGATCAAGCGCCTTCAATGCCCGGCAGAGCCGGATGCTTTTCTGGATGAACTCATCAGGACTGATTGGCTTGGGCTGGATTGCCTTGTGTGTGGTATCCCACAGGTCGGGCTCGTTATCGAGACTGACGAAGGTGGGAATGACCGGATCGGCGTAGATATTGTTCGAAAACCGGCTGCGCAGCGCCCACAAATACTCGTCCATGTAAACGTAGGCATCCGACGGCGAGGGACTTTGGGTGAAGGGACCGTTCTTCTGGAAGACAACCTCCCTGAATCGGGTCGCGAGGCGGTTTGGATCGGATACGTCGACCTTGCCGCTCTTGTCGGCGGCCACATAACCTTGCATCTGAACCGTGATCAGGCTGGCATTGGAGCGGCCTCGATCAGAGGCAATGATTTGGCGGACTGCTTCCGCCGGGATTGAGGAACTGTTGAGGTGGTCATCGTTGCTGTAGGGCCCCCAGTCGCTGCCAGCATTGGAGTAATTGTTTTCCCAATTATAGGCGGTCCAGCGATTCCCACCCGTTCGGTTGAGGGTCAGGTTGCGCGGGGCGTTGGAAATGCTCTGATAAGCGTTGATGCCATAGATCCACGGTGAGACTTGTCGACAGTGGTTAGTGTCAGCGGTGATAATGATGTGTCCAGCCACGAGTTCAACGGCGCTAAGGCAAAGCAACGCGACTGATGTTCTTCGAACGAGCTTCTTGATGCCGCTGGGTTCTGTCTTAGACATCGGTCTCGGTGTCGGTTCTGCTGGTTAGTTCAGCGCTTCTTTCAATTCTTCGATGCGCCCTTTTTCCTCAATGGTCAACGGCGGCAATTCAGTGGCGCGGATGGCCTGGCGATAATCCGCCAGACTCTTGCCACCCGGAATAACGACGCTGGTCGTTGGTTCATCTAGCAGCCAGCGCAACGCCAGTTGTACCATGCCGCGCTCCGGCGTCAGCAATTCCTCGAAAACCGCATACCGGGCAAATTCGCCGCCGAGATCAGCACCGTCACGCTGCTGGTTGCTCCTGATGTCTGCAGAATTGAATTGCGGGGGCGAATAAAAATACCTGCCACTAAGCCTCCCGCCTGCAAATGCGCCGCGCACAATGCCGCCTGCTTGGTGTTCGGCGAGAAAACTCACCAACGGATCGGGAGGGCTGATCATGCTGCGCGGGAACTGAACGACGTCGAGACAGCCGAGGGAATGGAGAAATGACACATCGGCAACATTGCTTGTGGAAATGCCCACAGCGCGCACCTGGCCCTTTTGTTTGGCTGCAGCCAGAAAGGTCGCGACCTCTTCCGCCTCACCAGGTTTGGGGCTGATGTGCCAGACATAGACGTCCAAATAATCGGTCTGCAAACGCCGCAGCGAACCTTCGAGTGAGATGGGCACGCGTTTGGGCGAAGCATCCCGCACCCGCTCGCCATTTGGCCCTACCTGATTGCCGAACTTCGTGCTCACGATCCATTGATCCCGCTGGCCTTTCAGAGCTTGGCCGACGCGGCGTTCACTCTCGCCGTTGCCATATTGTTCGGCGGTGTCCACGAAGTTGATGCCCAACTCGCCGCACTGGCGGATGAGCTGGATGCAAGAGTCCCGGCCCAATTCGGGATGGCCGTCCGCCTTGCCGTCCAGCGTCAGCGGCCCGCCGAGCTGCCAGGCGCCGACGCCGATTTCCGAAACCTGCATTCCAGTCTTAGCAAGCGGGCGATATTTCATGGTTGTTTTCCTAAATTTCAGCGGCCCGATGCTCCGGTGGACGCGTTCTCTGGTTTGAATCCGGTGATGTTATTCGTGACCAGCACGTCCACACAGGCCGTGACGGACAACGGAATCTGTCCGCTGGTAAATCGATTGTCATTCACCATTAGTCCTTTCACGCTCTTTGCGCTGATTCCACCGCCTTCGAATGTATTGCCTTCAATGCGGATGTTCTCATGCACGGGCAAGTCAGGGGTTTCGTTGCGGTTGCGGGGATTGATGTAAACGACCGGTTCGCCGCAACCCACAAATTTATTGTTGCGAAGAGTCAACTGGCGCACCGGGCCCGATTCAAACCAACCCTCGGCGTCATCCTCCACAAGAATGGCGCTCATGGATGTTCTGTTAAAAGTGCAGTCCTCAACCAGAGCCTTGCCTCGGGTCGTGATCAGGAAACCACGGCAGGGGTCCATTGACACGGTGCAGCCTCGGATGTTGACATCCGGGTACCAGGTCACGTTATCAATGACGTCATCCTTTCCAAAGGCGGCGACCGGTTGCTCCAAGGTCAGGAGCCAGTCCTGTTCTGTTTTGCCTTCGATTGCCACGACCTTGTTTGTCGCATAGCTGCGCAATGTGGCATGATTGACAAACTCGACGACATCCCCCGGCGCGAACGCTGCAAAACCGTAGGTTTGACCATGCTGAAAGCGAACCAATACCTTCTTGTCCCCGATCTTTTCGATCAGCCCCAAATGTGTTCCGTGAATGTTGATGGCATCATCCTGAGTGCCGGAGAAGTCGCAAGAATCCACAACTACAGTTCCCGGCATCCTGAGAATTGGAGACAGTCGGCCCACGCGGCGGCTGTCCGCATCGTGTCGGGGCGCGGGACGATCCTGACATGGTCGAAAACAAGATTTTCCGTGAACTGGCTGACGATGCCCATTCCCGGGAGGCTGTAAAACCGGCAATTTCGAAACGTGATGTTCTTGGAGCGTGTGTTGACAACGCTGGTGTTGTCACGGGTGATGTTTCGGAACTGAAACTGATGCCCGGCTTTTAGACCAGTGTTGTTGTTTGTAAAGGATAGTTTGAACCATCGTTCGCCCAAACTCTCGAACTTTGTATTTTTCAATGGCTCATAACCCGATCTCCAGCATTGAGCGGGCTCGAGCAGCACGTCCTGAACCATTGTATCTCCGGATCCCAGATCACCTGACCACTCAAAGTGTCCGTCGATAAATGTGTAGTCCGAGCTTTCCGCAATCCGGATTTTCGCCGTTTTGTCGTCTGCCTCCATCACGCGAAATTCGGAAATCGTTGGGCGGACCATATCGAATGTGAGTCCGGAATATTCAACGTTCTCGGAATGGTCATTGATGAGATACGTCATGCGGTCGCCAAGCCGCAATTCGGTTCCATGTTGACCGGTGATTCGCACGTGGCGGCAATCTTTAACCAATATGCCAATGGGCCGGGCATTCTTAGGATCGTCAGCGGAATTTGAGACATAATAGGCGAGCTTGACGGCGCGACCTGCGCGAAACTCATGTTTGCCCGGGGCGAAGTGAATTTCAACCGGGTTTTGCTCCGTGCCTTCCGCGCAAAGAACCATGGAACCTTCGTGAACGCCGGGCAGGATGACCCCGCGGTCGCCAGCCTTAAGGCGCAACGCGTTAATTTTGCTCATGTCCTCGCCCTTGACCGGATCAATGGTGTAGGTTGTTTTTCCGGGTGATGCATTTCGTTTGTCACGGTCAGGATACATAGGCAGCAACCCGGCAAAAGTAATGTCGATTTTTACAGCACTTTTCGCTGGAAGTGTGATTTCCGCACCGAGCTTTTTGACTCCTTGAGTCGTTACGGGGACTGACTTGCCATTGACTGAAATGGTTTTGACGTCCACATCGCGCGGCAGGACGAGAGCGATGGTTTGCTTGGAATCGGAGGTCAGCGTCGCGGAGCATGTGCCGGCGGACAGGTCCCAGGAGAGTGTGTCAACCGTGATGGCGCCGCGTGCCTTGAGGCCGGTAACGGTGCCTTTTGGCAATACCCTGGGCATCGCAGGCAGGAGCGACAAACTGCCGAGCTTTGATTGAACCAGCATTCGGTTCACGATTTCAGGTGTTGTTCCGTTGCCATCATCGCACAACACTTGCGGGCCGCCATAATGCCCGTCCACCATGCTTGGATAAATCGAACGGCGTTTGGCCAGTTGCTCAATGCGCGCAAAAGCAAGGTTTCCCAGCCCCAAGCTGACGGCGGCCAGACCGGTGTGCATATATCCGTGTGTGGCGTCCTCGTTGCTCGCATTCACGCGATTCAATACCGCGACTCTTGCTGCGTTGAACAATTTCGGATCGGTCTCTTCGCTGAATTGCTGACTTTCAAACGCGCCGTAAAGGTGCATGAGATGGCGATGGTCATTCGATTCACCATCGATCGGATTGGACCATTCCTTGAGCTGGCCTTCCTTGTTAATCAGGAGCGGCGGCAGTTTGGCCAACAGAGCTTTCCAACGCACGACACCTTCCTTTTCGATGCCCAGCGTTTCGCATCCGGCGATGAGGTTGGTCAGCAACTCGGTGGTGATTTCTATGTCCTGCGACGTATTGTCACCCCAGCCGTTTTCGGCGGAATAGGATGGACGGAAAACGTAATGCCCGCTGGCATCCTCGGTTCCTTTGAGGAAATCCTCCCAGAACAGAGCGCATTCCTTCATGAACGGGATCGCGTTGGTGCGGAGAAATTCGCGGTCGCCGGTGTATTGGTAATAGTCGTAATACCAATGGGCGATCCAGCTTGCGCCCGGGGTCCAAATGTTGCCGGGCCAGGTGTCACTCCAATGGAGCGCGAGTCCGTTGTTGGAAGCGCGGCTGCCGGTCATAATCCCGCGACAATTATAAAGTACTTTCGCGTTTCGTCGGAAATCCGGAAGAAAACTGTTCCACAAATGGAAATAGCCGTTGAGGAGTTCGGCCAGGTTCGCGCTGAAGACCAACTCATTGTCCAGTTGCAGATTGGTGTCGGTCGTGTAATCCCCGGACCACGCCGGCTGCCATGTTCCGGTCCAGATACCGAACAGATTGGGAGGCGTTTCCGGCCCTGCTGCGCAAAGATACACGTAGCGTCCGGCGTCATACATTCTCTCCAGCAGGGCGGGTGAAAGGCGCTTGTCTTTCTGCGCCTTGTCGAGGATCGCTTCGGAGGACATGGCGCGTTCCTCTGGTGAACCGCCAAAATCAACGGAAACGCGGTTGAACAACTTGCTCCAGGCGGCGGCATGGGGCCTGAACAGTGTCGTGTAATCCCCCGGCATGGACTGCAAGTCCGCCCGGAGGTCTTCCATCCACCGTGCGTCGTATTCCTTGCCTGCAATCTGCACCGTGCCGCGCTTGGCCGCGTGGAAACCGCCTTCAAAATCAGGATTTGCCGGGTCATTCGGCCACGCCTGGCTGGTTGGCAACGGCGTCCGCCATGGCAGAATGCGAATCAATAGCGTGACGGAATCAGCGCCGTCCACGGTGATGGAACCTTCTTCGCACTGTTGTTTTCCGCCTTCGCTGATCACGCGCACCGCGCCATCATAGCCGCCTTTGCCTTTGACATAAACGTTATGGCAGAAAATCCAGCCGTTCGTCTGTGTCACTGTGGAATTGATCAAACCATTTCCCAGCTTCTCCATCGTCACTTTGAGTGATACATCGCCTTTGGGGCCGGTGGTTTTGGAGACGATGGTGTTATCCGTGCGTGAAACAAACAGCCGCCGTGAGAACTCGCCCTTCGGCGTGTGCCATTGCGCCCACACTTCGCCCGTGGAGAAGTCCTCGACGCGCGCAAAATCCGTTATGTCACCGTCCTGCGGCTGCAAAAGCTTGAGGAAAAAGCCGGGATGAAACGCGTCGGTCCAGACCAGGTTGCCGCCCCAGCCCGACTCCCGGGCTTTCTTCAGGAAGAATTTCTGCCCGGCCTCGTATCCCTGCGCGGCAATGATGCGGCGCATTTCAGGCAAAACGTCGCCGGCGTTGGGCAGAATCTCGCGCGAACCAGCCGGCAGCCAGAGCTTGCAATGATTGACGAGGATTGTGTCCTTCGTTGGATTACCGTAAAGCATCACTCCCATCGTGCCGTTGCCGGCAGCCAATCCATCCTCCCATCTCGTCGCTGGGTTAACGCTGACCGTGCCGTGTTTGGGAATGACAGACGACACATCCGTCATGGCCGCGAGCCTTGCTTTGTTGGCAGATTCAGGCTTTGAACCCGCCTTTTGATCAGCTGCGAGCGCGGAGTACCACAACATCAGGGCAGCAGCACATATTAAGTGTAGCGATGTTTTCATATCTCTTTCATCCAGCCATGCAGGCGCGTTGTTCTCGTTGAATCTCACGATGGCGTGAGAGCTCGGTTCCGGTGACTGCTCATCATTTCACTCGGGATAAAGCAACGGTGGCGCAACGGCGCACTTCGGCGTCGGTATCCTGAAGTTTCTCCCGGAGCGCCGTCGCGGCCGGGGCCGCAGTCGAACCAAGCGCGCCCAGTCCTTCGGCGGCCTTGGCCCGCACGAGCCAATTCTTATTTTGCAGAGCCTGAACCAGTGTCGGAACCGCCGAAGGCCCGAGATGCCCGAGGGCTTCGGCAGCGCTGACCCGGGCGAACTGATTCTTGTCTTCAAGTAAATCGGCCAGAGCGGGAATCGCCGCTGCGGCGGAAGGGCCGATGGCCCCTAGAGCCTTGGCGACATATCCTCGATTCATGCGGTTGGTTTCCTGGAGAAGCTTGATAAGCGCGGGAATGGCCGGCTTGGCGTTTGGGCCCATCGCTGAGAATAAAAGAGCGGGACACAACCCCTTTTCTCCATTGCCGCGAAACAAACTGGTGGACGCGATGATCGCGTCGCTGGCTTCCGGCAGTTCTGACATGAAACAAACCGTCTGCATGGCGTCCGCTTTTGGGCCCTGGCTGTAAAAGCCGCCATAGAAGCCGTCGTTTACCGTATCAGCAGCGGTTGCTGGTCGGCGCAGTATTTCGGTGAGCGCAGGCAAAGCGGCTTTTGCGGCGGGCCCCATCTCGCCCAGCGCGTCAAAGGCGGCTTCGCGGACGTCGGTAACATTGCTCTGCAGCAATTCGATCAGCATTGGAACAGCGTTCTGCTTTTCGATTCTTCCCAACGCCTGGACCGCCTCCGTCCGCACTGCGGCGTTCTTGTCCTGAATCAGCGGCTTGAGTTCCGGGAGTGATCGGCTTGCCTTGGGGCCGATCCTGCCAAGCGCCTGGGCAGCGGCGGCGCGCACAACGGTGTTGGTATCGTGAAGCAATCCTGTCACGCCCGGGACCGCCGCAGCGCCCATCTTGCCGAGAGCCATCGCAGTGAAGAACCGCACGTCCGCCGCACCGTCCTTCAGCAACGGTATCATCGCCGGCAGCGCAGCGCTCGCTGTTTCCCCCAGGTCGCCAAGACCGAGGATAGCTTCAACCCGCGCATTTGCATTCGAGCCGTTGAGTTGCGTGGTCCATTCGGCCACGCTCTTGCGCGGATAAACCGGCGCGGCTGGTTTGTCGTTTGTGCGCGGGTTCGGCGTGGTGTCCACTTTCAGATCCCCGAGCGCGAACTGGATCCCGTCCAGGAAATGTTGCAGCATGGCCGAATCGAAAAGCATGCTGCCGCTCGCGTGGGTCAGGATGCTGAAAAACACGCGCCCCTCGCCATACGCACGAATCCATGCAACCGCAAAATCCTTGTCCGGCCGGTAGGCCAGGAACTCCCGGTTCACGCTTCCCGGAACCATGAGAGGGGCCGTCCGCGGATCGTTGACGTCCAGGGATAGCAGGACACGCACTCTATCGCGCGAATAGGGCCCGACGATCTGATACAGGACATCCCCGGTTTTTATCCCGCGCGGATTGAACATTTTTGTCAGCGGATGCGATGGATCGTCGATCTTCACGGCCCATGTGCTTTTCGGATTGGAGGGCACGCCCGTGAACGGATGCCTGTAACAATAGCCGCCCATCATCTCGGCCTCCTCCGGCCAGTTGATGATCGAGATCGTGCTCCCCAGACCGACGAGACCCTTGCCGTTCTTGACGAAATCCTGCAGCGCCCGGCTTCGCTCCTCGTCGAGTTTCAGCTCGTTGCAATTGTTCATTACGATCGCGTCGAACTCCGCCAGTTTCGCCGGGGTGAAAATCGACGCGTCCTCCGACACCGCCGCCACTTCAAACGAGCCACTCTTCTTCCCCATGATCTCGAACGTCTTATTGACCAGCGATATTGCTGGAGGGCGCCATCCCGTGACGCTGCAGAAGATCATCACCTTGCGCGGCTTCGCTGGAGCGGCCGTTGCCTTCGCGGGGGCGAGCGATTCGATACGCCGGATTTCTTCCGGGGAAACGGCAGGCGGCTTTGAGTCCTCCGCGCGCGCGTCCCCAAGCCAGCCGGACGTGATTGCCAAGATAAGGAGTTTGGAAGCTTCGTGGAGTATCTTCATACGCATGGAATGGTCTGCTCTACTTTCGTTTGTCCTCGGCAAATTTGGCAAACAAGGCAGCGCTCTTTCGCTCCAGCTCTGCCGGGGTTGGCTCTGGGCCTTCAACCATTGAAGAGGCTGGGAGAAACCCAGTAGAGCAGCCCGTGCTGCTTGGCCGCACCCCGCAGCAGCGCGCACCACATGGGAACGTTCGGCTTGCTCTGGGCGATCTGGCACCCAATCATCCGGGTATCTCCCATATCGGCCAGTCACATTCAACGCAGCAGGACCAACTCATGTGATTCCTGCGGTATCGGGTAGGCCGTGATCCACGCCTCGGGCTTGATCTCGTTCACACCGTCGGCCAGCACGAGGGCGATGGCGTCGATTTGCTTGCCCGCCATGTCGCCCGTGACGGGGATATAGTAGGTGTAATTGCCATCGACTTCGCGGACGAAGTATTCCCAGACGTTTGCAGGATACGACACTGCTCGACTTGGCGCGCCGACGGCGCGTCCGTCAACCCGAATGGCAGCCACAGCGCCTTCGATCCCGTGCCTGCCAGGCAGAGCAATTGCCAAATAACTTCCTTTGGCGGCCTGATCCAACTTGAACGACAGCGACCACGCCGCCGTGGCGGGCGCTTTGGCGTAAGGAGCAAAGAGGTTCGACGCCCTCCATTTCTTGCGGTCCAATGGCTTGCCGTTGCGATAGCCTTCGACCTCCGAAATCGGCTTTGGCAGCCCAACGGTTCGGATATAGCGGACCTGGCGATCCACAGCCACATCAGCCACAAGAGAATCCTGCTCAGAACGGAGATCGAGCGATGTCCATGTCTTGAGGTCTGCGGAAATCTCCACTTTGCCAGAGGCCAGTTTGATGCCGCCGCCTTTAAGGACAAGGCGGTCCATCTGGACTGCCTGGCCAAAGTCCACCCGCAGCGCCCCGCCATGTCTCGGTTTGCCCAGGTGTGGCTTGAACTCGGTGTCCATGCGACCATCAAACAGGTAGCGATCCCAAATGCCGTAATTCCGGAACAACGGGTCCTGAAACAGGGCGTCACGGGCCTTCTGGACTTGCGCAATATGCGTCGGCCCCGATCGCTCGAGAGAACGGACTTCGAGCGCATTATTGTCAGCGGCGTAGCAGGTGGCCTCGTAGAGGGCCTCAGCATCCTCCGGCACGGGAATGGCCTTCAGATCCCCCAGTTTCCGATGCCAGTTCTCTTTGAGAAGTTTGCCGGTGAATGAGACAGAGGCGGGCGCTCCTTTTTCAAAGCCGCTTGCGCGTTTGCCGTCGATCGTGGCCCGTGTGAACTTCTCAGACGAAACCAGCCGGATGTTGGTCTTGTCGCCGGGGGAAGCCAAAAGGCGCGCCACGACGGGCTTGCCGGGCAGGTCTCGGATAATCTCGTAATCGCAACCTTCCACGGCAACTTCAGCCAGGGGCTTGGCGCTGGCGGATATCAAGCAGGAGCGGAATGGCAGAACCTCGACCTGGACGGTTGAACCATAGGCGTAACGGCCCAGAATGCGTTCGGACGGGTGAAATCGCCGCAATTCGACTTGAGATGCGGAGTTGGACGGGTTGTTTGCCAGCCCGATGGAGCTGTTCAGCCGAATCGCATATTTGACCGGATTCCAAGTCAGATTGCGCAGGGTCAAAAAGCGGGTTTGGTCATCCCCGCGTGAAACCGCGCATGGACCGTAATCTTGCTCGGGAAGTGTCATGCCGTTGACTAGAATGTTTCGGTAGCGGCGATGGAGATTGAAAATGCGGGCCAGCTTGGCAAACTCGTCGTCTCGAAGCAGCCATGGGTTGCCGTAGATCTCCGGCGCCAGAATCAGGCACCGGTTGAATGCCTGCAGAATCAGATCGTCTTCCCAGTAATCGAGACAGGAGGAAAGGCAAACGCCGTGATCCTCCGTGAGCCGACGCAGTCCGGGAACGAGATTTCGGGACAGCGCGCCCGCCCGGTTATGTGTCGCCGTTTTGGCCATTCCCATGTCGTTGGCCATCCACACGTCGATATACGTCTCGGCTCCCTCGAAGAGGAACGTTGTCACCCATGGCTCCGCTTCACCCAAATCGATTCGGTGATTGAGCACAATGAGGTTGGAATCATGCTTGCGACACTCCTCCATCATGTGAATGAATGCCTGTCGCTTCTCCGGTCGCAAACCGCTGCAAGCCCCGTCCAGCTTGAGCAATCCGAACTGATAATCGCGACAAAGACTGACGATCATCTCGGTTCGCCGCGCCTCTTCTTCCGGTGTCTTGCCAAACCCATCTGGGCCGCCCCACATCCCCAATCGGCACCCGACTTGGCGGGCGCGGCGCGCGATTTCGCTGAATCCGGCAGGAAACTTCTCCCGGAACCGGGCGCTGTCTGTGGAGCCGTAGCCGCCCTGCGTATCAATGTTGCCCGCGTCAAAGGCGTAGATATCCAGTTGCATGCCGTATTCGTCGCGGAGCCACTGGAAAAAAGCCAGATTGGCCAGCGTCTGCGCCTCCGTCGAACCATCCCAGGCATTATTGATCCAGGAGAAGTATTCCGCCCGGGAAGGAGTGGTTTCATCGGCCCCGCGGTTGTTCTTATCGGCGGCGCAAATCATCATCGATGCCAGCAATGCGAGCGACGACGAGATCCAGTATTGATGCGTTTGTGGTCTCATGCTTTTGGTTGGACGTTTATTCGGTGAGTTGTTGTCAGGAAATCCAATGTGTTCGTGATGTCATGTGCTTCAAGGCGCGATGGCGCGCAGAATAAAGGCCCCTGAAAGCGGCTGGCTCTTACTCGCCCTGATGTCGTGGCTGGAAACCCAGCTGCCGCTGTAGTCCTGCGGACCAGCGAGTTCGCGACTGGCAAAAAGGGTGGCCCCGTCCGCAGCACGGGATCGCCCTCGACCGGTCAACGGTGTTCCGGCGACTTGCAGCAGCGCCACTCCTTGACCCGCGTTATCAGTCAGCGCAAGCCACTGAAGTTTCCGCTTCGAAGCGCGGAACTGGACACTGCTGGCGTCCGCTTCGCCCGTTGGCTCGCCGAGGTGACCGGCGGGATAAGCGCCTTCGTGGAACAACATGCCGCCACCGTGAGCATTGATGGGCTGGCCGCGATTGTCCGGCCAGATCTCGCCAGGCTTAATGGGTGATGCTTCAATCCAGCTTCCGGACAGGAACAGCCCGGCAACTGCCAAACACAATTTTGCTTCGAGTTTCACTTGAGTGTAGTGAGAGTAAAAACGGCCCGTGGCAAGATTTCGGCCGTGACCGTCTGGTCCTTGATTGCCAGGCGCGCGCCGGCGCGACACGGCACTTTATCCGTAGTTTGATAGCAGTGAACTGCCTTGGTCATTGCCTCTCCATCCAGCCCGGTCAGCCGAACGCTGAAGGTCCATGGGACCTCGAGACGGCTCATGCCTACGACGGCAAAATCCTTGCGGTCGGGGGAGACAAACGCGCACAAGAGCAGGTGGCGGAATGGGTCACGCCAGACGGCGTAAGGATCGGCTTTGGTATCGGGCTTCTCCCAATCCACGGCCACGCGCATGAACCCGGGCCTCACGAACCGGAAGACCTGTTTTGCCGCAAAGAAGCGAGGCTTGGGGGTGTACTTCCATGAGTTTGTGGCCGTGGCCAGCAGGCCGTAGGTGGACCACGCCGCATCGTGTTCGTGGAAATTGTCGAATGCGTCCCAAACCAGACCCGCCGAAAGGCCCTCGTTCAGGAGTCGCAGGATCCGCCGAGTCGAGCGCCAGCCAATCTCGTGCTCGATCAGCCCAGTCTGGTCCAGATCGCCATACTCAGTCATCCAGATGGCGCTTTTCGAGTACGCAGTAGATCGCACCGCTTTGACCATGTGCCCGTAGGCGCCGCTCCAGCCGCCGGAATCGCCGTCGTCCCCATCGCCGTAGCCATGAAACCCAAACACTGCTACACGTTTGGCCCACGAATCCTGTTTGAGAATCAGGTTAACGCGCTCGCGCCACGGACCGGCATCATCCATCAGGATCAGCCGCACATCGGACAATCCATGCTCGTCGAGACGCTTCAACATCGCGTCCACGGCGGCAACTGTGTCCTCCAATGCGATCTTCGGACCCTCGGGAAATCCGAGATCTGTTTCATTGAAGGGCGCCAGCAGGTCAAACTTCAAGTGTTCCCGTTCCCGCGCCCATTTTGTCATCGTAACCACCATCTCGGCATACCCAACGAAGTCAGCTAGCCGTTTCGGATCATCCGCCCGGCCCAGGCCCGGCGGTATGTGCCCGCTGGCATTGAGAAACGGTTTGGCGCCCTTGGCATTGAGGACGCGGAAAGTCGCCCAAGCGTCGCGGAACACCTTTGATGTGTAAATCTGCTCCAGATACTCGGCTGGATAATGCCCGTCCGGCTGTCGCTTGGCAGGGTCGAGCCATTTCGCGAGCCCGGTAGGGTCAACCCGGAACAGCGTGCCTCCCAGGTCATCCACGAGCAGGTCCAGGGCCGCCTTAAGTTTCCCATCGTGCCATTGAGCCGGATTGACGTTGGCGCCGAAGCCATCCACGGTTTGGAAAGTCTTTGTGGCATCCAGGGTGATGGAGACCCGGGGCGTTTGCGCGTGAATGGTGACCAGGCTCAAACCCATGGCGGCCAGCGCCAGGCAGGCGCGTGTTGAGTTCATGTAGGCTCGTATTTTCATACAGTTGGGAAGGGATGCGTGCTTCTTGGGTCTTTAGTTCTTCCCCCACCAATACTTCTTGGCCTTGGCGTCGGGGATCAGGATGTTGGTGATGTGATCGAGCTTCGTATCGTTCCAGCTGCGCCAGTCGATCCAGCCAACACTCAGGTCCTCGCACGTCTCGGCGATCAGCAGCTTGCCGTCCGCCTGCTTGACGTAATCAGCAGTGCCGGGGTAATCCCACTCGGTGCAGATGGCGGGATAGACCTGGGCCAGCTTGCGAGCTTCTTTGCTGGTGCCATCGCCACCATAAAAATGGAAGGCCACCATCGTATGCTTCCAGTCGATTTCGCTAGCGTAGGCGTCCACGATGCCCTTGAGGTTTGCATGTAGTGAGTTGAAGCTGAACAGCAACACCGTCCGCTCTGGCGCCGCCTGTCGGATCTGCTGATACACGGTCATCAATCCCGTGTGAAACGTAGGCTGGAGGTAATCGCCGCCATTGAAAGTCGGCTCGTTGCTCAACTCGTAGAAGACGTGCACCTGGTCCTTGTAGAGGGGCGCCACCAGAGACCAGAAGCTGCCCAGGCGAGTGAAATCCCAAGGCTTGCCCGCTTTGGCCTGCCGATCCTGCTCGCCGACATTATGGTAGTTGATGATGATGTTCATGCCGGTGGCCTTTGCGTTGGCCACGCACTTGTCCACCCACGCCAGCACTTCTTCGGGCTTCCACTCGATGTACTTGCGATCCTCGTACCACGGATCAACGCAGCAGACCCGGACGGTGTTGAGCCCGAGGCTCTTGACCCGTTGCCAGTTCTTGTTGTCCGTGGCGAACGCTGCCGAGGCACGTAGCTGCTTGCCAAGAACCATTGGTGTTCCGCGCATGATCGGTCGGCTCTGCTGCTGCGCTGGCTGCGCGAACAGACATGCGGGAACCATCATCAGGCACAGGCCAATTGCGAGTATCATCGGCATAGGATTACCTCTATCTGGAAATACTGCCTCATAGAACACCCAGCCCCCATTTCTGCAGTTATATTTGATGTTTTCATTTGATGGAGAATGAGTCGTGTGACAGGGCGGCGCCGCTCATTTTGTTGGTTGGTCAGGAGACGGTGTGAGGACGATGGAGTGAATGGACAGCTCTGCTTCCGGTGGTGGCTGATTGGCGGGCTCAATGGCCAAACCCGTGATCAAGCCGCGATATTCTGGCGAGGAACCGAGATCGAGGTGGCAGGTGTGGAACTTGCCATCCGGTTCCAACTTCAAGGTGAGGCTCTTCCTGGCATCATACCTGTCGTCATTAAGGCGCTTCCAGAAGATCCTGACGGTAAGAGTCCCTCCGGTGCAAGCGGCCTCCAAGTCCAGCCCGGTAGCATTCTCCGCCCGCCAGCATCGAATTCCATTCTCCAGGCGCAGCTTCTTCTCACCACCTTTGATGCGCCATTCTCCGTTCATCGGAAAGCCTTGGTCGGTGGCATTGCGGATCGTCCAGTGCTGCCGGTCTTTCACAAATGTCCAGGCAGGAGGAAGCTTAGTGGCCATTTGACCAAAGCGTCTGCGGATGTCCACCAGCTTGCCCACCACGTAGTCAGTGCGATGCTCATAGACAATGTTGTGGTCGAAGTTCTCCATATGAATGGGGGCAACGTAGGCGGTCGATCCGTGCTTGGGATTATTTGATCGCCCATCGCCGTGAATCCCGCCATGGAACTCCCCGCCGTCGTCCTTGAACACGCCCAGGCCCCAATCGGTGTCGTCCACCAGAGCGGCCCAGCGTTCCGTGGCCACAAAACGAGTCCACGGCCAGGGCCTATGCCAGTCGTTGGTTACATGGGTGAGTTTGTCCCCGGTGAAAGGCTTGTCACCGGTGTATGACATGAGCCGCCAGAGCTTGGAGATCGTGTACACGGCCGGCAGTTCCTGCGGGCAGGGCCGATATTGCGTCTTGTCCTGACGCTGATTCGTGCAGCGATAGCGCATGTGGATGACCGGCCCCTCCAAGGTCGTCCAAGTCTCAAAAATGCAGTCCCCTGGCACGTTGTTGAGGGGCCACTGCATGGGGATGCACTTAATGTAGAGTTCCTTGCCGTCATTCTTGTGCTCGACGACTTTCGAAGGGTTCAGGTAGCAGTCGCCCGTCTGGATCGGGTTCCACCCCAGGCCCGCCCATGCCTTGTGCGGTTTCTTGTCCCCAACCTCAAAAGGCCAAGGCCCGGAGTAGTGGGACATCTGGATCTGCCGGCCCAGGTCCGCGCTGTTGATGATGTTGCCGGGGTGGTCCTTGCTTGAGATGAACGTCACCGCGCCTCCCAAAGCCAGGTCCATGCCAATGCGCACCTCCCCGTTGTCCAGAAACGTCATTCTCGGCGCGGGTAACGAAGATGGAGCCCCATGGCAAACGACCGCCAGGAAGCTCAGGACTGGAGCGAGACCAAGGGAGGAACTGAAAAGACGTATCTTGCGCATACGACCAAGGTGGACATGTTAGGGGCGGATCTCCAGGGCCAACGCAGTCCTGGCTTCAAACTTCTCCGGCAGTGAAACGCGCAACCCGGTTTCATCCCGGGTGAATTTCAGTTTGCCGCCGCCGACAAGCCTCACGCTGCCAATATTGCCCGGCCAGTTTGTGGCATTTTTGGCCAGCGACTTCACGGTCACCTGGCCATCCCTTGGAATCTCCAGCACGATGGCATAAAGCGTCTTGCCGCTCTTCGATTGGGTGAACCGAATGTCCTCCGCGGTAAAGGGCTTGGTGGCCACATCTTTCTCGCCGACACCGTCGAAGGGAGCTTTTTCCTGTGCGGCGGCGGCCGGGCCTTCGCCGTAGAGCTTCCACGGGCGCGTGGCGTAAATCGCCTCGCCGTTGACCTTGAGCCATGCCCCAATGCCCTTGAGGATTTCGATTTCGTCACTGTCCGGTTGGCCGTCGCGTTGGAGCGGAACGTTCAACATGAGATTGCCGTTCTTGCTGACAATGTCGGCCAGCATGCGGATGACCGACGCGGCGGACTTATATTGATGGTTCTTGAAGAGATTCCGGTCGTAATGCCACTCCCCAATGCAGGTATCCGTCTGCCAGGGCTGGGGTAGAATTCCCTGCGCCTTGCCGCGCTCGATGTCGTAGACAAGCGCCCGGCGTTGCGTGTCGTTAAGCAACTTGCCGTTCACCACCGCTTCGGTACGGCCATGCTTGTCCAAACGAGTGTTGTAGGCATGCGCCGCCAGTTTCAGGCCGACTTCGTCAGTAACGCCGACGAATGGAAGCACCGTGTCGTCAAAATAGATTTGATCGGGCCGGTAGTCATCCCAGAGCTGTTTGGTGCGCTTGAAAAACTTCTCCATGTAGGCCGCATCAGGCGTGCTGCTGCCTTTGCTCGCGTCCCAGGACCATTCCAAGGTGGTTCCGGGTTTGTGATTCTGGGCGTAGAGATCCTGCGGATCCAGACCCTCCCACCACTGGCCCTTGCCGTCGGCCTTGGTCAATTTGCCGTCGTATGGAACGCCGGCAAACAGACCTTCCTTGTCCGCGCCCTGGGCCGGCTCATACCACGACCACGGGCGGGAGCCGTGCACGCTTACCGCAAAGCGCAGTCCGTGTTTGCGGGCCGCCTTCGCCCAACCGCCAACGAGGTCCTTCTTGGGCCCGAGTGCGACGGAGTTCCACGGCTGGTACTTCGAGTCCCAGTTGTCGAAATTGTCGTGGTGGTTGGCCAGCGCCATGAAATACTTCGCGCCGTTGTCTTTGTAGAACTCGAGCAGGGTGTCCGGATCAAAATGTTCCGCCTTCCAGACGCGGATCACATCCTTGAAGCCGTTGGTCGAGGGATGGCCGTATTCAGCGATGTGGGACTTGTAGTTCGGGCTGCCGGTCTCATACATGCTCCGGGCATACCAGTCTCCGTGCTCGGGTTGGCATTGCGAACCCCAGTGGGCCCAAATGCCGAACTTGGCGTCCCGGAACCACTCCGGAGTCTGATAGTTCGTCAGCGAATTCCATTCGGGCTTGAACGGGCCGGCGGCTATCGGCGGAAGTTGGAGGGGCGTGGTTTGGGCAGCCGACGCGGAAAGTGAATAGCCGATCAGCAGAGTGGTGAACCAAGTGTGTTTGTTCATGGAGGGTGAGTCTATTGTGGGTTGCATCGAGTGTATCTTACTTCTGGCCGTAAGGGTTTAAGCGCTTTCGAGAATCATGTTTGCGTATTGCGTGGTGTCGCCGGTGCGGATAAGGCCGATGGCGTGCGGTACCCGTTTCTTGAATTTGACATGCGGCTCGTAGATCAGCGTGATTCCCTCCAAGGCACCGGTGAATGCGGCGCGAGTCTTCGGACTATTGGCTTTCAAGAACTCCTGTGCCATCCACGCCTTGCCGATAATGAAGTTTCCTCGCAACGCAGCGAGCACCTGCAGAACGGTGGGCAGGTCGTCCAAGAGTGCGATGTCCACGGTCTCGATCATCGGCCAGAACGGAAACCCGCGATCGGCGATGACCAGCGTGTTGGTGTGCCGCACGCGGCTGAGGAGCGAATTGATTTGCGGATTGAGAATGCCAGTCTTGAGCATGGTGGGGGTTTGGATGGTGGATCAGAATCCTCGGAGGTCGGTGCTGCTGCGTTTTGGCAGGCCGGGCGCGGGCGTGCGCTTGAGGACGACGTATTCGAGGCCCATCTTCCGGCAGTATTCGCGCTTGCCGCCCTTGTCACCATCTTCATTCACAATGTAGATGTCCGGTTTGAGCCGGCGGATTTCCGGATCTGCGTCCACCCAGCCGCTGCCGGTCGTGATGAGCGCCTGTTTCACGAACTTAATCGAGCCGACGACGTAGCGGCGTTCCGCCTCGCACAACAGCGGATGCCCTTTCCCCTTGAGCAAACCCACGTTCGCATCGCTGCCAAGGCAGATGTATAGGTCCCCGTAAGCCGAAGCTTCCTCGGTGAAGCGCACATGGCCGGAGTGAAACCAGTCGTAACAGCCGGTGGCGACCACCTTCTTCCTGCCGGGCGCAGACGGCATCGGCGGCGGGTCAGGAAAACCCTTCAAATCGTCCGCTGAGAAGACGCGGTAGGTGATCTTGTTGTCTCGGCAAAACGCTTCGCGAGCCGGCATCAGGGGCGTGCGGTCATCGGCCCAGACGTCGGCGCGGAGATGTCCCGGCAGCGTGTTGACATCGGCATTCGTGTCAGCCTCCACCACCTTGCTAATGTAGCGGACGGCGTTCAGGAAGTAGCTGCGCTCCGCCAGGGGAAATCTCGGCGGTTTGCCGGTGAGTGTTTCCACCGCGGCATCTGGCCAGAGCAGCACGGTCAATGCGCCCAGCTTGGCGGTTTCTTCGAGAAAGCGCAGGTCGCGCGACTTGATGTCGTCAAATCCGCCGGAGACGATGACTTGTTGGCGTGAGCTCATTCTTGCGCGACACGGACATTGACCTGGAAAGCGCCCGGCACCGGTTCTTCCGAGACGACAATCAGATAACCGCCGCCGCAGCCGGAATACATCGCGCCGGAATATTGCGCTTGATATGCCTTGAGGATCGGCATCAGTTCCACGCGCAACGCCGGGTGCCGCACGACGTGCGGCAGCAGTTTCTCCCAGCACAGCATCGTCAGATTCAGGGACGCACCAAGCCTTTTCGCGTCCCTTTTCACGATGGCGTCATAGCAATCCTTGCCGGATTGCCCGAGCCGGGCGACCCACGCGGGCTTCAGGTTCTTGAGGCCGAGCGGGGAGTAGCCGTCCGGGCGCGGTTCAACGGGAATCAGATGCAGCACGCGGCTCAACCACTTCGCGACCTTGGGCGAGTTGCACGATTCGATGTGCGAGGTGAACACCCCGCCGTTCGCGGCGAAATCATAGTCGAGCCGATTCACGCCGGGATAAATGAGGCCGATCATGTCCTGGGAACCGCTCGGTTCGGCCTTGCCCATGTTCTCCGTGTCGTAGAGCTCGCGCACAAGTTCCTCGAGCGGGCGGTTGAACGAAGCCGCTACGCGGCGGGGAAGACGGGGTGGCTGCGGCTTCGCACTTCGCACGCTGGAGGTTTGGTTTTGCATTGGCCTTTAGCCCGGATGCCCTCAGGCTGCTGACGGTTCG
>Ga0073936_10003440_pt1 | contig 22689 bp, 18 predicted proteins | sample AliMusrvi5mmetaG_FD_87041 | JGI IMG/M metagenome (GOLD analysis project Ga0073936, IMG submission 87041) | Freshwater lake bacterial and archeal communities from Alinen Mustajarvi, Finland, to study Microbial Dark Matter (Phase II) - Alinen... | ecosystem: Environmental > Aquatic > Freshwater >... | reverse complement strand
TCTTTTAATGCAAAGCTAAAAAACTTCAGGACTGTTGTCCGAGGTGTAAGAGACAAGAAATTTCACTTATTCCGGGTCGCTAAACTATATTCCTAGAACCCTATATTGCGTATGACCCGATTTCTACGCCTCGGCGATTATGGTTATATTACTTATCCTGATTTGTTTAAATGCCTCTGTCACTTCGATTACTCAGGAGCGGGCTGATGGTACTTTTGAGCGTCTGTTCGTGACGCCTTATACCAAAGCCCAGCTTATTTTTGGTAAGATGATCTCATATGTTAGTATTTCGCTTGCGCTCTCTTTGGTCACGATTTATTCTCTAAGCATCTTTTTCAGTGTCAATCTCTGTCCGGTTTGGCTTGTCGGGCTAATCGCTTTTGCGATCGGACTTGCTTCAATCGCTTTGGGATTACTGGTATCGGCTTTGACTTATTCTGTTGGTGAATCGATTCAGGTCGGTACCCTAATATTTTTCGCGATGCTGATACTGACCGGCTTTCTTTTCCAGCCGGAAAATATGCGGCCGGTGATTGAATGGATATATTATTCGCTTCCGTTCACGTATGCCATACTGGCGATGAGGGAAGTCAACCTGCTCAATTTCGGATTTTCTAAAATATATATCGATCTAATAATTATCTGCGGCTCGGCGTTAATTTTCCTCTTGGCCGCCGTTGTTGTTCTCCGCCGCAAGGCTTAGCATGTTTGACAGAACTCAAAATAAATCGACCGGCGATGTTAATAGAAACTTCTGCCAGCGATTGTAATGTATCGGAATACAGCTATATTAAACTGTAGAGTACGGATAATAGATTAAACTCCGCCTGTTATCCACACTACTGTGATTATCGTCGATCGTGTATAATCACAGTAGTCTACTATTAATTATTAGATTACAAATTAAATATTACAGGGAGGGGAAAATATTATGGATAAAGAGACGAAAAGAAAAGTTAAAAATTTCACGCTCGATGTAATCGATTTATTTCTCGGTATCCCAGAATCGTTGGTTATGGCGTTTGATCGGAAAGAATTTTACCGTTTTCTCAGTGGCAATCAGACCGAGCATATGCTGACTTGTGACAACATTGCGAAGCTTATCTCTAATTTAAAAAAGTCGGGCTATATTCAGGTCGAGAAGAGGGATGGGCGGGAATCGATTAAATTTACAGACAAAGCTCGGCTGGCGATTGTCGATCGGATTGCGAGCCGAAGCGCTGTTGATAGTAAACATCATTTCGTATCGTTCGACATACCGGAAAAAATGCGGCCGAATCGGGACAAATTTCGCCGCACGATCAAGCGGCTTGGTTTTAGACAAATTCAAAAAAGTTTATGGGTTTGCAAGAAGGAAGTTGGTGATCTGGTTGAGCTGGCCGCTCGCGAATATGGTGTTGATGAATACGTCGTTTATATTGTTTCTGGGAACACGAATATTGACAAAGCGATTCTGAAAATGTTTCCTACACGCACCGACAATAATTGAAACTACTATGATTATCGTCGATCGTGTAAAATCATAGTAGTTTTAAGATCAGTTTTATATTTATTTTTATATTCTTTATAATATATTCGATGCAGAAATAATTTCGGGGTAGTGATGTTTGACAGGACTCAAAATAAAACGACCGGTGACGCTGGCGAGGAGGAGGCGGCAAAATACCTCGGACAAAAAGGGTACAAAATTCTTGGTCGCAATGTCAAACTTTTTTGTGGAGAGATTGATATTTTGGCGGAATATAAGAAGATAATCGTCATCGTCGAGGTCAAAACCGTCCGTGGCGGTGGCTTTGGCCCGGCCCAAGACCTGGTAAGATATGCCAAACAAAATAAATTGCGGACATTAGCTCGGGCATTACAGCAGGAGTACCCAAATCGGATGATGCGAATCGACGTCGTAGCTGTTGATTATGCAACCGGCGAGCCCAAAATAGAACATTTGGAAAATGCGGTCGAGGGATAGTTGCCATAACCCGACTGATGGATTAAAATTAATGCATGATGTAAACATTTAGGAGGATAATATGGCCGAAGCAATGTCGAAAGAAGAAATAGAGAAGCGTTCTCAAAACGCAAATCAGATTTTTTCCGATTGTATGGAAAAACTGCGAGTGATTCGGAAGAAACAAACTGAACTGATCAAGGAATTTTTTAAAAAAACCGATGCGATCAAAATAGAAAAGATAAAAAAAGAGATAGGGGGACGATGACATCAGATGGGAAAGTGCCAGTGCCGGGCACGATAGATCCAGGCGCAGAGGTCGCAAAAACACCCGAAGCAGTCGGAGGGAATGAAATAAACTTGGGCGACCAGATTGCCAGTCAAAGAGATACATTGACATCTGAGGTCAACTCACTTGCGGCTACGAACGCTGGGTTAAGCGAAAAAATAAATGATGATGCTACGATTGATGATTCAGACAAGCAAGCACTTGTAGCCGGTCTAAGTGAATCTGATCAGGAAGCCGCACAAGTTATTCAAGCTGGGCAACAACAATTAGACGGGCTTCTCGTCAGCGAGGCAACGCCTGATGGAAACGAGGGAGAGGATCCTTTATCTATCGACAATCTTGCCGAGGGAGACAGTCAATCCCCTGAGAGTAACGCTATGCGCAATCCCCCAAAAATCGATAATGATCCGGAATTTACAAAATGGGTCAGGTATTTGAGCAAAGCTGATTTTAGCTATAGCCCGGATGAGGTTAATGAAAACGCGCACAGTTTATTTGCTCAAGAACATCCGGAAGAAGCCGGGAAGTATAAACAAGCGGAAGAAAAAGGTATTTGGGATGACCCTTCTCAAGATCCCAAAGTAATGGAAACCGAGAGGGATATTATTAGAGCAGTCGCCAGAACGGTCGATGATGCTCAAAAGGGGCGAAGTGGCGCAACTGCTAGAGAAGATTCCAGAGGAAATTCACTTGATTTTTCAACGAGGATGCGTGCGGCCGAAAGTGATCATCAATGGACTAGTTTTGCTCAACGGTATCCTCAAAAAGCCGAAGCCTACGCTGGCAAAGACCCGGATATAGCAAAGGCGCTCAATTTTATTCGTCGCAAGAAAAGTGAGGTAGGAGATCAAAATCGGGCATCCAAAATACCACAAAATGGTGTCATTGAAAATATCGAGTCTGGCAATCTAGCTGTTGACCAACTCGAGCCAGCCCCTGTTTCTGACGAGCAAAACGAGATTGTGCCGGAGCAAGAGGACAGCCCGATTGATGACGCCGAAGCAACTGGCGGAGCAGAAGATGAAGGTGGCGAAGAGGAAGGTGTTGTTGAGCCAGAGAATATGGCGGGTGATAAAGCACAGGAGGGGGAACCGTCAACACGAGATTTGGCTTCGGAGCCGTTGCCTGACGGTACGGTCTCAAGTCCCTCGGCGGTCTCAGAAGAGGGCCCGACGCCTCTTAAGGAAATGACGAGAAATATCACGTCAACGGAAATCAGCCGAAGGGTCGGGCTTATTAAAAGTAGAATGTCAGAAGGTGGCGATGTTTCAGCAACGATGTTGGGCCAAGCAGACGAAGCGCTAAATAGTATTATTTCCGATAAAAAAGATCTGGTCAAAGCGGAGAATTTTTTGCACGAAACCACAACTAAAAAAGATCTGGGCAAAGCGGAGAATTTTTTGCAAGAAACCACAACTGTAATTTTGAACAGACCTGAGTTATATTCCCAACTTGAAAAAGATGCTCGCTCTTTCTCTATCGTGATGAAAGGTTATTTTAAGGGTAGCGAGAATGAGCAGGTTGCACAGGAACTTTTTGGAGATGAGAAAAAGGAGAGGCAGGCGTGGCAATTGTTTCGATTGCTTGATCCGAACCGGCAATTAAACGTCAATGCAGAAAATCAGTCCGGATCGAATCAATCCTGACTTTGACCAATTTGAGATAAAATTCGCTTTGTGCTAGATTTAAATCATGGATAAAGAAATCATAACTCGTTTTGCGCCGAGTCCGACCGGTGAACCGCACATTGGCAATTTCCGGACTGCTCTTTTTGAATATTTATTTGCCAAACATTCGGGCGGGAAGTTTTTGCTGCGGATTGAGGATACCGATCGCGAGCGTTATGTTGAGTCATCAGTCCAAACAATCAAGGATTTGTTAAATTGGCTTGGAATTATTCCTGACAACATCGATGAACCGGCTGTTCAATCGGAAAGATTAGAAATCTATCAGAAATATGCCCGCGAGCTAGTTGAAAAAGGCGACGCCTATATTTGTACTTGTAGCAAAGAGGACTTGGAAGCGGAGCGCAAAGATCAGGAGGCCAAACATTTGCCGCCGAAATATTCTGGTCGTTGTCGCGAAAAGAACTTACAACTTAATTCTTACAACTTACAACTCCCCGAAGGGGCGGTTATTCGAATGAAAATGCCGGAGAGTGGCAAAATCGTTATCCACGACCTGATTCGTGGCGATGTTGAATTTGATTTGAGCTTGTCTGACGACCAAGTCATATTAAAATCAGACGGTTTCCCGACTTATCATCTTGCGGCAATTGTCGATGATCATGATATGAATGTGACTCATGTTATCCGCGGTGAGGAGTGGCTTTCGTCCACACCGAAACATCTGACTCTGTACAAAATGCTCGGCTGGAAAGCGCCAGAGTTTGCTCATCTTTCGATGATTTTGGCGCCGGACAAAACCAAGCTTTCCAAGCGCCATGGCGCAACTTCGGCCACTGAATTCAAAAACTTGGGGTATCTGCCGGAGGCTCTGGTCAATTTCATCGCCCTTCTGGGCTGGAATCCAAAGGATAACAGAGAATTGTTTACGCTGGAAGAATTGGTTTCCGAATTTAAAATCGAAAACGTTAATAAATCGCCGGCGATATTTGATTTGCAGAAATTGAACTCGATAAACGCACATTATATTATCGAGGGAATAAGGACTAAGGAATTAGGAATTAGGGAATTTGGACGATTCGGGTTGGAAAGTATTACGGAAGGTGAACAAGAATTATTAAGTCGTGGCGGATTTAACACGCTCAAAGAGATGGCGGATTATATCATCCAATTACGCAAGAAGCCGGAATATGATCCAGCGATACTGATTTTCAAAAAATCAGATAAAGAAAAGACATTGTCAGCTCTTAAGCTGGTAAGCGGTAAGCTAGTAAGCATAGAACAGTGGAACAGCGAAGCAATACAACAATTGTTGGCCGATGTGGTCTCTGAAGGTCAGATGACCAACGGCGATGTGTTTTGGCCTGTTCGTGTCGCACTGTCCGGAGCGGAAAAATCACCCTCGCCGGCTGAACTGGCAGTAGCACTTGGTCGTGAGGAGACGGTTGGGAGAATTCAAGTGGCGGTTGGCAAATTAGACAGCCTAGATAAACTCTAAACTCTAAACTCTAAACTCTAAACTCTAAACAAACTCGAAGGTTAGAATCCAAATGTTCAAAGTTATAAAATTTGAATAATTTGAGAATTTGATATTATTTAGAGTTTTGCGCTTCGATATTCGATATTTTTTATTTTTGTGCTAAAATTAGTTTAATGCAAAATAAGATTAAATTGGTTCAGGTGATTGCGGACTCGGAGGTTGGCGGAGGGGCGAATCATGTTTTGTCGTTGCTGAAAAATATCGATAAGGAAAAGTTTGACTGCTTTCTGATCTGCCCGGCTGGCTATCTGGCGGTCGAATCGCGCAAAATTCATCGTCTCCAAACAATTATTATCCCGATGCGCTCAAAGTTCGATGTCGTCTCTATTTTTGAATTGCGTTCGATACTCGGCCAAATTCAGGCACTCGGCCAGCCTTTTGGCCCGATGATTGTTCATTCCCACGGCGCGCGCGCCGGATTATTTGCTCTACTCTCAGCGCCGCACTCCGCCAAAAAAATATTCACCGAGCATATCTATGACAAGTCGTATCATCTGAATAATATTGTCAATGATCAGATTCAGCGCCGGTTGCTCAGAAAGATTTATAATAAATCAGACGAGATCATCGCGGTCTCGAGCTCGGTGCGAGATTATTTGCTTGGTCTCGGATTGGACAAGTATAAGATAATATTAATTTCAAATGGGATTGATCTCAAAGTGACAAGGAACGAGGAACGAGGAACGAGTGGGAGGAAAAAGGACAACCGGGCTCCGATAATCGGCACAATCGGATCGTTAAACCGGACAAAAGGCTTTAACTATTTGATAGGTGCGATGCCCCACATCTTAAAAAAATACCCGCTGGCGACCCTGGAAATCATCGGAGACGGACCGGAAAGGCAGCGCTTGATAGATGACAGCCGTCAGTATGGAATCGAAAAGCACGTCTCATTACTGGGCAAAAAGCTCGATATTCACAAATATCTCGATTATTGGGATGTATTTGTCCTGCCCTCGACCAGCGAAACTTTTGGTATTGTCGTGCTCGAAGCGTTGCAGGCCGGTGTACCGGTGGTGGCCTCAAAAGTCGGCGGTATCCCCGATATTATTAATAACAACGAAAACGGTCTCCTGTTCGAGCCGGCCAATCCAAAGGCGATCGTCAAAGCAGTCTTGGAAATTATGGAACATCCGGTGCTAGCAGCCAAATTCAAGCGTGAGGGGGCAAAATCCTTGCAAAAATTTGCGTGGAGTAAGATAATAAAGAAAATCGAATTAATCTATTTTGAATTAGTCAAATAACTTGGAGGAGATATGGACGATGTTTTAGCCAGTGCTGGCCCGATGTCAATCTTTTCGGATGACATTTTCAAGTTGCTGAAACTTGAGGATATCGCTCAGGAAGTCAAGGACAAAATAATCGAAAATGCCGTTTCTTCGATCCAGTCAAGAGTTTTGGGCAGAGTGATGGACAGTTTGGACGACCCCGAAAGAGAGGAATTTATGAGGCTGGTAGCCGATCCGGATCCCAAAAAAGCGGAGGAATATCTCAAAACAAAGGAAATAAACATTGAGCAACTGACCGCTCAGGAAGCATTATATTATAAGAGCGAACTATTGGATCTCGTAACCGGCGGCGAACCCGCAGATGTAAAGGAGGAGTAATGGCTGAAGCCGAATCCAGCCCATCGTCGAAAAAGGGCGATCAGCTGATGGACAATGAGAATTTAGAACTGTCCGCCTCTTTCGAGGACGCCGTTCCTAATCCGAATAAACAAAACAGTTCCGAGGCAGCGGGCAGCTCGGAAGCTATTAAAAAGGCTGATAATTCTCCCAATGATTCCATACAAGCGGCGGAACCAATTAAAGCGGAAGCTATTAAAACTCCGGAGCAAATTTGCACCGATAGACTGAATAAATTTATGAATTTTTCAGAGGAGTTGTGGAAACGTGACAAAGAAAGAGAAGAAGCTCGTTGGGGCAAAGGAAGGATGGCTGAGCTTAATAAATGGGCTGAAACCAGCGCCATCGGCAAAGTCGTTAAAACTGCTGTAAAAATATTGATTGGAGCCGGCATCGGTGTCGGGGCTTCACTTATATACGGCCCTGTTGCGCTTTTGGTTGTTCCCTTGCTGACCAGTTTGGGCACAAGGGAAGCAATAGACGGTGCGCTTGAGGCAATGCAGTACTTTTTAGGAAAGAATAGTGAGAAGGAAACTCGGTTGGCTATGGAGACGGCTAAATTTAATTTACGTGGCAAGCTTAATTTATTTGACCAATCTACTTCGGCTTATGAAAAAATGATTCGTGGCCATGCCGATCCGGAACAAATTAAACAACAAGGAGAAGATCTGGCCTCCTTCACGGGTGAACTGAAAGAACTCGACAAAGCCGCATTGACTGCTATGAATGCTGATATAAAAAAAACCGGCGAAAATACCCAATTCAGGCTCATTTGTAGCACCATCGCCACCATCGCGGTTGGGGCGTTGCATGGTGTTCCTCTCGGACATCAGAATTTTGGCGGGTCCGGAGGCCTCGATTCGCACGGTCACAATGTATTTTGGAGCGTTAGAAATGGATTTGAGTTTATTTATCACTCGGCAGCGGAAAGAGCTAGCTCTCTCGCGCATGGCGTGCTGAAGCACCCGAACGCCGCTAGTCATATTATGGGCAAGACGTTCAATGTAATCTCCAGGGCTGGCGCTGCGAGTGGAGGGATGGCCATTGGTCTCGCCGGTATGTTTGCAAGAGTTGGCATCGAACTTAAGCGTCAGGGAAAAACGATAGAACAAGGAGAATTACAAATTCCTGATTTTGGCTCGGATGAACCTGCGAAAGATTCTCAGGTCATCATTGGATCACCAGGCCAATCGGGCACGGGGCCGGAAATAAATGATCCTAAGCTATCAGGCGATGGGATAGACGCTTCTCTGGGAGATTTGTCAGAAAAAAATGATATTTTATTGCCAAAAGATGCAAGTGCTACATTGGATATGGCAGATATACCGTCCGCGCAAGATTTAGATGATGGAACAGCGCCTCTGCCCGTTGATGCTCCTCCTGCAGATTTGCTCGAAGAAGACAGCACCATCTTGTCAAACGATGTCGAGACCACATTAAATACGTCGTTTCCGGATGAGTCGGGTAAGGAGGAGGACGTTCCCCCGTTTTCGGATAGTGATGCTCTCTCAGAAGGTCAGCCAGAAGAAGATAATATCCAGCCGCCAGAGGGTGGAGATGACATATTTGATGTTCCATCCCAATATGCCGATGCGAATCGGGAGCGCGAGTCTACTGTTGCCAATGTCATGGATTTTGACGAATATTTTCGTCGTAGCGAGATTGATAATCCTTCAATCAAGGCAGATAAACGAGCTCAACTACTGACCGCCATCATTTGGGATTATGGCATGGGCAAATTTAGTTTGCCCAAGGAATTATCAATCGAAAGTCTGGGGAATAGTATGGGCATAGAGGGAGTCGAAGTAATGCGTCGGCTTTGCGCTCTGGATGTAGCTTATTACATCACTCCGCAGGAGAGCATTTTATTTATAGATGAAAGTGTTATGCCCAATATCACGCATCAAGATGACATGGTGCGTGGCGATGAAGGTAAATATGCCGGAGGGGCGCAGTTTGCCTCAAGGCTCAACGGCCTACGAATGGCAATTGCCAATTTCAGAAATTACTTGGAGTCTCCTGACTTGGCCCAAAATGTAACTCCGACCAGAGAAGATGAGGAAGGCGACGGAGGCGACGGCGGATTGCATCAAGGGCCAGCAGAAAATGAGCATGTGACCACAGAGATGCTGGGCTTCGATGAGTATTTTTCGACACATCCGATTATCTCCAATCTTGATCGGATTGCCAGCAGGCGACAATCATGGTTTATTATTGATGATTTCTCTCGCAATAGATTTGCTTTACCGAAAGATTTTTATTTGGAAAATATCAGCGATCCAATAAATCCAAAAGAGGCCGAGGTGATGCGCCAGCTCTGCGCTTTACCTGCTGATTATGACAAAAGCCCATCTGCAAACTTTACTTACATAATCGATGTACGGTCAAATATTAATGCTTTAAAAGATCAAGCCAAACGTGATCGAGCGGATTCCCACATATCATTTGATGATTATAGTGATATAGTGAGTAGATTGGAATTTCTGAGAATCGCAGTCTCTTTTTTCGACAATTATCTCATATCGTTGCCGGAGAAGAGTGACGGACAGTCGGAATCTACCGATGGCCAAGAGGCGCATGGCTTAGATGACAGATCGGACGATGATTTCAAGAAGGATGATAGTACAGATATCGAGACTGGACTGGGAAATAGCCAGACGACGCCGGAAACGGCTACTGAATCTTACGATGCTATTTTGACGGATGAAGTAAAAGAAAAAATCGATAGTGGCAGTTTGAGCTCGGCAGATCTTATGGAACTGCAAGGACGGCTCATCAGAAGTCTTCTAAGCCAATCCCCCGATGCAGTGCGTATCAATTTTGGTATTACGTCAAATTTTATGGATGTTGTTGAAGGGGGAAAAGACAACGCAGCGAAGATTGCGATTTTTGCCAATTTGCCAATCCGAAGATTGATGGGATTACCGAAAGAAAACATTTCAACCAAAGACTTGCGAGCTAGTTATGGACGGATGGATGAGCTGGAGATAGCTCTTGGCTTCAATCGTAAAGCCAATCCTGTTTTCAGAGAAATACGTAGTTGTGCGACTGCATTTGGGAGGTATCTCTCCCCGCTATTACCTCCGAACGGTAGCCGGACTGAGTTATCCGAACAGAACGAAGAACAACGGCAGGAGGTCCCCCAACCGAATAATTTATCCGAAGAAAAACTTGACGAACCAAAGGAGCCGAAGCCGGATTTCGAAATTCCTACGATGGAGGAAGCACTTAGCAATAACTTCGCTTCACGGTATCTCCAACTTTTGGAGGATACAACAAGATATATGGAGTGGATTGAGAATGAAGATCAACCATCCGAGGCCGATATTGAGCACCTTAGGCGGGCGTTTCTGACTATAACACTGGTTGATAGATCATTTACTTCTTCGACAAAAATGCCTGAGCTAGTCGATGAGTCTTTGGTGGCGAAAAAGCTGGCTTATAGTGTAGTAGAGTTTGTGAATAGCGGGAAAGCGGACCAGCTGAATTTGAGAGGTGAGGCATGGTATGCGGCGGAAACGCCTCTTTCTTGGGATTGGGCACAAGTAGACCCAAATGATTCTGTGCTCCACGACTTATATGGCGATGCAAGGGGCAAAGATTTCGCTGGCGAACGGCTAACTAGGAGAAACGAATACAAGGAGGAGAAGGAGCTGTTTAATCATTTGCATGACACAATTTTTTACAAGTGGCTGGATGATATTTTGAGCATGAAGAAAAGATGGTTTAAGAATAAAAACAAAATTGCCTCTACCGAAAGAGGATTTGAACAGTTTGCTGTCGATGCTTTACGGGATTTCGATACAGTGTACAGTAAAAGTATCTATGCGGCGCTGGACAATAGAGTCGACGATATCTCGCAGCAAGCCCGTAAGCGGTTTGAAGACGCTACCGGTCTCAAACAGGGTCAGTATGTTGCAAAGAAAAATGTAAATGGCGTATACTCGCTGAACGTTCATTGGGACGATATTAAATAATTATTGTGCAAATTTTTTTTCTCGAGACCTATCATTTGGATAGAAAACGAGAGCATCTATAGAAAAACCCTCCGATATTCATCGAAGGGTTTTTCTTTGGTTCCGAGACTTGGAGTCGAACCAAGATTAACAGATCCAGAGTCTGTCGTCCTACCATTAGACGATCTCGGAAGATCAAATCATATTATGACTTACGCAATTCAATAGATTGGGCATCCCAAACTCGATTTGGAATCCAGATATTAATTAACTGGATTCCCGCCTGCGCGGGAATGACACAAGCGCGTAATCCCTACATATTTTATTTTGGTAGCGCCATGGGGAATCGAACCCCAATTACCGCCGTGAGAGGGCGGCGTACTAACCATTATACGATGGCGCCAATGCCGATATTATAGCATTTACGATTGATTTATTCAATTAGGGAAAGAAGCGGAGCAGCAGAGAAGCGGAAAAGCGGAGTTTTTTTGCAATATTTGTATGGTCGGATTATAATTGATTTATGCCCAAAGCGAGGGGTTCAGCTATTTTAATCGCAATTATGTTGGTGACCGCTATCGGCACCATCGCTTTTGCTTTTGGCCACGTTTTGCTGGAAGAATCCTCGGTCGCCAACCTCTACGAGAATGGCGTTGGCGCCTACTACGCCGCCGAATCCGGCATTGAAGAGGGCTTTCTGCGCTATCGTTACAACCGCAACGAAGAGGTGCCATTTAAGGACTGGAAATTGGCAGATACCAAAGTTTTTCGTAGCAACATGGGCTTAAATTCGGTTTCCTCCACAACTTCCGGTGGCACAGTCAACGCCGGCATTAATCGTTTGACAACTGCGATAACTGACGATTCAAAACAGTATTACGATTTGCGGATGGGTTTCATCGGATATAAAGATAAATGGCCGTTCTTTGGCTATGATTCTGCTCGTAACGACAATCAGTTAACAAACGATGACATATTATTTAATCCTTCGCCCACAGAGTTCTTTTATCCGAAAGACCAGTCTCTTAGTATTACCTTTCCGAAAGAGTTCTCTTTTCGTGGTAATGATTTGACTCTATTCGCTAAGTTTGTCGGAGCAAGCAGCACTGACTACCCCAGATCGGACAAATCAATTATAGAAGCTAAAGTAATTGTTCGGCTGGCTGATGGCACGACGAATCAGTACAAAAAAATGATTACCTCTAATCTGCCAGGCACAGAAGCTTTACTATCAGCGGGCGATGATTCTTCTTCTATTTATAGTCAGACGATTCAATTAGAAGGTTGCGGCAATTCAAACGACAACCGGTGTATTTGGTCGGTAGGAGGTTTGATTCTGGCGGTAGATTCAAATATGGTGGTACCAGATGGCAGTGTTGTAACCCTCTCGTTGACTCCACTTTACTACGATGCTTATCTTGAGCTTATCGGTGACAAATGCCTTAATAATGGGTGTTCTTCTCAGCTCAAGTCCATGATTATGCCCGGACCATATACCATGATCAGTTCGGCCGGATATTATGGCGGGGCGACGCGGACTATTGAGGCCGATATTGACCGCCAGAGCGGCTCGTTGTATGATTTGTTTGACTATGTGATTTACAAGGCACAATAAAAATTCTACAAATTACAAATCTTATACAAATATACAAATAATCTAAGGAGAAGTTATGGCTAAAGCAAAAGTGATGCTGGTGGATGATGACATGACCTTGCACGAGATGTACGCCGAGCGGTTACGGGCCGAGGGCTACACCGTGATTTCGGCCTATGATGGTGAGGAAGCGCTTGAAAAAATTTCCAAAGAGATGCCGGACATCATTCTTTTGGATATAATGATGCCAAAAATCAATGGCATCGATGTGATGAAAAAACTACGCGAGGACAAAAAAACAGCCGATATCCCGATCATCCTTTTGACCGCTCTGATTCAGGAGATCAACAAAATCAAGGGTATGATGAAAGAGCATGACAATTATCTGATCAAGAGTGAGATTATGCCGGCCGATGTGATCAAACAGATCGAGAGTTCACTCTCGTAAGAATAAGTTGCTTAAGAAGCTTAAGTAACTTAGGTACCCAATATTTTTTCTACTTCATCTACGGTGGTGGCGCCTTCAAAAATCTTGAGGACGCCGTTTTCGATTAGACTGTTGCGCCCGGCTTTGGCAAGATTTTGTCGCAGTTTGAACTCCGGCGCGCGGTTGGCAAGATCGGGGCGGCTGTCGGCATCAATTTCAAATAATTCATAGAGCCCGAGGCGACCCTCGAAACCTGTCAGATCGCACTCGACGCAACCGGTTTTTTCGTAAAAATTTACGGGGTGATTTTTCAAAATGTCATCGCTGTGGAAAAGAGTGCGTAAATCTTTCAGCATATCGATTTCTTGCGATGGGGCAAGAGAAACTTTTTGTCGGCAGTGGCAGAGACGGCGGACGGTCCGGCAATTGATAATCAAGCGGAGCTCCGAGAGCAGACCGCTCTTTGAGAGATGGGCAAAAGCGATTTTTTCGCTTTCCGCGCCGATCAAAATAAGTGAACGGACGGCGGCTTTGGACAGCAGTTTGAGAGTGAGTAAATCGGAGGGCATCTCCGAAAGCATAATGACATCGCTCTCTTGCTCAACCGCCAGCTCCAAATAACGTTGAGCGGTCCAGCCGTTTTGTTGATCGATTTGGCACTGGCTGATGCCGACAACACGACGCTCGATGGTGTTTTCGATAGTGGTGACACTGACTTTTTTGGCCAGCTCGGTGAGAATGGAATAGAGAAGAGTTGTTTTCCCGGCGCCGTAGGGACCGTTTACCACAATCAAGCCGCTTCGACCGGCCAGATAATTTCGGAGTAAACCAAAATCGGCGGGAGAGAGTCCGATTTTTTTGAGCGCCGGTATTTCGGTATTGTCGGAGTTTAATATTTTTAAGACGATCTTTTCCCCCCAAGCCACCGGCAAAAAGGAGACGGTCAAACCGATCGGCTGACCGTCGAGATTGTACCAGAGCAGACGATGGAGGCCGTTGATTTCCTTGTCTTTAAAAAGCGCTTTCAGATCGGCGGCGAGGGTCTGGTAGACCGGCAGGGAGCAGGTTGATTTGGCGCTAAATTTGTCTTCGATACGGAAGCGGATGAGCGCTTCGCCGTCGGCCGGCTCGAGGTGAATGGCCGAAGCGTGACTGCGGAGAGCTCGCTTTAACATCAGATGCAAAATCCGGCGGGAAGGAGCTTTTATCTCCGGAAACGGCTTGGCGTCTTCGATTGAAGATATCTGTTCGTGACCGGCTAAAATCTTTTCAATCTCTTCGCGCGAGGCAAGGCGTGGCAAAATATTGCGTTGTAAAATCCGCTTCAAATAGGAAACGATTTCGAGGTCGGCCGGGTCGGCCATGGCCACGATCAGAGAATCATCCGATTCGCCGATAGCGAGCAGGGCGTTTTCGTGGGAGATTTTGGCCGGAATCAGGTCGAGGTAATAGGGCGAGATTGTCGTCGCCGAGAGGTCGATAAATTCGATGCCGGCAAGTGGCGGGAGGACAAACGGCGCCAGATCTTTTTGCACCGGATTTGGCTCTACCGTAATCGGAATCTCTTCGACTATTTCCGGCACCGGAGCTTGGTTTATTTCAAAACCGCCTTTGATCACCCTGATCGGAATTTCGGAGATCTCTTCCTCTATTATCTCCGGGGCATTTGTCTCTCCGACTTCGCGAACGCAAAAAGCGCTGATCTCCTCGGGCTGTTTTGTTTTGGCAAAAATGTTTGTGGCGCCTCTTGCGGTCGCATTTTCGATCCGGCGGCCGAGCTCGACCATATCTTTGACGTTGGCGGAGGGCATCCATTTCATCGAATCGGTCGCCGCCATCGGAATCTGACGCAATTCGCCTTTGACTTTGAGCTTGATAATCTTGGCCGGATAATGAGTTTTGTAAAATGAGCCGAAATTGGAGTAAACAACTCTGTCGTTGCGCTGGAGCGCCTCTTTGATGGTCTCGCCAAAAGCATCAATCAACGCCCGCGCTTTGGTCTGATCAAAGTCATTTAATTTAGCAATTTTTTTGGCCAATTCTTCTCTGGTGATTGCACCTCCTTTTGATTCATTATAATATTAAGCCTCAAAAAGAACAAGGAAAAAACTGATAATTCAATTAGGAACGAGGGACTAGGGACGAGGAACTAGTAAATTGAGCTTTTCATTTCACTTGTTCCTAGTTCCTATATCGGTTCCTCGTTACTACTGTGTATATCACTGTGCATAGCTTGGGGACAAAAGTAGAATAAAGAATGAAGAATAAAGAATAAGGGAAGATGGGACTCATAAATTGTACAAATTGGCACGGGGTATTCATTAAATTGGAAGAATAAAACTATAATAGTGAAAGCGTATCCAACAACGGATAGCGAATGTCCTAATCGCGAATATCGAATTATTCATTATTAGCCATTAGTTATTAGAAGGATTAGCGATCCATTGTTGTTTATGGCTTTTTATCATAAATACAGAGCGAGGACGTTTGGCGAGATGGTCGGTCAGGAGCAGGTGACCGGTCCGCTTTTGGCGAGCGTAAAGGCGGGCAAAACGGTTCACGCCTATCTGTTGACCGGGCCGCGTGGTATCGGCAAAACTTCGGTTGCCCGTCTCTTGGCCAAAGCAATCAATTGCCAAAAAATAGGTGCCGATGGCGAGCCGTGCAATGCCTGTGATGCTTGCAATGATATCAACGATGGCCGTTCAATCGATGTGACCGAGATTGACGCCGCTTCGCATACCGGCGTTGACGATGTCCGCGATCTGATTGAAAGAGTGCGACTAGCGCCGACCTCGCTCAAGAAGAAGGTTTACATAATCGATGAAGTTCATATGCTCTCAAAAAGCGCCTTCAATGCGCTTTTGAAGACCCTGGAGGAGCCGCCCGAGCACGCTGTTTTTATCTTGGCTACGACCGAAACCCACAAGATACCGGCTACCATTTTGTCGCGCGCTCAGCGTTATGATTTCAAACGGGCGACAAAGACGGAAATTATCGAAAATTTGAAAAAAATTGCCCTCGCCGAAAAAGTCGAAATTGACGACGATTCGTTTGATTTAATCGCCAAAGCGGCGGCCGGCGGACATCGTGATGCAGTCAGCTTGTTTGAAAAAGTTTTGTCCGGCGGCAAGAAGCTGACGATCGATAAAACCAGAAAAATCTTGGGCTTGCCCGAGGACCGCGAAGTGATTGATTTTCTTGAAGCGGTCATCGGTTCGGAGGCCGGAGTGGCGCTGAAAATTGCCGGTGCGATTTATCAGAAAGGGTTTGATATGTCGGAGTTTAATCGGCTGGCGATTGAGCGCCTGCGCCAGATATTGATGCTCCAATTTACCGGTCTGAATGTGGCTGAAGATACCGAGGAGAACCTGAGAATAATTGAGAAGCTGGCCGGCCGGAAAACAACCGACGAGACCCTAAAAATGTTGGAATCATTTATCGAAGCCGGCATTTTGCTCAAAGACGTGGCTTATCCGCTTTTGCCGATCGAAATGGCGGTGGTGAAATCCGCCGGGGAAGAAGCAGAGCAGCAGAGAAGCGGAGAAGCAGAGAGTAGCATCAAGAAAATTCAAAAAGAAGCGGAGAAGCCGCAAAGCGGAGCAGCGGAGGGAATTCAGAAAGAAGCGGAGAAGCAGAGTAGCGGGGAGATAGAGATCCCTGCCAGTGCCATTCTGAGCGCCAGCGAAGAATCTCCGGGAGATCCTTCGGCTTCGCCTCAGGATGACAAATTAAATAATAGAGACGTGCCTGTCCCTGTTCTTGAAATGATCGGCGATATTTGGCAGAAGATATTGGATGAAATGAAAAAGGACAATGGCACCCTTTATGCGCTCTTGCGCGATGCCAAACCGCTTGGATTTACCGGTAATAAATTGACTCTTGGCTTTAAGTTCAAATTTCATAAAGAGAAAGTTTCTGAAGCCAAAAATCGTGCCTTGCTGGAAAAGATTGCATCAGAAATTGTTGGCCATTCCTGCCAGGTCGAATCCAAGATTAGCGATGGCAAGCCGAAAACCGAAGCGACTTCACCGGCCGAACAAATCGCGGCGGTGGAGGAAGTGTTTGAGATTGAATAACTAGCTTGTCAGCGGATAAGCTTGTAAGCAAGTAAGCAACTATTAAAATGGCTTGCTAGCTTATCAGCTTATTGCTTAACAGCTTACAAATATGCCTAACAGAGAAAATCAAAAATTTGCAGTCGCCAAAAAGCCATCGGTTATGGCCGGTCTTCGGATGCCTCCGCAAAATATCGAAGCGGAGCGTAGCATTTTGGGCGCCATTCTTATTGACAAGGACGCCATTATTAAGATTGCCGATATTATCGATAAAGATGATTTTTACGATAACCGTCACGGTATGATTTACGACGCCATGGCTAATTTATTTGAAAAGCGGATGCCGATCGATATCGTCACTCTCTCTGAAATATTGGAGACGGCCGGCCAGATCAAAGAAGTCGGAGGTTCGTCTTATTTGGCCGAAATTGTAAATTCGACTCCGTCGGCGGCCAATATTGTTCACTATGCTCAAATTGTCAGAGACAAAGGCATATTGCGCCGCTTGATTTCAGCCGGCTCGTTTATCACCGAAACCGGCTACGACGAAGAGAGCGAAATTGCGGTCACGCTTGATCAGGCTGAGCAAACTCTGTTTGCTGTCTCTCAGAGCTCGCTCAAAAATAAATTTTCGGCCATTCGCGATATTTTGACCGAAGCTTTTGATCGTATTGACAAAATTCACAAAGATAAAGACAAGGGCGCTCTGCGTGGCGTTTCCTCCGGCTTCAAAGGCTTGGACGGTTTGACCGCCGGCTTTCAAAAATCCGATTTGATTATTTTGGCCGCCCGCCCATCGATGGGCAAAACCTCATTTGCCTTAAATTTGGCCGAAAATGCCGCTATCGACGACAAGATGCCGGTGGCGATATTTTCACTTGAAATGAGCAAAGATCAGCTGGTCGACCGCTTGCTTGCTTCGCAGGCCAGCGTTGACTCATGGAAACTGCGAACCGGCAATCTTTCCGACGACGACTTTCCTAAAATCGGTTATGCCATGGGCGTGCTGTCGGAGGCGCCGATCTATATCGACGATGCGCCCTCAGCCAACATTATGGAGATTAGGGCTAAAGCGCGCCGGATGCAGATGGAGCACGGACTGGGCTTGATTATAGTTGACTACCTCCAGCTGATGTCCGGCCACTCTCGCAATACCGAGGGCAATCGCGTTCAGGAAATCTCGGAGATTTCGCGCGGGCTAAAAGGTTTGGCCAGAGAGCTAAATGTGCCGATTGTTGCTCTCTCCCAGCTCTCCCGCGCCGTGGAGCATCGCGATGACAAGCGACCGCAACTTTCCGATCTTCGCGAGAGCGGATGCTTGGCCGGCGATACGCTTATATTCGATGCCAAAACCGGACAGAGAACTCCGATTCGGGAGTTGGTCGATAAAGAGCTAAATATTTTGGCTCTGAACGATAAGTTGAAATTGCAAACAGAGAAAGCCAGCCGTGTCTTCAAAACCGGCCGGAAAAAGCTCTTTGAGATCGTTTTGGCAAGCGGTAGAAAGATCAAAGCCACGGCCAATCACCAGTTTATGAGTTTCGAGGGCTGGAAAAGGCTGGATCATTTGGCAGTGGGCGAGCATTTAGCAACGCCAAGGCTGATCCCGTCTTCTGACTTTGCCGGGAAAGAATTATCCGATGATCAACTGATTGTTCTAGCCCATTTGATTGGTGATGGTTGTTTTCTCGCCCGCCAGCCACTTCATTATACCAGCGCCGATGTTCAGTCCATCGAGTGTGTCAATCGGAGTGCCAAGGCGGCTTTCGGCACGGTCAACCGGATCGTCAGGCAAAAGAGCTGGTTTCATCTTTACCTATCTTCACCGGAAAAGTTGACTCACGGCAAAAGGAATCCGATTTGTCGCTGGCTGGACGAGGAGATGGGCATTTTTGATCAACATTCGCACGAGAAGCGGATTCCCAGACCGATTTTTGGGCTGTCGAAAGGAAAAGTTGCTCTCTTCATTAAGCATCTTTTCGCGACTGACGGCGGACTGTCAAAATCAGCCGGCATCTGGCGATTGCATTACGCCTCAAACAGTCGAGGGTTGATTGAAGATTTGGCTCATCTGTTGTTACGGTTTGAAATCGCCTCGACAATCAAAGTTAACCAAAAAGGAAATTATAAGCCGGGCTACGATCTGATAATCTCCGGCAGGGAGAACCAGCTTCGTTTTTTTGATGAGATCAGTATTTTCGGAGCGCGAGAGGCCAAGATCGTCCAAGCGCAAGCTGACCTGGCGAATATTAAGACAAATCCCAACAATGATATTATTCCGGCTGCCGCATGGCAGAAGGTTAAATTGATTTTAAAAAATCAGGGTTTGACCCACCGGCTTTTTCACTCGATGATGGGTTGGGCGTATAGCGGAACACAACGTTATGGAAACGGTTTATCGCGTTCTCGTCTGATGTCGATAGCTCAAAGATTGAACTCAGCCGAACTGTCGGATTTGGCATCATCGGAAATTTATTGGGATAAAATTAAGTCAATCAATCCGCTCGGCATTGAAGAGGTTTTCGATATCACCGTGCCGGAAAATCACAACTTTGTCGCTAACGACATCATCGTTCATAATTCGATAGAGCAAGATGCCGATGTGGTGATGTTTCTATACCGCGAAGAATATTATCATCCCGAGACCGACAAAAAAGGTATTACCGAAATATTAATCCGCAAACATCGAAATGGCCCGACCGGCAATCTGGAATTGTTTTTCAATCCCTCACAGATGCGCTTCTCAGATATCGAGCGGCGACGGGAGAGTGTTGGACAAACGGAATAATGATGTATAATACGGAGGATGGGAAGAAATAGAAGCAGAGGGTCTGAGAAGCCGCGAAGCAGAGTTCGGCCGCATTAGTTCTCCGCTGCCCTGCTTCTCTGCTGCTCCGCTACTGCAAATTTATATCCAAGGAGTCAATATGCTTGAACAAAATCAAAAAGAGCTTGACGGATTGATGTCGAAATATCAGGGCGATCTCTCCGGTTTGCAACAAAAGCGGACCGAAGTACAGGAGGCCCAAGCCGCTTTTATGGCTGAATTTAAGCGGCTGAAGAAAGAGGTAATCTGGCCGACACTGGTCGATATTGGTAACTACTTAAATAAGTTTGGCCACGATTATCATATCGAGGAGCACGACGAATACACCGACGCGACCGCTCATTTTTCGCCCTCAAGTTTGACCTTCAATATTTATCCGGCCACTCTCGACCGTGCCAGCTATCAGCCGGATTGCACCCCCTACATTTCTTTTGGGGCAAATCGCTATGCCGGCAAAATCGGGATTATGGTTTCGACGATGATGCCGGGCAAGGGCGGTGTGATTGGCAGTCACGGAGAATACGATTTAAGCGCCATAACCAAGGAGCTGGTTGAGAACGAGGTGACCGCCGTTTTGAAAAATTCATTAATATTTCATAAAGAATAGTCGGGACGAGGAACCAAAGTGGGAACTAGGAACAAGTAGATTGAATATTTCACTTTACTCGTACCTTGTCCCTCGTTACTCGTTCCTTTTGAGGAGAACAATGGACATTGAAACAATCAGGAAAAGAATTGAACAGGTCGAAAAATTGCAGGAGGAGATAAAAATCTCCAAAGAGATGCTCAAAGGCGAGCTGGAAAATGAGATGAATTATTTGGAAGCGGCCGAGGCGGTCAAGGCGGCGGTTTTGAAACGCAAAGTGATTAAGGAGGAAATCCTCGGAACAGGGCCGAATCAGGAGGTCAGCGCCGGCATAAAGGAAAATTCGGACGAGCTCAAAACGCTCAAAGAAATTTTGTCGGCCGAGCTCCAGGAATACCATGAAAAAAGTCATACCGACGAAGTGGTCGGGCGGAAATTTGTCTTGAGCGCAAAGTTATTGCCAAAAAAATCGGGCTACGAAAAGCGCGACGGCGAAGGCCGCTACGCCGGCGTAGAATAAATATATTGACAAAAGTCAGGGCAGTGCTACATTTGAGACGAGCAAAAGCTCGCCAATTTTCAGGGGGGAGGTGCAATGCCGTGGATATTAAGACCAGTAAGGCGTTGTCGGATGAGGTTTTCTTTCTTATCCTTTACTTTGCTGAAATGGAGGACAGCCAGATCAGCAAAAAAGTCGGCAGTATGCTGGCGCTTGTGTTCCCAAGTCAGGAAGAAATGTTCAGCTTTTCCGGCGAGTCGCCGCCCGATAGCGCATCGTTTCTGGCCGGTGCATTCCCGCTCATCGCCAGAAATATGAATGATCCAAGACTGGTTATAGACGGTCAGGACGTGTTGTTAAGCGGCCGGATCGTAAAACTGAGCACTCTGGACCCCAACGGGTTTCCTGAGCTGGCATTGCTTCAGATCGCTCTCAAAATTTTTGAAAGTATGACTAGCCGTAGGAACCATCCGACGGAATTCAAAAATTTGATAGAAAGCATTCGCCAGGTTGTGCTCGATTTTCCAGAGTAGGAGGTCGGATATGTCAATTTAGCCGGCGGCAACTTTCCCTTTGGTTGCCGCCATGATTTTTATAAAAAACTCAGTCCCAGACAATATAATTTCATATTACAACACTAAAATATACCAAAATCACTTGACAAAGTGTGGTTTGATTTGATACAATAATTTAATTTCCAACATTAACAATTGAATTTAGCGAACCCATTCGACAAGCTCAGGGTCGGCGGGAGAATAGTGTTAGCGGTGACGAGATGGGAATTGGAGGGTTTGCCCCGGCTCTCCGGTTGAAGAGGACCAAATAATCTTTAAAATAAATGGTTATTATATCCTCCCCAGCTCGTTCCCGCTAAAAACAGGAACAAAATTGGAGGGAATTTCTTCTAAAAAGGCAATGCAGATAATTCAGATATAACCTCAAAGAGGATATTCAAACCAAGAAAATAAAATAATTTGATACGACTTGGCCGAGCTTACAATAAAATTGGCTCGAAAAGCTACAAAAGTCAAAATCAAATAACTATAAGAGATCAAGACCCGTTCTTCCGAGGGATGCAAATTTCTCGGGGGAATACCAAAGTCGCGATCTCTTAAAAGAGGGGTAGAAGTTGATGCGGCCGAGACATATTTAAAAAAAATTATTCTCGATTAGCCCGCGATTCGCTTATACCCCCAATAAAACCCGCCAGAATATCGGCATTTAAGCCGAAGGAGGATTAACTAGAAATGTAATTCCCGATAAATCTGGCGGGTTTTTTGTTGCCAAAAAATGTCGATTATGTTATTTTGCAGTTAGTTCTCAAACCGGAACAAATTCCGGTAAATTTATGAGAAGGAGGATACGTTTGTGGGAAGTGTGAAAGACCTAATCCGCGAAGGACGCGGTGGCTCGCTTTACCGAGAGGCCGAGCCCTATTCACTCGGTTTAGGTGCATGGGGAGTGAGCGGGCGTTTCTCGGTGGGAGACCTAAAAAAATTGATTCCATCGCAGGAGATTGCCCAAAAGGGACCGGCGCTAGCAATGATGGCCGGTTTCTACTGGGAGCAGGCCGCTAACGATGGCTTTCAGCATACCTATAGCGAACGCAAAACGAAATGTCACTGACAAAATGTGATATAATTGTGTAATATGGAGGGAATAAATTTAACTGAGGAAGAACGGATCGTCCTCAAAAATCATTGTAAGAAAAGTCCCAT
>Ga0073936_10003436_pt1 | contig 22701 bp, 17 predicted proteins | sample AliMusrvi5mmetaG_FD_87041 | JGI IMG/M metagenome (GOLD analysis project Ga0073936, IMG submission 87041) | Freshwater lake bacterial and archeal communities from Alinen Mustajarvi, Finland, to study Microbial Dark Matter (Phase II) - Alinen... | ecosystem: Environmental > Aquatic > Freshwater >... | reverse complement strand
TACCGGTGGCGGGGGCGGTGGCGGTCCCTACAATTCGACCTTTAATGGCGGTAACGGCGGCTCCGGCATCGTGGTTGTGCGGTATCCATTTACACCGGGACTATCGGTATCGGACCGGAGCGTATCGTCTTTGGGAACGACCAGTGCCACGTTGAATGGGTTCCTGACGGGCGATGGGGACGATACGAATACGACGATGGTCTTCTGTTGGGATTACACCGATGCCGGCACCAACAGTGGGACGTCCGCGTGGGCACATGTCGAGGCCCTGGGAACGAACTGGAACCAGGGGCAGTCGGTCAGCACCAATCTTACCGGGCTTTTCTCCGGCAGTACTTACGTCTACCGCTGTTACGCGACGAATACGACGGGATTCGCCTGGTCGGGCACGCAGACGTTCACAACCATTTATCTGCCGACTGTGACCAACCTCGGCGCGGTCAACGGGCGAGTGACAACCCTGCTTCAGGCTTTGGTGACCGATCCGGGCGTTGAAACGCCTTACACCTGGTTTGCTTACTGGCCGGATGGCGGTTCCGTGACGACGACGGTGGCGATGGGCCGGCAGAGCGGCGCTTTTTCGAACGCCGTCGGTGGGCTTGAACTGGCCAAGACGTACCACTACTGGGCGATGGCCTCGAATACGGCCGGGGTCGCCACGTCGGGCATCAAGGATTTTCAGAGTCTGGCGAGTTCCTGGTATGTGGCGACGAATGGGCTGGCGCCTAATGATGGCACTACTTGGGCCAAGGCGTTTACGAATATCCCGTCGGCTTTATCGGCGGCAACGAACGGCGACATCATCTATCTGGCGGGTCAAACGTTCGTCATCACGAGTCAGGTTGACTGGGTGAAGTCCGACCTGAACCTTTTTGGCGGATATGCCGCGACCAACGCCGCGGATGTTCCGGGACCGTACAACGAGAAGCAGTGGCCGACGGTCCTTACGCGGACCGGCGGCACGACCCGGATCATGAATATTCATAACCTGACCAATGCCGTCCTGCGAAGGGTGACGCTTCTGAATGGCTACACGGACCAGCCTTACGGCTGGGGCGCCGGGTTGTACGTCGGCAATGCCACGGGTGTGGTGCTTTCAGCCTGCCGGATCTTAACCAATACTTGTTATCAAGGCGGCTCGGCCGTGGAATACGCACCCGGTGTCTACTCCTCAACGGGTTTCGTTTTCATGAGCAATTGCGTGGTCCAGGCCAACATCGGCTCCTGCAAATACAATATCGGCATCGTGGGGGGTGGACTGTATCTGTTGGGCGGCGGGTGGACAATCGTTGATAGCGTGATCGCCGGTAATAGCGGCTCCTCCGGCACTTCGGGCACGGGCGGAGGATTCTACATTGCCAGCGGAACACACGAGATCCGCAACTGCGTCCTGGCCGCTAATTTTGCCTACCAGGGGGCGGGCCTCTACGTCGCCAATGGAACGGTCAATGTCAGAAACTCGACGATCCTGGCCAATTGTGGATCGGGCGTTCAGCGGGTGGCGGGCACGCTGAATGTTTCCGATTCGATTCTTTGGGGCAACGGAGATGACGTAACGGGCACGGTGTCCCTGACCAACTGCGATATTGAGGACGGCGACAGCAACGGAGTTAACGGGTGCATCAGCGCCGATCCTTTGTTCGAGCGCGGCCTGTACCTGTCGTCCGCCAGCCCCTGCGTCAACACCGGCAGTGTCACCGCCGCGAGCCTGGGGTTGGCCGGCTATACCACGCGCGCGGACGGTACGACGGATTCCGGAATGGTGGATCTCGGCTATCATGTAACGAATGGGATCAACTGGAACGTCGCCGATCTCTATGTGGCGACCAACGGTTTGGACACTTACACCGGAATCCTGGTGAGCCAGCCGTTCGCGACGCTCACCAAGGCGTTCAGTGTCGCCAGCGTTGGCTCCCGGATCCATGTGGCGGCCGGCACCTATACGACGAATATCGGAAACGTTTTTCCGCTGGTAATGGATAAGTGGGGCTTACAGATCCTTGGGACGAACCGGGAAGCGACCGTAATTCAGGCTTCCGGCATCAACAGCGTCAACCAGCGCGTACTCGACATCGATAACGTGTTGGGTGACGCGCGCATCGAAAAATTGACCGTCACCGGCGGACGGACGGAGACTAGTTACGGTTCGGGCCTGAGCGTCCAGCGCTCGATGTTGACAATGGTGGATTGCGCCATCAAAGGCAATCGCGGCCGATACAATGTTTACAACGGCACGTCCCGGGGTGGCGGGATTTACGTCTTTTACACAACGCTCTATCTTACGAACTGCCTGGTGCGCGAGAACGAGACGTATCAGGACCAGTCCAGTTCCTCCTGCGCAGGGGGCGGACTGGCCGTGTATGGCGGGTTCTGCACGATCGTCGATTCGATCATCCGCAACAACATCGCCAGCGACAATTACGCGGGCAGCGGCTTCGGCTATGGCGGCAATCTGTATTTCAACGGAGGATGGCATCAGGTCTTCAATTGCCAGGTCCTCAACGGCAGCGGTGGTGCGGCCACTCTCTACGCCGGCGGCATTTACGTGGACAGCGGATTCCTGACCGTGGCCAATTGCGATGTGACTGGCAACGCCCAGCACGGCGTTTATCGAAACGCCGGCACGGTTTCCGTAACCAACTCCATCGTGTGGGACAACGACGATGATATCGGAGGGGCGGCGGTCGGCCTGTACTATTCGGATATCAAGGAGGGGGACAGTAATGGCGTGGCCGGTTGTATCAGCGCCGATCCGCGATTCGAGCGGGGATTCTACCTGGCCGATGGCAGTCCGTGCACGAACACGGGTGGCGATACGGCAGCGGCTGTCGGTCTCAGCGGCTATACCACCCGGGCCGATGGAACGGCTGACGCGGGGATGGTGGATATGGGGTATCATTCCAAGGCCGGGATAAGCCCGGCTGCCGCCGACCTGTACGTCTCGATGTCCGGCAATAACAATCCGGGCCAGAGCGGTACGAACTGGACCGAAGCCCTGCGCTCGATCACCGCGGCGATTTCCAAGGCGGGGGATGGAACCCGGATTCATGTGGCCTCGGGGATCTACAATACCAACTATGAGACCTTCCCGCTGATTCTCGACCGGCCGGGCATCCAGATCCTGGGAACGAACCGCAACGATACGATCATTACGGCCATAGGAGCCAGCCAGCGCGTTGTAACGGTCCAGGGTACGACGGGTGATGCGAAGATCGAGAAGGTCACGCTCGCGAAAGGACTCCTGCCGGCCACCAACACGGGCAGCCGTTACGGCGGCGGAATCTACGTCGACAACGGCAACCTGCAAGTCGCCGATTGCAACATCATCAGCAACTCGGTGCTTTCCAGTGCCTACCAAGGGGAAAGCTCGGGTGGCGGCATTTACGCGCTGAACAGCACCGTCCTGCTCACCAACACAATCCTGCGCTGGAACTCCAGCTATCAGAACAACGCCAATTCCTACGTGCGGGGCGGCGGCATTGCCTCCTCCTACTCCGACCTGACGCTCATCCGGTGTGTCCTTTCTGAAAATCTGGTGGATGCGGTGGGCGGCGGTACGACCCGGTATGGGGGCGGTTATTATGCCAAGGGCGGCAACCACCGGTTCCAAAATGTGGTGATCATCCGCAACGGGGGGACGGCGCCCGGAAACCCCTTCTATGGCGCCGGGGCGTACATCGATGTGGCGAACACCCGGATGGAAAATTGCACGGTGGTGACCAACTTCGTGACGGGTTCCGCTTACGGAGGTTTATACCAGAGTGTCGGAACCTGGTTCATTACGAACTCGATCGTTTTTGCCAATAACGGCGACTGCGTTAACTTTGGCCATGATGGGCTCACGCTCACGAATGTGCTCAGCAGCTGCGTGGGCGACGGACAAAACAATGGCATTCTGGGGTGCACGAATGCCAGCCCCCTGTTCGTGGATCTGACCTACGCGCACCTGAAATCGCATGGTGGCCAATATCAGGGCGGTTTCTTCACAGACGGAACCTGGGGACAGGATCCCACGACGAACAGCCCGTACATCGATGCGGGTCGCATCGGAGCCGACTATCAGTATGAGCCGAATCCCAACGGACGCCGTCTGAACTGGGGCGCCTATGGCAATACTCCCGCGGCGTCCAAGACCTTTCTGGAGGAGCCGGGCGTCTTCTCCTTGCTAACCGTCCACAGCTACGGGCCATCAGAGGTCGGTTCAAGCAGTGCGAAGCTAACCGGCGAAATTTTATACGACGGAGGGCAGGCTAATGCGGATGTCTATCTCTGCTGGGGCGGCATCGACCAGGGGACGACGGGCACCGGCGGATGGGCTCATGTGGCGCAGATCGGCACTTACCCGGCCTTTACGTTGTTCAATACGAATATGACCGGATTGGCCGGTGTCACGTATTTCCGTTTCTTTGTGACCAATTCATCGGGATTCGACTTCTCCGCTCCGGTGGACCAGGTGATGCTTGCCCAGCCGCCGACGGTGACGAATTCGGGCTCCAGTTCTGAACGGCGACGCACGGCCATCCTGAACGCCACGGTGACCTTTACCGGTGGAGTCGATCCGGATGCCTGGTTCTACTATTGGCAACAGGGCAGTGGGACGACGAATGCGGTGTCCAAGGGCCCACAGGGTGGCGCGTTCAACGCGATGGTCGGCGGCTTGATACCCGGCGCCACTTATAACTATCAAGCGTTTGTCTCGAACGCGGCGGGACCCGCCTGGTCGGACACGAAATCGTTCACCCTGCTCGAGGCCTTGCCGCGCGGCTGGTATGTGGCGACCAACGGGAATAACACCGCCGGAACCAATTGGGCCACGGCGTTGACGGACCTGCAACTCGCGATGAACACCGCCGAATCGAACGATACGTTGTATATAGCCGGCAATCAGACGTTCATGCCACTGCCTTTCTACTCCTTCTCTTGGACTTCATCGTGGGTGACGGTTGAGGGCGGGTATCAGGCGACCGGAGCGTCTCCCGGATCACGGGACCCGACGCAGTGGCCGACGATTCTGACGCGCGACCCGACCGGCGGCGGCGTGAATCGGGTGCTGACGATCCTGTGCGTCACGAATGGCGTGTTGCGCGGGGTAACGGTGCAGGGCGGCCAGCTTCCCGTCGCCGCCGGCAGTCACTCCTATGGCGGCGGTCTCTACCTCACGAATTCCGTATTCCTTGTCGATGCCTGCACCCTCACGAACAATGAAGCCTCCAGAAGTTCATACCAATATACCTCGGCGGGGGGTGGTATCTACGCTGTCGCAAGCCAGTTGACCGTCAGCAATAGCTTTATCCTGGGCAATCGGGCTTCCCAGATGGGAACCGCCAACTCCAATGCGCGCGGCGGCGGTCTCGCGCTCTACAACGGCACCTCCACGGTTGTGCGCACGGTGATCCGTGATAATTCCACCCCGGCGCCCGGTGGGCAGGGGGATGTCGCCTATGGCGGAGGGATTTTTGTTTCGGGTGGCCAGGCGGATGTTCGCAATTGCCTGTTGATCGCCAATCGTGCCGGCAATACCCAGCCGGTGAGCGGCGCCGGCATTTGCTCGGAAAGTGCCACAACGCGGGTCATGCAATGCACGATTGTCACCAACGATGGGCAAGGAGTCTGGCAAGCCAGCGGAGTCGTCGCCATCACGAACTCGATCCTGTGGGGCCAAAGTGATGACCTGACCGGCACGGTGAGCGTGGCCTATTGCGACATTCAGACTTCCGACATTTTCTGGACCAACGGGGTTAACGGCTGCCTGAGCGTGAACCCGCTGTTCGCCGACACGACCTACTACCACTTACAGTCCGTCAACGGCAACTATGTGAATGGATATTTTAGCGGCGGGACCTGGGGCCATTCCTCGTTCTATAGTCCCTGCCTGGATCGCGGCGATCCGGTCAGTCCGAGGTCGCTGGAGCCCAACCCGAATGGCGGCCGAGCCAATCTGGGGGCCTATGGAAATACCGAGGTAGCCTCGTATAGCGGCAACTGCGGTACGATATTCACTATTCAGTAAAATTTCGGGCAGGAAGAATCGCAGATTAGCCGTCCTGGCGTTTCGCTCCCTCGCTGGCCAGTACACCGACCATGCGAACATCCACAGGTTGAATCGGCGGCAAGCCGTTCTCCGGCCGGTTGAGATAAAAGTACGCGCACGCCGCCCAGTCGTCGCCCTGACGCTCAAAATTGCACCAGTCGTCGGGCCGAATGCGCGGATCGGCGAGTTGCAGATCGTTCTCCAGCGCTTTGATGAAACTTCGGGGAGTCGGCGGGTCGGTGCGCTCGGTGGTGTTGACGCTGACGATGCGGATGGGCCCCGCCGTTTTCTCCATTTCCAACAATTGACTCTTTAGCGCGCCACCGATTTGCTGCAGGGTGACCTGCACATCCTGGTGAAAGTAGATCGCATCTGGCAAGTGATGGCGGTAGAACGCATAGCCCGATTCCTCGCTGACCAAAATGCCTTGATAGCGATGATTGAAGGCGCCCATACCCCAGGCGGTTCCCGGATAATCCTCCGCGCCCGTGCCGACCAGGGTAGCGAAGTCCCGGTCGCCGTCGAGGTAGATCTTCACTTCGCCTTCTCCCCACCACGGAATACCCCAGTGCTCGCCCCACTTGACTTTGCCGTAGCGGGGAGTGGGGATGACGCTGAGATTGGCCCCGAGATATCGGCCACACCCGCCGACCCGCGGCAAAATCGTGACGTCGTGTCCGCTCGCCGTTTCCAATTCCCGGCGCCAGGTGGCATGGAAATACAGCGTGTCGCTCGGGTTGAGAGGCTGTTGCTGATAGGTGATTGTATAGAAGATGTGGCTGATGTCCACGCCGCTCTCATTGGTCAGCGTGATATGCGCCGACCGCAGGTACGGCATTGGCACATAGCAATTGAAGGCTTTGGCGCCCGGCGACGAAAACAGGTCGCACTCGAAAGCCACATTGGCCCGGCCCAGGCCGATGCCGAAAAAGTCGCCCAGAGGGGCCGACACCGCGGGAGTGGTGGCTCCGTCCCAAAAAGCTTCGATGCGCACACCGCGCAGGATCGTGGGGTTAAGCACTCCACCGGCTGCACTGTTCAGCGTAATCCAGATGTGGGTGATTATTCCGCTGCCTTGAGCGTGGAAGAGGCATACGGTTTCACCTGCGCCAAGGCTGTCGAAGGCATGGCCTTTCCGTCCTTGATTTTCCTTTCCGCCCGCGCCTTTCCCGCCGGTGGGATTCTCGAAGTTCTGGTAACGGGTGTGCATATCAGGTCTGGGCGTAACGAACAGATTCTCAATATGCATGGAAGGTCTCCGGCTTAAGTTTGGGCAAATGCCCGATCCAAGGGAGGAATCTTCATAAAATGGTTCCCACTTATTTGCGCCCGAGCTCTTTGACGGCCGCGGTCAGAATCTGGAGATTCGCGTAGGGCGCGTCCAGGGGGACGGCGCATTCGGGGCCGATGAGATCGATTCCCGCCTGTAGCTTTTCTTTTACATCCTGAACGATGGCGGCGCGGGTTCCGTTTCTGATCAGGGCGATGTTGCTCGTTCCCCCCATTAGTGCCATCTGCTCGCCCGCGAGTTTTCGCGCTTCCAGCGTGGGAACTTTGGAATCGAAATGGAAACATTCGATTCCGGTCGTGCGGATATACGCCAGGCGGTCCGCGGTGTCTCCACAGATGTGCAGGATCAGGGGGCAGGCGATCCGTTCGTGCAGTTCATGATGGATCTCGGCCAGGAATTCCCGATAGATTTGCGGGGAACACAGATCGCGGGTGCAATGATCGCCAAGGGTGATGGCGTCGGCGCCACTGTCAATCTGGGCGTTGGCGAATGCGACCGTGACCTCGATCAATTGACGCAGGATCTGTTTGACGCGGTCCGGCTCCAAAAGGGTGGATGCTAAAAATTCCTCAACACCAAAAACGTGATACCCCAGGGTCCAGGGGCCAAAGACTTTGCCCACGACCGCCACTTCTTCGCCGAGGTCTTTTTTTAATATCCGCAGAGCGTCCAGCGGGATCTTGCATCCAGGGTGCTGGAGGAAATTGGCCGGAAGGGAGATCTCCTCGTTGATCGAGGTACAAATGGGATGCCCGTCCGGCATGCGCCGGATATTTCCCCAATCGACCTGGCAGCCTAAGGCGGCCGATTCATGCCAGACGCTGTACAACGGCATGACGTTGTCGAAGCCCAGGAGGGTATGACCGGCTGCGGCGAGAGCGGCCATGGCCGGAGCCTTGAGGTGGGCATCGGGGAAAGAAACCCCGACTTTCTCCATCAGATCAGTGGTCACAATGGAGGTCGCGCTGCCGGTGGCAACACGGTCCGCGGGACCGCGACGTAATTTTGCGAGGAAGATCTCTTTGGGTTTCATTGGGGCCTTTATATACCATTTTTGGCTTGTCGGTCGAGCAGGATTAAGCCAGATTACTGCGGCCATCATCCCAGCATGGAAATGATTCAATAAGCAGGAGCCAAACGATGAAACAAACAACCCTCAGTTTCAAAATCCCACCCCACGGCAATCTGAAAATTCCCTGCAATCAGGTCCAAACTCTGGTGATTGGAAGCGGGGCGGCGGGACTGAATGCCGCGGTTCAGCTTCATCGGCGCGGAGTCACCGATCTGGCCATCCTTACCGAAGGGCTGCAGATGGGCACCTCCATCAATACCGGGAGCGACAAACAAACCTATTACAAAATGTCGCTGTATGGCGCCGACACGGATGCGCCCCGGGCCATGGCTGAAAGTTACCGGATTGGCGGCAGTATGCACGGAGACCTGTCCCTGATCGAGGCGGCGTTGTCACCCCGGGCTTTTTTGAACTTGGTCGATCTGGGGGTGCCGTTTCCCCAGGACCGGTATGGTCAATTTGTCGGCTACAAGACTGATCACGATCCCCGCCAGCGGGCGACCTCGATTGGTCCCTATACTTCGCGCGAGATGTGCCGGGCTTTGATCCGGGAGGTGAAGCGCCGCGAGATTCCCGTATTGGAACAGCGGGTGGTGGTGTCGTTGGTAACGACCGCGGAAGGGGAGGTGCGTCGCGCCGCCGGGGCCTTGGTCTTGAACGGACGGGGCCAATTTGAACTCTATGCGGCAGAGAATGTGGTGTTTGCCGTGGGCGGGCCGGGCGGACTCTACCAGACGAGCGTCTATCCGTCGGTGCATACGGGCGGGATCGGGGTGGCGTTGCGGGCGGGCGCGCGGGCGCAGAGTTTGCCGGAATCGCAATATGGATTGGCGTCCACGAAGTTTCGCTGGAATGTGTCCGGCACCTACATGCAGGTGATCCCGAAATTCATTAGCCGCGATGCCCAGGGGAAGGGTCCGGATGTCGAATTTCTGCGCGAGTATTTCGAATCGGTCGGGCAGATGAATTCGATGGTCTTTCTCAAAGGCTACCAGTGGCCGTTCGACAGCCGCAAGATGGCGGGGGGGTCATCGATCGTCGACATCCTGGTCTACATCGAATCGGTTCTGAAGGGACGGCGGGTCTACCTCGATTTCAGGGACAACCCCGCTGGATATCGGCTCGAGGATATGAGCGAGGAAGCCCGGACGTATCTCGTCCGTTCCGAGGCCGTGTTGCCTACTCCCTTGGACCGGTTGCGCAAAATGAATCCCGGCGCCATTGATCTGTACCGCGAAAACGGGATCAATCTGGTGAAGGAACCATTGGAAATCGCGGTCTGCGCCCAGCACAACAACGGAGGACTGGCGGCGAATCACTGGTGGGAATCGATCAATCTGCCGCACTTGTTTCCGGTGGGCGAAGTCAATGGTTCCCACGGCGTTTACCGGCCCGGGGGCTCGGCGCTGAATTCCGGACAGGTAGGCGGATATCGCGCAGCGGATTTCATTGCCGCAAGATATGCGGGGGCGACGCTGAACCTGAAGGCTTTCAAAGCGGCTGCGGGTGCGGAGGTAGTCGACTGGCAGGCCTGGTTGAAGAAATGTCGGACCGCGAAAAAAGACTGGGCGCAGGAACGGGCCGAATTCCAGGCGCGGATGTCGCGGGCGGGCGCGCACATCCGGGATCCGCAGTTGATTTCCGAGGCGCTGAAGGAAGCGTGGGCCCAGTTGGCTCGCCTCGAGGCGTCCGGTTGTAAGGCAAAGAAGCCGGCGGACTTGATCCAGGCCGCCACGAATCGTCAATTGTGCCTGGCACATGGGGTTTATCTCGAGGCCCTGAAGTTTGCGATGGCGCATGGGGTGGGGAGCCGCGGTTCGGCCATGGTGCGCGATCCTCAAGGACAACCGGTACACGCCAAATTGGGGGAAGAGTGGCGCTTTGCCGCGGAGAATCCCGTGTTTCGGGAGCAGGTGCAGGAATCCTGGCTGGAGGCGCCGGGGAAAGTGGCGAACCGGTGGGTGCCCTGCCGGCCTTTGCCCGAGACCAGCGGCTGGTTTGAAACCGCGTGGGCGGCCTATCGGAACGGCAATATTTACAAATGAAAACCATCTGTTTTGGCGAGATCATGTTGCGCCTGAAATCCCCTGGCGCGGAACGCCTTTTGCAGAGCGCTTGCTTTGAGGCCACCTTCGGTGGCGGCGAGGCGAATGTGGCCGTGACGCTGGCGCAATTCGGCGCCGAGGCGGCATTGCTGACGGTGCTCCCGAAAAATGACATTGCTGAGGCCTGCGTCGCGGAACTCCGCCGATTCAATGTCGATACCAGCCGGATCGTCCGGGGGGGACAACGGATCGGGATCTATTATCTCGAGAGCGGTGCGAACCAGCGAGCGTCAAAGGTGATTTATGATCGGGCCGGATCTTCGATGGCGATGGCGAAACCGGGCGATATCGATTGGGAGCGGGCTCTGGCCGGAGCCGGTTGGTTTCATATTACCGGAATCACGCCGGCTATCAGCGCCACAGCCGCCGAACTGGCGCTGGAGTCCGTGAAGGCGGCGCGCGCCCGAGGGCTCAAGATCTCCTGCGATTTCAACTATCGCGGCAATCTCTGGAAATACGGTAAAAGCGCGCCCGAAGTGATGCACGAGTTGGTCAGCTATGTGGATGTGGGGATCGCCAACGAGGAGGATTGCCAGAAGGCTTTGGGCCTGAAACTCGAAGTGGCGGTGGAAAAAGGACACCTGGACCGCACGCAATATGAACAACTCGGCCGGCAGGTTTTGCAGACCTTTCCGAACCTGAGCCTGATGGCCATCACCTTGCGGGAAAGCCACAGTGCCGATCACAACGGCTGGGCCGCCTGCTTGTGCGACCGGACCCGGTTTGTGGTCAGCCGCAGTTACGAGATATGCGACATCGTGGATCGGGTGGGGGGCGGAGATGCCTTTGCGGGCGGATTGATTTACGGGTTGCAAACCCAATCGGATCCCGAATGGGCCTTGAATTTTGCCGTGGCAGCGAGCTGTTTAAAGCATTCCATTCCCGGGGATTTCAACCGGATTACCCGGGCGGAAGTCGAGAAACTCCTGGAAGGCGATGGATCCGGCCGGGTTCAGCGGTGAGGGGAGAGTTTATTTCGCCGGAGCGGCGACGGCTTCATCGAGTAGGCGGAAGATCAGTCCGACATTCAGCCCGCTAACCGGAGCCATTCGTCCGGGAGGGAAGGGGAGGGGCACTTCCGCATCACCCAGCTCCCAGGATTGATCAATATGGGCCAAAGCGTCGGGCGCGTTTTTTGTGAGATCCGGGTCCGGCACAAAACAGGTGATGAAGTCGGCGCCCGATTGCCGGATATACCGGCCGTAATCCTCATTAGGCGTGCCGATACCGATATACGCCAGCCAGACCAGTAAATCCCCGTGATGCACGGTGTTGGTAAAAGCGGTTGAGGCGCGCCAGACCACCTGGAACGGTTTCCAGGGTGCACGGGTATCGAGGGTGATTTCGTTCATGCCGAAATGGGCGCAGGACGAGATCGCCGGGATTTTCCCGGAGGCCACGCGGGTGCGGATCAGGGCCGCGGAGGTTTCGATTTGGGAGCGGACGGGATCGCGATTAAGATCTTTCACCAGACGGTCCACCCGATCCAGGTAAAGATGGGACAGAACGCCTTGGGGCACGGCGTTGGAGCAGGGGATTCGAAGCAATCGGTCTTGTTGGATCGGCCCATTGTGGGCCTGTGATTCAGGCGAATAAATGCTCATCAGGATGCCGGGAATTTCGCCCTGCCGGGAACAAGCGGCAACGAATTCGCACTGCCAGAGCCAGGCGTTTAATATATTGATGAGCGAATTCAAGGACGCTTCCGCTTCACTGGGCCCAACGGCTCCGTTGTCGATCAGGAAATCGGCGGGAATATCAGACGGGCGACCGGCCTTCGAGGCGAAGAGGACGGTCAACCAGCCATTGCTGGTGGCCTGGGTGAGTTGCCGGCGGGCCCGGGCACCATCTTTTTCCCAGGACCGGACACTGAACAGAAAGATATCGTGGGGGGTGGGGCGGGTCTGATGAGGTCGATCTTCGAGCGGCAGGGCTACAGCCAGCCCGCCAGCGCGGTTCAGAATTTCTTCAGCAAACGAGGGTTGATCGGCATAGGGGACGGTGAAGAGCGCATTGGGATAGTGGGCAAACCGCAAGGCGGCAGATTGGGCGGCGGAGAAGATGACCGGCAGTTGTCGTTCGGCGCGAAGGCGGCGCGTTTCGAAATCCTGGAGCAGGTGCGGTAAAGGCTTTGTTGGAAGGGTGGGGGTGCCGCCGACAACGGTTGTGGCTGACGGCGAAGCGGCGAGATGCTTGCAAGCGGGGAGGAAAAACAACAGGGAAATGAAGCTCGCGAGGACGGCGATTCTGATGTTCCGCATACCGTTCATCCTTCCGGCATTTGGGTCAGAATGAATTTATAAAACCAGAATCCTCCGGCGATCAACAACGCGAGCAGGACCAGGGCGAAGAAGATGATTCCGATTTTATGGACCAGCTTGCCGATTTTCGAGTATTGGATCGGATCGCGTTTCCAGCCGATCGGTCGGGAATCGGGTCTGTTCCGGTGCCCGCTGGTTTGGTTGGTTTTGCAATGAGGACAAATAACCGTGTCATAATCGATCATGCGCTTGCATTTGACACAGGGACTGGGGGGGGGAGTCGATTCCTCGGGAGCCTGAACTCTCAGGCGGGTACCGCTACCGGTGGGAATGGCCGTTTTATGGTCATCCAACCGGGTGCCGCAGATGGGGCAGAAAGCGACCTCGCCTTCGATGGGGCTGAGACAACCGGAGCATTTACGGCGAGTTGGCGGCGGGGTTAGGTTGGTGGAAGAAGAAGTACCGGTGGGAGTTGAGATGGCTGGAGAGGTACCATCCACTGCGGGTAACGGAATATCCGTGTCGCACTTCAAACATTTCATGGTGGATCCGGCCATTTTGGAGGCCGTATCGAAACTCAGGGTGAACTGGGCGGCGCATTGGGGACAGGTCAGGCGCACGGGTTTTCCCGGGATGAACGGTTTTTCAACGGGAGGTGCGGTGGGAACGGGTGCGGCGGCTGTTGCGGGCGCGGGTGGAGCGGGGAAGATGAGCGGCGAATCGCAAACGGGACAGGGTCGGGTTTGGCCGGTCATTCTCGGGATGAACGCCTCGGAGACAGATACCTCCGATTTGCAAACTCCGCAGATGACTGAGAGAGCCGGCATGTTCAAATCCTTTCGGTAGCAGCCTTCACCTGTTTTATTTAGACCAAAACCTCGGAAAGCGGAAGCTTTTTATTTTGAGGGGACGATTGCGCAAAAATCCGGGACCATTTTTTTTTAAAAAAACTATTGATTTTATTGGGTGGAATGATACTTTCTGGACGAACGGTGAAGCTATAGGGGTTTCGCCGCGTGTTAAAAAACTCAATAAGGAGCGGTTTTATGGGCAAGAACGTGACGAAGAGCCAAATCATTGCGGGGATCGCGGAGCAGGTCGAAATCAGCAAGAAGCAGGCCGTAGCTGCTGTTGACGCGCTGGTGGGCATGGCTTACAAAAACGCCAAGAATGGCTTTATGATTCCGGGCCTCGGCAAGCTCGTTCTCGTTCAGCGGAAAGCGCGCATGGGCCGCAATCCTGCGACCGGCGCCACCATCAAAATTCCGGCCAAAAAGGTCGTGAAATTCCGCGTTGCCAAAGCCTGCAAGGACGCGATCCTGACCCAGAAGGGTTAAGTTCAATCGGTTTGACTCCGAACTAAAGCCGCAGTCTTCGGACTGCGGCTTTATGCTTGAAACGGAGGAGAGGCGATGCCTATTTATGAATATGAATGCCGGGCTTGTGGTGCCCGGATGGAAAAGCTGATTCGCAATCCGGCCGATGTTCCGGTGGTGTGCGAAAAATGCGGTGCGTCCAAACCGCGCAAGGCCTTGTCCTCTTTCAGTGTCGCCCGCCCGGCAGCCGGGAAGGGTGCAGCCTGCAAATCCTGTGCCGACAGTCCCGCCTGCCCTTATAGTGGCGGGGGGTGCGGTTGCGCCGGCGAATAAGGGAGTCTGCCCATGTTTCTGTCCCTGCCCTGGTTGGCTTTGTCGATTTTAGGACTGGCGGTTGGATTTTTGAGCGGGCTATTGGGAATCGGCGGCGGGGTGATCATGGTGCCCGGCCTGGTTCTGCTGATGAAAATGACCCAGCAGAACGCACAGGCGATCAGTCTGGCGGTCATGGTGCCGGTGGCGCTCTGGGGATCGTTCCGTTATTTTCACAGTCCCAGTCTGACCTTTGATTTTCGAGTTGTGGCGCTTCTGGTCATTTTGGCCCTGGTGGGAACCAGCCTGGGGACGGCCTTGGCGCTTTACCTGGCGCCCGGCACCCTGCGCAAGGTGTTCGCCGTGGCCCTGATTTTAATGGGCGGGTGGATGCTGGTACGGTAAAAACGGGAATCCGCCATGAAAAAAACGGTCTGCTGGACGGAGCGGTTGGAGGAGGGCGTGCGGCTGGAAACCCGGGTCGCCTTTTCGCGAAACGGGTTGAAGTGGCAATTCAAGCGGAGCGATGAAGAACGCTGGAATTACGACCGTCCGCCGACGCCGGAAGAGTGGGAAACTCTGGAGGAACGGATGACCAACCGGTACCAACGGCGTGCCGTTCCCTTTAAAGATCTAGAACAAGTCCGCGAAGCCCGGGCCCGGGCCAAAGGCTGAGTAGTGGGGGAATGGGGGGGGGAAATTGTTCGTTGTTGGGTTGTTGGTTTAAACAACAAGGCCAGAGATTTCAAGTTTCGATCCACTCCATAACTTAACAACTCAACAACCAACAACTTCTCATCCCCCCAAGCGCGGCTCAGCGCAATTCGTGAGGATCCCGACTGCGGCGGTTTCTTTTTTCCGGGCGGCGAGCAATCCGGTCGAGCTGGTCCAGTTCCCAAGTCAGTTGGACCAATTCGCTTTGGGATTTACGCACCCGGGCCGTGAGCTCAGTCCGGATGGACAGGACAAATACCGGATCCCCGATTTTTTGGGAGTAATTCCACGCGGTCTGTTTTTTGGCCGCTCGCAACTCTTTTTTGATTTGGCGAATGGACCGCAAGAGGCGGGCGATCAGGTGACGAATCGCCGAAACGGGGGTATGCGTGCCCAGTCCGGCTTCCCCCTCCTCACAGCGGGCGAGGATGCCTTGGAGCGCTTCCGCGTCCTTGTGCTGGTAAGCTTGCTGAGTTTCGTGCCAGAGATTTTTTCGAGCTTCCGACATTTCTCCATGCCGATCGGGATGGAGCCGGCGCACGAGGATCCGGTAGAGTTCACGGACGGTTGGCGGGGTCTGGTCTTCAGTCTCCGCCGGTTGCGGAACGAAAAGACCCTTAAAAAAATTGGTGAATTTTTCCCAGTGTTCGTCATCCGGCGTCTTCTCGCCGAATTCCGCGGCGGGGTCCATTTCGTCGGAGAAGGGATCCGCGGCTTTTTGCCGGGCCCGTAGTTCTTCCTCCCAACGTTGATCCTCCTTGAGAGCGGCTTCAGGATGGGCCTGTCGGTAAAGGTGTTTTCGGTAGGCCTCGATCTCCGAGATATTAAACCGTTCGGCGAGTTCCAGGACCGAGCGGAGAATGGCCTGTTTGGCCGCGATGTCATTGAGAATTTCGCGATGCCGGGACAAAATCTGGCCAAACGTCAGGTGTAACCAACGAAGGAAACCGGGGCGATCTTCGGAGTGGAATCGCTGGAGTTGCGCGGAGAGTTCGGCCAGTTTTCGTTCCGTGCGCGCATGCGCCTTGAGCTCGTGTTTCCGGATGGAGTCCGTGTTGAGCCGAATCAAATCCTGGGGGCCGACCGGGGAAGCCGGTTTGCCCCCCCTGCGGGCTGGGGATTTGAATTTGCGCTGGGTTTTCATGAACCCGGTAGTATACTGTTTTCAGGTAGACGCCACACGAAAATAATCATTGGCGACAAGGACGCCAAGGCTGTGGCGGTTTAGGCTATCGACCGTTAGGGCAAACTATAAAACGAGGTGCGCACGAAATCGGCGATGCCACCGGGAATGGGGTGGGTCGGATATTGCGATTTCTAGGTTTTTCCTAATAGCCTACAGCCTAAACACCTACAACCGGTCCAGCCTCTAGGATGCTACTGAAAAAAATCATGAACCTTTACATTGTTCGACATGGAATTGCTGTGGATGTGGGCGAGCACGGGGTCCATAAAGACTCCGAACGCTTTCTCTCCGAGGACGGACGGCGAAAGACCGCCGCCGTAGGGCGCGGTTTGAAACATCTGGGGGTCAAGCCCGATCTCATTTTGACCAGCCCCCTGGCGCGGACCCGCGAGACCGCGGAACTGATTGCTGACGCCTATGATCCGGCGCTTCTGTTTGAAGTATTCGATCCGCTCGCACCCGGCGGCGATTTCGTTGAAGTGGTACGGTCTCTCAAGGAGCGGGCCGCCGCGGAAGTCATGTTGGTAGGGCACATGCCGGAGGTGGCAGAGTGGGTTTCGATGTTTGTCGGGGGGGATCCGGGAATGGAAGTGACCTTCAAGCGCGCGGCGGTGGCATGTATCCGATTTGACGGCCCGCCGGCCGTGGGATGCGGGCGATTGGAATGGTTGATTCCTCCCGGGGTCTTGCGACACTTGGGTGATGATTAGGATCTTTTAAGTTCTTGGCGTGCAGCCCCCCGATAGAAGCTATTAAAAGTTGTAGCACCGTTCTATGAACGGTTTCTCGCACCTAATTATTGAGGAATTCAGGCGCTCATAGCCCTTCGGCCGGTTCAGGGCGGGAGCGCGGTTACATCGGATTTTAATTTATTCACGCCTTGCATACGCGTGGCTGTGCTGGGAAACGGACGGCGTGGCAGCCGTCCCTCCCGTGAAAAAAAGGCGGGTTTTCTTGAGAAATGGGAGGGGCGGGTGCCACGCCGTCCGCTATCAGGCAATTCTTTCACATCTTCTATGGGATGGCATTCTCTTGATTTTCCCAAATTGACTTACGCCCGCCCGCAGAATTGGGGCGAACAGAATCTTGACAGGCCCGCCATTTTTAGCAAGGCTCTAAGAGTCATTACACCGTGCGATAGCACACCCTACGAAAGGACGACAGCATGAAACGGCGAATGAGCTGGCTGATGAGCGGGCTGATGAGCGTGGCGTTGATCTTTTCGGCTGGCTGTATGGGATTGGGGGGTGGAGTGGCGGCTTCGACGACTCCGTTGGAAGGCAGGGAGTACATTATACTGAATAATGTCGTTTCGACCGACAGTTCCGTCATGTTCCTGGGATTTATCCCGATTTCAGGCTTCAACTCGGTGCATGACGCCGTCACGGATGCCTTGCGGAAGAACAACGCCGATGGCCTGATCAATGTCACCGTGGATACCTACACCGCGTATTTCATTCTCTTTTCCCGGACCTATACGCGAGTCTGCGGAACGGCAATCCGGTTTGTGGGGACCAAGAAGGGGACGAGTAACTAAGCGATTATGCGTGTACTGGTCATAACCAATCTCTATCCGCGGCCGGATTTGCCGGGGCTGGGTATATTTAATCATCAGATGCTGGAGGCCTTGGGAGGGCAGGTCGAGGTCCGGGTGATTTGTCTGGTGCCGCAATGGCGACGCTGGCGGTGGGCGGGAATCCGGCAATGGCAAAATCCCCGGTCGGCGTCTTTTTCCGTTACCTATCTGCCAGTCCCTTACCTCCCTTTTCTGGGGCGCAATTTAAGTGCGTTTTTTTACCGACAGGCACTCGAAAGACAGGTGACAGTGGCGGCGGATGAAGTGGTCTATACGGCCTGGCTGTATCCGGATGCGGTGGCGGTTGCGGAGTGGGCACGGTCCCGGGGCCGACCGGTCTGGGTTCGGGTCATGGGTACGGATTTATTTCATCTCCGCACGCCATCCCGACGCCGGCAAATCCAGCGGGCCGACGGGGCGGTCCGCGGATATATTTGCAATGCCCGGAGTCAGATCGCCGTGCTCCAGGCGGCAGGCGTCGGAATCGGCCGGCTCCATTATGTGCCCAACGGAGTGAATGCGCAAAAGTTCCACTACCGCGATGGGGAGTCCGTTGCGCAAGGGCTGCCCAATGCGCCAGCGGTAACCGGATGCAAACGCGTTCTTTTCGCCGGCAATCTGCTTCCGGTCAAGGCGCCGGAAATCGCATTACAGGCACTGGGACAAGTGTTGAAAAATCAGAATAATATCGAGCTGGTCTTTGTCGGCGACGGTCCGCTGAAAGCGCGGTTGATGAAAATCGCGCAACAATTGAAGCTAACGGATCATGTCTTTTTTGCCGGCCGACGGGGGCACGAAGAAATGCCGCTTTGGATGAATTTCTGTGATTGCCTCTGTCTCTCCAGTTGGAGTGAAGGTATGCCCAATGTGATTCTCGAAGCCCTGGCTTCAGGCCTGCCGGTGGTGGCCACCGATGTTGGCGCCTGCCGCGATCTGTTGGATGACGAACCAATGGCCCGTCTGGTTCCGCCCGGCGATACTCGGAAAATGGCGGAAGCCATCGGCGACCTGTTGTCGCGAACGGTGGATCGCCCGGCGCTGGCGGCACGGCACGGCCAACGCAGTTGGGCGGATCAGGCGGCGGAGGTGCTGGCGTTGATCGGGCAAGGACGTTGTTAAGTTGTTCGTTGTCGGTTGTCGACCCCGAAAGAGGTAGGGCGACGTCGCCGACGGAGCCGTTCAGTGAAGGCGGAAATCTCACGTTGAGGGGGATTTCTCGACTTCGCTCGAAATGACGGCAAATGAATCCTGATGTAGCCGCGATTTACGATCGCCTCATTCCCAGGCCATCCGCTCATAGAGCGGGGTTACATCGAGCGGGGATCCGGAGTCTGAACCCTGGGGGACACTGCGAGAGCCTCCCCGCTTGTGAGAGAAGATAAAGCCTGAGATTTTGCACGCAGAGTTACACCAGGTTCAGATAGAGTTAAGACAAGAGTAAGGCAGTGCCGTGCGATCCTGCTTGAAGGCGGAATCACCCGTCCCGGTGTTCTTTTAAGAGGCAGGATGGGGGAACCTTTCTAAACTCTAAAACAAGCGGCGGATGGGGCATTTCATCGTTCGACGAAATGACACAGCCGTTCTTCACTCTGAGAACAAGCATTTGAACCCCGCGGAACTCTGCGAGAAACTCCCCGGCTGGCCAATGGGCCAATCACCCATAATTATTCAGAAAGAACCCTTGTTTGAATGGACTTTGAATTCTTTGCTGACTTTGTGTTACAGTCTGGAATCTCATGAACATCATTTACCATCATAGAACGCAGGCGACCGGGGCGGAAGGCGTCCATATTTCTTACATCATCAAGGGGCTCCGCGAACTCGGACATCAGGTGACCGTCGTTTCTCCCAGCGGTCATGAGCCCGGGCAGACCGCCGGTAATAATCCCTACGCCCGCAAAAAAACCCTCAAAACGCGATTGTTCGACGGGTTGAGCCGGATCCTGCCCCAGTTTATGTTTGAATTGCTGGAGATTGCTTATAATGGGGTGGCTGGCCGGAAGATCGAAGCCCTTCTCCGTACTCAGAAAATCGATTTTATCTACGAACGATATGCCTTTTTCATGTCTGCCGGCGTACGCCTGGCAAAAAAACATCATATCCCGATCATTGTGGAAGTGAACGAGATCGCCGGACACAAACGCGTCCGTAAGCAGACTTTTGTGGGGCAAGCCCGTAAAAGAGAACTGTTCGTATTTCGGAATGCGGATGCCATTATTGTCGTCTCAGATTTTTTGAGGGAGGAAATTTCCCGACTCGGGGTCGACAAAAACAAGATTCAGGTGATCCCCAATGGCGTCGATGAAAAGGAATTTTGCCCGCAAACCGTTACCACGGTCAATCGACTAAAACTGGGCATCGGCGAGCGGACGGTAGTGCTGGGATTTATCGGCTGGTTCGTCGGCTGGCACAACCTGGAACTGTTGGTGGATGTTTTTGGCGAGCTGGCCGCGAATCGGGACGTGGCGCTGGTTTTGATCGGCGATGGTGCGCTGAAAGAAAAACTGCTGGCGATCGGACAGGCGCGCGGGGTTGCCGACAAACTCATCTTTACAGGAGCGGTCCCTTATCGGGAAATTCCGGCTTATATTGCCGCTTTGGACATTTGCGTGATACCCGGGTCCAACGAGTTCCGGTCGCCCATCAAGCTTTTTGAATATATGGCCATGGCCAAGCCGGTGGTGGCGCCGCGATATCAGCCCATTGAGGCCATTGTCACTCCTAACGTGGACGGGCTGATTTTTGAGGCCAATGATCGGAATTCGCTGAAAGCGGTTCTGGCCGAAACGATCGCCGATCCCGATAAACGGCAACGCATCGGTGCCGCCGCCCGGCAAAAAATCATGGAATGCCATACCTGGCTTCATAACGCCAAACGGGTTATCGATCTGGTACAAAACTGAAGTACAGTCTTTCTGATTATTTCACGCAAAGCCGCAGAGCACGCTAAGATCTCTGAGAGCCGCGCGACGAGTCCCACCTGGATGCGGGATGCCTCGCGCGGCTATTGCTCTTGAAAGATCCTACGAAACGGGAACCGGACGCGCGGTGCACGATCACGTCCCGTGAGCGCTCACCGCACGGCCATGCTCCTCTTCCCCGCTCAACTCCGCGACCTTGGCGCCTCCGCGTGCGACCTCCCTTTTGCCGGTGCGGAGGAACCCGTACCGGGTGCGAAATCAAAGAAAGTTACCGGGACGAGTAGCAAGCTCGACCGGGCGCTGTTTCACCCACGGAACTTCAATGCGCCCCGTAATGAACCACTCATTTTTTCAAGTTGCACTGCTCTCAGTGTCATGGTATATTCAATCCACATTGAACGCAATGAATTGTGCCCTTGCATAATTCATGGGTACGGAGTTTGCATTTTTCAAGCGGAAATCGCCTGAATAGTTGTTGGTGAGGAAGGCAGGTTGCATAGGGCCTAGCGCTGAGCGTAGTCCTTACTTCTATGCTCTCTGCCCCATGCTCTTCGCACTAAATCTTCCTGGTTGCCCTACAGCCTAAGCCCCGATAGTCTAAAAACCGTCTCCCCTGCTCCCCCTTATGTCTCCCATTGAACATCCAGTCGTCCGGCGCTTCATCGAAGATGCCGGGCATTTGACCCAGGCGCTGGGTTTCGGGCGCGTGACCGGGCAAATCTATGCCTTTCTTTATTTCAGCGCCGAAGCCCGGTCCCTGGATGATCTCAAGCGCGAACTCGCCATCAGCAAGGGGAGCGCCAGCATGTGTGTGCGCCAATTGGAAGACTTGGGTGCTGTTCAGCGCGTATGGGTGAAAGGGGACCGCAAGGATTATTACCAGGCAAACGATTATTTCGGCCAGATCATCCGGCGGGGATTGCAGGACATCATCGGACGCCGGATGGAAGCGTTGGGCCAATTCATCGAAGAAGCCGACCGAACCGTGACCGGCGACAATGGCGACGCTTTCATCCGCCAGCGATTAAACCGATTGCGTGCCTTTCAGAAAAAGGCGCAAAAATTCTGGGAAAACCCACTGGTGAAAGTGATGCTGAAATGATGGGTTTCTGGTGTGGATACCTGAGATAGGTCAGGAGTATTATAGTGAGTTTTAATTTATGTTATGAACTTGCCATGAGGATTCGTCGACGCCAATCCTCGCGAGATTTGGCGACGGAGGCTCCCCGTTCTGATCCCGGCAACTATTGGCAGTGGCAATTCAATTCTTCAGCAACGTATTTTGCAAAATGTTTCGACCTGGTTCCGCAGCTTCACGGCAAGTCCGTTCTCGATATCGGATGTGGTTTGGGTGGGCGCACGGGTTACGTGGTCACTACGGGCGCCCGGAGTGTTGTGGGGGTGGACATCAACCACGAAGAAATCGAATCGGCCCGGCGTCTCGCTATAGAACGTTTGGATGCCGACTCAAGATCCCGTCTGCAGTTCATTGCAGTTCGGGAGCAAGACCCATTACCCTTTGGCCCTTATGACATAGTGCTCTTAATCGATTGCCTGGAGCATGTCAGAGATCCGATTGCCATGCTCAATCTGGCGTATACCATGTTGCGTCCAGGCGGTATTTGCTATTTCAGCACAGTGGGATGGTATAACCACCTGGCCTCGCATCTTTCCGGGATCATTCCAATCCCGTTTGCCACCGTTTTCTTTTCCGACAAACAAATTCTCGATGCGGTGCGACGGATTGTTGACGATCCATCCTATCGGCCGACCATGTGGGATTCCAATCCTCCGCCCGAATCCTTAGCGAGGCTGGAAAAAGTGAACCGGAGGGTTAAAAACCCGCTTGATTACAATAACCCAATGGGTTATACATAGTCGCATGAAAACGCATTACCGAAAACGCAAGACCCGCT
>Ga0073936_10003435_pt1 | contig 22704 bp, 24 predicted proteins | sample AliMusrvi5mmetaG_FD_87041 | JGI IMG/M metagenome (GOLD analysis project Ga0073936, IMG submission 87041) | Freshwater lake bacterial and archeal communities from Alinen Mustajarvi, Finland, to study Microbial Dark Matter (Phase II) - Alinen... | ecosystem: Environmental > Aquatic > Freshwater >... | reverse complement strand
CGTTATACCAACGAGAAGAATAGAATGACGCAGGAATCCCAGTTTCATAAAAGTTTAAACTTATTTGATTCTACCGCAATTGTTGCCGGTTCCATGATCGGTTCCGGAATTTTTATTGTCAGTGCCGATATTGCCAGGCAGGTCGGATCTCCTGGCTGGCTTATGGTTGTATGGATCATTACCGGGTTGCTTACCACTTTTGCCGCACTGAGCTATGGCGAACTGGCAGGCATGTTCCCCAAGGCCGGTGGCCAGTATGTTTATCTCAAGGAAGCCTATAATCCCCTGGTTGGTTTTTTATATGGGTGGACTCTCTTTATGGTGATACAAACCGGTACTATTGCAGCTGTAGGCATGGCCTTCGCGAAATACATTGGTGTGCTGATCCCTTCCATCTCGGAATCGGTTTGCTGGTTGAGTATTGGGTTCGTGAAATTCGGCCCGGTTCAGATCGTGGCGATCCTTTGTATCGTATTTCTAACCTGGCTGAACACCCGTGGGATCAAAGAAGGCAAAAACGTTCAGAATATTTTCACATCCGGAAAATTTATATTTCTGATCCTGTTTATTTTTATCGGCCTGGCAATTGCCTCCAACTGGGAGGCTTTGCACCAGAATAAGCATATTTTGTGGGATCCTGTCCAGGTTAAGGACGGGAAATTAATCCCCTTATCCGGCATTACCCTTATCACTGCACTCGGGATGGCTATGGTAGGGTCTCTTTTTTCCTCGGATGCCTGGAACAACATTACCTTTACAGCAGGAGAAGTGATCAACCCCAAAAAGAACATCCCTTTAAGCCTCTTCCTCGGCACCTTGAGTGTTACCATCCTATACCTGCTGGCTAACGTGGCCTACCTTGCCATTCTCCCGCTAAGGGGGCACCCTGAAGGCGCCACCATTGCAGAGCGGGGTATTCAGTTTGCAACGAACGACCGGCTGGGCACTGCCGCTATGGCGAATGTTTTCGGCAACTATGCTGTCATCATAATGGCATTGTTCATTGTCGTCTCCACTTTCGGATGCAACAACGGGCTTATCCTTGCCGGGGCTCGTGTTTATTATGCCATGGCCAAAGACAAGTTGTTCTTCAAAAAAACCGGTAACCTGAATAAGAATGGAGTACCTGCCAATGGGTTGATTATTCAATGCGTCTGGGCCTGTTTACTCTGTCTTTCCGGCACCTATAACCAGCTTCTTGATTATGTTGTTTTTGCAGTGCTTATCTTCTACGTTCTTACAATAGCAGGAGTTTTTATTCTCAGGAAAACCGTTCCGGATATGGAAAGACCATATAAGGCATTCGGATATCCTTTTATACCTGCCTTTTACATTCTCTTTGCCAGCATCATCATGATCATACTCCTGATCTGTAAAACAGAATATACCCTCCCCGGACTGCTCATCGTCCTGTTGGGAATTCCCGTATATTTTTTCGGACTTAAACGAAAAACAATTAATTAGCGTTATGATGTTGTGAATTTCCGGAAATACATATACAAGCTGCTTTCTGTTTCCCTCTTTCTTGTTTCTTTAAATCTGCATGCCCAATGCTTTAAAGGGAACAATGCCTTCCAGGATGGTGAATCAATAGCCTATGATGTTTCTTACAATTGGGGACCGGTTTGGGTGAATGCAGGCCTTGTCACTTTTGATGTCAAAAAAGAAGTGTTTAACGGAAAGACCGCGCTTCATTTAAAAAGCACAGGCAAAACTTATTATTCCTATGATTTCCTCTTTAAAGTGAGGGATTATTATGATACCTGGGTTGACCCGGATTCCTTTCAAACCCGCGAATTCAGAAGAATGATCTATGAAGGCGGATACCAGATCGTCAACACGCTGCATTTTAACAGCAACAGGACCCTCGTTTATTCAAGCACTAAATGCAATAACGATCCGATACGATACGACACATTGAAACCCGGCCCCTGCGCTTTTGACATGGTGTCTGCCGTATATTTCGCCCGGACGCTTGATATCAGCAAACTCACGTCGGATTCCCGGGTGCCGGTGAGTGTTCTCATTGACAACGCCGTCTTTAATATCTATATCAAATACCTGGGAAAAGAAACAGTCCAGGCCCGGAGCGGTAAAAAATACCGCTGCGTTAAATTCACGGCGAAAATGGTCGAAGGAACTATCTTCAGGGGCGATGAAGATGTATTGGTCTGGGTTACCGACGATGAGAATAAAATCCCCGTTTATATCGAAGCAAAAATCCTTGTCGGAACAGTGAAAGCCTACCTGAAGGATTTCAAAGGTTTAAAAAACCCGCAAACCTCCCTTTTGAAATAATGCACCTGTTTTTTCCGGATTGTTGAAATTTTGTATGCATTGCGTTTACAGAACTTTTAACTTTACCATGGAATTCAATATCACCTCTGTCGTTTAATCAATCCAATTTCTACATTCATGAAAAAATTAATTCCAATCCTGCTCGCTGCCATTCTGTTCGGCATGTACAGTTGTTGCCCAAAAGAAAAGAAAGAAGCCAAGAATGACACCCCCCTGATCGAAAAAAAAGATCTTAAACTATCCGGCAATATCATGACACCGGAAGTCTTATGGTCATTCGGCCGGCTAAGTGAACCGGAGATCTCTCCGGACAAATCAACCATCCTGTACGGTGTTGCCTATTATGATATCCCGCAGAATAAAGGGAACCGGGAAATCTACACCATTGGAATCGACGGAAAGAATATGAAAAGGCTGACCACTACGAAATTCAGCGAGTATAATGCAACATGGCGTCCCGATGGTAAAAAGATCGGGTTCATGTCTGCTGAAACAGGTGATATGCAGATGTGGGAGATGAATACCGACGGTTCCGACAGGAAACAGATCTCTTCCACTGATGGCGGGATTACAGGTTTCAAATACTCTCCTGACGGGAAAAAGGTGGTCTATACCCGCGAGGTTACAATTGATAAAAAGACCAGCGATATCTATCCCGACCTGCCCAAGGCAAGCGGAAAAATCATCACAGACCTTATGTACCGTCACTGGGATTCATGGATGGAAACTTACGGTCATGTCTTTATTGCTGATCTTGACGGTGGAAAATTATCGAATGATCTCGATATCATGAAGGATGAACCTTATGAATCTCCCTTGAAGCCGTTTGGAGGCATGGAGCAGATCACATGGAGCCCCGACAGCAAAGTACTGGCCTACACCTGCCGCAAGAAAAAAGGAATGGAATATGCAGTCTCCACGAATTCAGACATCTTCCTTTACGATCTGGCCTCAAAAAAGACCACCAATATCACCGAAGGCATGATGGGATATGATCAGGCTCCTGTTTATTCTCCCGATGGAAAAAAGATCGCGTGGCAAAGCATGGAACACGACGGTTACGAATCCGATAAAACAAGGTTGTACATTTATAATCTGGATAAGAACATCAAAACGGATTATTCAAAGGATTTCGACCAGAGTTCTGAAGGCATGGCCTGGAGTGATGACAGTAAGACGCTTTATTTCATCAGCGATATCAAGGCAACCGATGAGATCTACAAACTGGATTATGAAACCGGGAAAATAAACAGAATCACGGATGGCATTCATAATTATACGGGAGTTTTTCCTGCCGGGAATACACTTATTGCCTCACGCGTTTCAATGTCCATGCCTTCTGAGTTATACTCTGTAGACCCGCAGAATGGTAAAGACACACAGATCACCTTCACAAACAAGGAGCTTCTTGATCAGCTGAAAATGGGCCGGGTTGACAAACGCTGGATCAAAACAACAGACAAAAAGGACATGCTGACCTGGATCATCTATCCCCCTGACTTCGATTCCACAAAAAAATACCCGACTCTCCTCTATTGCGAAGGCGGCCCTCAGAGTACCGTCAGCCAGTTCTGGTCATACCGCTGGAATTTCCAGATGATGGCAGCCAACGGATATATCATTGTAGCGCCAAACCGGAGGGGACTTCCCGGTTTCGGAAAGGAATGGAATGAAGAGATTTCCGGTGATTACGGCGGGCAGAACATGAAGGACTACCTGAGCGCAATCGATGCCATGACAAAGGAATCCTATGTCAACAAAGACAAACTCGGTTGCGTTGGCGCAAGTTATGGCGGGTTTTCAGTATACTGGCTGGCCGGTCACCACAACAAAAGGTTTAAGGCTTTCATTGCCCACGACGGCATGTTCAACCTCGAAAGCCAGTATCTTGAAACTGAAGAGATGTGGTTCGTGAACTGGGACCTCGGCGGCCCTTTCTGGGATAAAAGCAATAAAATTGCGCAGCGTTCCTATGAAAATTCACCTCACAAATTTGTTCAGAACTGGGATACGCCCATCCTTGTCGTTCATTCAGAACTGGACTACAGGATTGCAGTTACCCAGGGTATGCAGGCTTTCAATGCCGCCAAACTCAGAGGGATCCCTGCTGAATTCCTTTACTTCCCTGATGAAAATCATTGGGTGTTAAAGCCGCAGAATGGTGTCCTCTGGCAACGTACCTTCTTTGCATGGCTCGATAAGTGGTTAAAATAAACTGATTTTACAGAACACGGATTTCACCCGGGAATACGGCTTTTCATAGTAAACTAATCCGTATATAGTGTGGGATCCGTGTTTTTTCATTTATGATGCAGGACAACACAATCAACAGTAATATTGAAAGGGCGGTTGCAATATTAAAGCAGTCCTCCTTTACGACAGCATACACCGGGGCAGGGATTTCCGTTGAAAGCGGCATCCCTCCTTTCCGGGGTGAAGGAGGCCTTTGGACAAAGTACGATCCGGAACTTCTTTACATTGATCACTTCATGAACGACCCGGCTTCGGCATGGACAATTATTAAAGAGATCTTTTATGATTTCTTCGGGCAGGCCAAACCAAACAAAGCGCACCTTGTTCTTTCCGAAATGGAAAAGAATGGTTTTATCGGCCGGGTGATCACCCAGAATATCGACAACCTGCACCAGGAAGCCGGATCCAACCGGGTTTTTGAATTTCATGGTAACTCCAAGCACCTGGTATGCCTTGCCTGTCATATGCATTACCATGTAAATGAGATTAATCTGGACCACCTTCCCCCTACCTGCCGTCAATGCGGTGGCCTGCTGAAACCGGATTTTGTTTTTTTCGGGGAAGGTATCCCTCAACTCCCGCTCGCAGCAGCGTATGAAGCAGCCAGCATATCAGAAGTTTTCCTGATCATCGGGACTACCGGTGAGGTGATGCCTGCAAACCAGATCCCTTTTCTTGCAAAATCAAACGGAGCTACGATCATCGAAGTAAACCTCGATGAATCCAACTATACCCGGAATATCACGGATATTTTTCTGAAAGGGAAAGCAACTGAAATAATGGGGATGATCGCTGAAGGATTATTTCCCGCGCCCCTGTAAGATGATCAGAATAGTGTAGATCATGATCTTGAAATCCATTGCCAACGACATGTTTTCGATATAGAGCAGGTCAAATTTCAATCGTTCAACCATCTGGTCAACATTCTCGGCATAACCATATTTTACCTGCCCCCAGGAGGTAATGCCTGGCTTAACTTTATGCAGCAGGCGGTAAGCCGGCGCACGCTGGATGATCTGGTCGATATAGTACTGGCGCTCCGGTCGGGGACCAACGAGGCTCATATCCCCTTTTAAAACGGTGAAGAACTGGGGTATCTCATCAACCCTCACTTTTCTTAAAAATTTTCCGAATTTTGTGATACGCGGATCTTCCTTGGAGGAAAGCATGGGGCCGTTCTTTTCTGCATCCTTGTACATCGTGCGGAATTTATGCATGACAAAGGGTTTGCTTTTAAGTCCCACACGCTGCTGTGAGTAAAAGACAGGCCCTTTGGATGTAAGCTTTATGCAGATGGCAGTAATCAGCATCGCCGGGAATAAGATAATGAGACAGATACTTGAAATGCCGATGTCGAGGATCCGTTTCATCGAAAGCTGCCAGTCGGGCATCAGGTCAGGATAGATCTGGATCAGCGGAGCATGAAATATCGAAGTTGTTTTTACTGATCCCACAAGAATATCCTGCATTACCGGAATGATCTTGATCACAACATCAGTATCTTCCAGCTGCGTGATAATGTTCTCGATAGTATGATTCTCCGAATGCTCAATTGCAATAATAACCTCCTCGATGTTCATTTCCTTGATAAGGCGGTTCAGGTCCTTAATGGCGCCGAGATGCGGAATAAAATTAGCCAGTTTATAACTTGCATACCCTTCCGCATTCACAAATCCCACGAATTTATTGCCCGATGATTTCACCTGGTTCTCGATCTCATCATAGATTGAAACCGCGTTCCCGTTGCTTCCGACAATGATCGTATTAAATCCCAGCTTCTTGTTGTGGATCTTAAATGCTGTCCTGGAGGTCAGTATGAACCTGAAAGAGGCAGTAAAGAAGAGATGCAGGATCAGCAAGGCAAAAAAGAACTGGATGTAGGTTCTGTTTGATATTATGATATCATCAAGGATCAGAGTGAAGAAGATAATGGTCACCCCGATGAAAGTAATAAGAACAGTCTGACCGAATTCACGAAGGCGTGCCTTGCGATAGATCTTCCGGTAAGTGCCGAGAAGGATGTAAAGGACAAGCCAGAATATCGGAACAACCATAATTCCCAGATAGAGGTTCCTGTCTCCGAAAATCTGGCCGATGTGGCTGAATGTCTGATGATCTACCGTATACTTCCGGTAAATAAAAAACAGCATCCAGGCCAGAAATGCGGAAAGAAGATCTGAAGCAACGTATTTTACAACCTGGAGTTTTCTATTCATTCTGTAACAGTTTAGCGGTTTCCGTCGCTATTTTGATAGCAATTTGCAGTTATCAAGCAAAATAACCCCCTTATCAACACCAGCATCCTTTGAAGCAGCAAAGTATAACCTGAATGTCGACATCCCGGAATAGGCAGTGATCGAATTGGAAAGATCAACATAGATCTTTTTCCATTTGTCATTGGTCGGGAATACAGTCATGATCGGTACGTCATACAGTGTAGTACTGGAATAGAGATAAACTCCGATGGTGAGGGTGTTATTTGTTTTATAGTTGAGTTCAAGATAAGTCGGTGATGAGGTGGATATTCCATAGGATTTGTGGGTTACTGCCTCAAAGTAATCGGTGTCTGATGGCAGCTCTGCCATGCCGGAATGAGCGCCTTCAAAGGTATTTACCGAGTTGGGGTCGGTGTTCTTGATCCTTATTGAGCTTCTTTTTGTGGTATCCAGGGTCAGTGAAGGATCATCAAAGTCCTCAAGCCAGAGGAAAACGGTTTTAGCCTTGTAGGTAGTGGAAAGGCCCGTGAGTTTAGTGGTATCGTCCTGAGCAAGTGTGACAGTCCGCTCTATAATGTTATAATAAGGATATTCGCCTCTTGTTGAACCGATGCCGTCTTTCTTTATACCTCCAATTATTGTAATCTTGTGGGTACCTGTTTTCAGCAAGGGGAAACGGGCCGGTAATTCAAAAGTTCCCGCTATTTCACCATCAACGTAAACCCATGCATCGGTTATATTGTGTGATGCGGAACCCTGTTCAGCGTAAGTGGTGGAAAAGTTAATGGTATCGATGCTCAGGTATGATGGGATGCTCTGGTCGGAGAATTTCTCACAGGATGATTGACCAATGAGAACCAGGACAACAAAACAGGTTATTAAGAGGTAAACAGTTTTTCTATAGGCCATATGTTGCGAGCGTAGTGTTTCCCGCTATTACATCAGAAAACGGTCAATATTTGTGAATATTGTCTGAAAAAGAAGGAAAAGATATGAACAGGTTAACAACAATTTCACGCCCCGTTTCAAAGGTTATTGGCTGACTGGCTGATCTTCTCAATCACCTTGTAAGCAACTTCAAGAGCGCTGTAACCATCATTGATGGTTACAGGCGGAATGGTATTGTTGATGATGGCAGAATAAAAGCTCTCAAGTTCAGTACGAATCGCGTTAGAGGGTTTTATTTCCGGTTTATCGAAAAGTATCTGTTTGACCCCTTTCCCTGGGCCCAGGTCGATCATGAAAGGCATCGGGAAGCCCATCCCTTTGTCTGCGTCCTTGATCCTCACAACCTCGGCCTCTTTTTTGAAAAAGTCTACTGAGATGTAAGCATCACGCTGAAAAAATCTTGCTTTCCGCATATTTTTCAGGGAGATCCTGCTGGCGGTAAGGTTTGCCACACAGCCGTTATCAAATTCGATACGGGCATTTGCAATGTCAGGGGTATCACTGACCACAGCCACACCGCTGGCGCTTATCTTACGGATGTTGCATCTTACAACACTGAGGACAATATCGATGTCATGGATCATCAGGTCAAGAATCACCGGCACATCTGTTCCCCGTGGATTGAATTGTGCTAGGCGGTGTGCCTCGATGAACATAGGCTTGTTAAAGAATGGCTCAGCCGCCAGGAATGCAGGATTGAACCTTTCCACATGCCCTACCTGTACCTTCACGTTCGCTTCCTCTGCAATCTTGATGAGTTCCCTGGCTTCATCAAGCGTCGTCACGATCGGCTTTTCTATGAATACATGCCTGAATTTCTTCAGACTTTTAGAAGCACATTCAAAGTGAGAAACAGTCGGGGTGACAATATCAACCACATCCACATCATCCACAAGCTCATCCAGCGTATTGTAGCGTTTGATTTCATACTCCTGCTGGACTTTCAATGCATTGGCTTCATCCGGGTCAAAAAAACCGACAAGATTAAAATCACTGATCTCCTTTATACATTTGATATGAATTTTCCCCAGATGCCCTGCTCCAAGTACCCCTATTTTTAACATATGGATTGGTTTTATTTGGAATGAAAAAAATGTCAGTCTTTTTTGCAAAAGTAACGGTTTTCGAGCGATTGAATTGATTATTTTCGTGAAAAATTTGATGACGACATTATTTTCAACCTGCAATTTCTCTGTATGACCAATACGGCACCACTGATCGACACTTACAAGCATAAAGGCTTACGTCAGCAACTTGTCCAGACCATCAGAGAAAAGGGCATTTCCGACGAAAGAGTTCTGGATGCAATTGGAATCGTACCGAGGCATTGTTTCTTTGATTCCTCCTTCCTCAAGTTTGCTTACGACGACAAGGCCTTCCCCATTGCTGCCGGGCAAACGATTTCCCAGCCCTATACTGTTGCATTTCAGACCGAGCTGCTGCGGATAAAAAAAGGCGACAAAGTCCTGGAGGTGGGAACCGGTTCCGGATACCAGGCCTGTATCCTTGCAGAAATGGAGGCCAAGGTGTTCAGCATTGAACGCCAGAAAGCATTGTTCGACAAAGCCATTAAATTCCTTCCCAATTTTCATTACCCCATTAAACTGTTTTACGGAGACGGTTATAAAGGGCTGCCGGCCTATGCGCCCTTCGACAAAGTTATCGTAACCGCCGGTGCGCCTTATATACCAGACCCCCTGCTCCTTCAGCTGAAGCCCGGAGGCATTCTTGTCATCCCTGTCGGCAGCGGCGAAATTCAGGTCATGACAACTGTCACAAGAATATCCGAAAAGGAATTCGAGAAAAAAGAACATGGTACCTTCCGGTTCGTTCCCCTGCTTGAGAACAAGGCGACGGATTAGTGACGCGTAACTCGTAACTCTTAACTCTTAACGGGTATTGAGTATCCTTCATCTTTCCGCATCCTGAATCCTGAATCCTGAATCCTGAATCCTGAATCCAGTATCCAAAAAATAATTTTACATTTCCCTCAGTCTGTTGTATATTTATCGTTCATTTTAGAACTTAAAACTCAAATCCTATAGGTCATGAAAAAATTATTGTTTATTTCAGGCATCCTGATCCTCCTCTTTGCCTGCTCCTCGGAAAAGGTAAACTTCTCACAATTACAGGACAGAAACGGATTATTTTACCTCGCAAACAAAGACAAGCCTTATACCGGTGATATTGCTTCCTTTGACAATGGGAAGGTTGAACTTGAAGGAAGGGTTGAAGACGGTCTGCGGGTCGGTTTATGGACCACATATTACCCTAACGGGCAGAAAAAAACAGAAGGAAACTACAAGGAAGGTCTTAAAGACGGTACCTGGACCTATTGGAAAGACAACGGACAGCAGGAAGGAGTCGAGATTTACAAGTACGGAAAGATGTTAAGCAACGAAGGCACAATGGCAGAACCTCCGAAGGACACTGTTAAGGAACAGCCTGTTGCTGAGCAAAAACCAGCCCCGGTTAAGCAGGCCGTTGCCAAACCGGTTGAACACAAAGCACAGCCAGTTGTATGGGAACAGCTGCACGGCGGCCCGGTAAAATATTTGAACGGAATCCCCTATACGGGACCTGTTGTAAAATACATGAGGACTGGCGGCAAAGAACTTGACGGTTACTTTGAAAGAGGTAAAAGGCAGGGAAAATGGGTGTATTATGACAAATACGGCAACGTAAAGGATGTCAGGTACTACTAGACTTTCCTGCGCCGCACCCGCCTTGCAAAAGCATAGGCAAAGCCTGCAACTATCAGGACCGAACCCAGCCATAATACATTAATGTAGGGATTCATGATCCCTTTGACAACAATGTAATCAGGATCTTTCCCGACAAACGAGATGTACATGTAGTAGTCCCTGCTGAAAAAGTGCTTAGTGTCGGGATTATACACATAACCCATGCGCGGGTTTTTATTGACGGAAGGGAAGAGTGAAAATTCACGCACAAACCGGTCTGTTTTCCGCTTTAGGAAATCCACTTTGTACTCGGTGATGTTCCCTTTTTTTGACTCACTGTTATAGGTGAGGTAATACCCACCCATATAAAGGGTGTCATGCTTCATCAGCATCAGGTTCTCCGCATTCATCTTCTGATCGCCCAGGTCGAATTTGGATGTATTCATCGTAACGACTGATGAATTGGAAAAGGTGATAAGAACTCCCATTAAAAAGATCACGAATCCAAGGTGGGTCACGATTCCTCCCCAGTTCCTCGGAGCAGAAGTGCTAAAGATTGCATTGAAGATCAGTGAAAGAATGGAGAAGAGGATAAAGAACAGGAAGAGTATGAACGGAACCTGTTGCACCACACCCGTGAATACAAAGGGCAATACCAGGACAGCTGCAGCGACAAGAGGAGCTGACATCTTTTTAAGAAATTCCAGAGCCGAATTCACATTGTAATTAAGGAACTGTGTGAAGGCAATGAATGCCGCAATCAGCAAGGCATAAGGCATTTGCCATTTGTTGTAAAACCCAACCCTGTCAGATGGAGGAGCAACATTCGTATGGAACAGTTTATTGAATACCGGTATGGAGGTTGTGAAAACGACCTGGAAAGCTGCCAGCACGATTATGATTGCACCTACGAACATCCAGAACTCTTTTGAGAGAAGAATCTCCCCTTTTTTAAGAGCAAGTCCCCGGATATTAATTCCTATCATCACCAGCATTAAAACAAGGAAAACAAGCAGGTATACCAAAAGCTGTGCCGTCATCCCGTTATCGCCAAAAGAGTGCGCTGAAGTCTCAGCGAGCACACCACTTCTGGTCAGGAAACTCGCATAAAGCACCAATACGTATGAAAGGCAGATAAAAATCAGTGCAACGAAAAGTGCATGCCGCTGCTTCCTCGCAATGAGCATGAAATGAAGGCCGCCAACCAGCGTCATCCACGGAACAAGGGATGAGTTCTCAACCGGGTCCCAGGCCCAGAATCCACCGAAAGTCAGGGAGACATATGCCCAGGCGCCACCAAGAAGGATTCCGGCTCCCAGCATAGTCAGAGAAAGAAGAGTCCAGGGCAGGGCCGGTTTAATCCACGACAAAAAGTCTTTTTTCATAAGTCCTGCAATGGCATAAGAGAAAGGAACCAGTGCCAGGGCATAGCCCAGGAAAAGGATCGGGGGATGGATGGTCATCCAGATGTTCTCAAGTAATGGATTCAGGCCATTGCCGTCAAGCAGCATCTTCAGGTAATCAGGGCTTGCAAACATGGTTCCGCTCAGGTTTCCCATCGTCTCCCTGAGCAGAAGAAACGGACTTCCGCCGATCTTGACAGCTCCGAAATGGATACCCAGCATCATGGACGTTACAAATACCTGGGAAAGCGAAAAAACAAACATGACATGTCTTTCCCAGTTGCGCGAAATATACAGTAATACAACACCGGTTAACGCCTGCCAGATGGCCCAGGTGAGGAAACTTCCCTCCTGCCCTGCCCAGAAACAGGAGATAATATATTTTATGGGAAGGCTTATTGATGAATATTCCCAGACATATGAATATTCAAAATAGTGCTGAAAGATCAGGTAATAAAGGATTCCTGCAACGGCGGTAAGAGAAGCAGCATGAAGCAGGAAAAGAGAGCGGGCAAATTTCTGTAACCGGGATCCGTGTTCACTGCCTTTACGGATCATCAGAAAATAGAGAATAGTTGCAGCAATCGCCGCAATAAAACTGATCCAGACGAATGCCTTGCCAAGTTGTCCGAAAATAAGGTGTTCCCCGATATATTGTATGTTCATATCTATATTTTTGCGAGCGGCAAAGTTACTGATTTCAGTCAAACGAATGAAAATCTGTTTAAATTCGCTGAAAAACTACACCATGGCTACAATCGGTATTATTGGCGGCTCAGGGCTTGAGCAGCTCAACCTTTTCAGCGACATAAGCGAAATTTCAGTACAAACACCCTATGGAGATCCAAGTTCCTCCTTTTTTAAAGGGACTTCAGGAAATAACAGCGTGCTGATACTCTCCCGTCACGGACGGGATCACAGGATCACGCCCACACATGTGAACAATCGCGCAAATATATGGGCACTCCGGGAACTGGGTTGCACCTGCATCCTTGCAACCACAGCCTGCGGCAGCCTCCGGGAGGAGATCGGCCGTGGCGATATCGTAATCCCCGACCAGTTTATCGATTTCACAAAATTAAGGATCAACACCTTCTATGATACATTCGAACCCGGCAGCATGGGCCATACAGCTATGGCCGATCCGTTCACAGAAGAGTTGAGAAACCTGCTTATCGGCACGGGAAATGAACTCGGATTTCCTGTACATGCCAGGGGAACAATTGTATCCATTGAAGGGCCCAGGTTTTCGACCCGGGCTGAATCCAAAATGTTCCGTCTGCTTGGAGGGGATGTCATCAACATGAGCATTGCACCCGAAGCCGCACTGGCTAACGAAGCAAAGATCCCCTATGCGGCGATTGCATTATCCACTGACTATGATTGCTGGAAGCTTGATGAAGAGCCGGTAACCTGGGAGGATGTACTGAAGATTTTCAATGAAAATGTACATCATGTAACCGACCTGCTGAGGAACGTTTTAGGAAAACTCTGACATAAAAAAAACCACCAAGGACACAAAGGGCTTCACGAAGAACACAAAGGTTAACATAATAATTTCCTTCGAGTCCTTTGTGCAAACCTTCGTGTCCTTTGTGGTTAATACAAAAAAATACCTTACCGGATATACTTAAACCTTTTACCAAGGTACTGGGCAGTAGATCCAAGCTGTTCCTCGATCCGCATAAGCTGGTTGTACTTTGCAATGCGCTCGGAGCGGCAGGCAGAGCCGGTCTTGATCAGGCCGGTATTCAGGGCAACAGCAAGATCAGCGATGGTCGTATCTTCGGTTTCTCCCGAACGATGACTCATCACAGCGGTATAGGAATTCCTGTAGGCAAGGTTTACTGCGTTGATTGTTTCCGTTAAGGATCCGATCTGGTTCACCTTGATCAGGATGGAATTGGCGGTTCCTGTATCGATCCCCTTCTGAAGCCGCTCTACGTTGGTTACGAAGAGGTCATCCCCAACAAGTTGGATCTTGTTGCCAAGTTCCTTTGTCATCAGTTTCCATCCGGCCCAGTCATCCTCAGCCATTCCGTCTTCGATGGAAATAATCGGGTATTTCTTTACCCAGCCCTTCCAGAACTCAACCATTTCCTTCGGTGACAGTTTATCGCCGGTTGATTTGTGCAGGTGATAAACATTCTCCTTCGGGAGATAATATTCAGAAGATGCAGGGTCCAGTGCGATGAAGATGTCTTTCCCAGCCTCATATCCGGCGGCATCGATTGCTTTCAGAATGACCGTTATTGCCTCTTCATTGGATTTCAGGTTCGGTGCAAAACCGCCTTCATCACCAACATTCGTTGAGTATTTTCCTTTTTTGAGGACAGCTTTCAGGTGATGAAAAACTTCAGCTCCCATGCGCATGGCTTCGCTGAAAGTATCAGCACCAACCGGCATGATCATGAATTCCTGGAAATCGATGCTGTTGTCGGCATGCGATCCGCCATTCAGGATGTTCATCATCGGGATTGGAAGTGTATTTGCGGCAACACCGCCGATATAGCGGTAGAGCGGCTGGTTTGTTTCCTGTGCGGCAGCATTCGCGCATGCCAGGGAAACACCAAGGATGGCATTCGCTCCGAGTTTGCCTTTGTTCAGGGTACCGTCAAGGTTGATCATTACCTGGTCGATCTCCTGCTGATCAGTGACATACATCCCCACTACCTCGTCGGCTATGGTTGTGTTTACATTATGAACAGCTTTAAGGACACCTTTTCCGAGATATACCTTTTTGTCACCGTCACGAAGCTCAACAGCTTCATGAATACCGGTACTGGCTCCTGATGGAACGGCAGCCCGTCCCATAATGCCGTTCTGTGTCAGAACATCCACCTCAACGGTGGGATTTCCCCTTGAATCAAGAATCTGACGCGCGTGAATTGAAAGTATTGTGCTCATTTTTACTGTTTTGATTTTTAGTTCGTCTATTCCGTAATAAAAAAAGGATAAAGCGAATGTCGTTTATCCTTTCTCTGAATTTATCGTATGATGAGTTTCATCATTCCTTGTTTTCTGCTGCTTCTTCTTCAGGAGCAATCTGTTCTGGTTCTGCTTTTGTCTCAACCTGATCTTTTACTTCAGGTGCTGCAGCTTTCTTGGCAGGCTTGCGTGTTTTCTTTGCACTGTCTTCAACAGCAGCAGTTTCTTCAGCGCCTTCTTTTTTCTTTGCAGGGCGGCGGCGGCGTGTAGCTTTTGCCTTTGATTCCTGTTTATCGCCGAGCATATGTTCGTTATAGTCGACCAACTCGATGAAACACATTTCGGCATTATCTCCCTGCCTGTTTCCGATCTTCAGGATCCTGGTATAACCACCATTCCTGTTGACGACTTTCAGTGAAACCTCTTTGAAGAGTTCTGTAACGGCTTCCTTGCTTTGAAGGTAGCTGAAGACCATTCTCCTGGAATGTGTTGAATCTTCCTTTGACCGTGTGATCAATGGTTCAACATACACCCGAAGGGCTTTTGCCTTTGCCAGGGTCGTGGTAATTCTTTTATGAAGGATCAGCGAAGAAGCCATGTTGGATAACATCGCCTTTCTGTGCGAACTTGTTCTCCCTAAATGGTTGATTTTATTACCGTGTCTCATTTCAGTTATTCCTTATCTAATTTATATTTTGCTGTATTCATTCCGAATTCAAGGCCCTTTGATTTCACCAGTTCTTCAAGTTCAGTGAGTGATTTCTTACCAAAGTTTCTGAATTTCAAAAGATCGTTCTTATTGAAAGCCACAAGGTCGCCAAGTGTTTCAACATCAGCTGCCTTCAGGCAATTCAGTGCCCTCACCGAAAGGTCGAGGTCAACCAGCCTGGTTTTCAGTAACTGGCGGATGTGGAGTGAAGTTTCATCAAATTCCTCTGCCACTGCCTTTTCTGCAGTATCCAAAGTGATCTTTTCGTCAGAGAAGAGCATGAAATGATGGATCAGGATCTTGGCAGCTTCTTTCAAAGCCGTTTTCGGGTGGATGGAACCATCAGTTTCCATGTCGATGATGAGCTTTTCATAGTCCGTTTTCTGCTCCACGCGGTAATTCTCAACATGGAATTTTACATTACGGATCGGTGTGTGGATAGAATCAATGGCAATGCGGCCAAGTGTAGATCCAAGCACCTTGTTCTCTTCAGCCGGAACGTAGCCCCTGCCCTTGTCAATAGAGATCTCAACCGTGAGTTTCACGTTCGATTCCATATGACAGATCACGATCTCCGGGTTCAGTACCTGGAAAACGGATAAAAATTTATTGATATCACCTGCCTTGAATTCTTTCTGCTGGGCAATGATGACGGTCACCTTTTCAGTGGTTTCCGATTCGATCTGCCTTTTAAAGCGGATCTGTTTGAGATTAAGGAGTATCTCAGTCACGTCTTCGATCACACCTTTTACGGTGGCGAATTCCTGGTCTACACCTTCTATCTTTACTGAAGTTATCGCGTAACCCTCCAGGGAGGACAGCAAAATCCTTCTTAAAGCATTCCCGATTGTGATACCGAACCCGGGTTCTAGTGGGCGGAACTCGAATACACCTTTATAGTCGTCTGCTTCGACCATGATCACCTTGTCGGGCTTTTGGAAAGGTAATATTGCCATAAATGCCTTTATTTAGAGGTTAATTACTACTAATTGGTGTGGTTATTTGGAATATAACTCGACGATCAGCTGTTCCTTGATGTTCTCAGGAATCTCAGCCCGTTCGGGATAATTCATGAATTTCCCTACCATCATATGCTGGTCCCATTCGAGCCAGGAATACTGATTTCCACGTGATGAAAGAGAGTCTGTGATCATTTCAAGTGACTTTGAACGTTCCCGTACACCAATAAGGTCACCGGGTTTCAGTTCATAAGAGGCAATGTTCACAACCTTACCGTTCACAGTAATATGCCTGTGACCGACAAGCTGGCGTGCGCCACTGCGTGACGGGGAGATACCCAGTCTGTAAACTACATTGTCAAGGCGTGATTCGATCAGCTGAAGCAATACTTCACCCGTGATGCCTTTTTTTCTTGAAGCTCTCAGGAAGGTATTTTTAAACTGGCGCTCGAGGATCCCATACGTGTATTTGGCCTTCTGTTTTTCCATCAGCTGGCTGCCATACTCTGACTGCTTTGACCTTCTCTTCGTCTGCCCGTGCATTCCGGGAGGATAATTCTTTTTCTCGTAAGATTTGTCAGGCCCAAAAATGGGATCTCTGAACTTTCTAGCAATTCTTGACTTAGGACCAATGTACCTTGCCATACTTTATATTTTGATTTTAATGATTAACTGCTGATTATACCCTTCTTCTTTTCGGTGGACGGCATCCGTTGTGTGGCAGTGGAGTGATATCCATGATCTCCATGACTTCAATGCCATTGGTATGCAGGGTCCTGATGGCGGATTCTCTTCCGGCACCCGGTCCTTTTACAAATACCTTCACTTTTCTAAGTCCAAGATCGTATGCTACTTTTGAAGCATCCGTTGCCGCCATCTGCGCTGCATACGGGGTATTTTTCTTGGATCCTTTGAATCCCATTTTTCCGGCAGATCCCCAGGAAATAACCTGACCAGCATTATTGGTAAGGGTGATGATGATGTTATTGAAAGAAGCATTGATGAATGCTTTTCCGATTGCATCTACTTTAACAACCCTTTTCTTTGAACTTTTTTCACTCTTTGCCATAATAATCTATTACTGCATTCTTAATAAAATGAAACTTCAACAATGAAAGGCGATCAATTAGCCTTTTGTAGCCTTCTTCTTGTTGGCGACAGTTTTTTTCCTGCCCTTACGCGTACGTGCATTGTTCTTGGTACTCTGACCACGGACAGGAAGGCCCAGACGATGGCGGATTCCCCGGTAGCAACCGATGTCCATCAATCGCTTGATGTTCATCTGAACTTCTGAACGGAGCGCGCCTTCAACCTTGATACCTTCATTGATGATGGTACGGATCTTGTTCTGCTCTTCGTCGTTCCAGTCCTGAACCTTTTTACTAAAGTCGATCTCGGCTTTTGCTAAGATTTTCTGAGCGGTACTGCGGCCAATACCGTAGATGTACGTGAGACCGATTTCTCCCCTTTTATTTTTAGGCAAATCAATACCTGCAATTCTGGCCATATGAATTCCTTATTTTATGATTGAAAATTAACCTTGTCTTTGTTTGAATTTGGGATTCTTTTTGTTGATAACGTATAATTTCCCTTTCCTGCGGACGATTTTGCAGTCTGCAGATCTTTTCTTGATGGATGCTCGTACTTTCATTTTCGTTTTTTTAACTATTGATATCTGAAGGTAATACGTCCTTTAGTCAGATCGTATGGTGACATTTCAATTTTCACTCTATCGCCAGGGAGGATCTTTATGTAATGCATCCTCATCTTGCCGGAAATGTGTGCGGTGATCACATGCCCGTTTTCAAGTTCTACCCGGAACATGGCGTTGCCCAGTGATTCGATCACTGTTCCATCCTGTTGAATAGAATTCTGCTTTGACATTTATTTCGTTATATGTTATTTGATCCTAAAACTTCCTCGATATATTTAAACGTCGAAAGAACATCCGCTTTTTCTTTCCTGATTGCTACAGTCAGCTCAAAATGTGCTGAAGGTAAACCGTCTGATGTCCGGATCGTCCATCCATCTTTATTCTGTATGATCGTTTTATTCCCCAGATTGATCATGGGTTCAATACAGATCGTCAGTCCCTCCTGCAACTTTATCCCGGTTCCTTTCTTCCCGTAATTCGGAATATCCGGTTTCTCGTGCAGTTTCTTCCCGATCCCATGACCTACCAGTTCCCTTACGACCGAATAACCAAAGGATTCAACATAATCCTGAACTGCTGCACTGATATCGCCAACCCTTTTCCCTGCAACTGCCATTTCCACGGCCAGGTAAAGTGATTGTTTTGTCCGTTCCAGCAGCTGGAGCACCTCCGGCTGAACTTCGCCGACCGCAAATGTATAGGCCGAATCTCCGTAATAGCCATTCTTGATGCTCCCGCAATCAATCGAAACTATATCACCATTTTTAAGAACTCTCTCTCCCGGTATCCCGTGCACCACTTCATCATTGATCGAGATGCATAAGGTTTTCGGAAAACCATTATATCCTTTAAAACCCGGGACCGCCCCCTGCGAAGCTAAGTAAGCTTCCGCAATTTCATCCAGCTCTTCAGTCCGTATCCCCGGTCGTATATTCTTTCCAACCTCAGCAAGGGTCCTGCTTACAATAAGCGCATTCTCCCTTAAAAATTCAATCTCCTCTTCGTTTTTTATATCCATTTATCGGTTGCAGGACTTTTATTGTCCGGTCATACTGTATGATGAACGTCCTTTAATCCTGCCAGATTTGGTTAATCCGTCATAATGCCGCATCAACAGGTGGCTTTCGATCTGCTGCAGGGTATCAAGAACAACCCCGACAAGAATCAGAAGTGAAGTACCGCCATAGAACTGGGCAAATTGTGTATTGACCCCAACAAGCCTTACAAATGCAGGCATGATGGCTACAAATCCCAGGAATATTGATCCCGGAAGGGTAATCCTTGACATCACGTTATCAATGAACTCAGCAGTCTTCTTGCCGGGTTTAACACCGGGGATGAAGCCGCCGTTCTTCTTCATATCTTCAGCCATCTGATTTGGATTGACCGTGATAGCGGTATAGAAGTATGTGAAAAGAATGATAAGCACGAAGAATGTACCGTTGTAGGCAATACTGTTAATATCGGTAAATACCCTGGCAAAACCGGTCAGGGTTTCAGAATTGGCAAAGCCTGCAAGTGTCAGCGGCAGGAACATGATAGCCTGCGCAAAAATGATCGGCATAACACCGGCTGCATTTACCTTCAGGGGAATGTACTGACGAACTCCGCCGTACTGTTTGTTCCCGACAATCCGTTTTGCATACTGAACCGGAATCCTGCGGGTTCCCTGTACCAAAAGAATGGTAACCAGGATAACGAAAACGAGGAATGCAAGTTCAACAACAAAGAATACAAGACCGCCACCCTTCTGTTCCATCCTTGAAACAAGTTCTCCGAATAAAGCGAAAGGAAGACGGGCCATGATACCAACCATAATGATAAGGGAGATACCGTTTCCAATACCTTTATCAGTAATACGTTCACCAAGCCACATTACAAACATGGAGCCTGCGGTAAGAATGATGATCGAAGAAATCCCGAAGAACGAAAAGATCGAATGATGCATAACATTCGGGTTAAACGGGCTGATAGCCTCAGGAGGCAACTGTGAAACCAGGTTGGCAATATAACCGGGAGACTGGAAAATAAGGATGAAAACGGTCAGGTAACGGGTGATCTGATTGATCTTTTTACGTCCGCTTTCGCCTTCCTTCTGTAATTTCTGGAAATACGGGATGGCCATACTCAGCAACTGCACAACGATGGAGGCAGAGATATAGGGCATGATCCCGAGAGCAAAAATTGAAGCATTCGAGAAAGCACCGCCGGAGAACATGTTCAGAAGTCCCAGAAGACCGGATTTTGTCTGATTCTGGAGGCTGGCCAGCATGCTCGGGTCAACACCGGGCAGAACAACATACGCGCCTAAACGATAAATAAGGAGGATCCCAAGGGTATACATGATCCGTTTCCGGAGATCCTCGATCTTGTAAATATTTCGTAAGGTTTGAATAAACTTTTTCATCAGAACAGATTAAATTGTGTTCACTATACCACCAAGAGCTTCAATTGCTTTCTTTGCAGAAGCAGAAAAAGAATGCGCAGTAACTTCAAGCTTTGCTTTCAGTTCGCCACGTCCCAGGACCTTGATCAGATCCTTCTTTCCGACGTAACCACTCTTTACCAGCACTTCGCGGGTAATGACGGTTTCTCCCTGTTTATCAGCGATCTGCTGCAGTACATCAAGGTTGATTCCTTTAAATTCCTTACGGTTGATATTGGTAAAACCGAATTTTGGAACCCGTCTTACAAGGGGCATCTGACCGCCTTCAAATCCCATTTTCTTGGAATATCCGGAACGTGATTTTGCACCTTTATGACCTCTTGTTGATGTACCTCCTTTGCCGGAGCCCTGTCCTCTGCCTATTCTTTTTGGTTTCTTGGTTGAACCTTCTGCCGGTTTGAGATTACTTAAATCCATTTCAGTGATATTTTTCTGATTGATTAACTCAATAATTTATCTTACTACAACTCTTCAACAGTTACCAGGTGGCTGACTTTTGCCACCATGCCCAGGATCTGGGGAGTTGCTTCTTTCTCCACGGAATGATGCATTTTCCTGAGGCCGAGTGCCTGTAAGGTCCTCTTCTGCCGCAGTGGTCTGCCGATCCCGCTTCTGACTTGCGTAACTTTTATCTTTTTCATTTCGTTCACCCGTGTTTAATGATGGCTGCTTATCAGCCGTTGAATACTTTCTGAAGATCGATGCCTCTCAGCTGTGCAACCGTATACGGGTCGCGCATTTTTGCCAGGGCGTTGATCGTTGCCTTAACCACGCTGTGCGGGTTGGAGGAACCTTTGGATTTTGCAAGTACGTCGTGTACGCCGACACTTTCAAGTACGGCACGCATAGCACCACCTGCAATTACTCCGGTTCCGGGAGCTGCGGGCTTCAGATAAACCAGTGCTCCGCTGTATTTTCCAAGCTGATCGTGAGGAATTGTTCCTTTCAGAACCGGTACCTTGATCAGGTTTTTCTTTGCATCATCGATGCCCTTTGCAATGGCAGCCGTGACTTCTTTAGCTTTCCCAAGACCGTAGCCTACAACGCCGTTTTCATTTCCTACCACAACAATGGCGGAGAAACTGAAGGTACGGCCCCCTTTGGTGACCTTGGTCACGCGCTGGATACTGACGAGTCGATCTTTGAATTCGATTTCGCTGGATTTAACTCTCTTTACGTTAACGTTTGTCATATTTTATTAGAATTTCAGGCCACCTTCCCTGGCTGCTTCAGCCAAAGATTTAACCCGTCCATGATACAAATAACCACTACGATCAAAAACAACATTGCTGATCCCCGACTGGAGAGCTTTTTCAGCGATAAGCTTACCAAGCATCTTGGCTTTTTCCGTTTTTGTGACCTTCTTATCTGAAATATCATCAACCTGTGAGGAAGATGCCAGCAAGGTTTTACCATTCAGGTCATCAATGAGCTGAACATAAATGTCCTTGTTGCTTCTGAAAACGGACAGACGAGGCCTTTCAGGAGTCCCCTTAACGATTTTACGAATTCTTTTCTTGATCCTGAACCTTCTGAACTCTTTTTTATTCTTGATTGCCATTTCTATATTGATTTAAGAAAATGATTTCAATGATTATTGACCGGAAGCGGATTTACCGGCTTTCTTCTTGATCTCCTCACCAACGAAACGGATACCCTTGCCCTTGTAAGGCTCAGGTTTACGCAGTGAACGGATCTTGGCAGCCACCTGTCCGATTAATTGCTTATCATTTGATTTTAAAATGATCGTGTTGGTCTTTCCTCTTTCAGCTGTGGTTTCAACCTTGATCTCTTTCGGGAGTTCCATCACGATGTTGTGTGAATAACCCAGGGCAAGTTCCAGAAGCTGTCCGTTGGCTGTAGCTTTGTAACCTACGCCGATAAGTTCCTGAACAATGGTGTACCCTTCGTTGACACCCTTCACCATATTGGAAATAAGTGAACGGTAAAGACCATGCTTTGAACGGTCGTCCTGCTCATCGCTGTTACGCTTAACAAGCAGATTGCCGCCTTCAACCTTAATTGTAATTTTCGGGTCGACCTGCTGATAAAGTTCGCCCAATTTACCCTTTACCGTCACAAAGTTTGTATCGGAAACCTCGATTTTTACTCCATCGGGCAGGGGAATCGGTAATTTTCCTATTCTTGACATTTACTGGTCTCCTCTTCTATTAACTGATGTAACATAAAACTTCTCCGCCAATCT
>Ga0073936_10003431_pt1 | contig 22725 bp, 19 predicted proteins | sample AliMusrvi5mmetaG_FD_87041 | JGI IMG/M metagenome (GOLD analysis project Ga0073936, IMG submission 87041) | Freshwater lake bacterial and archeal communities from Alinen Mustajarvi, Finland, to study Microbial Dark Matter (Phase II) - Alinen... | ecosystem: Environmental > Aquatic > Freshwater >... | reverse complement strand
TTTTGGGCATAGATTTGATCGAAAAACGTGGTTTTTACTTTCGGAAACAAAAAAAGCACGAATCTGTGCTTATCTTAGCTCAAAAGAAGGATCTAGAGCAACCTAATCGGGAACCAGTGCCTCAATTTAATGAGTTCCGGCGAATCAATATTTTCAACGCTACTTCGAAGTAACAAGAGAGTCGCGCCTCCAAACGCCGACACGTCCGCCGGAGCTGACTTTGAACGAGATAGATCCCCAAACGCGATCGTTCTAAGAACAAGTTTTAATTGTTCAGGAATAGCTCTCCCCGCATCGCTAAATTTTGTTTTCGGAACTGAATCAAGTATCGATCGAGATGGATTGCTGAAACTTACCCGCTGATTCCGACTTAGAGTAGCAAGAAACATCGTTTTTTCCGCATCGGAACATTCTCTAATTCCGTCTTCATGACTTTTCAAATCGTTGAGTATCCACGAATCGAGAGATTCAAATCTCGGTAAAAGTCTGACGGAACAATAAGGATCAGCATGCAAAAGAAAATCGCCCTCATACGTGCCCTCTTCATACTTTTCTATGAGAGTTGGAGTAATGAATGCAAATAAATAATTCTTATCGTCTTTTTTTACTACCAGCCAAATTCTGGAGTCCAAAATAAAAGACGCGCTCACGGACATCCTCGATTCCGGTACGTAATATTCAAGAGAAAACGGTCCGTCAAACCCAGCCTTTAAGGCGGAAACATTGAATGTCCAAATGTAATCGTTTTTATTCATCATTTCGAGATAATTCTGAAAGTGCATCGTCTAGGGAATTCGGCCACTTCACGTTGTCGCCCAAAAGTTCGTGTTGTCGTAGCTCTTTTTCGCGAAGTCGCCGCATCTCTTTTTCCTCTATAGTGTCCTTACAGATGAAAAAGTAGTAATTGACGCTCGATGCTTTTTGACCCCTCCTGTGTATACGATCGATCGACTGTAAAAAATGTGCGGCTTGATTCGAAAAAGAAATATAGGCCGCATCCGATGCGGAATGTAAGGTCACCCCGGCGCCAGCTGCCGCCGGATTCGCAATGCAGATACGCGCGTCCAGATCATTCTGAAAACGATGAACTGATTCCGCTCTTTGTTTTGCTGGGACGCTTCCGTCAAGCAAAACGGGCGAGAAACGTTGATATCGATCCATCAGATTCCGCAGGCTCGCACGATAGAAAGACCATACGATAAGCTTCTTTCCTTCTTTCTCGACTATACGATTCACGAGCTCGTCAAGTTTTTCTAATTTAGCCGAAGTATCGAAATATGAAGGGTCAACCGCCTCAGGACACGCACAAATTTGTAGAAGAATGGATCTTTGCTGAAAATATGCCACCAGAGATTTTTTGAAAGAAGCGTTGTCCATGCTTTTCAAATTCAACTCCAATTTTCTCCTAGCATCCTCATAAAGCGACTCCTGTCGACCGGTCATCTGAACGGAAACAATATTGAATTGCTTTCCAGGAAGATCCGGAAGAACCTGCTCCTTGAGTCTTCGAATAGTCGTGCCTCTATCCTCTATTCGGAGATTTATAGCCTTTGTTCGTTCTTCTTCGTCTTTTGGCGGAATAAAACCAACAAACGTATATCCGTTATCAGCAATATCGTATTGATGGATGACATCAACGGAAGAGTTCGGGGCCGGTGTTCCACACAAAACAAATCCCTTGACGCAAGATCTGCGCAATTCCCTTATAGCCGAAGACTTCACTGCGTCCTTATTCTTTACATTGAACGATTCGTCGACAATGAGCGCTATTTTTTTTGTTCCAGCCACGGCTTTCAGAGGAACGAGTAAAGATTCAATCGATTCAAAATTTGTCACGAGTACATCGAATGGCTCCAGTGCGGTTCTTCTTTTCTCACCAGGAAGACCTTCAATTATCGAGATTTTGTACTTATCGGAGAGAAACTTCTGAATCTCGTCCTTCCACGCCTGTTTCATTGTAACTGGACAAACGACAATAAGAGCGTCTACATCCCCTCTCTGCCGTAAGATGTCGAATGCGGCGACCGCGGTTGCCGTCTTTCCTATTCCCTGTTCATCAAAAAGACACAGTCCCGACAGCATCGGGGTAACCATAGCCGATACTGCGATAGCTTGAACTGGGTCCAGCTTATCTGCCCATGGCAACTCAAGGAGCGAAATTCTCCGTTCAGAAATCGTTCGTACGGCTTCAATTCTCGCAGCGGCATGCCTGGAATACATTTCTGTTTCACCACGAAGCTCTTCCGGAACGGAACCACATATTTCATTGAAAATCGAAGATGCGAGCGAAGCAGATGCAATGGGCAAAGAGAATAAATGGGGATTGACCGATTTTATCTGTCCGGCTCCAAGAAGCTCACTAAGACCAGCCTTCAGCCTCAAGAAATCCATTCCAGATCCCTCACAAAAAAAATCAGAATCATTTATGTTAAATGAGATCGGCATGGACGAATATGGTTAGATTACTATTCGGAAGAAGCGGCCTTGCTCATTTTCTCTATGAGAGACAGGGCTTCTTGAAGATTCTCTCGCGCCTTGGGAGGTAACGACTTAATTTCGTCCGCTTTAAGACCTCTGAGAAATTTGACGAACGCGTCTATTCGTCCTGATGCCTCTTCACCTGAACGCACAACGCGCATATTGTAATCCAAAGTAGATTTCGCATCTTTTGCGGCACCAGGATCCGAGGAGGCTATGATTGCTCTTGCTTCTGGATCTTTCCATGCGCGGTAAGCAACGCGAACTTCAGGAAAACTGGAGAATTTCCCGTCTCGTATCCAAATAAAGAAATTTGCCTTAAATTCCAAGTCTGTCTGTAAAGCATCGTAGAATGATTTCTGTGCTTCATTGAAAAACTGATAGTTTTTTGCAGCTATAGTTTCAGCATCTTGCTCCGTCATTCCAAATCCTCCTCCTAACTCATCATTTTGATCCGGATCAGCCATGGCAAAAGTAAGAAAATCACCAATGATGCTGTGTATGCGAATGGTTTCTTTGACCTTACTGGTCGTCCATTTGAATTTCTTCGCTATGTCTTGATTGGACATACCTTCTTCGGACGCCTTTATCACATGCAAAGCTTTCACGTAGTCCGGCCATTCAATCTTCAGTGAAGGAGAAAAGTTCTCCTCGACCAACACTTGCTGCTCATCCTCCTCGCTAGCATCTTCCGTAAGAACATAAGCGTCAACGGTTTCAAAATCCCTCCGATTCGAGTCACTAACTGGCATTGAGTCATAAGCATATCGCACGGCAAAAAATCGACGATTTCCATCGAGTAGTTTTCCGGCGAATGAAAGTGTTATCGGCTCTCTCAATCCGTTTTTCATTATGTCATCACGAAGATGCGTCAACTTTACGTCTGCGTTTTGCTTCATCAGATCGTACAGTTCATCTTGGGTGAGCGGACGTGCTCCGACTGCGTTTTGCAGGCTCCGCTTCGCCAAATCTATACGAGGGTTTTCCGCCCATCCCTTAACTTCCGATATTTTGGCACGACCTTCCCAAACCTGAAGTACTCGTCCATTGTAACGGCGAGTCCTCAGTTTAGGTTCCGGTACGCTCAACAAAAAGTCCGGCGCGTTCATAATTTATTTGTCAAAATTTATGTGATGCATTTTCAATAGCCCTTCGAGATAATTTATTCGATCTGTAAGTATATCAGTTTTTTTAGATCGGTCAACACATTCAGCCCACGAATAATCATCGAAAGCGGTTGAGACATTATCCTGAAACGGCGGATATTCAGCTCTTACTACGTACGGCTTTTCTCGCGATAGCTTCAGTCTCCAATAGTCACATAGTTCCTTAGTATATATTTCCGAGAGTCCGTCCGACAGACCATCTTGTAGCATCTCTGCTTCTGAAATAAATCCTCTCTGTCGCAAAACAAAACATGCGAGATCATGAAAAGGAGTTTTGCTCTTCCTATCAGACAAAAATACAGGGAGGTTTTCCTTCCAATCCGGATGAAAGTCCATGCCCCACGTGATTCCTGTGGCCTTCTGACCAAGAAACAGAATCGGTTTTGGTCTATTAGGATAAGCCGATTCTTTATTCCCATTCGTGGCCCCTTTAAGCGGAACCGTTAAAAAATTCCCCGAAAATCGTTTTTCCGGACTAGTTTTCGAGACAGTAATCACTCCTAAATTTAAAACATGGCAGGATGACGAACGGACATTTTTTATCAGCAAAAGCTTTGAAAATTCTCTCGAAAGAATGTCCCTATTGTTTTTTCCGATACTATCTTCCGGGTCAAGATCGATAGGAGCAGTAACCCCCGTTCGCTTTAACAACGCATCGAACGCAAGAAAAGTAGCCAGAGCTGATGTCCTCTCAAGACCCTTTTTACCACCTGGCTTCGTTTCTCGTAACCTCAGGAAAGATTCCTTAACTAGCTGTTCATTCAAATATCTCATAAATCAAGGCTTATAGTGAAGCGCCTTATCCGCCGGGCGTAACGGTCTTTTCTCCTTTAAGAAGTCATGCAACGTTCTTGGCTGATATCCCTCCAATACTTTAATTATTTCCAGTCCAGTTTCATAGGCAAGCCTTGGAGGAACAGCATTACCGATCTGTTGATATTTTGATTTAACTGTTCGCCCACTAAAAACAAACCAGTCCGGAAAACTTTGAATTCGAGCTATTTCTCGAACAGAAAATACTCTACCATGAACAGGGTGCCAAACGCCAGCATTTTCAGGCTTAAAAGCAGCTGTAACAGTCCCCGAAATTTCGTCCCGATGAAAACGCCTATAAAATGTTGGCCATCGATACCTTTCCATGTTATCACTTATAAACTTCAGCCGATCCGGCAACTTGTCATAAGGAATATTTTTCCATGATCCACCCTCCGGAACCATACTTCCAAGCATTAACGCTTGTGGATTTAACTGCATGATTTCATTTTGATTGGGCAAACTTGAAGAAACATCTAATATGGTTTCTCCTATGCTAAGCCCCACCTTACTTTTTTCTTGCGGATACCGGAAAGGAACCAGTCCAGAATTATGTCGCACACCAATCACAAGAAGTCTCAACCGCCTCTGAGCGACTCGGTGATTCGAGGCATCGAGCAATTTCAATTGGCAGTCATAGCCCTCCTCATGGAGCTGATGCAGAATCTCTTCAATCAAAAATTTGTCCTTGTCTAGCTTCGCGGATAATAGCCCTCTGACGTTTTCAAATAGCACTACTTTTGGCTTAAACCACCTCACGGCGTCGACGGCTGAGTTGAATAATTTTCCCCGTTCATCCTCCACCCCTCTTCGCGATCCGGCGTTTGAAAAAGGCTGACAAGGAAATCCCGCGGAAAGAACATCTACATCCACATCTAGTTTCGGGAAAGAAATATTTCGAATATCGCCCTCTTCGATTTCTCCGAGATTCTCCCTGAACGTTTCACATGCGTCCGGATCGAGATCGTTCGCCCAAACGGTTCTAAATCCGGCCGCCCTAAAGCCCAAATCCATTCCTCCACACCCGGAGAAAAGACTGACGTGAGTATAACCGTTCTTCTGTTCTTTTTGCCGCTTCTCGCCAAAAACAGACCACGGACGATCGATTGGCGATTCAGAGATCCGACCGCCGTCAACTGCGCATTTAGCATCGTTTCTCGAGATTCGAACGCTTTTGGTGTTTTTTGATGTAGTTGGTTTCATGCTTGGATTCTAACATATTTTTCTGAATCCGTCGCCCCACTTCTTCTCGTCATGTTGCTATCCCCCTCAGTCAAGCCATTTTTCACAAGTAAAATCACCCGAACAATTATTCGTATTTGCTGGTTGCGAAGTCTCTGTTAAGAACGCCGTCTTTCAGTTGCTCTGTGTCGTGGAGCCAGTATTTCATACCATCGAAATACAGGTACCGGAATGTCGTCTGATAGAATTTCTCGTCGATGCCTTTCTCCGCGATCTGCTGGGCGAACCAGGAGTATTCTTTCTGTTGTTCCGTGCTTAGTTTATCGTAAATGACGTATTCGTGCGGAGCTGTCTTGGCATAGGTTTTCGCGAATGTCCACGTATTCCCGTCGATGAATTTTTTGAGTCGCAGTTCGTTTTCCGTCATACTCGGTCTTTATCAAATTTCATATCCCCTCCTACACTTCCAATTCCAGCGATTCCTTGATCCATGCGAGGATCGAGAGGAATTCACGTCTGGCATCGGCATCCATGAGCGCACGAAGCGGTAATTGTAATGCGCTATATCCGTCCACATTGTCCGTATCGACAATCGCACCCTTCACGGACTTCAGACGATCCAGTATCTCCGCCCGTTTTTCCTTCACGTCGAACGGGCTTGGGCTTTTGTCTTTTTGGTGTGGCGCATTCCAAGAAATCATCGCATCCCCCGTCACCGCGAACGGATAGAAACCTTTGCCTTCTTTGGAATAGAATTCTGGGATGAAAGCGCCTCGCTTGCTTGAAGTCCAGCCGATGGCGATGGCATTTTCTTGTGCCCAATCAATGATACTCTTGGCTGCCATTGCCTCATCTTCCCCAAATTCCTTGAGGCGCCGACCGAATGACTCCCAGTCCCATGATACGCTGGTGCTTCCGGTACTCATATCCTTTTTCACTTCCGCGCCAAAAATCCTTGGAATCATGATTTCGTAGTCGTCGTGTTTGTAATACTCAAGCTCGACGGCATACACATCAAACTGGCTATTCTGGTTCACATAAAGGATTAGATCTCGAAGACGATCTTCGAGCTTGTCCATGAGAACCACGAACTTGAATTTTCCCTCGTCGAGGTTCCTTTTAGTATTTTCAACGAGTGCTTCCGTTTCTTCGTCAGAAAGCTCGAAAAAGTCCCTGATTTTCTCGTTGGCTGTCACACCGAAGACTTTCCGTGCATGATTGTCGAGGATACCGACGAATTCACTGAAATCATCGGAGTGCTTCCAAAGGGCGGCTCCGTAGTCGAGTGCCTGCGCGATCACCGTACGCTTGTCGGGATTCTTGTAGAGTTTGGTCTCAACGATATAGAGATCGCCATCACGGTCAATACCGATCGCGTCGATCGGACCACTGTTGGTCGGAAACTCCCTCGCAAGGATGAGGAGTCTGACGTCTTCTTTGAGCTGGGAAAGCGGGATGCTTTCCGGATTCTGATAGATATACTGCTGAAGATAGTCTTCCTTATCGAAAGACGACCTCTCGACCGAAACGGCCTTCTCACCGTTCCGGGAAATGATAATGGGCATATTGTTAACCTTGGACGGATTTAGATTTGAGCCGGTTTGGGTACACAAAGCCCCGCACCAGCTCGGTAGACTTGCGTCCACGCGTATCCGTTTCCAGATACGACCGTCCAAGGCTTGCTGATACGGGGTTCAGTGCCTTGGACGGAATTTTGACCATGCCCTGGAGCTTTTGAGAGCTTTCAGGGGTTAGGTCATATAGGTTGTTAATTTACATGATACAGGAGAAAGAGCCTGTCATCAAGCCACACTTTAGCTTACATTTCAAACCTTGCGAAGGGGGTGACAAAAGGTTCGAATCCGACTACGGGCTGGGAACTGGGATTGGGAGAAAACAAAAATACGACCATTTCTGATCGTATTTTTTGCCTTTCTCAAGGCTTTGGCTCCTGATGGGAACCGGTCGCTTGAGAAATACTGATGTTGGCTCCACTTGGTGGATGTGTTCAGAACTTTGAACTGGAAAGAAATTGAGTTTCAACTAAACCATTTACTCAAAACTATGCCAGTTATACAGACTTTTTGAAAGCTGATGGGGAATTTGTGATCAACTAGACTGAGCGTTTATGCTTTGTCTTGTCCACAAGTACGAATTTCTTCGCCTCTCCTATATAGGGAGGCACTCTCTTGCCTTTCGACAGAGTGATTTCATTCTTCGTACCAGTAGGACGATATTGACCCGAAACGAGAGCTTTACCTCCCGTTCGCACGGCGATCTTTTTGATCATAACCTTGTGTCGTTTATCTCCTTACTTATGGGGTCGTCGACCTTTATTCGACCCCTCTGAAAAATACCCTTTTGACGAGTATCTTTCAGGGGGGAGATAAAAGCAACTTAGCGTAAAGAAAAGAAATGGGCGCCCAAGTATCCCCACCAGCTTTCAGAAAATCTTTCTGCTTTACAATAGTATAAATGTAAACTAAAGTAAAGGGTATTATTATACCCAAGCAATGATCATCTCTCAAGAAAAAACTCTCTATCTAGACGACGGCGATTTTTATAGTCTGTGGAAATACCTAAACGGATTTAGACTTATCCAAAAAAGCCTCCTCAAGTTTGATGATATAACACCACTTGAACAAAGCAGTTTTTTCATAGCGAAATTCATTGGGCTACTCCAAGATATTGGCATAAAAAAACTCAATGGATTGATATTTCACAAAGATATATACCTCCGATACAATGGGACGCTCTACGAAAACCTCCAAAAAGCAAAAACTACTAGCGAGACAAGCTTCGGCGCAAAGGCATTTGAATACTTGGAGTGCATCATAAGTGGTGATATTGAGACTCTCTATCGTGGCAATATGGGGATCCTCGACCTCGTATTCTATGAGAAAATCATTCAAGCTTCAGAGTTTTTTGAGTTTTCAATCAACCTATTGCCAAAAGATAAAAAACTTTTAGAAAGCTTTACAAAGGCATATATTGAAAGCTTCATAAATGATTTATTACAAAAAGATAAAGAAAATTTCTACCATTTCAACAAGCAAAAATCAGAACTCTTTAATAGACTTGCTTCTTATAATTCCCAATACGGACGAAATTTCATCTTTGAATATCCACAAGACTTCGATTTAATGACTGGAAAGGATAAAGAATTTCTCTTTATTCATACGCTCATTTCGCTAGAGTATCTTAACTACCTCGAAATTGAAAAGCTTTGGATCTTTGATATGGATTTGCCACCTGATAAACAAGCGGAGAGCTACAAGATAAAAATAAACCTCAAGGATAAATTCTTTGAGGAAAGAAGTATGCCGACTTCCAGCATACCCGCCAAATGTACAAATACCAAAAACAATACTTTCAAACTTGATGGAAAAAGAGGCATCCTTCATTTTATGGAAAAAGAGATAACCATTTCAAAGGCAGGTAAAGAAAGCTACCCTCTCCAGCTTCTTCAAACTCTCAATAAAGAATGGGATCGCTACTGGTTTGAGGATGAAATACTTGATGATTGGGGATATTCAAATAGTGAAATCAAAACACTCTCAAAGAATAGGGTATATTTTGCCTCTATCAAGGTAAATAACGCTATACAGAAAGAGACTCAAATCAAGGATTTCATTGAACATACCACACAAAAATTCCGCATAAATCCAAAATACGAAAAGTTGACGAAAAGTTGATAAACTTTTTTTCAAGTTTGATAAACACTCGTCGCGCTACCCTGATTATGTAATCAGGTTTTTTATTGGTGCGATGGAGACTTCCACGAAGGAATTTTATGAACGATTGAGCGGGAAGAGCCTTTCCGATCAAGAAGCATTCGAGGCGAAAAGCAACTTCGTCGGCTTCTTCGATTTGCTCTATCGCATCGACCAAAGAAACGAGAAAAAGAAACGATCCAGCAAGTCCAAAAAGAACTTGAAAAAGTAAAACAATGAAAATCAATGTCCGAAAAATCTGCAAGCATCGAGCCTATACCGTCAAAGAACTGTCGGGGCTTTTGCATATCAATGAAAAAACCTGTTCCCGCTGGATTGAGCAAGGTTTGAGAACGGTATCCGACAAGAAACCATTCCTCATTCTCGGTGACGATCTCAAAGAGTTTCACCGAAATCGAAAGATGAAAAAGAAGATCACGCTCAATCGAAATCAATTTCTCTGCCTTAGTTGCAAGGATGGACGCTATGCCAAACGAGGCTCAATTGTCAAAACGGCAACGAGAAAAACCGCACTCTGTCGTGTCTGTAACGGCAAAATGAGCCGGACAATCAAACCCCACCAAAACGACTATATGATATGTCCTTCTCCCACTTAAATGTCCGTTTTTCTTACTTACCTTTATTTTCAATTTTATGACAAATTCACCCTATCAAAATGAGCAGAAAAAACGAGAATTTCTTGAGTACCTCAAGGGGGCGCAAGGATTTTCCGAAAGCTCTCTCAACACCTTCGCCGAGGCGATCGGGCAATGGCAACTCTTCACCGAGGATGACGATTTCGCCAACTTCGACAAGTCAAAGGCACTCGCCTTTCGTGATTGGCTCAAAACTCGAAAGGCTCACACCGAGATCGGCACTATTTCCATCGTTACTCAGTACAACTACCTTCGACGGATCAAGCGGTTTTTCGAGTGGCTTTCAGGGCAACCCGTCTACAAAAGCAAGCTCATCAAAGACGAAATCCAATTCTTGCGCCTCTCCAAAGGCGATGCCCGCATAGCTCAACAAGGCACAACCAAACAAATGCCCACTTTCGAGGAAGCACAAGCGATTATTGAGATGATCAATGTGCAAAGCGAAATCGATATGCGAGATCGGGCGATCATCTGTTTCGCTCTCATCACGGGGATGCGTATTTCCGCCATCACCTCCCTACGGATGAAGAGTTTCGATGCGGAAAAGAAACTGATTGACCAAAACCCCGCCGACGGAGTAAAAACCAAGAACTCAAAGAAAATCCTCACCACCTTTTTCCCGATCGGATGGGATAAGCCCGAGCAATACTTCCTCGAATGGTACGAATACCTGAAAACAAAAGGCTTCCGAGCCAATGATCCTATCTTCCCCGCCACGATGAACTCTTTCGCTACCGAACAATCCGCCTACAGCAAAGAGCTAGTCGGGAATACCTTTTGGAGCGGAACGGCGGGAGCGAGAAAGATCTTCGAGAAGCGATGCCACAACGCCAATCTTCCCTACTTTCACCCGCATTCCTTCCGCCATCTCGTCGTCAATATCTTGAGCAAAACGCGCCTCACGGAAGAAGAAAAACGAGCAATCAGCCTCAACTTGGGACACGCCAATGTCGGCACTACCTTCGGATCGTATGGCTACGGCAGTATGAGCGAAGAAGATGCCGTAAAGATCGTGCAGAAACTCACCACGCAAAAAAATGATGGCTCGGGTATGCCTACCATTTCAAGCGAAGAGAAAGCTATATTGGAGCGACTTATCGGAAAACTCTGAAATAATTGTTGCCTTGTAAACGAAAGTAAAGTATACTTGAAGTAACAACAACCCTATGGAAAAACAAGAATTTTTGACCGCCGAAGAAGTCGCAGAAATGCTCAAGGTGAATATAATGACCATCTATCGCTATATCAAGGCAGGAAAAATCCAAGCCTACAAGCTCGGAAAGAATTTTCGGATTGAAAAACAAGAGTTTGATCGCTTCATCTCATCATTGAAAACAAAATAAAACTTATGGCACTTCACACCAATCCCAAAGAGCAAGAGATCTTCAGACTCAAGAAAGAAATTGAACGCCTCAAGAAATCTGTAAAAAAACAGAAGTATGGTTTGGTATGGATGGATGTCCCCGAAGCGTTCGAGGATGATGTGGAAAATAAACTTCCTATACTCAAAGAAATCCCCGAGTTGGCAATCAGAAACGATGACGGTAAACCGACGCATATTCTCATAGAGGGCGACAATTACCACGCTCTCACCTGCCTCAATTACACCCACAAAGGGAAAATCGATGTAATCTATATCGATCCGCCCTACAACACGGGATCGGACGGCTTCCGCTACAAGGACAAGCGCGTCCTCGATAAGTTCCCCGATGGAACAGAGGTGCCAAAGGATCATCCCTTTCGGCACAGCTACTGGCTTTCTTTTATGCGGAAACGGTTAGAGTTAGCAAAGGAATTGCTATCAAGAGAAGGCGTTATTTTTATCAGCATTGACGACAACGAATTTGCTCAACTCAAACTTCTTTGCGATGAAATCTTTACTGAAAAGAACTTTGTCGATTGCATTTCTTGGGAAAAGAAATCTTCTGCAAAAGGCGTTCCTCCAAAAAATATGCTGGTAAATGTACACGAATATATTTTAGTGTACCAAAAATCGCCAAGTTTTTCTTTTGTTGGTGAGCCACGAGGTACTGATGGATTTAGCAATCTTGACAATGATCCTCGCGGATTATGGAGAAACACAAACATAAAAAGTACTACAAAAAGTAAATTGCAAGCTTTCTCCATTACTGATCCAAAAACTGGGAATGTATTTACAGATGCTTGGGCTTACAGCAAAAAAGAGCTTGAACGCCTTATAAATGAAAATTATTTGATTTTTCCAAAAAGTAAGAGTGGGCAGGTTCGGAAAAAAGAATTTTATACCGAGTTTAAAAATACGCACATTCCGATGAAATCATCGTGGGGCTTATTTGATAACCAAAAGAACACGGAGATGTTGAAAAATCTTCTTGGCGATATAGTTTTTCTAAACCCAAAGCCATTAGACTTATTGGTTTATTTACTAAAAAGCGTAACCAGAAAAAACTCTTTTATTCTTGATTTCTTTGCCGGCTCTGGAACAACCGCACACGCTATAATGAAGCTCAATAATGAGGAGATGGATGGAAAACGACAATGTATCCTCGTTACGAATAATGAAGGAAAAATAATGGATGAGGTGTGCTATCCAAGAATACAAAAAGTGATTGAAGGGTACGGTGAACAAGCGGGGCTAGGCGGATCCATCAAATACTATCAAACAGCCTTTGTTGGAAAAAACAATATCCTTTCAGCCGATGATCAAGATAAGATTGATCTTGCCCACCACGCGGGCGAATTGCTCGCCATCGCCGAGAACACACTTGATCGAGTTGAGGAAAATGACGGTTTTCAAGTGTTTGAAAACAAAGAACAATACACGGCGGTATATTTCCAAGAGACCTTTGAGCGATTTTCGGATTTCGTCGGAAAAGTAGCTTCCCTCAAAAAACCTGTTTCCGTCTATGTCTTCAGTTGGGAAAAAGAGGTTTTCATCGAAGAATTTGAGGACAACAAATCAATCACTGTCAAAACCATCCCGCAACCGATCCTCGAAATCTACAAGCAAATATACAATCTTTCCATAACCCTATGAGCAACTTCAATCCCCTACGCTTCCAAAATACGGCGATCGACGCTCTCTTGGAAACTTTCGTCCGCCTTTGGAAAAACAACGGTCGCCAACTCCCGCTCGTGTTCAAATCCCCTACGGGAAGTGGTAAAACTTTTATGACGGCGCACTTCGTCCGAGGGTTGAACCATTTGCCTCAGTGGAATGTCGACAAAGCCTTCATCTGGATCACTTTTAGCGATGATCTCGCAATGCAGAGTCGAGATAAGTTTCGAGAGTATTTTTCCACCACCTTGGAAAACGGGCTTTTGACAGTCAATGATCTCAACCGAGGCAAACTTCAACAAAATGATATTCTGTTTCTCAACTGGCAGAAGATCGTCGCGCGGAATAGTGAAAGTCGTGTATTGCGTCGCCCTGATGACGAAAAAATGCTCAAAGAGTCAGGGAAATACTTTGAAGATGTGATCGAGGCCACAAAGGAAGACGGGCGAGAAATCATCCTCATTATCGATGAAGCGCACAAAAACAAATCGACTGAATTGGCTCAAAATATCATCGATTTCATCGATCCGAAAGTCATTATCCATATCACCGCCACCCCGAAAGATCAAGATGAACTTTTGGCGCGACGCTATGAAAGCTTTGTTGAAATTGAGCGTGAAGGGGTTATTGAAGAAGGCTTGATCAAAGAAAAAATAGCCGTGCAAACCACGGAGGATCTCGCGCACCACAAAGGAGAGGATTTTGATGCGGTATTGCTCGAACTGGGAATGCAGAAACGAGAAGATCTGAAACAAGAGTTGTTGGCAATGGGGAAAAATATCAACCCACTGATGCTCATTCAACTCCCAAACGATGACAAAGAGCGGGTATCTTTGGGCGAAAAAACTAAAGAGGAGGTGGTGACGCAATTCTTGAAATCAAAAGGCGTCTCCGATATAAAAATAGCCAAGTGGTTTGACGGAAAGAAAGAATACTTGGACTTCATCGAGGCAAACGAAAGCGACATAGACTTCTTACTTTTCAAACAAGCGGCGGGGACTGGCTGGGATTGCCCGAGAGCATCGGTATTGGTGATGTTTCGTGAGATCAAATCAAACACCTTTTACACCCAAACCATCGGGCGCATTTTGCGTATGCCCGAACCGCATTGCAAGGAAGATTACAAGGATCACCCAAATCTGAAAATCGGCTACCTCTACACCAATTATGCGCGGAAGGAAATCCGAATACCCGATCAATCGGAAGCCAACAAGCCTTACCCCTACAATGCAAAGCGTAAAGAAGGCATTGAAAACATTGAGCTTCAATCAGCCTATGTCTCCCGCTTGGATTACGGCGACATACCGCACTCTTACAAGTTTCAATCAAGCTTCAAGAACTCGATGGATCAATTTTTCGCTATCGGAAAGGATGACATACTCGGAAAAGCCGAGACTAAACTCAAGAAAAAAGGCGTTAACTTGGATGGTTTACTCACCAACAAAATCGTAGTTGATGCCAGCTTCGATGATTTCGATCAAATGGCGTTAGACTTTCAAAAACAAGGGATTGATATTGAGGTTGAGATGTCTACAAATGATGTTGAAAAAACATTCAACTATCTTTGTTATGCTCTCCTCAAAGAGCAGGATGCTGAAAATGCCAAATATACAAACATTGCCCGCTCCTGGGGCGTGTTGAAATCGGCTATACGGATATGGTTTCAATCCGCGCTCAGCCAAGATAGCAATTACTTCTATCGGGTATTTATCAAAGATATTCAAAAGGGTGCGAGTAGCAAGTTTCGTCCCGCCATCACAAAGGCTTTGAGCGATTTCAAGCCCGTATCGCAAGAAATCCTCAAAGAGAAACGGAAAAAACAAGAAGAAAGAGAGGCTCCCATCTTTACCATACAGGAAGAATACCGCTACACCGAGGACTACACGGAAATCCCACAAGAAAGATGTGCCCTCAACAAAAGCTATTTTCTCAAAGAGTATGACGGACGAAAAAACGAGATCTCTTTTAAGGAATACATAGACGGAGAAAATACGATTTCGTGGTGGTTTAAGAATGGAGATCAAGGTAAGGAATACTTCGCTGTTCGCTACTACAACACCATCAATCAAAAAGATGCTCTCTTTTACCCCGATTGGATCATCCGTTTCAAGGATGGACGGGTCGGTATTTTTGATACAAAAAGCGGAAAAACGGCAACCGAACAAGAAACAAAAGATAAAGCCGAGGCTTTGGCTCAAAAATTGCGCGCTCTCGGGAAAAACTACGTCGGAGGCATCGTTGTTTTTGAGAATGGTGTTTGGTATTTCAATAACGGCGCAAAATACGAATATACTGAAGGAAAATCCATCAATGAGAACAATGCTTGGAAACGATTTGAAATATTGTTCGAGTAGCTTATGAAAGCCATCATCCTTGCACGGGTTTCAACCGAAGAGCAGAAAGAGGCGGGCAATTCCCTTCCCGCTCAAATTGAACGATTGGAAACCTACTGCAAGCGAAAAGGCTTTGAAGTCGTCGAGAACTTCAGTTTTGATGAAAGTGCCTACAAGTCCCAAAGGAACGACTTCGAGAAAATCATTGCCACGATCAAATCCTACAAGGAAAAGGTAGTGGTATGCTTCGATAAGGTGGACAGGTTTTCGAGGAATGTCTTTGATAAGTCCGTTTCCGTCCTCTATGAGTTGGCAATGGATGACAAAATAGAGCTTCACTTCGCCTCTGATAACCTCGTGATCAACTCGAAAATCTCCGCTACCGAAAAGTTTCATTTCGGCATTAACCTCAACCTTGCCAAATACTACTCCGATGCCATCAGCGACAATGTAAAGCGAGCATATGAGCAGAAATTGAGAAATGGCGAATGGATCGGCAAAGCCCCGATCGGCTACAAAAATATCGTATTACCAAATGGATCAAAGGCTATCGTTCTCAATGAAGAAAAGGACTTCTTGATCAGAGAGGTTTTCGAGCTGTACGCCAGCGGGAAATACTCGATGAAAACACTCGCCAAGCAGATGAAGGAAAAAGGGCTACTCAATGATCGCTCGGATACCCCCATTTCCACCAGCCAAGTAGAGCAAATTTTGAAAAATCCCTTTTACTACGGCGTGATGCGGTTGAAAGATCGCCTCTACCCGCACAAATACCCGCCTTTGATCTCTCTTCACCTCTACAATCAAGTTCACGAGGTGATCAATAGCTATAACCGACAGAATTTCAAAAGGACGAACAAGCCCTATATTTTCCGAGGTTTGGTGAAATGCAACGAGTGCGGATGTTCCATCAGTCCCGAGATCAAGAAAGGGAAATATGTGTACTACCACTGCACCAACTATCACGGCAATTGCTCAAATGTGGTATGGCTCAAGGAAGAGGAATTACTTGAGCAGGTAAAACCCACCCTGAAGGCACTAAAATTGACCGCTGAGGCGGTTGAAGAGCTGAAAGTGGAGTTGAGGGCCACCCACGAGGCGGAAAAGGCATACTACGAGAAAAATCTCTCCATCATCAAGAAGAAATTGGAAGCTATCGACAAGCGGTTGAAGGTGATGTATGAGGATCGCTTGGATGGTCGTTTGACTACGGACGAGTACGACGAACGGGTGAAGGAATACAAAACCGAGCAAACGGACTTACTGATCCAATACGAGGATCATTCCAAGGCGGACGGAAGCTTTTATATCAACGCGAGCAAAATACTCGATTTAGCCTCTCGGGCGTGGGAATTGTTTGAAAGTTCTGAAGCGGAAGAAAAAACGCAACTCCTCAAATCGGTACTTCAGAACTTTTCTTTACAAGGTAAAATCCTTTCTTTTGAAGCAAAAATCCCCTTCTCGGGGATCCTTGACTATGCTCAAACTGGTTCAATGCTCCGGCGGCAGGATTCGAACCTGCGACCAAGGGATTACATGTGCTCCTCCTGTTTCCAGGACGCATGGACTATATCATCTCCATCGCACAAGTGCATTAGGAGTGAGGCGCTTCGACCCCATATGGGGCCTACTCCCTTGCGGGATAGTCTCTGAACCCGCCTTCCAATTATGAAAGGAAACATTCCTCTCAAACATCGAAGGATCGGCTGCTGATTACCATAGCCGGGCTGAACCGACCGTAGGCTTCCAGCAATTCACCTCATTCATCACTCCCGGATTTCTCCGAAAGGCTGCGTAATTTCTCGTGTTCCTCCCTGTGGCAATTCGCACATATCAGGATGCATTTTTCGATTTCCTTCTCGATCCGAAACCAACTCCGAGTCAGTCCGTCCTGAGAGATACCGAAATCCTTCCTTCCATCGGCATGATGGAATTCGAGCGCACCGAGACAGCGGTCATACCCGCAACGGGAACACTTTCCGCCCTTGTATTCTATCGCACGCAACCGCATCGCCTTGCGACGCTTCGCAACAGCGCGTTTCAAATACTCGGGACGGTCAGCGTAGGTTCTTTTGTCTGGCATACATGCTTCAGTATACCACGCACGTTTCCACAGTCCCCTGCTCTACCACTGAGCTACACCGGAATCAATTTTCAAACTACCTTGGAACAGAGACAGTATACCCAGCCCGCACCATTTTGGCAAGAATCCGCCCCTTCGGACGGATTCACTCGCTCTCCGCCTGATTCTTTATGCCCCATTCCCGATCCAGTCCTCACTTTCCTACTCCGTTGTCGGTTGTCAGTTGTAAGTCCCCTATTCCTAGTAGTGTCGCAGTTTCCTCACGTCGTCGTGCTCGCGGATTTTCTCGAGAGCCTTGGCCTCGATCTGACGGATGCGCTCGCGGGTGACACCGAATTCCTGCCCGACCTCCTCGAGCGTATGTGTCACGCCGTCCTCGAGCCCGAACCGGATCCGGAGGATCTTCTGCTCGCGGGGCGTGAGTTCGCTCAGGATATCCGCGATATGCTCCTTTAGGAGCTTGCGGGCCGCCGACTGGTTCGGCATGACGGTCTCGGTATCCTCGATAAAGTCGCCGAGGACCGAATCGTCGTCGCTGTCGCCGATAGAAGTCTCGAGCGAGACGGTCTCTTGCGAAATCTTCTGTATATGGCGGACCTTGTCAACTTCCATACCCATTTCCGCGGCGATCTCTTCCGGAAGTGGCTCACGGCCGAGATCCTGGACCAGCCGGCGGGTCACCTGCAGGTATTTATTGATGGTCTCCACCATGTGCACCGGGATACGGATGGTCCGACTCTGGTCCGCCAAGGCACGCGTGATGGCCTGCCGGATCCACCAGGTGGCATAGGTCGAGAACTTGTATCCCTTGCGATAGTCGAATTTCTCCACGGCGCGGAAAAGACCCATGTTTCCTTCCTGGATAAGGTCGAGGAGCGAGAGATTATGAGACCGGCCGACGTACTTTTTGGCGATGGAAACCACGAGCCGGAGGTTTGCTTCAGTCAGTTTCTGCTTGGACGACATGTCGCCCTTCTCGATCTGCTTGGCGAGACGGACTTCATCTTCGCCGGTCAGAAGCGCCACGCGGCCGATTTCCCGAAGATACATCTGCACAAGGTCGGACGTATCGTCTTCGCCGTCGACCGGCTGAGGACGTTCCTGGGACTTTTTCTTCGCGGCTTGTGTTTTCCCGCTCTCGAACGACTCGGCGATCTGTTCGGTTTCCACCTTGAGCATCTCGTCGGACGTCACCACGCGGATACCGGCCTCCTCGAGCTTCCCGTACAGGCGCTCCAACGCGTCGAGATCCGTCTCTACATCCGGAAGGATGTGGATAATCTCATCCTCGGTCACGAATCCGCGCTGTTTTCCGCGGTTCACGATCTCATCGAAGGCCTCGACCTTCTCTTCCCGTTTCGTTTCTGCCTTCGTTTTCGGCGAAGCCTTCCCCGTCAGCTGTTTCCGCTCGGACGGCTTCACATGCTTCGGGAGCGGTTTCGTCACCTTCGAAGAGGCTTTCCTTACGGGAGCTTTCACGATGATTTTCTTCGGGACGGCTTTCTTCGTGGTATTTTTTTTCAAAACGGTTTTCTTTGCGATTACTTTTTTTCCGACGGTTTTCTTTGCCGCGACGTTCTTTCGCGCCGAAACACCCTTCATCGCTTTCCTGGGAACAGCCTTCTTCACCGCCTTTTTCGAGATCGGTTTCTTCGATACCGGCTTCTTCACGGTTTTCTTCATCTTTTTTGCAATCATCTTTTTCTTCGCGCTCATAGAATTTACGAAAAAGAATCAAAATGAATATGATCAGAATGGAAGCGTCACATGTCTGATAAAATAGCTTTTTTCAGGGAAAAAGTCAACTTTCCTTCGAAAGCTCGGCGAAGTGGCCGAGAAGTTCCTTCTCCAGAACACGATCTCCCGACGCACGGGCCACGCCTACCGCCTTCACGATTCCCTGAAGCGTTTCCTTTCGGGATTCTTCGGCAAGCTGACTGACCAACTCGGAAAAGATCATTTCCTTCCGGGACGGGATGTCTTCCGGCTTTTCCTCGCCGGCAAGCAACCCTTCCGTATCGAAGAGCAGACCAGCCGCCCGTCGCTTCATATCCTCGTCCTCGATGACGGAAAACGGGTCTGATATCGATGAAGAACGGATAACCGGAAACAGAGGATCCTTGGAAAGCGTTTCCCCAACCGTTCCCTCGAGTCGCGTATCGTTTCGGAAAGCGGGCTCCAAAAGCAGAAGACCCAAAATCCGGTCACGCAACACGTCGGACCGGGTCATAAATGAACGGTTTCCGGAAGAGGGTACCGGCTCACGTCCGGTTTCCGGACCGGTTTCACGAGCCACATTTTCCGCGACCCGAAGAGATCCTGCAAGCGACCGCTCCTCGACACCAATCGTGTCCGCGAGTTCACGTCTCCAAAAATCGCGGTCTATATGGTTCGTCATGGCCACCAGAAGTGGCGCGTACCCCTCCGCGACCGCCCGCTTCCCGTCCGGAACCGATATATCGTTCGAAGCAACGGCCCTATCAAGAAAATACTTCGCCACGGGAAGTGAGGCGACAACCGCCTTCCGCAAAGACTCCGTATCCTCAAGCGCCGCGTCAGCCGCGTCTTTCCCTTCCGGCAGTAGTACGACGGAAACCGACATTTCCTTTCCGAGTGCCAAAAGGGCGCTCTTCCAGGCGGCCGCCTGACCAGCCCTGTCCATATCGAAAAAAAGTCTCACTTCGCGACCGTAGCGTTTGAGGATATCGAGTTGCTCGCCGGTCAAGGCCGTCCCGGAAGCGGCGATCACGTTTTTGATGCCGGCCTGATGGCATGCGATGACATCCATCTGTCCCTCGACCAGCACCGAAACGCCCTCGTTCTTGATTGCCTGTTTCGCCTGATACAGGCCATAGAGGACGCGACCTTTGTGATAGACCGGCGTCTCGGGCGTATTGATATATTTCGCCTGACCCTCGTCGCCACCGGGAGCCACGCGCGCGGAATAGCCGATAACGCGCCCGACCACGTCCGAGATAGGGAAGATGATCCGGTCACGGAAGCGGTCATAGTGACCCGTCCGACCGTCCTTGGCGATTACGAGTCCGGCACGCTCCAACTCCTCCGGTCGATACCCGCGGGAAACGAGGAAATCATGCAGGTGTCGCCATCCTGGAAGCGAATACCCGATCCGGAAGAGTCTGACACTCTCGTCGGACAATCCCCGTTTCCGAAGGTACGGGAGTGCCGTCTTGGCCCCCTCCCCTTCCCATAACTGTTTCTCGAAAAACTTGGTCGACAACTCGAGGATTTCCTTCGTCCTATCCGGAACTTCGACTCCGTCCTTTTCGAGCACGGACGATTTCCGATAGGCCGGAACCCTGACCCCGGCCCGTTCGGCCAGAAGCGCCAGCGCCTCACGGAACTCGATTCCCTCGATCTCCTCGATGAAAGAAAAGATATCACCGCCCTTACCGCAACCGAAACAATGAAAAGCCTGCCGTTCCTCGTTCACGGTGAACGACGGCGTTTTCTCGTTGTGGAACGGGCAACAGGCCTTCCAGTACGCGCCGGCCTTCGTGAGCCGGAGGTACGACCCGACCACGTCCACGATATTGAGTTTCGACTTGATTTCCGGGACGATCGAATCCATGATTCTTGAAGAAATGATGTCTCTATAAACGACTATTTTTCCCGTTCGCCGTCCATGTCGCGGACGATCCGTCGCATAGACAGGACGCCTGCAAGGAAAAAAAGCGAGAAACACGCCCGAAATGCGTCCGATACCAGAACGAGGACTTCCCTGGTCTCCGGAACATACCAGAGATTCGCGATTTCCGCCAGGAGAAAGCAGGTGATGCCCGAGAGGAACAGCTTATAGGAAACATCGAGTTCCATCTCGACGCGCCATACCACTCCGGCCGTGAACACGATCGAAAGGAGCGAGGAAACATACCCGCCTTCGTCATTTTCCGAAAATGACGACAATAGTCGCTTTCGTGGTGTCGGTATTCTTGGTATCGGCCGGTTTCACGGACACCGCGGGGTATTTCGTGGAAAGCGTCTTCCGTACGGTTTCAGCGGCCGAGTCGTTTCCGTCGGCCTTATACACGACGAGTCCGGAATAGTCACCGACGGAGTTCCCGGTCGTCACCTTGGCGAATCCGGCTGATTTAAGGATATCCGATACGGCCGAGGCGGAGCCCTTCGGACCGCCACCATTTAAGACGAGAATGGGAAGGGTATCCTTCCGAACGGACGCATCACCCTGAGTCGTCGGGGGTGGGGTCGGTGTTTCCGCCTTTACGGGCGCTTCCGGAGCGTTCGCCACTACCGCTCCGGGGTCCTTCCCGAGTGTCTCGATGGATGTCCGATCGGAAGAAGCCGATTCCTTCACCCGATATCCGAGATACCCGAAAAAGGCGACCGCAGAAAGAATCGCGATCACAGACACTGTCATGATCAGCTTTCCCAGCAATTCGTCCTGATGTGTGTTCATAGTACCGGTTTCGATTATCATCCGCCGTCATTCGACGGTTCGCATATACGTCAGTATATCACAAACTGAAAGAGAAAAAACGGGCACCGGCATTTCCGTTACCCGTTGCCCGTTCCCTTTCTACGCGTCCCGTTTCCTCGGTTGAAGCGTCCCAGGCTTGTGCTCCGGCGGTGCATAGATCGTATACAGTTTTAATTCCCTGCCCGAAGACGTATTGATGATATTATGTCGCATGCCGGCGGGCACGATGACCGCGTCCCCTTCCTTCAAATCATGCAATGCACCATCAAGCACCGCCTTTCCCTCGCCGGAAATGAAGTTCAGGAGCTGATCATGATCGGCATGGATCTCTTCGCCGATTTCCTCACCGGGGTCGAGCGACATGACGACGAGCTGCATCTTCGGTCCGGTGTACAGCACCTCGCGATAGTTGATATTATCGAGTGCCTTTTGTCCGATGTTTCCGATATACTGTTTCATAACGATGCCTATCAAAGATTATACAGACAGTATATCATGTCGATTCGATTCATTGCCGGATCGACAAATCGAATCCATCCAGCCTCGTTTCCGTTCCGGTTTTCCCAGGATATATACCGTGGAACAGGATACTCCCAAAAATATACGGCGCTTCGAGCCTGATGACGTTTCGGAAAAGCTTCCGTCCCCGGAATGGCTCTTTTTCGCCATCTGACAGGGAAGACAGTATTCTCTTGTCAACATATGAGCCCCAAATGAATTGGCCGGCTGAAATCTATTTTGTAAAGGATTGGAACAATTTCGACTTTTCTTTTTGCATGAAAGTGGCATACTCGTTGTCACTTTT
>Ga0073936_10003420_pt1 | contig 22771 bp, 22 predicted proteins | sample AliMusrvi5mmetaG_FD_87041 | JGI IMG/M metagenome (GOLD analysis project Ga0073936, IMG submission 87041) | Freshwater lake bacterial and archeal communities from Alinen Mustajarvi, Finland, to study Microbial Dark Matter (Phase II) - Alinen... | ecosystem: Environmental > Aquatic > Freshwater >... | reverse complement strand
CTGCCGGGTTGCGCGGGCGCGAGGGGTCCGGGGAAACCTCTCCGGGCGAACGCGTAGGCCGCGCTGCGGCCGGAGCCCGCAGCAATGTGACGCGCCCGCAACGCACTGCCCGTATCCGGGCATGTGCGGAAACAAGGCCCGCCGGTGCGGCCCGACGGGGACGGCGCCGGCACCCCCGGAAGCTCGGCGGTACTCCGCCGAGATCGCCGGGAGGTGCCAGAGCCGCCGAGGAGACAGCGTATCCGCTGGCTCCGAGGTTGCCCCAGGTCGGGACGCTGCGGGCCGCTGGAGTGAGGGCGTGCTGACGAAGCCGAAGCCGCAGGCAGCCCGCTATCCTGCGGGCTGCCCGCCGCTATCTGCGGCGAAGTGCGGCGAGGCAGAGGAAGCATGCCCGAACGTGTCAGGGGGTTTGGGGGGATGTGCCCCCCTAGCCTACAGTATTGCGACGAGGGGGAAGCCAAGCTGCCCATCTCCGCCCGCTATCTGCGGGCGTGGGCAGCGCAGGCTAGCCGGGGGACCCGGCCATCTCCGCCGCTATCCTGCGGCGTGGCCCGCCGCTGGCAGCGCCGCGCCCTGCCGACCTGCGAAGCGGGAGGCAGGGCTGTCTCCGGCGGTGCAGGCGGGCCGGCTGGGGCGGCGGCCCCCGAGGAGCTCTTGCTGGCCGGGAAGAACGACGCGGGGACACAACGGTTGTGCGGGCAAAGAGGCCTGCTTGCCCCGCGCTATCCTGCGCGGGGTGCAGGCCGATGCAGGGGCGCAGTGTCCGCCGCTATCCTGCGGCGTGCGCCCCGGTCGGGACGGGTTGAGGGGATTGGGAAGACTGTAGGCTATAGGCTTTAGGCTGTGGTTTGGAGCGTTCGGTGGGTTCTCCTTCGGGCGAAGCCCGATTAAGGTGCCGTCTCCCCCGCCGCTATCCTGCGGCGGCGGCACCGGTGCGAGTGAGCTGCCCCCCTTTCCCCGGCGGCTATCCTGCCGCCGTGGGTGGGCGGCGAACGAGGTTTCGGGATGCTTGATTTGACATCTCTGTGTTGATCGGTGGGCTATTGTAGGAGGTGGTTGTCATGTCTCTGTTTGAAAAAGGTGTTTCGGGTAATCCAGCCGGTCGGCCAAAAGGTCTTCTCACGGGCCGCGCCAAGGCTTTGTACGCGTTGGATCAGGTGGTGGGTCGCGATGAGAATATCGAGTTGATCGAGGCGGCGCTGGAGAAGACGCTGGCAGAGAAGCCCATGTGGTTCTTCGTGAATATCATCATGCCGCTGTTGCCGAAAGAGACCAAGGGTGTTCTTGAGACCGGCGACCGCGTGATCGAGTGGAAGAGTCTGGTGTCTGCTGCCGCTGATGCCGGTGCACAGTTAGATCGGGCATAGCAGATGCAGATTAATTACACACCACATGCGGCACAGTTAGAGATCCACCGGGCTAGAGACGCCCGATTCCGGACGATCTGTACGGGCCGCAGGTTCGGGAAGACGCTCTGCATGGCGGCGGAATTGCTCGACCGTGGCGGCGGCGAGGTGGGTGGTGATTACGGCTGGGTCGCGCCGACGTACGGTGTGGCTGAGCGTGGTGTAGAAGCCTTCCGGACAATCGCGCCGGACTTTGTGCGTGTCGTCGGGCGGATGCCGACTCGCGTGGAGTTTACGGGAGCTGCGGGACCGTGCCGGGTGTGGATGCTGAGTGCAGACAATCCTGACTCCATTCGCGGCTTCGGTTTCCGCGGTCTTGTGATCGATGAGGCGGCGGCGGTGCCTGTCGATGTGTGGAACTACGCTCTGCGGCCGACCCTGGCACAGACACTCGGTTGGGGCGTATTCATCTCCACACCCGCCGGAAGAAACTGGTTCTACGACATGTTCACGCGTGGTGTTGAGCACCAGGACTCATTCAGGTCGTTCACATTCCCGTCGAACGGGTCACCGTATTTCCCAGCGCGGGAGTGGGAAGAGGCGCGACGCACGCTGCCAGAGGATGTTTTCAAGCAGGAATACATGGCTGAGTTTCTGGAGGATTCTTCCGGGGTCTTTAGATGCGTCGATGGGTGCCTCGTGGCAGCCGGTATAGATACATTTGACTCAACGGATGTGAGAGGACCAGTAATCGTGGGCTGCGACATCGCCAAGCATACCGACTTCACGGTGTGCATCGCGATGGACCCGAAGACTGGGCGGTGTCTGGGCATGGAGCGGTTCAATCAATTGGACTGGCCGATTCAGCGTGAGAGGATCGCGGCGTTCGTGAAGCAGTGGCGGGCGCGGCTTGTGATGGACGCCACAGGAGTGGGTGACCCTGTCTTCGATGATCTGCGGCGGGTGCTGCCACACGTCGAGGGGTTCAAGATCACCGCGCAGACCAAGCGCGAGCTTGTGCAGGGTCTCATGGTGGCAGTGGAGCAACGCCGGGTATCTTGGCCTGCCGCATGGGATGTTTTGACAGCTGAGATGAAACGCTACGAGTACGAGATTGGCCCGACAGGTCAGTTGAGCTATTCGGCACCGGGCGGTTATCACGATGACTGCGTAATGGCGTTAGCCTTGTCGACATGGGGCTGCTGCCGGTGGGGAGCTGAACCGGGAAGAATGATGAGACTGGGGGACGGAGGTCAGAGGCCTGAGATCGGAGAACGGACGGCAGTGACGTTGGTATGAGAGAGAAAATATTACCACTATTCGGTTTTATTGAGATAGCCGTACAATTTATACTGTGTAGCAAGGAGATACAGATGACAACGAGTCAATTTGGAACCCCGATGACGCCAAGTCAGTATGCTGACAACTGGGAAGGGGACTCTCAGTTGCTTGCTTCTAACGGACAATACCGATGGATGGCAAGGCAATTGGGCCCGCAAGATATAGTACTTGAAATCGGATGTGGAACTGGAATTAGCACCATTGAATTGGTCAGAAGTGCGGGCTGTAAAGTTGTGGTTGTCGAGGAAAGTTCCGAATGCATTTCGAGGGCACAAGCACGTTTGATCGAAGCCGGTATGTCAGCTTCGATTTGTCCAACAAGTTCTTTGAGCTCCTTAATGTTTAATGCAGATGAACAGGTGAAGTTCTTTGCCGTTGACTTTCTTGATACTATGTTGTTAAGCGCAATGCCTAACAATTTCTTTTCTGCTGTTGTTTGCTGGTTGATGGGCACATGCCCTGACGTATTGTGTAGGCACTTAGGAAAGTCAGTATCAGAGATTGAGCAGTGCGATCCTGCTAACTACAAAGTGAAGGTGTTGGCGCAGTGTTTCGTGGCAGCAAGGACAGTGCTACGTGCAAATGGTAAGGTTCACTTGGTTGATCGTTATGCTTTGCCGTCTTGGAAGCAAAAAGATGAATTTAGAATGCATGTGGCGACTGGTATTAGCGAGATTGCGGGTGATGCTTACGTGGTTACTAAAGACAATGTCTATTTCAACAGGATCGACACCAATTTCGGTGTTTCAAGAATCCAATATGTTCGACCTTCAAATGAGGGAATAGCGTCTGTAAAGGTCGTAGGCTCTGTGCTGGCTGAGCTTCGATAGCTCGATTGACATGTCGTTGTATTTGCGTCGCGATGATGCCCCAATGCACGATAGTGGAATGGACGTGTTGATTCCGCACCTTTCTTGGGAGGTCGCGGATATGGCATTAACGGTTTATACGAGCAAGGATAACGCGTGGCGGGAGTATGTTAACCCGCTGCGGGGGATGACGCTGGAGCGGATCGTCCAACTCATCGAACAGGGCGAGCGAGGTGCTTTCGCTGACCTCCAGTGGTTCTATCAAGCCATGGAACGGTCAGACGCGATCATCGCAACGGTCTTGATGAGGCGGAGAGCCGCGCTCCTTGCATGTCAGTGGGATGTTAGGTCTGAAGAAAATCCGAAAGATGCGGTGCTCGCCTCTGAGCAGGCGGCTTTTCTGCGCGAGCGGTATGACCGGGTGAAGAATCTGCGCGAGGCGGTGGCCTTCCTGTCTACGGCTTCGTTCCGCGGTTATGCGCACGTCGAGAAACATTTCGATGCGGATGGAGGAGTGAGCCGACTGGAGCCGGTAGAACAGTGGTTCTGGGTACGGCGAGGCATGTTTGGACCATGGGAGTACAATCGGGATGCCCGGTCGGGCGTGGGCGAGGGAGAGAAGGTGACTCGCGAGAATTTCGTGATTGTCGAGTCGCCTATTGCTCTGGACCGGATCATGGCTGTCCAGTATTTCAGACGCAATCTGGCCCTGCGTGACTGGAGTTCGTTTCTGGACGTGTATGGTATCCCTTCCGTGTTCTTCGTCGGACCGCCCGGTGTGACCGAGGAGAAGGAAAAAGAGTATCTGGCCATCGCTCAAGACCTTGTTAAGGATGGTCGCGGCTACCTGCCGAACGGGACGGATGTCAAATATGTGAACGGGGGAAGTGGCGGCAAGCCGCCTTTCCGCGACCATCTGGACTACCTCGACAAGCAGATTACCTTGCTCGGAACGGGCGGTCTATTGACGATGCTGACCGAGAGCGGCAGCGGCACGCTGGCCGGCAGCGCGCATCAAGAGGCTTTCAACCAGGTGGCGAAGGCTGATGCAGTGATGGTGTCCGAGACGTTGCAAAGGGACTTTGACGCGCCACTTTTGGCGGCGGCTTTTCCCGGATGGCCAGTAGAGGCGGGCTTTGATATGCGGATTGAGGATTAAGGACAAATAATGTTAGGCGTGAAGTGGACAATTGGGGTGTGGTTTGTTCGGAGACGGTTCGCCAAAACCCAAAGGGCCTGCGTGCGTTTTGCATGTTTGACTTAAACTCCTGGGTTTGTGATAATGTAACCCGATTTGATTGAGTTGTATTACGTCGATTGTCCTGAGGATTCGTTAGGCGTTGGCCTGTATAGGCCGATATTTGTTCGCTTATTTCTCTATGTGCAGGGAGCCGCATCTCGGCTGGGCATTTTACTCCCGTGACGAGATGTGGCCCCTGCCATTTTTGAGTGTTGAGTCGAAGCAGAGGTCTAGCCTGATTTAAAGTCTACCATGTACAGTCAGATGATAAGAATGGCGCTGCTGTTTCTGGCGCTGATTATGGTTGCTAAAGGCCTTTCCGCGTTAGAAAAGTTCGTTCGCCGGCGGTCGCAAAGTGAGGTTGTGCGGCAACTACAGAGTAGTTCTTTGCTGGTCTTCAAAGTAACTCGCACCGTGGTATTTGCACTTGCCGCTGTCGAGGCTACTCTCTCGGGTAGCTGGACCGAGACAGGTTTCGTGACAGGCTTTGTTGCTTTGTTTTTTGGCATGGCGTTACGGCTGTCAGCGATACATGCACTTGGCCCCCTATGGAGCTATCATGTTCAGGCCTACAGGAATCATTGGCGCATTGAAGACGGGGTCTATCGGTATTTACGGCATCCTGCCTATTTTGGAAATATTCATATACCTGGGATTCTTTTGATGGTAGGAGCACCCGTCTCTTCAATTGTTGCCTTGATTGGCGTGGGGCTGTTTTATTTTGTGCGATCGAGGGCTGAAGAGGAATTGCTGTCTCAACTGAAGGCCACGTAAATGATCGATTTTATCTTTTATCACGGTACTTCGAAGCGAGAATGGCAGAATATGCAGGCTGTTGGTCGGTTTTCCGTTCGAAGGGACAACAGCCGATGGCTTGCCGCGAGTGGTGTTTATCTGTTCTGCAACAACCCCCTTCTTGCATTCCGCTTTGCGGCAGAAAGAACTAGACAATTGCGAGCTCTGAATCGCATTTTTCAGCCAGATGTCGCGGAAGATGAAGGGGTTGTCCTACAAGTTAGGCTCAGGACCGTTGACGAACGTCAAGTTCTGAATCTGACAACGCCGGAAGGAATGCAAGCGCTTTTTCTGGCGCACGATGACCTAAGTGAGTTGATGGAAAGAAATCTCCCTGAACTTGTCCATGGTCTCGCTACGGCAACGACTGATTCGTATAGAGTGTATTACGCAGATGCCATCGTCAAAGCATTAGGACCATTGGCCCCCCCATTTGACGACTTACGCTGTAACCCGGAAGTATTTATCGCGCAGTTTCTACATGAGCTTGGTCTGACAAGTCCATCTGATCTTGCGGCACTTAGTAAGCAGATCCATGAGGAGCAGACCGGCAGGGGCAAGAGTTCCTTCAATTTTGATTGCGCTGCAATCACGAGATTGGCTTACAGGCAAGGTTATGCCGTGGTTTTTGCCGCTATCCAAGAAGGCCAACCACTAAACTACTTGTTCCACGAACACTCTCCAGAATGGTCGCGAACCTTGGGTTTTCGCGGAATTAGGCTCCGAGATCATCTCGAAGTTTGCGTTATCGATCCAGCTCTGTTCGAGTGGCCGCCTGTTGAGAGTCCTGTGAAAGAGGAGGCTTTCAATGTTCAGTTCTGGCAAGAGACTACGAAGTTTCGCGACCAAAAGTTGTTTGAAGAATGATAACTTCCACGAATAGCGTTCCCAAAAGGATGAGCCCTGAATGTGAAGTTGTTGCGCTTGCGGCAAAAGGCGTTCCTTTCCCGAAGCATGCAGGAGCGGTGCAAGAGTTGTCTGAAGGATTGTCGTCTAGAGTCTTCAAGCTGTATTTTCCATACTACTGGGATCATGAAGAAGTTCAGCTATTGAGGGATCAGGCCGTAACCGCCATAGATCCCAAGCACTTCCTTTGGTACTTGCAAAACCTAGCTCGCGTTGTGCTGCCACGCTTTCCCGATAGGCTCCACTGGACTGAGACATGTAATCTTTTCCATTTTTTTGGTTTCATGCGACTGCTTGACTCCTGTCAACGCGAGGAACTCCGGAATCTTTTGGACAATGAGTTTGGCTATCGGGACGTTTCTTCTCTGCGATCCACCGTCGATATCTCTGCCCTGAGTGTCCGATCTGCGTTGGAACAGAGATCTTCGGAAGATATGCAATTTCTGTGTGAGCTTCTTTCGGCAAGGCCGGAATTCCTGGAATTTTATGGTCATTACCAGATTCAATATTATGGAGGCTTAACACCCTGCATTGATCGCATAGCGGGATATGTGGGAGGAGGCAGCGAGTTGTTTGTTCCTCAGACTGTGCTGGGATTATTGGCTGTTCAACGGAATGAACCCACAGGCGTTGCAAAGGCAAACACTTCGGAAATACATGATAGACTAGTGGCTCCACTATCTTTACGTGCGCGGAATCTGCTAAACCCGTTCTTGACGCGAGAAAGGTCGAATTAATTGACGTGCAAGATTGTCACGAGAAAGATAGTAGGAAGTCGTCATCGTACGGGGGGGTGTTCCCCGTAACGGTGTTTACTGTGCCCGCCGATTGTGGTGGTTCCTGTTTGTACTGTCCGCAGGAAAAAGGAATGCCTCGGGGGTACGTTTCGAATCGCAGTCTTCGCCGAGCGCTGAATCTTGGCTTTGATCCAGTACTACAGGTGCGAGCTTCAACAGAGACGCTGCTTGGAACGCGCGCCTGCGGTGCATTACCCTTAGAGGTTATCATTCTTGGCGGCTCTTTCAGCGCATTGGGCCAGGCGTATCGGCTGGCATTTATGAGCCAAATATATGGCGAGCTTGGTGGTTACAACGCCGTACAGGACGCACAGCGAGAAGAGGATTTGTTTCGTTGCTCGATTTTGACGGTAGAATGTAGGCCAGATCAGATCACTGACGAAGAATGCATATTCATGCGGAAACTCGGTGTTTCGAAGGTGGAACTCGGCGTGCAGCATCTTATCGAGCATGTGCTGGAGGCGAACAACAGGGGACATGGTGTTGAGGCAGTCAGGAAGGCTACTTTCCAATTGAAGCAACACGGTTTTAAAGTCGGATACCATGTGATGGTTGGGTTGCCCGGAAGTACCATTGCCGATGATATATGGATGCTAAGTGAGGGGTTGTGGCAGACTGAATACTCCCCCGATTTCTTAAAGGTTTACCCGTGTGCACTTCTTAAGGACGTAGAACTTCAACCCGAATTGCATAGTCTCTATCGGGCAGGTAAGTGGGCACCACCGACAGTCGAACATGTTAGAAAACTTTTGGCGGTATTGGCCTCGGCCGTGCCGCCATATGTACGTGTCGCTCGAGTAGGCAGGATGTTTGGAGAGCATGATCATGAGGTCACAAGCTATCGGGGAATAAGGGAAGACCGAAAGCATGGGTGTCGGTGTATCCGTTGTAGAGAGGTGGGGCAGTCTAAGATCGCTGATAGTGCTTGCATAAGTTCGCCAACGCAGTTTAGGGTGACGAACTTGGAGGACGAATGGATCTGCGAAGCACTTGGTGACCGAGATATCCTGCTTGGTCTCGTACGATTGAGATTCCGAGGCAACTCGGCGGCGGTAATTAGAGAAATACATGTCTATGGAGCGGCCACTGCTGTCGGAACTGTAGGGCAAGTTCAGGGACACGGTATCGGGGGTGCCCTTTTGGAGCGTGCAGAGGTAGTAGCTCTCAACAACGGCACTGTAGACTTGTTTGTAAATGCTGCGGTCGGTGCTAGGAGCTTCTTTCGCGATCACGGATACTTTGACAGTAAAGATGGATATTTGATGAAACACCTTGTGCGAGACCTATAGAAATGCTGTGACATTGGATTTGTATCGTGAAGGTTGCCTCACGGATTGCCGTGCGGCCTTTTTGTTTTCAAGAAGCATAATTAGTTGATTTCGAGCCCTTCAATGGAGGGCTTGATCAATGAGCGACAAAGATTTTGTGTTAGCTGGGGACGGCTGGGTGCAGGTGACGCCGTGCGGGGAGTTCCCGCATATCGGGGCGGGTGTCACGCAGGTCATTGACCGCGAGGCGTGCGACAGGATTGCGGCGGATTTCAACAGCCGCAAGTCTGATCCCAATTTCACCGGTTTCCTGGTGGACTTCGATCACTTCTCGCTGGATACGGAGAAGTCGAGCGAGGCCGCAGGGTGGATTTCCGATCTGGAATCGCGCGATACGGGGCTTTGGGCTCGCGTGCGATGGTCGGATGCCGGCCTTTCGGCTGTTCAGGGCGGCAGGTTCCGCCTGATGAGCCCCGTCTTTCCCCCGCCGTCGGCGTGCGAGGATCTGGGTGGCGGCAAGATCCGTCCGGTCATGCTGGTGAGCGTCGCGCTGACCAACGAACCCAACATCAAGGGCGGGAAGCCGATTGCGAACAGGAAGCCGGATGACGCCGGGCTCGAGAATCGTGAAACCGCAGGTGATGGTCCCGGTGCGAATGAGGGTCAGGGGCCAGTCGGTAAGCAGACTCCCGGCGACGTGCTGAGCGGCCCCGGTGCGAAGAAATTCATGTGGTTGCTGGGCAACCCTCCGAAGGGGCCGCACTGCGGGGAGTGTGTTTCGCGAAACGGGCAGGTGAAAACTCTGCTCGAATGGTTGCGCATGCCCGCGCCCCAGTGTCACTGCTACTGTTCTTTGGCCGAGGTCGGTAAGGATGTGCCGGAGGGCTATGACCCGACGGCGGTCACGCTGAATATCGAAAACCGCTGGAAATACGGCTGGGGGGATGTGGCGCGGGCCGCGTCATTGGCTGTGCGCCGGGCGAAGGCTGCGGCAAGGAAAGCGGATGAGGCGTTCAACGAGTTTCTGACCGGCGGGATCGTGGCAGGCAAACCGGCGAAAGAGCCCGGCGACAAGGAAAAGAAGGGTGTGTGTTACACCTGCGGGCAGACAGGTCACTATGCGTCGAACTGTCCCAAAAAGGGTACTCGGAAACCCAAGAAACGCACGCCGCATGTGATTGGGGCCGACGGGACTCCGGTGGAGAACCGCGATTGGCAAGTGTTCAGGCTGGTGAACCGTGTGGAGCAAGAGGTGTGTGGGCGTCTGGCCAATGTGGGCTGGACGGATGAGGCCAGAACGGCGGCTCTGGCTGTCCGCCGCATGAAGGCGGAAGACAGGGCCAAGGTTGCTGGCGGTATTCCTGCGTCAGGTGCAGATGTTGGGGCAACTTCCGGCGTGACCGGTTCGTCTTCCGCGTCCATTCGCGCACCATCGCCGCCGACTGAGGGAACGCTCGTCAATGTGGGCGGCGGGATTTCGGTCATGATGAACGGAAAACTCGTCCGCATCGGAAGCGCCAAGGTGCTGTGTGTGCTGCCCGACGGTCAGCTTGGGGTCAAGCTGAACGGCAAGGCGTATCCAATCGGCACGCCTGAGAAATGGCGGTTCGGCCTCGGCGGGCCAATGATCGTGAAGGTCGACGGGAAGTACATGCTGGATGTCGGCAAGGGGTGTCTTGATCTTGAGACAGGGCAGGTGAAAACGAAGCCCTCGCAGCCGGATTCTAAAGGGAATGGAAAGACCAGAGTCACGGTCATTACCCGTAACCCGTTTGCGGGCGACGGAGTGGATATTCCTCCAGACCCGCCCGACATTTCACAGAGGCGGTATCTTCAGGCGTAGAGGAAAAGTGCTCAAATGGGGTCGGGAGAAGGAGCACCAAAAAATAATGAGTTATTCCGGTTCTCTTTTTTACATAAAGGCGCAGTGTGATATACTCGGCTGCACAAGGGATAAGAACAATAGCCGGGAGGACACATAGATGAACAACCCACATTCCAAGACCGTTGTGCGCGTCGAGTCAGAGGAGCCTACAAGAAGGCTGGCATTGCTCATCGATGCCGATAATGCCCAGGCCGCAGTTATTGAAGGGTTACTCGAAGAGGTCGCTCGATTTGGAGAAGCGACAGTGCGCAGAATCTATGGAGATTTTACCGCTCCAACCAGCGCTTCATGGAAAAAGGTCTTGAACAAACATTCCATTAAACCTGTTCAACAGTTTGCTTATACGACTGGAAAGAATGCAACTGACAGTACGATGATCATTGATGCAATGGATCTGCTCTACAGCCGTAAGTTTGATGGGTTCTGCCTCGTAACCAGCGATAGTGATTTTACAGGCCTTGCTGTCCGTCTTCGGGAAGAGGGGTTGCATGTGTTTGGATTCGGCGAGCAAAAGACACCGGAGGCGTTCAGAACTGCATGCCACAGGTTTGTGTTTACTGAGGTACTTCGCAAGCCCGTCGAGACTGTAATACCAGTTGCGCAAGCGACTCCCACGAACAGTCCTGCTGTTGAAACAAAGCCAGTAGCGGAAGGAATTCCGGCGCCCTTAGTTAAGCCTGTGTTTCCCAAAGAATTTCTCATGGAAGCGCTTGAAAAGACCATTGATGATTCTGGCTGGGCGCAGCTCGGAAACTTCGGTAGTTACGTGCGAAAGGTTCAACCAGATTTCGACGAACGTCTTTATGGGTACAAGAAACTATCCGATCTGGTTCGCGCCAGAGTGGACCTCTTTGACACTGAAGAAAGAGTGTCTTCTGACGGAATCAATAAGGCTCTGTATCTTCGTGCAAAGAGGGTTGTCTAATCTCTCGAGCAAACGGAGATCCAGCGGAGGTGCGCTAAAAACTTCCGACTATTTTTTGAACGTATCGAGTGAAACATCTCGGCGGCAGTGAGTCCGCTAACACGCAATCAAAGGCACACAGGCAGAAATGCCCGTGTGCCTTTTGCTTTTTTGCAGGCGCAAATGTTGATTTCCCGCCATAGGTTGTGGAGGCAATGAGGACTCCAGCCTTTGCCTTAACGGGCTAGGCCCTTGGAGACTTCCGATAACTAATGGAGGTTTGAGATGGCAGATGGTGATGTGATTCCCGCCGCTGGCGGTGTGAACTGCGACGACCTGAACGCGCAGATTGCCGCGTTGCAGCAAGAGTTGGCCCTTGAACGCGCCAAGAACGAAGTGCTGCTTGAACAGGTTTTGAAGTCCGAGGATTCGCTGGCCGACAAGGACATTGAGACGTTCGGTGATGTGATCCCGAACGAGGACCGCGCTTTCTGGCGCGGGCAGTTGCTTGAAAACCGCGAGAGCGCCGTCGGTATCCTGAACCGGATGCGCGAACGCGCCAAACCGGCGGACGACAAGGGCGCTGTCGTCACGCCAAAGCCGCTGCATAACCGCGAGACGGCGAAGCCCTCTGTGGCTGATAAAGGCCCGGCTGGCGGTGGTGAAGACCGCGCGGCAAAGTTGCGCAATCGCGCACAGGAGATCGCCCGGCGCGACGGGTCGTCTTTCACGGTGGCGTTCCGGTTGGCGGAAAAAGAAATCACGGTTTAAGAACGAAACAGGAGGTAATCGAGATGAGCCAGAGTGATACCAGAAGCGGGACGTTCCGCGTGCTCGCGGGCGAAAACCTGACGGGCAAGAAGGGTTACCTCGCCGTGCTGACGCATGACACGGGCGTTCCGGAAGTGAAACTGCCGACTTCGATCGGTGCATACGCGTTCTACCTGGTCGATGACGGTGGGGCTGACGCGGCGTATGTGGATGTGGAGCCGCTTGAGGCCGGGCGCAATGTGCGTACGGTACTGAAGGGCACCTGCAACCCCGGCGACGTGCTGGTGCTGGCCGATACGGGCACGGCGGCAGACAAGGGCAAGGTGCGGGCGCTTCCGGCTTCGGCGGGGACGTACCGTGGCCTCGCCATTGCGGAAGAGAAGGGTGCGGACGGTCAGCTTGTGCTGTGCCGCCCGGCGATGATCGGCAACGTGGTCGTCAGCGGATAAAGGAGTTTTGTCATGATGAACAATGTGCAGGGTGATTGCAGATGCGGGTCGCTGGGTTTCCCAGCGGGCGAGGATCTGACGCTGGCCACGGGCAAACTGGCCAAGTTGAACGCGGACGGGCATGTCGTGTTGCCTACGGCGAACACGGACATTACGCCTTACGTGATCACGTGCGGGGCGGATCAGGGGTATCTGTGCGGCGTCACGCCGCTGAATTCGCTGTCGAACTCGCGCGTCATCCTCAAGGGGACGTGCCAGGCGGGCCAGTTGCTGGTGGCGGTCGGCGACGGCCGCGTGGAGACGGGCACGCTGTCCGGAACGGCGGTTCCGGTCGGCGTTGCGGAAGAGGACGGCGTCGAGGGGCAGCATGTGCTGCTGCGGCCGATCACAGTCGGGGCACGCGGGGCCGCTGGTTCGGCGGGTGCGGCTGGTGCACCCGGCACGAACGGTGCGCCGGGTGCGGCGGGCCCTGCCGGTGCCGCTGGTGCGGCCGGTTCTCCCGGTGCGGATGGCGGGCTTTTCTATGTGCCCGTGGCGGGCATTCAGAACGCCCCTGCCGGTGCGAATCTGCTCGGCAAGGTCATCGTGTTCGAGGCGATGAGCCAGTCATGGGCATCGGCTTTCCCCGGCATGTCTTCTCTGGCCTATGCGCTAGTTTCGGGCCTTGTGACGCGGGACGGCGTCGATCTGGCGGAGTGCCGCCTGCTGTGGTTCCCGGGCGTGATGAACACTCCGGTGTCCATGCCGAGCGCGTGGATCTCTTCCGACGAAATGTACCCGCTTATCCCGTATGCCCTGGTCGGCATCGTGGATTCGGGCAATATGGACGGGAGCGCGGTTTTGCGGACGGGCGGTTCGGCGATGATCTGCTCAACGCTTATACGCGTGCTCGGCGTCGGTGGCGGGGTGATGTTCGGCGTCAGTTACGTCAACGTGTAGGGTGGTTTCTAAAAGGAGGAGTGGAGAATGAGTCGTTTGAGTGACATCAGTGCAAGCCCGGTCCTGCGCGAGTTCGCGCAGGGCGCGGCGCAGTCCGCCATCATGCCGGTCGCGGACTTTCTGGCCCCGACCATCGAGGTTCCGACCTCGGTGGGCCGGTACAAGAAGTACACCGAGAAGGACCGTTTCCGTATCCCCAATACTCTGCGGAGTATCGGCGGGCGGGCGACGGAGCTGCGCTTCGAGGTGAGTGACGAGACCTACAACTGCGAGCCCCACGCTCTCGACTATCCGGTTGACAACCTGGAGCGGCTGGAGAGCGAGGATCTCGAGAACGCGCTGCGCGAGGGCGCGGTCGCGGTGGCCGAGGTCGCCGCGCTGGCCCACGAGAAGAGCGTGATCGACGCGGCCATGACGGCTGCGGGCGCGGGCACGGGCAAGACGTGGGGAACGTCGGCCGATCCGGTGGCGGACATCGACGCCGCGATCATGGACGTGATCAAGGCGGCCAAGTACGGCAGCCTCATGGGCGTGGGCGTGCTGTTCGGCGCGTCGGCGTGGTGCCTGTTCAAGAATCAGGACAAGGTCCGCGGCCGGTTCGTCGTGGGCAACGGGCCCAAGGGCGGCAACCTCGCGGTGCCGACCGAGGCCACGGCGGGAAGCCTGTTCGTCGGGTCTCCCGACGTTCGGACCTCCTATATGGTGTTCGACAACGCCGCACCCGGCGTCGCCGAGGATGTGAAATTCATCCTCGACAATACCGTGTTGGTGTTTGCCCGCCGGCCGAGCCCGACGCGGCGCGACCCCAGCTTCATGAAGACCTTCCGTCTTATGGGCAAGTATATGGTTCCGTCGAGCTACATGCGCGACGATGGCCGTGTCGAGGTCGCCAAGTTCGACTGGTCCGAAGATGTTCGCGTGACGAACTCGGCTGCTGTCAAGCGGCTTAACGTCAGCGCGACATAACCGAGGGTGCGGAAATGGCCGATTGGGTCGTTTACGATACGGGGGCGGCGGCGGCGACGCTGCCGCCCCTTCTTGCTGCGGCGTACGCGGCATGGCTTACCCCTGATGCTCGGGCGCAGAGGCTGGGCCTGATCGTGTCCGGCGTCGTCGCTGACTTCCGTAAGGCCGTAGCGGCGGATGCCGATGCGACCGGGCAGTTGAATGCGGATTGCATACCGCTGGCCTGCCTTCGGCATGTGTCAGCAATCACGTGGTACACGCTGGCAAACGAATTGAGTTCGGGCCCGGAACTGTATCGTCCGGCATGGCTTGATTCTGAGATCTACCTGCGGCGGCTGTATCAAGACCTGGAGTCGGGTGGTGGGGCCAGCGGGGCGACAGGAACGCCGTTGTATTCGCCTGGGTTCAGCAACGGCCGGGTGTCCGGGGCTTTGACTGGGCGTCTTCTGTATGTGCCGGGTGATGACTCGGGCGGGATCAACTATGCGCCTCCGGCGCCGTGAGGGGTTTGATTATGAGCGACTTTGTTACGAAGGATCAGTGCGCCCTGCAAAGCGCGGCGGTGCTTGAGAAACTGGACAGCATCGAGCGGCGGCTGTTTGTGGACAACGGAACGCCGTCCATCCAGACGCGTCTGGAGCGGCATGAGATGGTGATCCATGCTCTGCTTTGGGTTGTATCGGTCGCGGCGGGCACCGGGATCGCCGGAGCTGTGACGGGCGGTTTCATGCTGGCCAAGGTGCTGGCGAAGGCGGGTGGCGTATGATGAAGGGTCTTGAAGTGGGTCTTGTGGCGCTGGCGACTTTGGGGGTCGCTGGGTGCAGTGCGTACCGTGGCATCAGCCAAAACTCGCTTGTCCATATCCGGCGCGTGAACGTGGCTGAAGCGGGGGGCGCGGGCACGAATGGGGTCGTCGAGGCTTCGAGCAACGGTGTGCGTGTTGTGACGGGGCGGGTGGTCGTGGTCGCCGAGAACGTGTATGTGAGCGTAGGTGGGGGCAGTGCCGCAAGTAACACGGTTACCGGAGAACTGTCGGTTCCTCTGACCAAGTAATGGGTTTATAGAGGGAGAGTGGCTAAGGTGGGTTGTTTGGCGCTGCTCAAAGAAGGCCCAAAAGGGTGCCAAATAACTGTTCTTACGCTTGAAAAAACAGGTTTACTTGAGGTATACTTATGCCGTCAACAAACAAGGGTAAGCGAGGGTAAAAGAAGACAACCGTCTTGGGCTCCCGGTCAGTCATTCTGGTGCTTCGGAGAAAAGAAAAACCCCGTAAAATCAGGCATTTATGCGATTTTACAGGGTCTTTTAAGATGGTGCCAGGAGAGGGAGTCGAACCCTCACACCCTTTCGGGCGGCAGATTTTGAGTCTGCTGCGTCTGCCATTTCGCCACCCTGGCCGGATGGAGCGGGCGAAGGGAATCGAACCCTCGTAACCAGCTTGGAAGGCTAGCACTCTGCCATTGAGTTACGCCCGCAAAAAAGAGGTCATCAATTTAGCGTTTTCTTTCGGGCGGGTCAAGCGGACAAGTGCCGATTATTCGGATTTGTCAAAAGGTGAAGACAATCCGAGGGAGGCGTTGAAGCGGACTGAGTTTTTTTGGTACTCTCAACTACCAATGAAACAAGCGCTTTTCACTTTCGGAACGATGGCCCTGCTGGCCGGAGCGGCGTGGGGACAGCGTGAGGTCAAGCTGTTCAATGACGGCTGGAAATTCGCGCGGTTCGGCGAGCAGGCGGACGGATCGGTGATCGCCGAGCCGGAGGCGCAGGCGGAGACGTTCAACGACTCAACGTGGCGCAGTGTCCGGCTGCCGCACGACTGGGGTGTGGAGTCTCCGTTCCGCATGGATGTTAACGGCTCGCAAGGCCGGCTGCCCTATTTCGGGATCGGATGGTATCGCAAGGCGTTCACGCTGCCGGAGGAGGATCAGGGGCGCTGTGTGTTCTTGGATATCGACGGCGCAATGTCGGACTCGACGGTCTGGCTGAACGGTGTGCGGGTCGGCGGCAGGCCGTACGGTTACGCATCCTTTCGCCTAGACTTGACGCCGCATCTGCGCGAGGCAGGGAACTCGAATGTGCTCTCCGTGCGACTGGACAACAAGCGCCTGAGTGCGCGCTGGTATCCGGGCGGCGGTCTCTACCGCAACGTGTGGCTTGTGAAGACCGCTCCTGTGCATGTGGGCCAGTGGGGTGTCTGGGTGCGCAGCGAAACCCATGGACTTGGCGCACGCATCGCGGCGGAGGTGACGGTTGAGACCGGTGCAACGAACGACGTGCCTGTGGTGGTCTCCGGCGTGATCTACGAACTCGGTGTGGGAGGGGATGCGGCGGGAGGCCGACGGGTTGCCGCGACGGCTCCGGTCGCTGTGACCGTGCGGGGAACTGAGCGCGTGACGCTCGGGGCTGAGCTGAAACGCGCGCGTCTGTGGGACACCGATGCGCCGAACCTATACCGAATCGAGGTGACGCTGCGCTCAGGCGATAAGACGCTTGATGTGTACCCGCAGACCTTCGGCATTCGCACGCTGGAGTTCAATCCTCAGACGGGGTTCTATCTGAACGGCAAGTATCGCCAGCTGAAAGGCGTGTGCCAGCACCACGATCTCGGTGCGCTGGGCGCTGCCGTGCACCGCCGTGCCCTAGAACGCCAGTTGGAGGTCTTGCGCTCGATGGGGTGCGACGCCATCCGCACGTCTCACAATCCGCCTGCGCCGGAGCTTCTGGAACTCGCCGACCGCATGGGCTTTCTGGTGTTGGATGAGGCGTTCGACATGTGGGAGAAGGCCAAGACACGCGACGACTATTCGCGGTTTTTCAAAGAGTGGCACGAGCGCGACCTGAGCGATCAGATCCGGCGCGACCGCAATCACCCGAGCGTCTTCATGTGGTCGATCGGCAACGAGGTGAACGAACAGACCGATCCCGCGAACGGCGTGCGCATCGGCAAGCGGCTGACGGAGATCGCGCACCGCGAAGACCCGACGCGGCCGACGGTGGTTGGCAACTGGCGCACGGAAACGATGACCAACGGGATGCAGACGGTGACCGACGTGTTCGGAGCGAACTATCTGCCGCAACTGTACGGAGCGTTCTCGAAAGGCAATCCCGGGCAGGGGATCGTCGGCAGCGAGACGGTCTCGATGGTCAGCTCGCGAGGCGAATTCTTCTTTCCGGTTCCGGTCGGGTTCGCGCAGCCTCCCATGCCTTTTCCTGAGGGGTATTACAACTTTCAGGTCAGCGGATACGACGTTTTCTCACAGCGCCCGAACAACTGCGCACCCGATGTGGAGTTCGCATGGCAGGCGCGCACCCCGCAGGTGTTCGGTGAGTTCGTCTGGACAGGGTTCGATTATCTCGGAGAGCCGTCGCCTTACGAAAGACTGCCGAAAAACATGAAGTGGCAGAGCGAAGCGGATCGGGCGCGGTGGGCCGAGTTTCTGAAGAAATATCCGGGACAGTCTCCCGCGCGCAGTTCGTATTACGGCATCGTCGACTTGTGTGGGTTTCCCAAGGACCGCTATTACGCCTATCAGGCAAAGTGGCGTCCGGAACTGAAAATGGCGCACATCCTGCCGCACTGGACGTGGCCGGAGAGGGTCGGCCAGAAGATTCCGGTGCATGTCTACACGAGCGGCGACGAGGCTGAGCTGTTCGTGAACGGAACGTCTCTCGGGCGCAAGAAAAAGGGGCCGGACGATTACCGGCTCCAGTGGAACAGCGTGGTGTACGAGCCGGGCGAGGTTCGCGTGACGGCCTACAAGAAAGGGCTGAAGTGGGCTGAGGATGTGCATAAAACGGCGGGCGAGCCGTCGCGGTTGGAGGCGACGGCGGATCGCGATCCGGTCGCAGGCGACGGCGCGGATCTGTGCTATGTCACGATCCGCGTGCTGGATTCGCGCGAGGTGCTCGTGCCTCGCGCTGACACGATGTTGCATTTCTCACTGGCGGGGCCGGTCGAACTTGCGGGTGTGTGCAACGGCGATGCCACGGACCTGACCGGCTTTCAAGTGCCTTACCAGCGCGCGTACAACGGGCTTTGTCAGGTCGTGCTACGCGGCCGTGCCGGAGGGCAGGGCACGGGGATTCTCACGGTTCGCGGCGATGACACTCGCCTGCCCGAAGCAACCATCCGCATCCGCGTGCGCTAGGCGCGAGGCTGAGGATCAGCGGTTCTCGCCAAGCTGGAAGCAGGCGAGCGTTTTCTGGTTGCGGATGATCAGTCGGTCGCCGACGGTGAAGAAGGTGGCCCAGCTCCGTCCGCCGAGCGGCGTGAAGCGGGTGATCTCGCGGTACGCTTCGGCGGTGGGTTCGATCATCACAAGATCGCCCTTCTGTCCGTCAAGCGCAAGAACGACGCCGTCCACGGCGAGCACCTGTCCGTGCTCGAAAGCTTTGACCTTCCAGTTGACTTTGCCGGTGGCGGGATCGAAGCACATGAGACCTTCGGGGTTGGCCGGTTTGCCGCTGGACGTGCCGATCAAGAGGTTGTTGACGAGCACGGGCGTGGTGAAGAGCGGGCAGATCTCTTTGGTTTCCCAAATTTCGTGCGGCTGGCCGTCGCGGATTTCGATGACGGTGCTGCCGACGTTGTCGGTGGCACCGGTGAAGATGCGGTTGCCCATGACGACGGGCTGCAGAATGTTGTTGCCATAAGGGTGGGGGCGCGGATAAGACCAGAGCGTTGCGCCGGTCAACGGGTTGAGGCCCATGATGGTGTTCGCGCTGTAGCAGAGCAGTGTGGGGATCTTATCGAAAGCCACGATAATGGGTAACGAGTAGCCGGGTTTGTCGGCGACGCCGCCGCGCCAGACAATGTTTCCCGTCTTCTTGTTCACGGCTATGATGTTGCCGTTGGAGCCGCCTGGCTGGAGGTACGCGAGTTCGCCCCAGACTCCGACCGGAGCGCTGAAACCATGGTTCGGACGCTGTCCCGACAGGTCCGACAGGTAGGCTTTTTCCCAAAGCGGCTGTCCGCTGACGGCGTCGAGACAGTGGACGACACCCGCTTGGCTGAGCGTGTAAACGCGTCCCTCATCCACGGTCGGCGTGGCGCGGGCATAGCCGTGGTAATACTTGGCGGTGTCCAGGAAACTGTGGTGCCAGAGCTCTTGGCCATCCTTGAGAAAAAGGGCCCGCACGATGTCATTCGACCCCGCGTGATCGACAATATAAAGGTGTCCATCGGCACACGAGGCGCAGGCATGGCCGTTATCCGTCATTTCGACTTTCCAGAGCAGGGTTGGCGGATGGGTCTGCCAGTCGCGGCCGATGTGGGTGGCGGTGGCGTGGAAGTCGAGGGTCGGCCCTGAGAGGTAAGGCCACTCGGCGGCGCAGAGGAGAGACGGGAGGAGGAGGGACAGAAGGATTGTTTTCATAGTGGTTGGCGAGCGAACACGCGGGTTCATCCGTGCGGGGTTAGGGGTTCGGGACTGAAGCGTTAAGAGGGTGTCGGCTGAGAACGGCGCGGTAGACAGCTTCGGTTTGGCGTGCGGCTTTCTCCCACGTGAATTCTGCCGCCTTTCTGAAGCCGGCCTCGACTTTATCCTTACGGATGTCGGGTCGGTCGAGCAACAGGCTCACCGCGCGTGCGATCGATGCGCTGTCGCTTGGGTCGCAGGCGAGGGCTGCGTCGCCGCAGTTCTCTACCGGAGCGCCGCCGGAGCAGACGACGGGGCAGCCGCAGGCCATGGCTTCCAAGGGCGGCAGTCCGAACCCCTCGTCGTGTGATGGGAAGACAAAGGCATCGGCAAGGGAGTAGAGTGCGGGTAGGTCTTCGTCTGCGACGTAGCCGGTGCGAGTGACGCGGTGGTTGACGCCGCGCTGGCTGATGGCCTGGTCGAGGGCTGCGTCAGTGGCGGGGTCAGACGCGCCGGCCAGCACGAGGTGCAGATCAGGGTGTTCTCCCTGGACAAGAGCGAAGGCGCTGACGAGGCCTAAGATATTTTTGCGGGAGGAGAGGTCGCCCACGAACAGAAGGAATGAGGAAGGGAGCTTGTAGCGTTGGCGGGCGGCTCGCAGGCGCACACTTTCGGCGCAGCGCGTGAGTGTGGGCGGGAGGCCAGGCGGGATGACCACTGTGCGGTCTTTGGCTTCGGGAAAGCGGCCGAGGACGAGGCGTCGGGTGTAGGGCGAAAAAACGATGATGGCGGCGGCTTTGCGGACGGATGGAGGGATCATGAGGGAGTAGTGCAGACGGTTGCGCGTGCTGCAGAACTGCGGGTGGGTCATGACGTGCAGGTCATGGATAGTCAGTACGACGGGGCAGGGTGCGGCGAGTGGGGCGACATAGGCCGGCGCGTGAAGGAGGGTGGCGTGGTGTCGGTACAGGAGCGCGGGCAGTACGGTCTGCTCCCAAAGGATGCGGAGCAGGCGTGCTCGCGAAAAAAGGTGAGAGGTGCGGAGGCGCAGGTGTTGCGATTCGGGGATGGGGCGATGCTTCGTTGGGGTACATACGGTCAGTGGCGTGGTGCCATACTGGGCTAACGCGCAAGCCAACTGATGGACGGTGACCTCCACCCCGGAGTAGGGTTCGCGCAACACCATCGCATTGTAGAAGACATCGGACATGGTGTGAGTATACAGGAGGGTGCAGGCGATGGAAACGCCGAAATACACGCTCAAACAAGCCGATTTGCGTGTCTTCAGACGGTGGGCAAGGCTGGGGGGTTACGGCTGGGAGTCAGGCCTGGTTGCCGTATGGCGAGACAGTCGAAGAACACTCTGTCGCGGCGAAAGCCTGTGCTTTGCCGGACGATCAAAATGACATCGCCGACCTGAAAGGCGTTTTGCTTGCGCAACAAATCTGACAATCCTGATGTCTGCTCCAACAAGGCAACCAGGCTTTCGTCTTGGGCCAGGACCAGCGGCTTTTCCGCTCCGCCGCAGACAATCCACACGGAGGCAAGCCGGTCGGCGCTGAGTCCAAAAGGCAGGACTGGCCCTGCGGCCGCGGCCTCGGCGATGCGCGCCTCGAGTCGGATCATTCGCGCTTGCGCGTCGGGTTTAACGGTCTCGATGGCTTTCGTCGTCAGATCCAAAAGGATGCCGCGTACGGCGTCCAGGCTCGTGGCGCTCGCGATGGCTTGCATGGACGATTCGCCCGTTGATTGCAGGGCTTTGGCAAGGCCGGAGACTTCCTTCAAGTAGGCATTCCGCGCGGACTCGGGGATGTAATACATCACCAGGATACGCACGGGCGGAGCGCCTTGGAGTCCGTAATCAATTCCGACAGGCAGCCAGCCGATGGCACAAACTAATTCGCCCTGTCCTGGAAAACGCGCGTGCGGGCAGGCCCATCCCTGGCCGATCAAGGTGTTCATCTGCTGCTCACGCTTCAGCACTTCTCCGGTCATGTCTGTGCCCGGAGGCACATCCGGCACAGCTTCAATGACTGCGCCCAGCATCTTGATCGCGTCTTCCTTTTTGTCGGTCGGCAGCTCGATCAGACGCCCCTCCTGCAGTGCATCAAGGATACTTCTCATTGTCAATCGTCTCCATGACGTCGATGGAAACACACTTTCACGCAGTGCGTCAGTACCGAATAGCTCAACAGAAAGAGCGCGAGCCAGGCCCAATACACGGGCGGCAACGGCACGAAACCGAGGATCTTGGCAAAGGGTGAATACGGCAACCAGCCGCCTATCGACATGATCAGGAGGGACGTCAGGAGGAGCGGTCCGCTCGGCAGGCTCTGAAAGAACGGGACACGCCACGTGCGGATGATGTGGACAATGAGGGTCTGCGTGAAAAGAGATTCCACGAACCACCCGGTATGGAAGAGCTGCTCCAAATGGGCTTTCGCGGTGACTGACGTCTCCGGCCGCACGTAGTCCCAACACTTGAAGTAAATGAGCATGAGGAAGAAGGTGGCGTAGTCGAAAAGGCTGCTGATGGGGCCGATCCAAATCATGAAGCGACGGATGTTGACGATGTTCCACTGACGAGGACGCTTCAGGAGCTCTTCGTCGATCCGGTCGGTCGGGATTCCGAGTTGCGAAAAGTCGTACAGGAGGTTGTTCAGGAGAATCTGAATCGGCGACATCGGCAGAAATGGAAGGAAGTAGCTGGCGCCCACTACGCTGAACATGTTGCCGAAGTTGGAGCTGGCTCCCATGCGGATGTACTTGATGATGTTGCTAAAGACGCGCCGGCCTTCGACAATCCCGTCCTCCAGGACGAGCAGACTCTTCTCCAACAGGACAATGTCAGCGGCTTCTTTCGCCACGTCCGCAGCCGTGTCCACCGAGATGCCCACATCAGCCGCCTTGAGCGAAGGTGCATCGTTGATGCCGTCGCCGAGATAGCCGACCACGTGTCCCCGCCGCCGCAGGGCTTCGATGATCTCCTCTTTCT
>Ga0073936_10003419_pt1 | contig 22771 bp, 17 predicted proteins | sample AliMusrvi5mmetaG_FD_87041 | JGI IMG/M metagenome (GOLD analysis project Ga0073936, IMG submission 87041) | Freshwater lake bacterial and archeal communities from Alinen Mustajarvi, Finland, to study Microbial Dark Matter (Phase II) - Alinen... | ecosystem: Environmental > Aquatic > Freshwater >... | reverse complement strand
GTTTCAGTGGGTGGATATTATGAAGTCGGCAGCGTGCTGGGTGTTAAATTATCTTGGAATTATTCAGAAAAATTCTGGGGAGGTATTATAGTCGGCAATAATTATTCCCTTGCTTACGCTAAAAACACCCGTATGGCCGGCATGACGTTTGTGTATTTTAAACCCCTCCCTAATCTTATTATAAACTACAATAATTTCTTTGGCAATGCGGCTCTTGCTGATGCTAAAATCAACCAGAATCTTCTGTATAATAACCTTATTATTCAATATGATGTTTTACCCGGGCTCAGCCTGACCTCACAGTTAGACTTCGCGGCACAGACTAACAGCCAGATGAAACCCGACACGAATAAAATAGCAACAATGTTTTCAGGGCTGGTCCAGGCAAAGTACACCTTCCTGAAAAAATATGCGATTGCCGGAAGATATGAATTCTTTAATGATTATGATGGCTTCCTCTCCGGTCCCTATCATTACAATGGGCATACCCGGGGTCTTATGACACAGGGCTTTTCCTTTGGATTTGAATACAAACCTATCAAGATAGGTTACATTCGGTTTGAGTACCGGCACCTTTTCGCCGCCGAAGGGAATTATGTGTTCAAAAGCGGGAAAAGCGACCAGTTGGAATCGGTTATCTTTACTACAGGCATCAGGTTCTGACGACAACTGCTTTAGAATGTGTATCCAATAGTGAAAACCACACTCCAGTCGTTAAGTGCCGGGCCCCCTCCTGTGGGCTTGCTGTCGTAATCGTCATAGAAAGACAACCCGACAAAGAAATCCCTGAAGACTTCGTACTTGGCCGATAGGTTGTATTCAAGCCTGTGCCTCCCCGCCACAGAAAGGCTGGGAAAGTAATTGAGCCCGGTCGAGATGTTAACCTTGGGGTGCCTGTACCGCAACCAGGTAAATTTCGTAGCCACAATTCCCTCGAAATTAGTGGAGGCATTGACTGAGTCCGTCGGTTTTTCCCTGTTGGCAAGCACGCCTCCCATAAAGTAGAACCTGATTGGATTCGTGTGAACCAGGTCATACCCTGCGCCCATGCTCACCTGGTATCGGTAATCAAGGTCCAGCTCACTATTCCTCTGCATTTTTGTACCAAGCCCCATCCAGAATTTCCCCTGGAAAAAATGGCTGTATTCCAGGCCAATATCATATTTCTCGGAAATCACCACAGAGTCGGAAATATGCTGCTGGCTATAGAAGAGGTCCGCCGAAAAAGAGAACAGGTCCTTCCTGGCCCGGTAATTAATAACGCCGTCAAAATATAGCTGAACGGTCTTTGTCGACTTGTAATAATTTGCCCCCAGGTCAAGGGACCCGTAGAATTTCTTCCAGAAGCGCTTATTAAGCTTTGTAATTTCAACAATATCGAGAATCCGCTCCGTAACAGTGTCATTCGAAATGACTATATCAATGCAACCGGTCGAATCGGACTTCAGGATTGACCCAAAATAGCTGAAACCCGATTTCTTGACAAGCTCATAATACTTACCCGAATGTATCGTCTTGATTTTGTCGTATTCTATATATATTATGCTAATACCTTCGGTACTCAGCTTAATCTGCCCGTTTTCAAATTTCTTAATCTCGCCGGTTACCCTGTCGCCGTTCAGCAGGTAAATTGTATCATTTTTTTGGGCGGATGACTTTTGAATTGATCCCAACACAGTGAACACTGCAAGTAAAATCACACAGACAGAGCGGCTTGTCAACAGGATTCCTTTAGTCATACACAGTTTACCGGCAGTTTAGGTGCTCAAAAACAATCAGAGTCAATCCAATATCTATCAAAAATAAGAAAAAAATTCAAAATTGCGGGATCTATCACAGTTAAAATGACTTTCCTGACAATCAGGACATTTTTGGTAAAAAGGTTAACTTTGGCAAGGTATTTGAGGCGTATGTATACCCAATACAAATAAAAGTGATCACTTTATCCAGGAACGACATAGAACAGCGCTACCGCAGGGTTTCCGAAGCGATTTACGAGAACCGCTTCAAATCGGCCCTTGATGAGTTCTCGCAGTGGATACGTTTTTCAAGCAGGCAGGAGTTTTTTTACCAGCTTGAAACTATGGGCGATAATTACAGAACCCTGCTGCGTTATGCTGTTGAGGGATATAAGGACCCCCAGCAGGAAACTATTCTGAAAAGCCTCGCAGCATCGCTTCTTTCCCTGGCCGATGAATTGCAGCATAATATGAGAGAGCCACTCCTCCCCTTTCAATACAGTGAGAAACAGCAACTTTTAAATTATTACGGAGATGATCCCGACAAGATCATCACTTCCATAGAAGAGATCTTTTTACATCGCGAAGTGAACAATCTCATCGATATAACAGGCAGCGAGGAGGAAGGAATAACTGAATCACTCCCGGGCGAAATGCTCGACAGGTTATTTAAACTCATCTGGCTTACCGAAAAAATCAAGGACCACCACCTGAGCCTCGCCCGCAGGATCAACCGTTCAACCACTATCGAATGGTACGAAAAGTCATTGATTGTAAGCGCGCTCACATTAAGCCTGCTGAATTACTATGATCCCCAGAAATTCACTCTGCTCATCGAATTTACAGAAGCCGGTGAAAGGCATGTTTCCCAGCGGGCCCTCGTCGGCATTATCCTTGGGCTTATCAAATACGACCGAAGGATCATGTATAATCCTGAACTTACAGCCAAATTGACCACACTGACAGCCGATCCTGAGGTCCTGAAAAACACAGAGGTGATCCTGCTGCAGTTCCTGATGGCAAGGGAGACCGAGAAGATCACCAGGGAGTTTGAAGAAGAGGTACTTCCCGATATGAAGAAAATGATGCCAAAGATTGAAGACAAACTTCAACTTGGCGATCAAACGGAAGAGTCGGATCTTGAAGGAAAAAACCCGGAGTGGAAAGGAATGGTGGATGAGGTTCCCGGTTTATTTGAAAAAATAGAAAAATTTTCAAAAATGCAGATGGAAGGCGGGGATGTGTTCATGAGTACTTTCCAGATGTTGAAGCGTTTTGATTTTTTTAACAGGATGTGCAACTGGTTCATCCCCTTCCACCGCCATAACCCCGAATCCGGAGTTCTTTTTCCCGAAAATGATGATCTGAACCGCCGCCTCTTCGACAGCCTCGAACACGCCTTTTATATTTGCAATTCCGACAAATATTCCTTTGTTCTGAATTTCCAGGCAATCCCTGCCCAGCAGAGAAATCTGATAGTAACGAACTTTGAAGCCGAACTTGCCCAGATGAAAGATATGGCTTCAGAAGAACAGATGCTCGACTCTTCATTAGGCGAGAATGCTATCTTCATACAGTACATACAGGATCTCTACAGGTTTTACAAGATTTTTCCCAACCGGGGTGAATTTGAAGATATTTTCAGGAGAAAGATCTCTTTCGGAGACCTGGATTTCTACAAGACCTTTTTCGAAAAAGAAAAATTCACCCATAAGCTTGCAGAATTCTATTTTGAGAAAGGCCATTACTATGAGGCCATCGATCTCTATGAATATCTTTCAACACGTGAGCAGCCTTCGGGGGAATATTATGAAAAGATCGCTTTCAGTTATCAGAAATTAGGACGCTACAGGAAAGCCGTTGAATTTTACAAAAAAGCTGAGCTATTCGACACTGACCGTTTCTGGATACTAAAGAAACTTGCCTTGTGCTATATCCGCCTGAAGGATTACCAGGGCGCCCTGGAATATTTCAATGAAGCGCTGAAGGTCCAGCCCGAAGACCAATCCATCCAGACACAACTTGCCCAGTGTTACCTGAATCTCAAGGACTATGAGAAAGCCTCGCAGATCTACGCCCAGCTGTTGTTTTATTCACCGGGAAACCTGAAATACCTGAGACCTGCAGCTTATTGTGATTTTGTAACCGGAAAGATCAAGCAGGCCGAAACAGGATACACTGAACTTCTCGAAGGAACCGGTAAACCTTCGGCTTATGATTACATGAATGCTGCGCATGTTCAACTATGCCAGGGGCATCGTAAACTTGCACTCGACTTTTATTCCAGGAGCCTGTCGTCCAAAGAATTCAGCGAAAATGAATTCATGGCAGCATTTGATGAGGATGTACGGCATCTTCTCAGGTATGGAGTCACGGCATCTGAGATCCCGCTGATCAAAGACTATTTATCGTTCCAGACTGAGAGGGCGTGATGATGGGTGTGAGGAAGAACGTCAGGAAGAACGTGAGAAAGGGCGTGAGGATCGTAATGGTCGTGACTGCGGCCACTGTCGTGATGATGGCATATGGTATTCAACAGGCAACGGCCCAGGCTACTTTCTATCTTACAGGTTCCGAGTACCATTGGACCAGAGGTTCTGCCCAACCGTTAGTCCAGCAGAAAGTCAGGGCCATGTTAAATGAAAACAAACTCCGCTCAGTATCCGACAGCAACAAGGCCGACCTGCTCATTAAAATATTCTGCTCTTCATCATATAACGGAGAAACCCCCTTGTTCTTTTTTGCCACCCTGGATGCCACACTTAAGATATATGATAAAAAAAAGGGAGCAGTTGTTTATACCAATGAGATACGGAGGATAAAGGGAGGCGGCACCACCCAGGCCCTGGCCGATGACAAGGTTTATGCCAATGCTTCCCAGATCATTGCCGACACTCTCGCCCGGTTTGTTTTCATGTACACCACGGGAAAGCCGTATCCCATCTATAAGAAAGCCTCTGAATTCGAAGTTTTATGCGATGCCGACGCCGACATCCCCGAAAACCTGCCCGAAAGGAAGAACACCTATGTGCTCATCATAGCAAATGATGCCTACAGCCCTATGCAGATGGCCCGCTGTGCCCACGATTCTGTCGACCATCACGCCAGGGATGCCCGTGTTTTCAAGGAGTATGCCATTCGCACGATGGGAATACCTGAAAGGAATGTGCAAACCATCATCAACGCCAAAGCTTTTGAAATGAGGAGGGAGATCATCAGGCTTTCCTCTTATTCAAAAGGGATACAGGGTAAAGCCGAACTTATATTCTACTATGCCGGCTACGGCCTGATCGATGAAAAAACCTACGAGCCCTACATCCTTCCTGTTGATATTGAAAACGACGACCCGAAATTCGCACTCAGGATCAGCGACCTATACAAGATGCTGCAGGAAGACGTCTCAAAACGCATCAGCATAATACTTGAAACTTCCTTCCAGTTCGATGCCCTGCAAGCCAGGCCGGCAAAGGGTAAGGCGCCGAAGATCGCAATGCTGTATCCCAATGCTCCTGCCAATGCGATTTTAATGGCAGCAGCAAAACCAGGGCAAACAGCCTGTTCGGATGAGCAGGCCGGCCACGGTCTGTTCACCCTCGCCATACTGCAAAAACTCAAAGGAACAAAGGGGAAAGCCAGCCTGAAAGAGGTCTCAGACTTTGTGATCCAGAACGTGAAAGAAGCAATTATCAGGCTGAAATTCAAGGAACAACTTCCCCAGACCCTTGTGGGCTCTTCCCTGAATAAGGAATATAATACTTCAAAATTTTAACGGGCGGATGTGGGGGTGAGTTTGATCATCAAAACATCGTGAGGAGCAAGGGTACCTTTCACATTATCCTTTGAGGAGCCTGCATCCTGGTGCTTCCAGAGATCTCTTATTGCAAAGCTCCCATCAACAGTGAACTTTTTGATCGTGGTTTTCAGATCCTGTTCAAAATTAAGGGTCTGTGGTCCCCGGTTAATGAAGCAGAATGCATAAGCCCCTCCTTCGAGCGGCTTGAACCATATCTCAAGGTCCCCGTATTTCATCCAGCGGGTGGCTGAAATGCCCAGCTTATCCTGGTCAATAGACAGCACCTCCTTATTGGTTAGGATCTCCAGGGTTTCCTTACCCATCTTCCGCAGGTCGTTTCCTGCCATCAGAGGGGAAGAAAACATTGACCACATGCTGAGGTGCAGGCGTTCTTCGGAAGGGGTTAAAACCCCGTTTCCGATCTCAAGCATATCAGCGTCATTCCAGTGCCCTGGACCTGTATACTGGCCTATATCGGTAAAAAGGTCGATGATCTGCAACACACCGTTCCCTCCCCAGTAATTTTTACAGTCAAAACAATTGATAATATCCTCGGTCGACCTCCACAGATGACCGATATCCGACGCCCATTCCCAGGGTTTGCTCACACCCCATTCGCAGATGCTGAAAACCACAGGCCTGCCGGCTTTGTACAAGGCATCGCGCATAGTGATATAGGATGATTCTGGATTCTGTTTCCCGTGGTTGCACCAGTCATACTTCAGGTAGTCGGCGCCCCAGGAAGCATAGGTACGTGCATCCTGGAACTCGTATCCCCTGCTCCCCGGCCTTCCCTGGCAGGTTGCTGTTCCCGCATCGGAATAAATGCCGAATTTCAGTCCTTTTGAATGAATATAATCTCCCAGGCTCTTCATCCCCGAAGGAAACCTCTTCGGGTCTGCTATAATATTGCCTGATGAGTCTCTCCCGATCTGCCAGCAATCATCAATTACAAGATACCTGTATCCCGCATCCCGCATCCCGTTAGCAGCCATTGCATCGGCAGTTTCGCGAATAGTTTGCTCGTTAATATCACAGCCGAATTTATTCCAGCTGTTCCAGCCCATGGGCGGCGTCATTGCAAGGTTCCCGAACTTCTGGGCATTCACGAAGGCTGCAGTCAGCAGCAGGCTTATCAATAAATATTTTCTCATTTTACTTTGGGTTAGCCGGAGGTAAAGTTAGAAAAAAGAGCAGCCACCTGCTCATCTTTTTGCTTGTCGGTAAAAAATGTAATTTTACTCATTTCCTTTACGGAAAGATATCATCCATATTATATGAAGCGTAAATTCACACGGATTCTCGGGATTTCATTGATTATCCTGACCTGGATAATATGGGGAGTGATTTTCATCCTGCCATTTTTCAAACTCACACTCACCCAGTATGCCATCGCTTACCCGGTACTTCTTGCTGCAACGAATCTCTTCTGGGTTGGTGCGGCCCTGGTAGGGAAAGAGCTGATTCAGAAATATAATATTATGCCAGGGATTAAAAAGCTGTTTCAGAAGCTAAAAAAGAAAAAGGAGGTTTGAAATTCCTCCTTTTCCAATATTGGCGCACAACTTCTGAAAAACTTATTAATCCGGTGTTCCCTGCTTCCTTTCCTTCTCAAGCTTCTCAAGCCGTTCTACAATTTTCGGAAAATTGCGGAAATAAATGATCGACTTTCTATATTTTGAGACTTCCATCGCAGGAGAGCCAAGATAACTGAGCCCCGGGGTGGTCAGGCTTTTAGATACTCCTGTTGCCCCTCCCATTGAAGTATTATCGGCGATGGTCAGATGTGGAGCCATTGCAACATGCCCGCTGATAAGGCAGTTCTTTCCAACCTTTGTAGACCCTGCAATCCCTGTACCGGCAGCAATATAAGTATTCTCACCTACCTCACAATTATGGGCCACATGAATCAGGTTATCAAATTTCACCCCTTTTCTGATGATGGTTGAGCCTAAAGTTGCACGGTCGATGGTACAATTGGCTCCCATCTCCACATCATCTTCTATGACTACATTCCCGATCTGGGGAATTTTTTTATTCCCCTCGTTTTGAGGAACAAACCTGAATCCATCAGATCCTATGACCACACCGGCATGAAAAATGCAGTTTTTCCCGATAATGTTATCTGAATAAATTTTAACTCCGGGATAGAGTATGGTGTTGTCGCCTATCCTGGTATTGTCGCCGATATATACCTGCGGGTAGATCTTGACATTATTCCCGATATGGGTATTTTCACCGATAGAAGCATATTCCCCCACGTACAGATTTTCACCCAGTACGGCTGACTCCGCAATGCAACATTGTTTCGAAATACCGCTTTTGTTATTTTTTATCTGGTTATAAAGTTCCAGTAATTTTGCAAAGGCTACCTCGGCGCTGTCCACCCTGATGAGGGTGCTTTTTACAGGGTGTTCCTGTATGAAAGATTTGTTAACTATAACGATGGACGCTTCCGTCGTATAGATGAAGTGTGTATACAGCGGGTTAGAAAGAAACGAGATGGAACCGGGCTTGCCTTCTTCGATTCTTGAAACCTGGTTAATGGTTGTTTCCGGATTGCCTTCAACTATTCCGTTTACCAGTTCGGAGATCTGTTTTGCAGTGAAGTTCATGATCTGACAATTAAAGTGGATTTGATTTCGGCGCACAATTTACACATAATTTCCAAGCAAAAATCTCTGCCACACAGGAGAGACACCCTGGCAACAATTTTCTTATTGAGTTGATCCAATCCATCAAAAAAGGACCCATAACATAATGATATTTTTGTAGTTGAGGCTGTATACTGCAGAGACAAAGACATTCAGCCGTTTGTCTTTACTATCAATGAAGAAGGATTACCGGTACTGATAGATGCACATTTACAGCAAATGCAGTGAATTTACGTGAATCTTACAGTGAATGATGCATCCTGTAAGAGAAACATTATTATCTTTATCACGCCATGCATTTAACTAACTGACCTTGAACAGACTCTTCCTCCTGACCTTGTTGCCCGCCGCCATCCTACTAACCACCACACTGCATGGCCAGAAAAAGATGTCCCCGGCACAGTTCGATTCCCTCTATGATATGGCTATCGTTCGACTCGGGAAAGACCGGACAGCCGCTATGAAATGCGTTGAGACGCTCTCGGCTGCCACAGAGCCCCTCTCCGTTATCCAGCGTGCAAGGTTAAGTTACTTGCAGATGAAGCTGAAGGATACTGTCGGGGCAGGAAAGAGGGTCCCGGAAATTAAAACACTACCCCCTCCCGGTTCGCCCGGATATACTGACTCCCTGCCATATTACGCCCGGTGGTACCTCGAGCGTTCCATGCCTGATATGGCGATTCCCCTGCTGATGAAAGCCCTGGAGATTTTGCCGGTAAACTCGGGGGATGCGGACCATGCGAGGATAGAACTCTGCGAGGCCTACCGTCAGAAACAGGAATACCATAAAGGGGTCACCCTGATAGAAAACCTGCTCGAACGGCAGTCGGCGCTCACCGAAAGGAATGTGGCCTATGCCTATAACCGGCTTGCAGCGCTGTACAACGAATGGGGAAAACCTGCCGAAAGCTGCAGGGATTCGGTTATAAAATACTCCCGTCTCTGCCTGGAACTCTCCGAAAAAACAGGCGATAAACCCAGCCTCGCAGCAGCCCAGAATGAACTGAGCCTTCAGTATCTCCTCAGGAAAGAGTACCTCAGTGCCCTTGAACTCTCGCAGCGGGCGGTTTCCAACTTCCTCTCCTGCGGGATGCCGTTCCAGGCGATGAACGCACTCATCCTCCAGAGCAATATTTACCTTGGGCAAAAGCAGTACAGGCAGGCTCTCGGGGCACTTCAGGAAGCCACAGGATTGGCGCCTTTATGGGAAAACCGCAACCTCTATATGCGGATCTACTACCAGTATGCCAGCATTTATACGACTACCGGGGATTACAGGGAGGCCGCAGGGTTCCTTTCCCTCTGCCTCAACCTTCAGACTGAGTTCTACGGAGACCGCATTAACAACCAGATCGTAGAGCAGTCAGCCCGCTTCGATCTCTTCGTCAAGGAGCAGAGGATCAAGGATGAGCAGAAAAAGAACGAATACAACCACAGGCAGATCATTTTTCTAATCATCATCTCCATCACACTCATTCTTGCGTTTGTTTTCAGCCTGTTCTATTTCAGGCTGAAAAGGCAGGGGGATATGAAGCAAAAGCTTATCGAGGCAGTTGTGGAAACTGAAAACAACGAACGAAGACGCATCGCCCGCGACCTCCACGACGGGCTAGGCCCCCTGCTCTCGGCCATCAACCATTATTTCCAGGCTTTCCTCGATGCGAAACCCGAAAGCCGGGATGCCATCCGCGAAAGGCTGCAAACCGTGATCTCGGAGGCTATAGATGAGGTGTCGAGGATCTCCCATAATATCAGTCCGCATGTACTTGAAAAACACGGGCTGATGACAGCTCTCAACAACCTCATGGCCCCGCTCACGGCCAATGGGAAATACGAGGTCGTATTTAACTCCAAACTGGAACAGAAGCTGTCCCAGGAAACCGAACTCACCGTATACCGCTGCATCACCGAGCTGCTGAACAACACCATGAAACACGCGGAGGCCGTCAGGATCAGCCTCGACATCAGGCTTTCGGGTAACCAGCTGCTGATCATTTATTCAGATAACGGGAAGGGATTCGACCCGGCTTCGGTGAAAACTTCAGGCATGGGGCTTCACAACATCCGGAACAGGGTGGAATCCTCCGGAGGGACCCTCTCAATGGAAAGCTCCCCTGATGCAGGAATATTAGTCAGTATAATCATACCCGTTTGATCATGGAAAAGATCAGGATTGCCATCATCGACGACCACGACCTCTTCAGGGAGGGCATCATCCTTGTGTTAAGCCAGATTGAAGGCTTTGAAGTGGTGTTCAACAGCCCCGACGGCAGACTCTTCGTGGAGGCGCTTGCCGGGAGCGAAGTGGACGTTGCACTCATGGATATTGAAATGCCCGCACTCAACGGGGCCCTCACTACTCAAAAGGCACTGGAGGTGAAACCCGGACTCAAAGTGATCGCCCTTACCATGTTTTCCGATACAGGCCATTACACCCAGATGATACAGGCCGGGGTCAAAGGTTTTATCCTCAAGAAAGCCAATAAGTTCGAACTGGAGCAGGCCATACTCACCGTACACAGGGGAGGGAGCTTTTTCAGCCAGGAGATACTGCAACAGCTTGCCTTCAGGTATAACGGCAAGACGACGGGTGAAGAGGAACTCACTACCCGCGAAATGGAGATCATGGTGCTGATCTGCCAGGGACTTACTTCCCAGGAGATATCCGAGAGGCTTCACATCTCGACCAAAACGGTAGAAACACACAGGTGCAACCTTTTTCTCAAAGCCGGGGTCCGCAACGTGGCAGGCCTTATCGCCTGGGCCGTCAGGAACCAGTATTATTCCATGAGCTGATTCGGCTTCAGGGTTTCCCCTTAGCTGATTTCAGGTCATTCCCCTTTTTCTTTCATTGCTTCTACTGATTACTACGGATGTCTTCTGCAGTAATTTCACATCCTGGTTCATTGTGCATCCCATGATAGTGATCGCTCTTGCCGACGGAAACCCGACCTACTGCCAGGGACTGAAAACCATGCTTGAACAGGTGGAAGGCTTCAGGGTGGTTTTAATGCCTGCTGACGGCTTCTGCCGGAAGTTTGCCGAAGATCCCTCCCTGGACATCCTTCTGGCTGATGTGGACCTTCTCCAGTCTTGCCTGGAAAGGGCAGGAGGGAAAAAGCAGCTTCAGCCCCCTCCCGGGACCATCGTTCTGACCATGGACCGGGACGAGCTGAACTCCCCTCATTACGGGCAGGAACTGCTTTACAAGGGATCGGGTAAGAGGGAGTTCGAGGAGAGGATCAAGAAACTGGTGCTCAATGGAAGCGTATCACAGAACACTTAAGATAATGAAAAAAAGGATCCTGATGTTATTCCTGACGCTGTTTGTCGCTTCAGGGCCGGCCCTGATCTCATGCAAAAAAAGCCCGTCAACCGATGATACCAGTGTTGTTGGTGCTCATCCCAACGACGCCGACCGGCCCCTTCCATACACCAATGCCGACTGGATGGCCGGGATCGACGACAGCAGGTACATTTCGGAACTCTCGATCCCGGGAACCCATGATTGCGGAGCCGATCTCCACACCTCCGAACAGGGAGCCGCATGGGCCAATGTCATTGCCCAGGATTTTCGTCTCTCAAACCAGATGCTGCTGGGGGTTAGGTGGTTCGACGTGCGGCTAAGCGATGATGCCGGGACGATGACAGTATATCACTGGAATTATTATCTTCACAAGAATTTCACCGATCTGATCACCCAGGCCATCGGTTTCCTGAATGCTCATCCAACAGAAACAGTTGTCTTCATGATCAAGCAGGAACATTCCACGAGGGCTGATGATGCCTTTGCCAATGGGATCTGGTGCGGCTACCTCTATCCTTACCTCAGCCACTTCTGGCTTGAAAACCATATCCCCCAACTGGGTGAAGTGAGGGGGAAGATAGTGATCATGAGGCAGTTTGAAGGCACCCACGGATACCCCATGGGCTCGCCCCTGATCTGGCAGGAAAACAGCACGGGGAATATGTACATGTCCGACAATAACTTTTATTTCTATGTGCAGGATCATTATTCCCTGGGCACTGTTGAAATAAGCACCAAGATTTCTGAGATAGAGTCCTGTATAGAAAAAGCGCATGCAGAGCCTTATCCTTACCGATGTTTGTATATCAATTTCACCAGCGCTGAGCGGCAGGGTTCGCAAACCCTGGAGCATATCAGCTCCGAAATCACGCCGGCCATCGACACTTACCTGCAATCGAAAAATTATCAGAATGTAGGAGTGATCATGGTCAACTTTGCAGGAGGCTCCGACGACGACGAAGTGCATACAGGTTTTGTCCAGACTATCCTCAACCTGAATAATTTCAGCAATACCCTGCAGATCGGGACCCAATGCTGGATGAACCATAACCTGAGGGTCACAACATATAGAAATGGTGATGCAATACCTCAAGTGCAGGATGCGGCAAAATGGGACACACTGACCACCGGAGCCTGGTGCTATTACAATAACGATTCAACGCATGAAGTCTTCGACGGCAAACTTTATAACTGGTATGCAGTGCACGATAAGAGGGGCCTGGCGCCGCAAGGCTGGCATGTGGCCAGAACCGGTGAATGGGATACACTCATCAGTTACGCCGGGGGTTCAACCGTGGCTGCGGGTAAACTCAAAGATGCCGGAACCCTGCACTGGATGTCACCCAACACAGGAGGGATGAATGACTATTTGTTTACTGCCACGCCAGCGGGCGCTCGCTGGGGATCCACATTCGGGAGTAATGGTATCACTGCTTTGTTCTGGACCTCTACCGATTCAGGTACAAACGACGCATCCTGCATCTGGATGAATTTTGATAACCCGGCTGTTCAAATCCAGACCTATCCCAGGATCAATGGGTTTTCAGTTCGTTGTGTGAAAAATAATTAGAATGTTTTACCGGAATGTTCTTACTGCTAATCGTAAATATCAAATAATCAATTAATAACAATTCAAACACAGAAAGGAATAATTTATGTCTTATTCATTAAAGATCAAAACCAGGATGGTAAAAAGTAAGCTCACCATCACAGCCATGATGCTTCTGATCACCGTTATCGCCTTGCTGGGCGGTTGCAGCAAGAAAAGCAGCTCTGAGGAGCAGAAGCTCGGGACAACTGCAACACTTCGTTTTATTTTCCTTGCCGACAGCCGGGGTGACTCACTTGGTTATACGGTTGATACCACTTCGCTAAATCCGATTATCCGCTGTTTAGATACATTGAAACCCCAGCCGTCTTTTATGGTTTTCGGAGGTGACATGTGCTACAGGGGTTATATGGCAAAGCATTACACCTTCCAGGAATTCAAAAACCTGTTCTCAAAACTTACCGGCAAGGGGATACCGCTCTACACGGCCGTGGGTAATCATGAACTTTATCATGAGCATGCATCTTACGGTTATTTTCTTGTGAACCAGCAGCAGTTCCAGAGTACTTTTTCCGAGAACCCGTCAAACGGTCCGGCAGGCTATGAGCACCTGGCTTATTCTTTCACCAATGATGCTACCAGCTCCTTTTTTGCAGTACTGGATTCTTATCATGTAACGAAAGACACCGAGGAAATAAATATGGGAGGCCATATAGATTCGACCCAGATGGCATGGCTGAAAACCCAGGTAGCCCAAACCACCGCCTTGCATAAATTCCTGTTCATCCATGTGCCCTATTATTATGTCGACAACGACTCGACGGAAGCGTCAGAAGCAGATACGACACTCACAAGGCTCTGGTCGTTCATTGACGCCAATAAGTTCGACGTCTACGCATGCGGACATTCGCATCTGTATGCCCGGAGAACAATTGACCCCAGTTTAACCCCCAAACCACAACCCACGCCACCGGTTCCGGGCTGGAAGAACAATGTGGTGCAGCTTCTTTGCGGCACTTGCGGTGCTGGTTCAGGAGGCGGATACATCGACCCAACCGTCAGAAGCGAATGGAACGTTCACAATGACCACAAGACCTATTACTTCAGTGTTGTTGATATCTCGGGGAACACAGTCACGGTAAACAGCTACCATGGCTATACCGGGGCCTATACCGTTTTCGATACGTTCACGATCACCAAATAACATATAGAATTATAATTCTTTTCAGGATAAGAGCACTGTTCACCTCATATCCATGAGTATTAAATTTCAGTATCATGAAGACCATTTTCACCCTTGCTTTGACAGTACTGCTCCCCTTGGCAGTTTTTTCCCAATGGACCCACAATCCACTGGTCAATACCCTGGTCGCCGATATTGGTCATAATTGCATACAGTCAAAGACCGCTACCGACGGACACAGCCAATGCTACATCTCTTTCTGGGTCAAAATTCCGAACGGCACTGACCAGTATGAACTACGGCTTCAGCGCATCGACACGAACGGTTACAGGATGTGGGGCGACAGCGGGATCCTGGTCAGCAGGCATCCCACACGCTCCTGGCTTTCTGATTACTCACTCCTGGTGGATACATCCGGGAATGCAGTGATCTTCCTTGAGGACAAGCGCGACACCACGTTCAGCCAGGTATTCGGTTATTCCATAGCGCCTTCCGGACAGATGAGATGGGGTGCCGACGGGGTAAGACTTGCTTACAACACTAACTGCAGCAGCTATTCCCCTAATGCAATCCTTACTTCCGGTGGCAATATCCTTGTGGGATGGAACATCATTTTTGCTGGTACAAAGACAAACGATCTGGCCATGCAGGTTATGAAACTTTCAGATAAAGGAACAAAACTCTGGAGCCAGCCGAGGACATTCACAGGGCCTGATACAACCTATATGTTCCCACAGTTCACAGTCACCGATAACGATAATTTCATTATGGTGTGGACCCGTTACGTCCAACACCATTCCGCTGTGGGCGAGGTGGCCTATAAATATATTTATGCCCAGCGTTATGACGAAAACGGGACAGCAGTATGGGCAACCAATGCAAGCATCTGCGACCTGGACACACTTGCTTTAACGCTTCCCGACAGCCCGGACTGGAGCGTTGTGAAAGACGGTTCTGGCGGCACGTTCATTGCCTGGTACGATGACAGGACGCAGTCGAATTATCATAATATTTATGTTCAGCATGTCGACAAAGACGGGAATCTCGCGTGGAAGAAAAACGGGATCAAAACCGCAACAGTGAATTACGGAACTGACCGCCGTTATCCGGTGGCCTGTTACCTGCCCGGAACGGATGAGCTTACTGTATGGTGGAGCGAAGTGAAACAAGAACCACTAACCTATTTATATCGGCTTACAGCTCAGAAATTCAATATGAGCGGGGGAATACAATGGAGCGACACCGGGAAAACATACTGCAGTTCAGGCCCCGACAGCAGCTTCATGATCAGTAATGTATTGAATGCGACAAACCGGGATGTCGTGGTCTTTTTCAATAAGACCTACCTGAACATTATCGGGCACGATACAACTCTCAGTGTTTCCTTGTCGGCCTTGAGGGTTGATAATGACGGAACAACTGAATGGAACCCGGCAATTGAGTTGATTTCCGGAACAGCACCTTTGAAATTCAGTCCGGTGGCTTCAAAATTCAATGACCAGTATTTCGTTGCATGGTCTGAAAACAGGAACGGAGATCCTACGAATCCCTATGGCGGGATCTATGCACAGAATATATCAATTGACGGGAAGCTTGGCCCCCTTGGGATAGCTGAACCTGCACCAGGCCGGGTTGAAGCTAAGATCATTCCAAACCCATCCACCGGTTACTCGGAGTTATACTTTACAACAACATTGAGAGGAGAAGTTGAGATAAACGTTTATTCTTCAAAAGGAGCCTGCATTCAGACCAAAAAATCCATCATTGCACCGGATGGTACAGGGGTCATTCTCCATGGTGAGTCTCTGCCTTTTGGACTGTACCTGGTTAAAATTACAGGAGCCTTACAAACCGAGGTTCTGAGATGGATGATTTTGAGATAGAATGTTGTATAAAGGAAGAAGATTTTTAGTTTCACTACAATGCGCTCCGGTATTAGTCTGGTAATAATTTATTTAAGTTTGTTTAAAAATCATTTAGATATGAAAAAAATTATCACTCTTTTCTTCACGCTTGTTGGCCTGATCCTGGTTCGGACCGGTTCTCTCCAGGCCCAGATTAACCCCTATCTTCAAACCCCTGCGCCAACTTCGGTGTATATCAGCTGGCATTCGAACGACACTGCTTTCACAAAAATCCGTTACGGACTTTCAGTCACGAATCTTAACCAGGTTAAAACCGGTTCTGTCCAGAACATCAGCGGCAAGCACTGGCATACGGTCAAGCTGACCGGCCTGACGCCTGATACCAGGTATTATTACCGTTGCATCAGCGGGACTGATTCTTCTGCCGTTTATCCTTTCCGCAGCGAACCTCTTCCGGGAACTGCAGGCCGGCATATCAGGTTTGTTATTTTCGGGGATTCAAGATATAATGATACCATTCCCTCAATCCTTGGAAACCTTTGTCAGAATGTACAGCAAACACTTCAAACAAAATACGGGACTGGATGGTACGATTCGGTCAACCTGGTCATGCATACAGGGGATATCGTATGGACCGGTAAGGATATCGACCGTTTTGAGACCGAATATTTTTCGAAGATCGCGAATCTTTCCTGTTCCCTGCCCTTCATGGTTGCTATCGGCAACCATGAACACGAATCGGCCTTTTATTTTGATTACATGAAGTACGAGGATTTCACCGATTCCGCGGTTGCCAGGACTGCCTATAATGAAAGGTTTTATTCCTTTGAGATCGCCGGATGCAAATTCGTTGTACTTAACAGTAATGATAGAATCATTGGGGCTCCCATACAAAAAACCTGGCTTAATAAAGTCCTTACCGAATCGGATGCTGATCCGGGGACAAACCTCGTTTTCGCTTTCGCTCACCACCCCTGGCATACAGAGATATGGAGCGAAGGGAACAGAGATTCGGTAGACATATCATTTTACCGGGAGTTCGTGAAGTTTTATAAAATGGTTCAGTATTCCTACGGCCATGCACATGATTTTGAACTTGGAGCCATCGTGGATACCATCAGTACGAACCAGGTGATGCATGATTTTCGTACCGTGCTTGCAGGTGGCGGAGGAGCCGAACTCACCAGGTATTTTTCAGGCTCTGTTGATTATCCTGAAATACAGGAAACCGTCGACGATTACAACTATGTCCTCATGGACATCAACGTCGACGATCGATCATATGTAGCCGAAGCATATACGTTAGGGAAGCCCGAGCACCCTCTCCACCAGGTACTTAAAACCTGGCATTTCAGGATGAACCAGGCCCCACCTCAGAAACCAGTAGCAAAGCCGGTTACCACAACCAAGCCTGTGATACTTTCAGCATCTGTTTTGAGTGGCGCTGATTCCTGTATGTCCTCCTGGTTTGAAATTACCGGGACACAGGGAAATTATTCCGCCCCGGTACTGAGCAAACTCCGCGACAGGGAGGATATTTTTGAAAATACCGGTTCCCCCAACTTCATCCCCATCAATAAAAATGCAGGGATTGACCTGACCTCCCTGGAAATACCCGACAGTATCTTTACCCATGGTAAAACCTATTGGTACAGGATAAAGTACAGGGATGATAATCTTAAGTGGAGCCCCTGGTCCGATGAAGTTGCCTTTAACAATACCGGCATAGACGAACTTGATTTTACATCAGATAAATTCAATTTGTCGCAAAATTCACCGAATCCTTTCAGCACTTCCACTGTGATCGGTTACCAGCTGAAATCAAAAGCTCATGTATCTATAACAGTCCTGAATATGTTTGGGGAAGAAGTTGCAACCCTCGTGAATGAAGAGAAACCGGCAGGCGAATATTCCCTGAAGTTTACTGTCGGCCAGGATCGTTATCCCGAAGGGATTTATTTCGTTCACATGCATTGTGATGATGCGGACAGGTACAGAAAAATGCTAGTCACCTATTAACAAGCTATACTCAGACATCAAACCCATCATCATACTTTGGAGCACTAAGGGAAATGAATAATTGTGTCAACCTGCCGGATCATTGAAAAACTACACTCAGCATCTTAATTTTATGTAACACGCTGAAATAAAGCCACCTAATTAATCCATTCATTTTTACAAAGAACCAATGTTTTTTAATCTAGAAAGGAGAAAAGCCATGTCGGAAAATGTAACGATCAACACCAAATCCAAAAACGGGAAAGGTACGAAGCCATTCCTGACCGTGAAAAGCCACCTTCACATCATAGCAATAACGCTGCTGCTTGTTATTGTCGCAATGCTGGGGGGTTGCAAGAAAAGCAGTTCGGATCAACAGAATACAACAGGAGAAACGCTTCGTTTCGTCTGGCTGGCCGACAGCCGGGGTGAAGTTCTTTCTCATCCTGTGAACACCGAAGTGCTGAATGTCATCATCAGCCAGATCAGCACCTTGTCGCCCAAGCCTTCCTTTGTGATATTCGGCGGCGACGGACCCTATAGGGGCTGTATCAACCACATTTACACCTTCCAGGCATTTAAAGACTTGTTCGCACCCATCACCAGCCAGGGAATACCTCTTTACACTGCCATCGGTAATCATGAGCTGTATTACGAGCACTCCGATTCCGGTTTCATTCTCGGCAACCAGCAGCAGTTCCAGCAGGTATTTTCCGAGAACCCAGCCAACGGGCCGGCCGGCTATGAGCACCTTGCCTATTCCTTTACTTCTCCGGGCGGAAGCTGCTTTTTCGCGACTTTGGATCCCTACTTCCTCACCCATGACTCTGTTCCCATAGGTCTGGGGGGCAACATCGAAGGCCCCCAGATGTCATGGTTAAGAGCACAGGTGGCCCAGACAAAGGCAACCCACAAATTCCTTTTCATTCATACACCCTATTACTATGTCTCAAACGACACGGCCGAACCATCCTTTGTAAGCCCCTCGTTTACAAGGCTCTGGGCTTTCCTTGACTCAAACAAGTTCGACTTTTATGCCTGCGGACATTCACATCTCTTTGCCCGAAGGACCATTGACAGCAGTGTACTCCCTGATCCGCAGACCGTACCTATAACTCCCGCCTGGCGGAATAACGTAGTTCAGCTTATCAATGGCACTTGCGGAGCAGGCGGAGGCGGAGGCACCGTCGATCCGGCCGTCAGGGCCGCATGGAATGTGCATAATGCCGACAAAACCTATTACTTCAGTGTTGTAGACATCAATGGTGGCACCGTAACGGTAAACAGTTACAGCGGCTACACCGGGGCCTACAGCGTTTTCGATACGTTCACGATTACCCGATAGACCGTGGAATGATATTACAGGATTGCTAACAAAACCGCGATAACCGGAGCTCTTTTTCCTTATTGCTTCTGATTATTGGAAGAAACGCCGGCTTTGACCAGCCTTCGCCTAAACGACTTGAGAATCTCATTTTATTGATTGCTAACATTGTAATGCGGTCAATATAAATCGGCATAAGGTGGTCAATGATGCCGGCCGGTCCAGTTCATCTCATGAGACCCATAAAAGATAGAATTTCAACTTTAATACACGCTTGTATGCATTCCGAAAAATGAGAATTCCAGCAACCTATACAGCAACTCCAAAAAAGAAAAACCTCGTAATCCATTGAACTACGAGGCTTTATCATGTATTGCTTGTGCCCGGAACAGGACTCGAACCTGCACATCCTGGGGACACTAGTCCCTGAAACTAGCGCGTCTACCAATTCCGCCATCCGGGCGACACAAAAATTTAAAAAGAACAATACAAAAAATAGCTGAAATTCAGCCGGTTATGGTGCCCAGGACAAGACTCGAACTTGCACATCCTAAGGACACTACCCCCTCAAAGTAGCGTGTCTACCAATTTCACCACCTGGGCATTGAATTCCGTAAACACATGAATTTCAAAACGTTTACGAAATATTTTCTAAGAACATGGCTTTAAAACCGGGCGCAAAGGTATAAAAAAAAATGGACAATGTACGATGTACTATGTACAAATTCTTTAATAATGACTGTGGATGAGTTTAGTGGGCGATCAAAGAGACGAGGTAAGCTACAAGCAACCCGGTGCAGACAGTGAGAAATTTCTGAAGATTGTACTTATGGTGTTCCTCGGTTTCAAATAATATTGAAGTGGAAACGTGAAGGAATATGCCTATTACAACAGCCATGCTGTATGTAAAGAAGGTATCCATCGATGCAACAATGCTGCTCTCGATTACCTGTCCCGCTAGCGAACCCAGTGGTGTCATCACTGCAAAAACGCCGAGATAAAGAAACGCCCTGGAGGGTTTACACCCATAATGCAGGAAAAGACCCATCAGGGTGAGGGAGATGGGGATGTTATGAATTACAATACCGAGGACGAGCGAGTGCTGTATCTCTGTCGCAAACCGGCTTACAAGGGGCATCCCTTCGAGGAAAGCATGAATGCACAGCCCGGTAAGTAAAAGCCAGGGAGCTGCTCTCTCCCCTTCGGTATGAACATGCTTATGCCCGTGCTCTGCGCCTTCTGTAATAAGTTCCAGTACCAGTTGAATGAGAAAACCAAGTAGGACAAACAGACCGACTAATGGGGTTGCCTTTGAGAACACTTCAGGAACAAGAACGAGGAAACTGATCCCTATCAGGAAAGCGCCTGAAAAGGCAAGCAGTAGCTTAAGCATCTTCTGGTCATCGCGGCGGATCAGGAACACCAGGGAACCGCTGGCAAGAACGGTGGTGATTAAGACCAGGTAGATTACTATATTCATTTGTAAAGTACTTAAGTAGCGAAGTAGCGAGGTAGCGAAGTAGCGAAATCGCCGGATTGGAATATAATTATTTTCGCTATTTCGCTATTTCGCATTTTCGCTACTTGTTTTTATTCAACATCTATTATCCTGAATTTCGTGCTCATAGGCACACCTTTAAAGTTTTCCAGGAAGGGTTCCGAAATATGTCCTATACATCCGGGGCGGTCCGAAAGGCCCAGGGCTTCCAGGTCCTGATGAACCTTGCCGAGAAACGTTTCGCTCAGCACGATCCGGTTTTCAAAACATTTTGTCATCAGCCGGGCCGTGAGATCTACATCCGATCCGTAATAATCATTGGCATCTTCAAAAAACGTGACATTATATACTTCGGTGCAGTAATGAATAGCCACCTTGCAGGCCAGGAAAGTATCCTCAACAGGGTAATGCTTTATGTTATACAAGGTCGCATAGATCTCTTCAAGCAACATGTAATAGGAGTTGATGGCTTTATCAGATTTAAGCACATCATCAGGAATGAAAAGCATGATCTCATCACCTATCCCCTTGACAATATACTGGGGAAAATTATTCAACAGTGAAAGAAAATTAAAGGTATTGTTCAGCTTCCGGCCCCAGTCGGTCAATCCGCCGAGGTACTTCATGTCGGTTGAACGGTTGATATCCATAAAAAAACACGTACCCGGGCAATTGGGAATGGAAGAGAGATACCTGACCATCTCTTCCGAGTTGGGGTCTTTAAAATGGATAAAATAGGCCATCAGAACACCCCGAGGGCATCTTCCTCATTGGGGTGAATTTCGAAAATAGTAGTAAATCCTGATATTTCAAAAATCTCGCGGATGTTATCCTGCAGGCTGCAAAGCACGAACTTCCCTTTGACCATGGTGATCCTTTTCAGAGCCATCAGCAGTATCCTCAGTCCGGAGCTGCTTACATAATCCATCTGAGCACAATTGATCAGGATCCTGTCGATATTCTGATCGAGAAGCTCGGTAAGCCTCTTTTCCAGTATGCTGTAATTGATAGTGTCAAGCCTGCCTTTAATGCTTATGATCATGCATTTCCCGGTTTTCCTTTCGATCAGTTCCATATGAGTGTTATGTTAATAATTGCGGGTTAAAAGTACTATATTTTTTCCATTCTTACGCTCGTAGCTGATCTCATTTACGAGCTTCTTTACAAAATGAATGCCCAGTCCGCCTATCTGCCGCTCCTCGATGGTGTGGTTGACTGTATCGCTGGTATCCTTTTCGAGAAGGTTGAATTCCTTCCCGTCATCCTCAATGCAAATCTGAATAATTCCCGGTGCAACACGTGTAAACCTTACAAGGATGTCATGGTCCCTGCCGTCGTCAAAAGCATAAAACACCACATTGGTAAAAAGTTCTTCAAGTACAAGGTTCAGCTCCATGCTGACTTTGGGGGGAATATCCCATTCCTCGGCAGTCTGCTCAAGTTCTGCAACGAGGCGGTTCAGTTCTCCTAGTTTGTTTGGCAAGCTTATCTGCTTCATGTCTGTGGATTTGGTCTCCCCGCCCTGCCTGGCCTTTGACCTCAGTATCAACAGCGTGATATCGTCGGCCTGGTCCACCCCTTTCATAAACCCAATCACATCGTCTTCGAGGCGGTTGATCAGGTCGGCGGGGCAAAGGTCAGGATTATGGCGGACAATTTCAAGCATCGGCTCCTCTCCGTAAAAACTACCCGCACTGCTGATGGCTTCCGTCACGCCATCGGTATACAATAAAATAGCATCGCCCGGTTCAAACAGGACACTTCCTGAAGTATAGGTGGCATGTTCAAATATACCCAGGGGGATGCCATGGACATCCCCGAGTTTTTTAATCCTGCCTCCCGGCCTTACCAGGAAAGGAGG
>Ga0073936_10003415_pt1 | contig 22774 bp, 16 predicted proteins | sample AliMusrvi5mmetaG_FD_87041 | JGI IMG/M metagenome (GOLD analysis project Ga0073936, IMG submission 87041) | Freshwater lake bacterial and archeal communities from Alinen Mustajarvi, Finland, to study Microbial Dark Matter (Phase II) - Alinen... | ecosystem: Environmental > Aquatic > Freshwater >... | reverse complement strand
GTCAGCGTCTGTTCGAGCACGCCCCGGCACTTCGCGCCTGCACCCTTGCCGCCATGCCCGGCGTCGATCACCACCGCCGGGCATGGCGGCAAGGATGAAGGAGCGAAGTGCCGGGGCGTGCTCGAAAAGACGCTGACGCTGGATGTCGCGCTCCGGCTGGAGCGGGCGCTGAACAAACGCGGATTCCCCACCATACAGACCCGGACCGAGGACGTCTTCGTCTCGCTGGCAGATCGCGCGGCCATCGCCAACCGCGTCAAGGGTCCGGCCGTGTTCGTCAGCATCCACTTTAACCAGGGCAGCGGCCGGGAGATCACCGGGATCGAAACTTTCTACGCCGACAACAAAGCCCCGCCGGTAACCGACTGGACCTGGGTCGGTTTCTTTACGCCCCCGCACCCCCTCGAAACCGGCGAAGAACTGGCCGCCGAGGTGCAATACGCCGCCACGCTCAAGACAGGCGCGCGGGACCGGGGCATCCGCGCCCGGCATCTCTACGTCACCCGCCACACCAGCATGCCCGCCATCCTCGTCGAAGGCGGGTTCATCAGCAACCGCACGGAGTCGCGTATGCTCAGCGATGACGAATACGCCGACACCCTCGCCCAAGGCATCGCCGAGGGGATATCATCCTGGTGGCGTGCCAAAAACAAAATCGCGCCCCCGCCGCTGGCGCAAAAGCGCTGAGTACGGAGGCCGGGACTTCAGTGAATTTCCGCTTCTACGGCAGTTCGGTCGCACCCATCAGGTGGCGGTCGATCTCGCGAGCCACGCCGCGCCCTTCGTTGAAGGCCCAGACGACGAGGCTCTGGCCCCGGCGGCAATCGCCGGCTGCAAATACTTTCGGAACGTTCGTGGCGTATTTTTCGAAGTCGGCCTTGGCGTTGCTGCGGGCGTCGCGTTCGACATGGAGCGATTCCAGGAGCGCCTGGTCCGGCCCGAGGAAACCGAGCGCGAGCAGCACGAGCTGCGCGGGGACGATCTTGTCTGAACCGGGGACTTCCTGCGGCACGAACTGGCCCTTCTCGTTCTTCTTCCACTCGATCTGGACGAGGTGGACTTCCTTCACGTTGCCCGCCTCGTCGCCGATGAAGCGCTTGGCGGTGGTGAGGAACACACGCGGGTCTGCGCCGAATTTCGCGGCGGCTTCTTCCTGACCGTAGTCCGTGCGGAAAATCTTCGGCCATTCGGGCCACGGATTGTCGGCGGCGCGTTCGAGCGGCGGCTTGGGCAGGATTTCCACCTGCAGGACGCTCTTGGCGCCGTGGCGGATGGAAGTGCCCACGCAGTCGGTGCCGGTGTCGCCACCGCCGATGACGATGACGTCCTTGCCCGCGGCGTTGATGGGCGCGGCGGTTTTGTCCAGCAACGCCTTGGTGTTGGTGTGCAGGAATTCCATGGCCATGTGGATGCCCTTGAGCTGGCGGCCTTCAAGGGGGAGATCGCGCGGCTTGGTGGCGCCGGTGCAGAGGGCCACGGCGTCGAAATCCTTGAGCAGCTTCTCGCTCGCGAGGTCTTTGCCCACCTCGGTGTTGCAGACAAAGGTGACGCCCTCGGCTTCGAGCTGCGCGATGCGGCGCAGGACGACGGCTTCCTTGTCGAGCTTCATGTTGGGGATGCCATACATGAGCAAGCCGCCGGGACGGTCGGCGCGTTCAAAGACGGTGACGGTGTGACCGGCTTTGTTGAGTTGGGCGGCGGCGCAAAGACCGGCGGGACCGGAACCGACGACGGCGACCTTCTTGCCCGTGCGGACAGTGGGCGGTTGCGGGGCGACCCAGCCTTCCTCCCAGGCTTTGTCGATGATGGAGACCTCGATGTTCTTGATCGTGACGGGCGGGCAGTTGATGCCGAGCGTGCAGGAGCCTTCGCACGGGGCGGGGCAGACGCGGCCGGTGAACTCCGGGAAGTTGTTGGTCTTGTGGAGGCGATCAAGGGCTTCGCGCCAGAGGCCGCGGTAGATCAGGTCGTTCCACTCGGGGATGAGGTTGTTGATGGGGCAGCCGCTGGCCATGCCGCTGAGGAGCTTGCCGGTGTGGCAGAACGGAGTGCCGCAGTCCATGCAACGCGCGGCCTGCGTGCGCAGGTCATTTTCCGCCATGTGGCAGTGGAATTCGTTCCAGTCTTGGATGCGTTCCAGAGCCGGGCGGTCCAGCGGCAGTTCGCGGAGATATTCGAGGAATCCAGTCGGTTTACCCATTGTCGTGATGCTTAAAGTGTTATTTCCAAGGAGTTATCCGCAGATTTCGCAGATTCTCGCAGATTATGAACAAGACGTTTGTGTTCGAGGCTCGATGAGCCAAAGTTGATCAATAATGCCCGGTGAAGGCCGGTTGCCTTGAGCTCATTAATGGTTTGAGCGTCATCCGCACGGTAGCTGCAGCCCAGGCGATGGGTTTTGTAGAAGACCGGAAGATCGACCTCACGTTTATACGGGATATTTTGAGCGGTGAACTCGAAAGCCAAAGCCTCTTGGTAAACGGCTTCCAAAAAGCCGTGCCCCAAGTGCCGATGGACTTCCATCGCCGCTCCAATCACCGCGTATGTCTGCGGGTCCGTTTTCATTTTCTTCTAATCTGCGTTCATCTGCGTAATCTGCGGATAAAATACTCTGTTCTACCCGCCGCCGACGCGGGCGACGTCCCGGGAGTTGGCCTCAAAGGCGGCGTTGAGGGCTTCGTCGCCGCTCAGGCCGTCGTCGTGGGCTTTCTTGATGGCCGCGATGACGCGTTTGTAATCCTTCGGCATGACTTTGACGAACTTGGGCGCCATCGCCTCCCACTGCGCGAGCACCTGGGCCGCACGGCGGCTGCCGGTGTATTGCGCGTGGCGGGCGATGAGCTGGCGGATTTCTTCAATCTCCTCGCCCTCCATCTTTTCCAGGCCGACCATCTGCTGGTTGCAACGGCACGGGAAGGAGCCTTCCTCGTCGAGGACATAAGCGACGCCGCCGCTCATGCCGGCTGCGAAGTTGCGCCCCGTCGCGCCGAGCACGACGACCCGGCCCCCGGTCATGTATTCGCATCCGTGATCGCCCACGGCTTCCACCACGGCGCTCACGCCGGAGTTGCGCACGCAGAAGCGTTCGCCGGCCATGCCGCCGATGTAGGCTTCGCCGCTGGTCGCGCCATACAGGGCGACGTTCCCGGCGATGATGTTTTCTTCCGCCGCGAAGGTGGAGCCTGCGGGCGGGTAGAGGATGATCTTGCCGCCGCTGAGCCCCTTGCCGATGTAATCGTTGGTGTCGCCTTCGAGTTCGAGCGTGACGCCCTTGGGCACGAACGCGCCGAAGCTCTGGCCCGCCGAGCCCTTGAAGTGCAGGTGCACGGTGTCTTCGGGCAGCCCCTCCGCGCCGTAGCGCTTGGTGATCTCATTGCCAAGGATGGTGCCGGTGACGCGGTTGACGTTGCGGATGGGCAGCGTGGCCTTCACCTTCTCGCCGCGCTCAAGGGCGGGTTTGCAGAGGTCAAGGAGGACCGTGATGTCGAGGGCTTTGTCGATGCCGTGATCCTGCGCCATCTGGCAGTAGCGGCCGACTTCGGGCCCGGCCTTCGGCTGGTAAAGGATGGCGGAGAGATCGACGCCCCGGGCTTTCCAGTGTTCGATGGCTTTTTTGGCCTCGAGCGCATCGGTGCGCCCGACCATCTCGTTGAGGGTGCGGAAGCCGAGGCGGGCCATGAGTTCGCGCACTTCCATCGCCACGAAGCGCATGAAGTTGACGGTGTAGGCCGGGTCGCCCGTGAAGCGCTTGCGCAGTTCCGGGTTTTGCGTGGCCACGCCCACCGGGCAGGTGTTCAGGTGGCACACGCGCATCATGATGCAGCCGAGGGTGACGAGCGGCGCGGTGGCGAAGCCGAATTCCTCGGCGCCGAGCAGCGCGGCCACGACCACGTCGCGCCCCGTCTTGAGCTGGCCGTCGGTCTCGACCATGATGCGGCTGCGCAGGTTGTTGAGCACGAGCGTCTGGTGGGTTTCCGCCAGGCCGAGTTCCCACGGGAGCCCCGCGTGCTTGGTGCTGGTCTGCGGGGAGGCGCCGGTGCCGCCGTCGAAGCCGCTGATGAGGACCACGTCCGCATGCGCCTTGGCGACGCCTGCCGCGATGGTGCCCACGCCGACTTCCGAAACGAGCTTCACGCAGATGCGCGCGGCGCGGTTGGCGTTCTTAAGGTCGTGGATGAGCTCCGCGAGATCCTCAATCGAATAAATGTCGTGGTGCGGAGGCGGGGAGATGAGGCCGACGCCGGTGGTGGAGTGGCGGGTCTTGGCGACCCACGGATAGACCTTGGAGCCGGGAAGCTGGCCGCCTTCACCGGGCTTGGCGCCCTGGGCCATCTTGATCTGGATTTCCTCGGCGTTGGTGAGGTAGTTGCTGGTGACGCCGAAACGCCCGGAAGCGACCTGCTTGATGGCGCTCTTTTTCGAGTCGCCGTTGGGCATCGGAATGAAACGCTCGGGGTCCTCGCCGCCTTCGCCGGTGTTGCTCTTGCCGCCGATGCGGTTCATGGCGATGGCCATCGCCTCGTGGGCTTCCTTGGAGATGGAACCGTAGGACATGGCGCCCGTCTTGAAGCGCTTGAGGATCGCCTCGATCGGCTCGACTTCCTCGATGGGCACCGGAGCCGCCGCCTTGAAGTCGAGGAGCCCGCGCAGCGTGTAAAACTGGCTGTCCTGTTCGTTGACGAGCGCGGCGTATTGACGATAGGCCTCGTAGCTGTCCGTGCGCACCGCCTTTTGCAGGGTGTGGATGGTGATCGGGTTGAAAAGGTGGGGTTCGCCGTCCGCGCGCCACTGGTATTCGCCGCCCGCGTCGAGGGTCGTGCCGTTGACGGTCGCCCGCTCGGGGAACGCGTGCTTGTGGCGCAGTTGCACCTCGCCCGCGATGACGTCCAGGCCCGCGCCTTCGATGCGCGAGGCGGTCCAGGTGAAATATTTGTCGATGACCGCGCGGTTGAGCCCCACGGCTTCAAAAATCTGCGCGCCGCGATAGCTCTGGATGGTGGAGATGCCCATCTTGGAGGCGACTTTCACCACGCCCTTGGTGGCGGCCTTGGTGTAGTTCTTGCAGGCGGTCTTGTGGTCGGTGTTGACCAGCAGGCCCTGGCGGATCATGTCGTCGAGGGTCTCGAACGCCAGATACGGGTTGATCGCCCCGCAGCCGTAGCCGAGCAGGAGCGCGTAGTGGTGGACCTGCCGCGGCTCGCCGCTTTCCAGCACGATGCCGGCGCGGGTGCGGGTGCCTTCACGGATCAAATGGTGGTGCAGGCCGGCGACGGCGAGCAGCGAGGGGATCGGCGCGTGGTCCTTGTCCACGCCGCGGTCGGTGAGGATGAGGATGTTCACCCCCTCGGCGATGGCCTTGCTGGCTTTGGCGCAGAGGTCGTCCATCGCGGCTTCCAGCGCGCGGGCGGCTTCCTCGTGGTTGCCCTTCGGGCTGAAGAGGATGGGGAGCGTGATGGATTTGAACTCGCCTTGGGCGATGTGCTTGAGCTTGGCGAGTTCCTCGTTGGTGAGGACGGGCGACTTGAGCTCGATCAAGTGGCAGCTTTCCGGCTCGGGCTTGAGCAGGTTGCGTTCGCTGCCGATGGTGGTTTCCGCCGAGGTGATGATCTCCTCGCGGATGCAGTCGATGGGCGGGTTGGTGACCTGCGCGAAGAGCTGCTTGAAGTAGTCAAAGAGCGGGTGCGCCCGGTGGGAGAGGATGGCGAGCGGGGTGTCGGTGCCCATCGAGCCGACGGCCTCCACGCCGTCGCGTGCCATGGGGACCAGCAGCATGCGCAGTTCCTCGAACGTGTAACCAAACGCCTGTTGGCGGCTGACGACGGTCTTGTGGTCGGGCTCAGGAACCTCCGGGGCGTCCGCGACGCTGGCGAGCTCCACCATGTGCTGGTTGATCCATTCGCGGTAAGGGTGCTCCTTGGCGATGGCGCTCTTGATTTCCTCGTCGGCGACGATGCGGCCTTCTTCCATGTTCACCAGGAACATGCGCCCCGGCTGGAGGCGGCCCTTGAGGGCGATGCGCTCGGGTTCGATGGGCAGCACACCGGCTTCGGAGGCCATGATGACCAGGTCGTCCTTGGTCACATAATAGCGCGAGGGGCGCAGGCCGTTGCGGTCAAGCACCGCGCCGATGAACGTGCCGTCGGTGAACGCGATGGAGGCGGGGCCGTCCCACGGTTCCATCAGGCAGGAGTGGTATTCGTAGAACGCCTTGCGCTCGTCGCTCATGGACTCGTGCGCGGTCCACGGCTCGGGGATCATCATCATCACAGCGTGCGGCAGCGAGCGGCCCGCCATGACGAGCAGCTCCAGGCAGTTGTCGAACATCGCCGAGTCCGAGCCGTTGGTGTCGATGATGGGGAGGACCTTCTTCATGTCCTCGCCGAAAAGCTCGCTCTCAAAGAGCGACTGCCGGGCGTGCATCCAGTTGATGTTGCCGCGCAGGGTGTTGATCTCGCCGTTGTGGGCGATGTAGCGGTAGGGGTGCGAACGCTCCCAACTCGGGAAGGTGTTCGTGCTGAACCGGGAATGCACCAGCGCCAGGGCGCTTTCCACATCCGGGTCCGCCAGATCCAGGAAATACTCGTTCACCTGCACCGGCATGAGCATCCCCTTGAAGATCAAAGTCCGGCAGGAGAGGCTGGAGATGTACCAGTGCTCGTTGCCCCCGGCGGTGCGGATCTCGTTCTGTGCGCGCTTGCGGATGACGTAGAGCTTGCGCTCGAAAGCGAGGTCGTCGGCGAGGTTCGCGCCACGGCCGATGAACGCCATCTTCACACACGGCTCGGAAGCCTTGGCGTAATCGCCCAGGGTCGCGTTGCTCGTCGGCACATCGCGCCAGCCCAGGAACGTCTGTCCTTCCTCGGCCACGATCTTCTCAAAGGTCGCTTCATCCTGTGCGCGCCGGGCGGCGTCCGGCGAGGCAAACACCACGCCCGCGCTGTATTGGCCGGGCTCGGGAAGGGCGATGCCGCACTTTGCGCACGCCTTCTTCAAAAACTTGTGCGGCATCTGCATGAGGATGCCCGCGCCGTCCCCGGTGTTCGTCTCCGCGCCCACCGCGCCACGGTGGTCGAGGTTGACGAGGATCGTCAGCGCCTGCTGGACGATCTCGTGCGACTTGCGCCCTTTCAAATTCGCCACGAACCCGACGCCGCATGCGTCGTGTTCAAACTGCGGATCGTAAAGGCCTTGCTTCGGTGGGAGTCCGTGGGTGTGCGTCGGGTGCATCTTGTCTTTGTAGGGAAATGGGCAGCAGCGACTAATCGCACAAAACGCGCACGCGCGCTAGGTTTTGGCGAAGGGTTTCGCGGGAAAACGAGGGCGATTTCTGGTACATCTTGACTGCTGTTTTTCTAATTCTTGTCTTTTTGCGGGGTGGTAATAGCAGCACTCCTACGGATTTTTTCAATATTCTTCTTAAAAAAATGATGCGGCCACCCCGTTTTGGGCGATTTTTTGGCCAATGCGGAGCTATTGCGCCTCCAGCGCGCGGAGCACCGCCAGATTCTCGCGGTCTTCCGCCAGCTCCTTGCCCTTGGGGGTTGCGAGCACTTTGGGGATGGCGTCAAACCGGCGGTCCCGCATGAGGAAGGCGAACGGGGCGAGCCCGAGCTTCCCCTTGCCGAGGTGCTCGTGGCGGTCCACGCGGGAACCGAGACCGGTCTTGGAGTCGTTGCAATGGATGGCCACGAGGTGCTGGAGCCCGATGATCCGCTCAAACGCCTCAAACGTCCCGGCGGCGCCCGCCTCGGTGGAGATGTCGTAGCCTGCGGCGAACAGGTGCGCGGTATCCACGCAGACGCACAGCCGTTCGGGGTGCGCCGCGTGTTCCAGGATCCACGCGAGCTGCTCAAACGTGTGCCCCAGCGAGCTCCCCTGGCCCGCCGTCGTCTCCAGCGCCACGCGGGTCGTCCCCGGCGGCAGCGTGGCGAACACCGCGTCCAGCCCGGCGACGATCTTGGCCAGCCCCGCAGCTTCCCCCGCGCCCATGTGGGCCCCGGGATGCAGCACCAGGAACGGCAGTGCGAGCTGCTGCGCCCGGGCAAGCTCCTCCGCGAGCGCCCGGCGGGATTTCTCCGCGAACTCCGGGTTCACCGCCGCGAGGTTGATCATGTAGCCGCTGTGGCCGAAGACGGAGCGGAGTTCGCCCCGGCGCGGGTGCTCATGGAACGCCTTCAACTCGCTCTCCGCCAACGGCGCGGCGGCGAACCATTGCATGTTGTTTTTCACGAAAATCTGCATGGCCGTGCAGCCCACGGAAAGCGCGCGGTCGATGGATTTGTCCACCCCGCCCGCGATGGACATGTGCGCGCCGAGAAGGGGCGGCGGAACGGAACTGCGGGGAGTTTTGGCGCGTTTCATGGGAAGAGGATCATCGCGCAAAGAACGCCAGGGACGCAAAGGAAGAAATACGCGCGGTCTGGATTCTTCTTTTCTTTGCGTGCGTCAAAATTTCTTGCGGGGCCGCCTCAGCCCATCCAGCAAATGCAGAAGCGCCAGCACGGGATGATGCAACAACATCCGGGGCCCGGCATAGCGCATCACCTCGCGCACACGTTCACGCATGGCGGGCTTGTAACAGTGGACCGGGCAATTGGCACAGGTCGGCTTGTCGGCATGGAAGACGCACTTATCAAGGCGCGCCAGGGCGTAGTCGGCAAGTTCCTGGCACGGCGCGCACAGCCCCGCGGACTGCCCGTGCCGCTGGCGGCAGGAGAGGCGGATCATGAGGCGGAGGGTGCGCCGTTCGCGCGCGAAGCGTTTTGAGGGGTCGGGCATTTCGGTGCGGTTTCCCGGCTAGAGCGGTTTAAGTTTCATTCTTTACACGCTGCTCGGCGGCGCGGGCCGTTGCGGGACTTTCCCAGCTTGGGCGGTATGGACAAATACAGCCGCTGCGCTTGAAAAGCCCCGCAACAACCCACGGCGCTCTCGCATCATTGTAAACACTTCAATTTAAAACGCTCTAACCTGCACGTTTTCCGCTGCGGATCAACTTTTCCCGGTGCAAGGCAAATCCGGTGGAGCGGGATTCCGGAAAGGCGCCCCCGAAAATCAAAGATCGATTCCTGGCGGCGATGGCATAGCTTTTGTGCATGCATTTGCCCGAACGATGAAAAGTGGCGACAAAAACCCGACCAAGGAGCTTTACAACGCGTTGCGCCGCCTGCCGTGGGAACGGCTCTGGAGCGAGGAAGTGGCGCGCTTTGATGGCGCGGCCCCCGTGCAGCGGCTGGAAAACGTGGCGCTGGTGCGCGCCGTGGGCGTGGTTTTTCCCGAGTCCGGCCCCGCCGAACAAGCGGGAGAGGTGCGGCGCTGGCTGGTCGGATTACTGAGTGATCCCGAGGAAAAGATCCGCCGTTACGCCATGGCCGCCCTGCCGAAGATCGGCGCGGGGCCGGAGGAAGAATCCGCGTTGCTGGCCCTGCTGCAAAAGACGGCGTCCGAGACCGAAAGGAAGTTCCTGGGGGAGACGCTCGACAAGATCGGCGGGGCGGCCACGTTGGAAACGCTGGCCAGCGGGCGCGGGGTTCTTTCCCGGCAGACGGAGCAGAAAGTGAAAGCCCGCGTCGCCCGCGCGCAAACCGGGAGCGCCGTGCGCCTGGAGGGGGTGCTCACCGGGTTTGCCGGCCTGCGCATCCATCTGCGCGGGCGCAAGGGGCTGGAGGGGATCGTGCGCGAGGAGGTGGAGGAAGCCGCCAGCAAGCACGGGAAGTTCCGCGTCGCGGAGGTCGCCAGCGGGCTGGTGGCGCTCACGCCGCTGGCCCCGTTTTCCTTGGGAGACATTTATGCGCTCCGCTGTTTTGGCACGGTGGGGTTCGTGCTCGGGACGGTGCGCGGCAACGAGGCGCAATCCGCCGAGGCGCTGGCGCAGGCGATCGCGTCTCCCCTGGCGTTGCGGCTTCTCAAGACTTTCACCGAGGGGGCGCTCCGCTACCGGCTGGACTTCGTGGCACGCGGCCACCAACGCGGCGCGGTGCGCGCCGTGGCCAACCGGGCCTACGCGTTGTGCCCGGAAATCCTCAATGACCCGAGCCACGCCCCGTGGTCGGTGAACGTCCATCCCACCGCGCGGGGGAACGCGGTGGAACTGAGCCCGCGCCTGGTGCCGGACCCCCGCTTTTCCTACCGCCAGGAGGACGTGCCCGCCGCGTCCCATCCCCCGCTGGCCGCCTGCATGGCCCGGCTCGCCGGACCCGCCCCCGACGAGATCGTCTGGGACCCCTTTTGCGGCTCGGGCCTGGAGCTCGTCGAGCGCGCCCGGCTCGGCGGCGTGCGACGGGTTTACGGCACGGACTTGAGCGAGGAGGCCATCGCCATCACCACGCGGAACTTCGCCGCCGCCACCGTGCAGCCGCCCGTCCCGTCCCGGTTCGTCTGCTGCGATTTTCGCGATTTTCCCGTGCAGGAGGGCCTGGGTCCGCGCTCGGTCTCGCTGATTCTCACCAACCCGCCCATGGGCAGGCGGGTGCCCATCGCCGATCTGCAAGGGCTCATCGACGATCTGTTCGCCGTGGCCGCCACGGTGCTCCGACCCGGTGGGCGGCTCGTGTTTGCGAATCCCCTGCCCAGCGGCCCCGTCCCCGCGTCGCTCAAACTGCAATCCCGGCGGGTGGTGGATTTCGGCGGCTTTGACTGCCGCCTGGAGCTGTGGCAAAAGGTGGCGCGGTGATCCTCCCGCCATCTCTTCCCGATTTTTTAGAACAAAGACGCACTTGCCCGGATTGAAGTTCGCGGCGTAGCATTCCAGACCATGTCGAATCTGAGTTCGCCGACGTCATCCGCCGCTTCCCGCCTTTGTGCCGCGTGTGGAATCTGCTGCAACGGCGTGATGTTTTACAAAGTCCGGCTCCAATCAAATGATTTGCTAAGAGAGCTCAAGGCGCTGGGGTTGAAAATAAAACGCAAGCACACGGAGTATTTTAGCCTGCAACCGTGTCCCGCTTACCGGGAGGCGCAATGCGCCATCTACCCTCAGCGCCCGGTGCGTTGCCAGATTTTCACATGCCGCCAACTCAAACGGGTCGCGTCAGGGGAAATTAGCGAAGCCGAGGCGTTGGAGAAAATCCACGAGGTCGTCCAGCGGGTGGCCCAGGTAAACCAGTTCTTGGACGAGTCCGGCAAGACCGATCCGGGGAGGCCGCTTGGGAAACGCTACGAAAAAATCACGGCGGAACCCGTCGATCTTTCCAGTGACCCAAAAACCGTCGAGCTGCGAGGGCGGCTCACGCTCGCCATGCAGGAATTGGAAGAGCTGATCGAAAAGGATTTCCGCCCGTAGAAGCTGAACTAAAAATTACGAAACGGCGGAGGGCGGTGCACCGGGGTTCAATGGCGATGGCTCCAGGCATTCCAGCCGCGAGGGCATGGCGCAACGGGTGCAGTCGGCGTCGCAGGCCAGGCAGAAATCCTCGTAAATCTGCAAGAGCCCCTGCTGGGTGAGGGCGCGTTTGCCGAGGCGACGCCCCACGGCGCTCGCCCCGAACAACCGGCGCGCGGCGAGCTCCACGCGCTGGTTGGGGTCGGCAGCGGGCAGTTCGCGGCAGGCTTGCCAGAACGCCGGGGCGGAGGAGAGCGCGCGCGGGAGGAAGATGTTGAGGAGCAGGTCCGTAATGCGCGATTCCCCCACCAGCGCCATGCGTCCCGGCGAACGTTTGGAGGTGAGCGTGTAGTGGAAGTCCCAATACGGATGGGCGAGCTGCTCGAAATAGTGGCGGATGGCCGTCACGTCGCCCGCCCGCGAGAGGGTCTCGACCACCGGCCAGTTGCGGACGATCTCGGCGAGCGCGGCCACGCGCCGCTGGGGATGGTTCACCGGGCGCAAGCCGCGCAGGGTCCAGAGGCTCGCCGGGAGCGTCAGGCGCTCGAATTCAGAGCGCCGCGGCCACCACTGCGTCCAGATGTCCCGCAGATAAGTGCGCGTGTCCCCCGCCAGCGGAGAGAGGTCGGTGGCGTTAAGGAAGCCGCTGGCGGCGAAGAGGAGCGGCTCGATCTCCGCGCGGTTCGAGCGCAGCAGGGCGAGCGGAAAGCGCTGGGCCAGCAGCGTGAACGGCAGCTTGTTGTTGCGGTAGCCGAGCGCCTCGGCGATGGCTTGGTAAAGGGCCTCCTGCGGGTCGAACTGCTCCGCCAGCCGCTCCAGGCGGGCGGCTTTGCGGCAGAGCCGGTATTGCGCCGCGGCCTCCACCAGTTCCAGCACGCGGGCGGCGGGCAGTGCGGCGAAAGCTCCCCGGCAGGCGGTGTTTTCACGGGGCGGCGGGTCCACCGGGAGGAATGCAAACCGGCTCACATCGAGGAATACCACCGGGATTTCGCCGTCCCCCGGTCGGCGGGGCTGGGGCGCAGTCCCGCTCCCTTCGTTCTTCGCGTCCAGGGCAAAGACATGCAGGATCGTGTTTTCGGGGTCAGGGTTGCCAGCAGCATGCCGCCTCCAGGCGCGGGCATCGGCATGCACTTCCACCCCGCCGCGCACCTTGACGCCCGCGATGATCATCTGCGCCCCGGCAAAGGGTGGCCCGGGATCGCGGTTCCAGTCGCCGAAATGCTCCACCCGCACCCGCTCGCCCGTGGTGGTCACAAACTCCCGCCCGAACTCCCCCGCGATCCAGAGGGCTTGCAGTTCGACGTCCGGGATTTGCCGCGCGCCAAGCAGCGGGGGCGTTTCAGCCAAGCGGTTCGCCTGGCTCGCGCGGAGCCAGGAGATGTAGCGGTCGGCGAGTTGCATGCGTGCAGCCTAGAAAGCTTTTCTCCAACTGAAAGGCGCGGAATGGCGGGGATCTCTGCGGTTTCGGCGCGGCGGGAGTGGGGCTCGGGCTCGGACTCGGGCTGGGGGGAGGCGGCGGCGGGTCAAGTTCGAGCTCCACGGCCTTGAGGCGGGCGGCGGCGTCGGAGGACGCAAAGCGCTTGATTTCCTGGCGCAAGTGGGCGAGCGCCTGGTCCTTTTTTTTCTCCGCACGTAAGAACTCGACGACATGCAGCGCGCAACGAATGCGGTCTGCGTCCTCCGTGTACGTTTTGCCGGCCTGAACCCAGGATGCCAGGGCTGCCGCAGAATCCCTCGCGCCGGACTGGAGGAGCCCGAGACCTTCAAAAAGCACCCCGCTCTTGAGCTCCGCAGCCTTGGCAGCGAGGAACGGTTCCCCCTGTTCCCGGCCATTGGCGGCCCAGAGCACGGCTCCATCCCGGTAGGCGGCGTATTCGGAGTATGCGCGCGCGGGCTCGGCCAAGGGATTCTGCTGGGCCTTGAAGGGGCGGTAGAGCGGGTCGCCGATGAACGTCGTCATCCAGGAAAGCGAGTTCTGGGAGGCGTAGGCGGCCTCCGCAAACGTGGCCCCGGTGCGGAGCCGTTCCGCGAAGATGTCCAGATGCGGCGTGAGCGAAAGATACGGTTCAAACACATTGCCGAGCGTCGCGGCGGCGCCCTGTTCGAGCAGTGGCGCACACCAGTTTCTCAGCGGCTTGCGTAGCGAGTCCGCGCTGTTGGAGTGGATATGCACCGCCACCGCACCGGGTACGAACCGGACGGATTGGGTCTTGAACGCCCCTTCCACCTCCGGGGTGTACCAGCCGAGGTAGAGCGCGACGCGGGTCATCGGATAATACTCCGGAAAAACCGAGGGAGCCGTATCGTGGATGCACGGGATGCCATGCCTCACAACGTCCGACGCCGCACGGCGCAGCCACTCGTCGCCCACGCCCATCCCGCCGCTCCCATGAATCCCGCGCGAATCGACGTAGGCGAACCCCCAGAGGCCCGTTTTTTCGGCGGCAAGGCTGTCGTCGATCATGCGCCGCACGGTGGCGGGCTCCGCCGCGTCCAACCGGCAAACCAGCAGCAGCCAGGGAATCTGGTTCGTCTTGAGCGGGTCATAGTTCCGGTAATAGGGATTGGGCGCCGGACCCGAAATCTGGAGCGAGTTCTGACCCAGCAGAGCGAGTTCGGAATCGACCGCCGCTTCATTGTGGTTGAGCACCGGGTTAACCTTGAAGGGCTCGTCGCCGGGGACGTCTGCCGCCCCTGCGATCTTGAGCGGAATGCCGCGCATGAGCGCCACGTAGCGGATCGTGCTCTGGACCGTCGGCCCGTTCACGCGCCCGCGTTCCAGCTTCCACCAGCCGTGCGCGAGAAACGCCTTGCGCAGCGGTTCACCGATGGTCTTGTCGTAATCCGCCCGGCTCACGGTCTCCTCGAGCGGGCAGGAGAGGCCGATGAGATGGTCGTAGGGAATGCCGCGCCTGTCGGCGTAGTAACCGGCGAGCTCGATGGAAGAAGCGTCGCGTTCGTTGAAGACCACCACGGTGGCGGCGGCGTCAGGGTCGGGAGGCGCGGCGAAAGTCCGCACCGAAAGAAGCAAGAGGCCCACGCAAAGGAGCAAAGGTGCCAGGGGAGGTTCAAACCCTTTGCGCGTTTGCGTCTTTGCGTGAGACATTTTCACAGGGGTGTTTTAAATTTCCAGCTTCAGGCCGTCGTAGGCGATGCGCACGTGTGGAGGCAGGGCGGCTTCCGTCTCGGCGTGGCCCACTTCATGGCAGAGATGGGTGAACCAGACCGCGCCGGGGCAGACCCTCGCCACGAATTCCAGCGCTTCGCTGACGGTCATGTGCGTGGGATGAAAGCGATGGCGCAGCGCGTCCACGATAAGCACCTCCACCCCGCGAAGCCGTTCCACCACGGCGTCCGGAACCTCCTTGCAATCGCTCAAATACGCGGCGAGCTTGCGCCCCTCGCGTTCAAAGAGATAGCCGAAAACGGTGGTCCGCCCGTGCGTCACCGGCAGGGTCGTCAGCGTGGTCGCGCCGATATGGAACGACGCGAGCGGCTCGATCACCCGCGGCTCGGGTCGCACATAGCCGGGGAAGAGATTCTCGCCGTTGAAGGCGAAGGCGAAGATGCGCTTGAGATCGGCCATCGTTTCCGCCCCCGCATACAGCGGCAACCATTTTTCCCCCAGGCAAAATTGCCGCAGATCGTCAAAGCCCATGACGTGATCCGTGTGCGCGTGGGTATAGACCACCGCGTCCACCCGGCGCACCCGTTCGCGCAGGCACTGGAGGCGGAATTCCGGCCCGGTATCGACCACCCATGCCGCCTCCGGGGTCTCCACGTAAATGGAGGAGCGGGTGCGCTTGTCGCGGGGGTCGTCGGAGAGGCAGACCGGGCAGTCGCAACCGATCATCGGCACCCCCTGGGAAGTCCCCGATCCTAGAAAAGTAATTTTGAGTCCAGCCATGAGATCGCAAGTCGCGAGTTGAAAAACTCTTCTTATTCTACATACTCCCAGCGTGTCCGCAACGCTCACGTCCCTCCGCATCCGCAATCTGGCGCTGGTCGAAGACCTCGAATGGCGCATCGGGCGCGGTTTTATCGCCGTCACGGGCGAGACCGGCTCCGGCAAATCGATCATCCTGGGCGCGCTCAAGCTGATCCTCGGCGAGCGCGCGGACAAGAGCCTCATCCGCACCGGCGCGGACGCGTGCAGCGTGGAGGCCGTGTTTGATCTTGCCGACAGCGCCGCGCTCAACCCGTGGCTGGAAGAGCAGGGCGTGGAACCGTGCGAGGGAGGCGAGCTCATCATCAAGCGCTCCTTCACCCGCGCCGGGGCCAACCGGCAGTTCATCAACGCCAGCGCCACCACCGCCGCCGTGCTCAACGAACTGGGGGACTCGCTGGTGGACCTCCACGGGCCGCACGATCACCAGTCGCTCCTCTCCGTGGAAAAACAACTCGATCTGCTCGACGCCTTCGCCGGAGCGTCGGCCGCGCGGCGGGACTACGAGACGCTCTACCGCAACCTGAACGCGCTCATTGCCGAGCACGCCGCGCTTTCCAGCAGCGAATCCTCCCTCGAACGCGAGCTCGATCTGCTGCGCCACCAGGCGCGCGAGATAGAGGCCGCCGCGCTCCGCGAGGACGAGGAGGCGGAACTGGTTGCCCGCTACCACGTCGCCACCAACAGCCGGCGTCTCGTCGAACTTTCCACGCAGATCGCCCGGAGACTCGCCGACGCCGATGACGCCTTGCTGCCCGGCCTCGCGGAGTTGACCCGGCTCTTCCGCGAACTCGAAAAACTCGACCCCTCCACCGCCCCACTGGCACAGACGCAGGCCGATGCGCTGGCCGGCCTCGAAGATACCGTGCGCGAGTTGGAGCGCTACGCCGGGCGGCTGGACCTGGACCCCGCGCAGCTCGCCGAGCTGGAGGAGCGCGTAACGCTGCTGGAAACGCTCAAGCGGAAATACGGGCCGGGCATACCGGATGTGATCGCATTCGGCCAACAGGCCGCCGAACGACTCCGCAAGATCGAATCCCGCGGCGAAGAACTCGCCCGCCTGGCCCGCGAGATGGAATCCGCACGCTGCGCCCTGATGGCCGCCGGGGAGAAGCTCGGAGACAGGCGGAAGGCCGCCGCGCCGAAGCTCGCCGCCGATGTCTGCGGGCAGTTGCGCGACCTCGGGTTCAAAAAGAGCGGGTTTGAAATCGCGCTCGCGGCGCTGGAAAAGCCCGGCCCGCATGGGTTGGAGGCCGCCGAATTTCTTTTTGCCCCGAACCCCGGCGAACCGCTCAAGCCGCTCAAGGCCATCGCATCGAGCGGGGAAATTTCTCGCGTCATGCTGGCCGTGAAATCCTCGCTGGCCGGGCAGGACACCATCGCGCTGCTCGTCTTCGACGAGATCGACGCCAACGTCGGCGGGGAGATCGCCCACACCGTCGGCGCGAAAATGCGCTCGCTGGGGGAACGCCACCAGGTGCTCTGCATCACGCACCTGCCGCAGGTCGCGGCGGCGGCCGAATCGCAGTTTGTCGTCACCAAGGAATTCCGCGACGAGCGCACGCACTCGCGCCTGAGCGCCGTGGAAGGCGGGGCGCGCGTGGAGGAAATCGCCCGGATGCTCGGCGGCAAAAGTGAATCCGCGCTGGCGCACGCGCGGGAACTGCTCAAGGGGCAGGCGAGTTAACGCATTTCCACTCCGGCGTCAGGGCCTTTGGCAGGCTGGCCATCGATGGTGACGATGACGGCGGAGGGATCGGCGGTGGTGATCCAAAAATAGCGTCCCTTAAAGCTCTGGGGTTTCATCGCGGGGTTCATGTACCCGGAATAGAGGGAGGAGCTCTCCAGGTTGTCTTTGACGATGCGCACCCGGGTGCGCTTGGTGACGCTCACTTTGATTTCCCTCACCGCTCCCTTGGGCGGGAAGGTGGAGGCGGGTGTTTCCGCAGGGGGAGGCGCTGGGAGATCGCCCGGATTCCCCAGCATTGCGTCGTCGGAGTTTTCCGGGTTCACAGGCATGGCCCGGCGCACTTCGGGTTCCGTGCTACCAGGGGAGGGTGCAGGGTTGCCATTCGCGGGTTGCGCGGGGTGGACGGGGATGTCGGCAACGCGGAGCGTTGCGGATGCGGGCGTGGGAGTCCCTGCGGCTGTCGCGCTGCCGGGTAGAGGAGCGCCGCCAACCGACAGGGATGGCGCGGTGTCAGAGGATGGCTGCGGAGAAGCCGGAAGCGGTGTGGGCGCGGGAGTCGGCTTGGGAGAGGGAGTGGGTGCCGTCGGCGTGGGGAGGGAAAGCGCCTCGGTGTCCTTTTTTACCAGGTTTTCCACCGGGCCGAGCCGCAGATAGGTCATGACGCCCCAGCCTGCGAGCGCTCCGAAGGCGAGCATCGCCAGAAAGAGGAAAAAGAGGATCAACCAGCGCGGTTTTTTGGGCGGTTCGTTCGCGTCTTGTTGGTAGCGCTGGTGCTTGGGGGCTTCCTCCCGCCGCAGGTATTGGTAGTCCCCCACCCCCACGGAACTGCCGACTTCCACGGTGGGGTATTTGGAGATGTCCACGCCGATAAATTTGGCATAGAGAACCAGAAAGCTGCGCGCGTAGGCGAGGTTGGGAAAACGCGTGTATTCGTCGTTTTCGATATCGGTGATGCGGTCGGGCCTTATTTTGGTAAGGCGGGAGACTTCTTCGACCGTCAGGTTTTTGCCCAGCCGCGCATCGCGCAGCGCTTTGCCAACACTTCCATCCATAATTTTAGATAAGTTCGTCCAAGTCCACGAGGATTTCACGCGGTTTCGCGCCTTCCCCTGCGGCGACGTAGCCGCGTTGTTCGAGGATGTCCACCACACGCGCCGCCCGGGTGTAGCCCAAGCGCAACCGCCTTTGGAAAAGCGAGGTGCTCGCCTTGCGTTCCTGTTGCATGATTTCGATGCATTTCTGGACCAGTTCCTCGTCTTCTTCGGAGAGCTCTTCCGCTTCGGTTGCTTCGCCGGAGAGACGTTCGTGGATTTCGCTGTCGAAATCCGGCGCGCTCTGGCTGGAGACAAACTCGACGAGGCGGCGGATTTCGTCGTCGGTGACAAGCACGCCTTGGGCGCGGGTCATGCGCGAAGTGCCCGGAGGCTGGTAGAGCATGTCGCCCTGGCCGAGCAGGCGTTCGGCCCCTTTTTCGTCCAGGATGATGCGGGAATCCAGGCCGCTGGCCACTTGGAAGGCGATGCGGCTGGGGATGTTGGCCTTGATGACGCCGGTGATGACATCCGCGCGTGGGGTTTGCGTGGCGACGATCATGTGGATGCCGGCGGCGCGGGCCATCTGGGTGATGCGCGCGATCGCGCTTTCGACATCCGCCGGGGCGGTCTGCATCAGGTCGGCCAGCTCGTCGATGATCACGACGATGTAGGACATGGGGCCTTCGGGAACCTGGATTTCGTCGTCCCGGCGCACCCGCACGGGGAGCCTGGCGGGCTCTTCCTGCGCCATCGCGTCCTCGCCGAGATCGGCTTCCAATGAGGCATCCGGGGCGGCATCCCACGGCGCGGTTTCGGAGGCCGTTTTCGCGGCGGCTCTGGCGGAGGGCTGGCTGGCATCGGGTTTGGCCGCGTCCGCCGCCTCGGCCTCGGCGTCGAGTTCCTTCCGGGTCTTGGGCTTGGGGCGGGCGTTGAAGGAGGTGATGTTGCGCACGCCGGTTTTGGCGAAAATCTTGTAGCGTTTTTCCATCTCATCGATGACCCAGCGCAGGGCGAGCAGCACTTTTTTGGGGTCCGTGACGACGGGGATGACCAGGTGGGGCAGGGTGTTGTAAATCTGCATCTCGACCACCTTGGGGTCGATCATGATGAAGCGGAGCTCCTCGGGTTTGAACCGGAAGAGGATGGAGGCGATGATGGAGTTGATGCAGACGCTCTTGCCCGAACCGGTGGTGCCGGCCACGAGCAGGTGGGGCATCTGGGCCAGATCGCCCAGGATCGCCTTACCATAGACATCCTTGCCCAGCACGAGGGGGATGCGGGCCTTGGCGTGCTGCCAGTCCTCGGAATCGATCAATTCGCGGAAGGTGACTTTCTGTTTGCGGCTGTTGGCGATCTCGATGCCGACGGTGTCCTTACCGGGGATGGGCGCGAGGATGTTGATGCGCTCGGCGCGGGTGGCGCGGGCGATGTCGCGCTCCAAGCTCACGATCTTGTCCACGCGCACCCCCTTGGCGGGATAGACCTCATACCGGGTGATGGAGGGGCCGCGGGTGATGTCTCCGGGGGCGACCGCGATGCCAAACTGCGCGAGGGTGTCGATCACGATCTCCTGCACCTTGAGCAGTTCCTCGGGGTCCGCCAGCGACGCATCGGCGGGATTGGGCTCATCCAGCAGCGAGAGATCAGGCAACTGATAGTCTTCCAAGTGCACCGGGCTCTTGGGAACCAGCGTTGCGGGGCTCTCTTTTTTGGCGGGCTCGGATTTGCGGTTTACGGGGGCGTTGGTGTCGATGACCTGCGGGGCGGGCCGCTCGGGATCAAACACGGGTTCCGGCTCGGGCTCCGGTTCGACTTCGGACGGGGCATCCGCCGGTTTCACCCCCTTGCGCTTGAGTTCTTTTTCCAGCTTGCGCGCCTGCTGCTCCAGGCGCTTGCGTTCGAGTTCGAGCCGTTCGCGCTCGTCGGCGCGGGCAATGCGCCATTGGCGGTAGCGTTCGAGCAGAACGGGGATTTGGGCAAGAACTTTGCGGATGACGAGCACCGGGTGGATGCCGGTCATCAAAATGAGGCTCGCGAGATAGGCGCTGCCCAGAAGAATGAGCGAGCCGATGTTGTTGAAGAGCGGCAGGAAGAAGTGCGCCATCAACTGACGTCCGAGTTCCCCCCCTGGAGAGGGTTCTCCGCGCATGTTCATGACATGGTGCCAGTCCCGCAGGAAGGTGTGCTGCATTTCCAGGAGACAGGCGCCGGATAGGATGAAAAGGAGCATCCACGGCAGGCGCCTCCTGAGGGAAACCCCGGGGCAGACCAACTTCACCGCGCCAAAGCCGAAGAGGGCGACAGCCACCAGAAAGGAGGCTGCGCCGATGAGAAAAAAGGAGAACCCGCCGATATAAGCCCCCACAAGGCCGATGAAGTTGTGGGTGTGCTGGTTGTCCGTAGCATACTTTGCAACCGGCAAGCCTGCGGGGACATCGCGGGCGTCATAAGAGACAAGCGCCAGGAAGAGCAGCGTGCCGATCCCGAGCAGGAGCAGACCGAGGACTTCGTGGTAGATGCGATGCGTGGAATCGCGTGACATTCCTGCCACTTTAACCTCCGCGCCACGGCTTTCAAGAACGCAGAAAAAAGAAAAGTCCGGACGCGCGGCCAAAGTTTCAAAAGGCAAGGCCTTGCCACAGGCGCGCTTTCCACATTATCGTTGCCGACTAAACCGAGCCCTTCTTTCCATCATGAAACTGACTGCACCGATTGTTTTTGAACCGCTTTACATGGAACGCGTCTGGGGTGGACGCAAACTGGAAACGCTTTTTGACAAGGTGCTCCCGAGTGGCGCCGTCATCGGGGAAGCCTGGGAACTGGTGGACCGCGAAGAGGCCCAAAGCGTCGTGCATTGCGGGGTGCTCCGGGGGGAAACCCTCCACGAACTCTGGGTCAACTACCGTGAAAGCGTTTTCGGCGCCCGGTATGCCGGGGCAGGGGAACGCTTCCCGCTGCTGTTCAAGCTCCTGGACGCTGCGGAGAAACTCTCCGTGCAGGTGCATCCCCCGGCGGCGGTTGCCCCGGAGTTGAAGGGGGAACCCAAGACGGAGATGTGGTATGTGGCCGCGGCGGAAGAGGGGGCGGACATGTATGCCGGGCTCAAGACCGGAACCACCCGCGAACAATTTGAAAAGGCGCTGGCGAGCGGCCACTGCGCCGATCTTCTCCACCGCATCCCGACCCGCGCGGGGGATTGCATTTTCATCCCGAGCGGCCGGGTGCATGCCATCGGCGGCGGCAACGTTATCGTGGAGGTGCAGCAAAACAGCGACACGACCTACCGCACCTTTGACTGGAACCGGACGGGGCTCGACGGCAAACCGCGCGAGCTGCACGTGACCGAGTCCATGCGTTCGATCGATTTTGCCGACTACGAACCTGAACTCCAGCAACCCGGCGGCGAACCGCTGGTGGCCTGCGAGTATTTTGACATCCGCCACTGGACTTTGGACGCCCCGCGCGAAGCCGCGCCAGCGGGGGATTTCGCGGTGATCACCTGCCTGAGCGGTTCGGTGGCGTGCGCCGGGGAAACCTTCGGGCCAGGCCAGTTCTTTCTGGTCCCCGCCACGCTGGCGGACCGAATGCTTGCGCCCGCCGCGCCGGGCACGACGTTGCTGCGCACGGTGATCCCGTAAGGGAGCTATCGGCGGGAACGCACCTGGGCACGCAGAGAGGGCTCACACAAAGCCGCAAAGGCGCGAAGGGAAACGGAACATCGCTGCATCCCTCCCTTTGCGCCCCTGTGGCTTTGCGTGAGATTCTCCAGCTGGTGCGCCACGAAGCGCGGACGCTGGTGTGAAGAGGGCGTGTTCATGCCGCCAGGGCCAGCGCGCCCAGTTCGCCCTCCGGTTTCTCCAGCGGCAGCACGGCAAAGTCGCACTCGAAGTCCGCCAAGGCGGCGCTCCGTGCGGCATCCCGCGGCACGCCGACCGCTTCGTAGATGTCGATGAGTTCCAGCAAGGCCTCATAGAGAGCCCTCACCGGGTCTGCCAGGAATTCGTTCCGGTCCAGGCTGCCGGGATTGTTTGCGTTGTTGTTCATAAATTTGAAAAAGTCGATTGTTTGAAAAAAAGAAAACCCACTGCCGTTTCCAGCAGTGGGTTTTTGGAAAATTTGGGCTGTTCGTTTCTGGTTATTCTTTTCCTACTCCACTGCCGGCGTGTCGCGTCCACTGTACGGAACGATAAAGACAAATGCCGCTCGTAAGCATGCGCGTGGCGCAAGCGGCAGGGGTCTGTTTCATCGTTGTGGAATAGGAAAACATCGTTACGGCGGGGATATTTTCACAAAACCGGCGAACCGTCAAGTGCGGCGTTGCTGGTTTCCCGGCCTTTCCCGTGGGCAGAGGCGCTGCAAATCGGCTTCCTCCACACCGTCGATGCGCACCACTTTGAGGCGCGCGGTCTCCCCGCGCAGCAGGGTGACCGCACCGGGGCGGACGCCGAACTGCCCGGCCAGGAAGCGGAGCAACTCGGCGTTGGCCTTTCCTTCCACGGCGGGGGCCTTTACCTTCACCTTGAGATGCTCGCCGAGCCAGCCGACGATTTCGCTCCGTGGGGCGTTGGGGGTGGTCTGGACGTTGAGGGTCAGGGGCATGGGGAGCAAAGGCGGAATCCTAATCTGCCGGGAGGCCTCCCGGCGATGTGAAATTTATCGCCACGCCCATTCAATTATGCACTTGAAGTGGAGTCGAATCCGCGCCATTGCTTCTGCGCCATGCGCCTCCCCCGTTTTCTGCTCCCAGCGCTCGCCGTGATTTCGCTCACGGCGGGGGGCTACGTGCT